>Ga0272443_10005023_pt1 | contig 13939 bp, 15 predicted proteins | sample SSMAcet12_FD_193581 | JGI IMG/M metagenome (GOLD analysis project Ga0272443, IMG submission 193581) | Marine sediment archaeal communities from Little Sippewissett salt marsh, Falmouth, MA, United States - SSM-Acet-12 | ecosystem: Environmental > Aquatic > Marine > Wetlands > Sediment ...
CAAATTTGCATAGCAGACCATCATATAGAAATTTCTTTCATCCTGGTGAAAGATGGCAATTCATGGGCATAAGATTGGTGAAAAAATAATGAAAAATAAAGAAATGAACTCATTTGCAAGCGACGTATTTGAAGGACTATCATCAAAAAATAAATACATTCCATCAAAATATTTTTATGATGAAAAGGGTGGTGAATTATTCAGAAAAATAATGCAAATGCCTGAATATTACCCAACAAATGCAGAGCATGAGATTTTTACTTTGCACTACGAAAAACTAATTAATCGAATGAATGATCGTACCGACGGGTTCAATATGATAGAATTAGGAGCTGGAGATGGATATAAGACCAAAGTTATTCTTGAACATTTATATAAAAGGAAAATTGATTTCAAGTATGTACCTATTGACATATCAAAGAATGTAATAATCAACCTTGAAAATGATATAAATAAGCTATTTCCAAATATGAGAATTGAGGGTCGAGCTGAGGATTACTTCCATGCTCTTGATGATATTCATGATCACTCCAACAAAAAGCTAATTGTCTATTTTCTTGGTTCCAACATTGGAAACTTAAGCGAGGAGCAAGCAATTGACTTTTTAATTGATATTGCCGATAGAATGAACAAAGGCGATAATCTACTGATTGGATTAGACTTGAAGAAAGACCCAAGTAAGATATTAATGGCTTATAATGATGCAAACGGAATAACCAGAGAATTTAACATGAATCTTCTGGAGAGGATGAACAGGGAACTCGGAGCCGATTTTAATTTATCAAATTTTATGCATTACCCAATGTATGATCCAGAAACCGGTGCTGCTAAGAGCTTTCTGGTTAGCAAAAAAGACCAGATGGTATATTTTGAACAGCTGCAAAAGACATTCTTTTTCGAAGAGTGGGAGTTGATACACACAGAAATCTCTCAGAAGTATGACTTAGAGATGATTGATCTGATGGCGTTCAGTAGTGGTTTCCGGGTAATCAAGAATTTTTATGATTCAAATCGCTACTTTGTTGATTCACTTTGGGAGAAACTTTAAATAAATTATAATAAATGAAAATACTGAAATATATCATACTGGTTATAAGTGTATTATTGATTTCTGCTGTTATAGGATTATTCTATACATATTCTGAATTAAATGCAAAACTTGCGATAGAAGACGAGATTATTGTAGTAATACCTCAGAATGCCAATATTGATCAGATAGTTAGGATTCTAAATTCTTATGACATCTTCGAGCCAAGCTACTTCTATGAAATAGCTATGAAGGTCTATGCTAATTTTGGAGGTGGCACATTTTATGCCGGCTCTTATAAGTTCTCGAAAATGAATACAAATAAGCACGTTATTGAATCCATCTTCTCTGGTAAAAATATGCATATTCTTAGAGTAACTTACCCCGAAGGCATTACTTTAAAACGTTTTGGTAGTATTAGCAGCGCTATTCTTGGTATTGAACAAAGAGAGTTCCTCCGATTGGTAAACATTGACAGTATGCTTAGTAGATATAATATTCCAGCTAAATCTGCTGAGGGATACTTAATGCCTGACACTTATGAGTTTTTCTATGGCGTAGAAGCTGAAGAACTCGTTAATAAAATAATGAGCCACCACAAAGAAATATGGAATAACAAGTTTGCTGCTCGTGCTGAAGAAATTGGTATGAACAAACATGATGTTCTTACTCTGGCTTCAATTATTGAATCAGAGACTCAGGTTGCCGAAGAAAGATCAATTGTAAGTGGTGTTTATCATAATCGCCTAAAAAAGGGTTGGCTTTTAGAAGCAGACCCTACTGTCCAATATGCACTTGGCGAAAAGAAGCGATTGCTTTATAGAGATTTGGAAATAAATCATCCATATAATACTTATAAATATCCCGGCTTGCCTCCCGGTCCTATAAATAATCCAGGCAAAGAAGCAATCGAAGCTGCTTTATTCCCCGCAATTCATAACTATATGTTTTTTGTTGCTCTCGGTGATGGTAGTGGAAAGCATAATTTTGCCCAGTCGTATTCAGAACATTTAACAAATGTTAGAACCTTCAGGAGAAATGTAAGAGCAAAATAAGTGATTTAATTTTCTAATTATTGATGTCGCTAATTTGTGAAAAAAAATAGACCAAACTATAGAGGGCAAGAACTGCGAGATCGGCATTTAGGGCGTCTTTTGATTTTTTGTCTTTAATCTTTAGCTCTTTGGCTCATCGCTATTCTCCTTTTCATTCTCATCTTCTATGTGTTTGGGCTTCTTGGGCTGGAAAGTAGAATCCGATGTTTCATTTTTGTTTTTAGCATAAAATTTATCGAAACCATGATCATCCGGAATTTCTTCGTTGGTGTGGTTTTTTTCTAAATACTTGTCAGTTATTTCTTTGGGTGGTGATTGGTTTGGCTTGTCCGTATCCAAATCAACATTAGTTTTTACTTCTTTCTCTATATCCTTCATCTGCTCTTGAAATTGGGATTGAGCATTGCGTATTTTTTGCACTCCTTTGCCGAGCATCTGTGATATTTCCGGTATTTTTTTCGGACCAAACAGCAAAATTACAGCAAGAAGAATGAGCAGAAGTTCAGGACCACCGACATCAAACATCTTTGTTCTTTATATTATTTTTCGTTGTTTTCATCTTTTAGTTTCTTACCCTCGTCTTTTTCCTCTACGGAAGAAGCTTTTTTGAATTCTTTTATACCAGAACCAAGCCCCTTCATCAATTCAGGAATTTTCTTAGCACCAAAAAGTAAAATAATACCAAGAAGTATTATTACCCATTCCATTCCACCTGGTAAACCGAACATATTCTCACCTATATTATCTGAAAAAATTTTTCAATGAATTAAATATCTTCAAGCCATCATCATTGCCGAGCAAAGCATCGCTATATCTTTCAGGGTGTGGCATCATTCCAAGCACATTTCCCTTATTGTTGATGATGCCGGCTATATTATTAATTGAGCCGTTTGGGTTGAAATCGTTGTTTACATTGCCATTCTCATCTGAGTACCTAAAGACGACTCTTTGCTTATTTTCTAATTCTTCTATTTGCTCTGGTTCTGCAAAGTAATTTCCTTCGCCATGAGCAACTGGTATTCTAATAACAGAACCAGTTTCTATGGCAGACGTAAATGCTGTGGAATTATTCGATACTTTAAGATAAACATCCTTGCAGATGAAGTTAAGAGATGTGTTTCTTAATAATGTGCCAGGTAGGAGACCAGCTTCCGTCAATGTCTGAAATCCATTACAAATACCCAAAACATAGCCACCTTTGTTGGCAAAAGCAATTACTTCCTGCATTATCGGAGAAAACCTGGCAATTGCTCCACAGCGTAAGTAATCTCCATAAGAGAATCCACCGGGAAGGATAATGCAATCAATGTCTTTGGGTATTTCAGTATCTTTATGCCATAAAAATACGCTTTCATCGCCGGCACATTCAGCAGTGGCATACCATGCATCATGGTCGCAATTTGAACCGGGAAAAACTACTACACCATATTTCATTTTAAGTTCCTGATTGACTTATTTCACTTCGTTAATTGTAATAATATAATCCTCAATGATAGGGTTAGCTATCAGCTTTTTGCTGGCATCATCCACCAAATCATTTGCTTTTTCAGGGCTTTCGGCTTCAACGAACAGTTCCACGTGCTTCCCAATTCGTACATTTGAAATCATTTGGAAATCAATAGAATTTAGTGCTTGCTCGACGGCTTTGCCCTGCACATCTAATATGCTTTTTCTAAGTGTTATATCAATTATTGCATGATATTTGTTCATTTCATTTTGCCTTTTCAGTATTTGATAAAATCAAAGATGTAAGATAAAAAAAATGTTTATAAAACTAAATTATTATTCGTTATATGGTCCTGGTTCGCCATCAAAATCTTCCTCAAGCTCGTCTTCTGGTTTTCTGACTGCTCTAATCCAATTAATAAAATGCCTAATGCTACTGAATAGTAAATAAGAAACCATGAAGTAAAAAATGAACTTCCCCTGCGTGGCTATAGCAACAACTATAGCAACTGTGAAAATAATAAATTTCAGAGGATTCTCTTTTATATACGTCCAGGTAGGCCTAGGCATATTATCAAATTTTATCCTTGATACCATTGCTAAGGATGTCAATACTGTAACTGCTATCATGGCGTATATGCCATAATCACCACTAACTACCCCTGGAACATGAAAAAAAGTAATATAAGAAATAATCAATAGAGCGCCACCGGGTATTGGCATTCCTATAAAGTATTTTTTATCCTCAAATCCTGTGATATTGGAATTGAACCTCGCAAGACGAACAACCCCAGTAAGTGCTGGTAGAGAGCTAATCAGCAAACCAAAGCTACCATACTCAAAGAAAAAAGCATGGTAAGTCATATACGCAGGTGCCACTCCGAACGAGACTACATCGCATAATGAATCAAGTTCTACGCCAAATTCACTTGCAGCTTTCAGCAATCGTGCTGTTACTCCATCTAAAGCATCAAAAAACCCAGCAGCAATTATATAAATCGTTGCCTGCGAATAATCACCTTTTGATATTTCTACCATTGCCGCAAACCCAAGAAAGACATTTAGCAATGTCATCAGATTCGGCACTATTGATCTTGTAAGTCGCATATTATTACTTAATTCGTCCCAACATTGTTACACCCGCCACTACCTGCTGACCGATTTTAACGTAGATATCCGTTCCAAGAGGTACCATCACGTCCATCCTTGAGCCAAACTTCATCATTCCAAATCGTTCCCCAACTAATAGCTCGTCGCCCACATCAATATCCCACGCTAATCTGCGGGCTACTATGCCAACTATTTGCTTGAAAAAGATTTTGCCATTATCAGTTCTTACTCCAATGTGAGTTTGCTCGTTCTTCTCGGAAGATTTTTCATGGTAAGCCACCAAATACTTACCGGGATTATATTTGAAGTATTCAACCTGGCCAGTAACAGGGCTACGGTTCACATGAACATCCAAAGGCGATAGGAATATACTTACTCGAATAGCTTTTGTTTTCATATAAACATTTTCGTCCTCTTCGATAATCTGCACAATCCTACCATCGGCCGGAGCTATTACGTAAGATGTATCATCAATGAATCTTTGGGGTATCTGACGCTCAGGGTCTCTAAAAAACCAAATAGTAAAAATAAACAGACCAATACCAAGCAAAGCAAGAATATATGCTAACCAATGAGCTGATACAAATAAGTATGCTATTAAAAACAGGGCGCTAAGTGAGAACATAACTATGTAATTGCTTCTGCCATATTTCGTTAATTTCATCATAAGTTATCCACAATTTATTACTATATATTGTAATAACAATTCTTTTTTCTTAATTTATTACTCTTAACAAACATAAATATTTTTGTTGTTAAGAAGAATAGTAAATATAAGAATAAATTATTACTAATACATTCAAAAAGGCAAAATATGAATTTTAAAGTAAAATTATCCGATTTCAGTGATGCTTTGCAAAAAGCATTACCTGCGATGCCTCGCAAATCTACTCTGCCAGTGCTTGAGCATCTCAGCTTTTCGCTTGAGAATAATCTACTCAAAATAATTGCTACCGATCAAGATATAATTATTATGACTAATCTGGAAGTTGAGCAAAGGGAAGAGGGTAAAATCTTAGTTCCAGGATTCAGAATTAATGAAATAGTCAGAGCTTTGGAAAAGGGAGATATTGAATTCATATCTGATGAGGAAACTTATAATATTGAAATAAAAACTCATAAAGGGAAGTTCAAAATGAAGGGATTAGATGAGAGTGAGTATCTTGATATACCTGTCTTGTTCTCATCTTCAAAACCAAATTTAGATGAAAACAATCCGCCCGCTGCAAGATTTACAAAAGACGAACTAAGCCGTCTGGCAGATAAAACATATTTTGCAGTTTCTATGGATGAGTTTAGGCCCGCCATGACTGGTGTACTGTTCCAATTCAAAGGTGAGTATGTAAATGCTGTCTCTACTGATAGTTTTCGATTAGTAAAGGCAGTATGTAAGTCCGAATCTGGGAACTTTACCAACGATCTGGATATCATTCTTCCTGTTAGGACTGTTGATCTGCTACGCAAAGTAGATGACGATTCTACCTTGTCAACAATCGAAACAGAAGGCAAGATAACTCATGCACGTTTTGATTATGGCAATACTGTACTTACCAGCAGGATCATTGATGAGCAATTCCCCGCTTATGAAAGCGTGATACCTTATAGCAACCCATTTGAAGCAAGTATTCCACAGAAATCATTCTTAAGCTCACTTAAGAGGGTTTCAATCTTTGCCAGTACATCCTCCCATCAAGTAAAAGCGTCATTTGAGAGTAACGTTCTTACTTTAATTGGTGAAGATGAAGAAAGTGGTACACACGGGAAAGAAGTTTTAGATTGCCAATACGATCAGGAACCATTTAGCATTGGATTCAATTGCAAATATTTAGAGATGGCAATACAAAACGCAGAAGATGATCTGGGCGATGATGAAAATATTGTAATGACTTTTTCCGAGTCGAACAAACCCGCTTTGATAATGCCTAAAGCAAATAGAGAGTTATTGACGATGCTTATAATGCCAGTGAAGATATAAATTAAATTGTGCCACACTTTTTGGGTGTGGCACAACTAAAACTCATAGAGATATATCTTCACAATATCATATCAAAATCGTCTGGCATTGATTACTTCTTCTTCTTCTGTCCCATATCAGCAATATCTTTCACAGCTGCAATAAAGAGGTCTATCTCTTCTTCTTTTGTAAAATATGATGGGCTGCAACGTATTGTCCCCCAAGGATGAACACCAAGTGGTTCAAGTAATAGCGGTGCGCAATGCAGTCCAGTGCGTACTATAATGTCATAAGAACTATCGAGTATATAGCCAACTTCCTCTGGCACCATTTCTTCTACAGTAAAGCAGAAGTTAGACAAGCTATTTCTTTCTTCAGTATTCAGAATTGTAACGCCTGGGTAACCTTTCAGCTCGTTCATCATTTTCTTGACAAGTCTTACCTTGTGGGCTTTTATGTTTTCCAGACCTTCTTTGAAGATAAAATCGGTTCCCGCAGCGAGTGAGATAATGCCAGGCATGTTGGGAGTGCCAGCTTCGTAATATATCGGCATCCCCTCCGGTTGTGTTAGCACTTCGCTCAATGTGCCTGTTCCGCCTACAATCAAAGGTCTTAGCTCGATACCGGGTTTAATGTATAAACCACCAACTCCTTGCAATCCGTATAATGATTTATGACCGGTGAAAGCGAATAAGTCTATATCCCAGTCTGTTAAGTCAATAGGTATATTTCCTGTTGATTGAGATCCATCAACAATAAAAAAGCATTTCTTATCATGGGCTATCTTGCTTATCGCTTTTAAATCGAGTATAGTACCAGTAACATTCGAAGAATGATTGACCACTACGGCAACAGTATCATCTTGAATAGCAGCACCGATTGCTTCTGGCTCAACATAAGCATATTCGTCGCATGGGACGATGGTCATACTAATTCTACCTTCTAATTCTAATGTTTTTAGGGGGCGTAGTACGGAGTTATGTTCGATGCCAGTCGTTACAAAGTGCTTTCCTTCAAATGGAATTCCATAAATAGCAAGGTTCAAGGATTCAGTACTTCCAGAAGTGAATATTATGTTCAATGGTTCACTTACATTCAATAGTTTAGCGAGGTTCTCACGAGCATAGTATACAATATCGTCCTTTTGTCTTTCGAATCCAGCTCTTGAGGAATGAAAGGGTGGAGCATACATATATTCATGGACGGCATCAATTACATTTTGAGGTTTTGGGAAGCTCGTTGCGGCATTATTCAGATAGATCATAATAAACCTATTAAATTTAAAAAATTGTTGTTTTTTTGCTTGCAAATATACAGAAATTTGGCAAGAAATTGTTAGTAAAATGTAAAAATCACAATTATACGCATCAACTTTTTCTTAACCAGCAAAATTCATAAAAAGAAAGAGAGTAATTGGGGTATAATGGATATATTAGAAGAAGTTAAACTAATTAACACCAGCAAAAGGATTATCCTAATTATGAGTAATCAAGATACAATATTGTATAGAAATAGCAATAGGGAAATTATAATTTTTTGCAGATGAAATATATAGTAACTAAGCAATAATTCTAAGCGAAAATATAGAAAGAAAGACCAAGCAAAAAAATCGCTATTGTCGAAACTTACCAGACGCAAGGGATGAAGCCGTTGTTATGAGTAATAAGTGTTATTTGGACTTTCGAGTGTATAATAACAATAAATCAATTGGAATATAGGATTCCTCACCCAATCAAATCAATCACTTTTAATAACTTAATGTTATTCCCATCAAATGCTGCATAATGAGGTTCAGCAAACCACTCGCCAAGATTAATATATTTTCCGTTACCAATTTTTTCATCAATTAAAAGGTGGCGATGCCCCATAATAACAAAATCAAATCCCTCTTTAATCTTTTCTACCGCAAAATCTCTCATTCCGTCTCGATTTGTGTAATCCTTTTTATCAGTATAATTTCTGCTTTTTTTCGATGATGTGGAAGCAAGCCCAATACCGATATCAGGGTGAATCATGTAGAAAAGTCTCTGAGCAAGATTATTCCTGAGTATCTTCTTGATAAATCTATAACCAGCGTCGTTGTAAGCTTTGCCATCGCCATGAGATATATAAAATCTCTTGCCGTTTATCTCTCTTTCAATATCATGTTTTATTATACTAATATCAATTTCTTTCTCAAAAAAGTCCCAATGCCCAAAATCATGATTACCCATAAGATACTCAATTTCAATTTGGTTATCTCTCATTTCTCTGAGTTTGCTTAGTGTCCGGTAATAATATTTGGGCACAACGTATTTATATTCGAACCAATAATCAAAAAGATCGCCAACTATAAATAATTTTTTGCAATTATTTGAAATATGATCCAGAAAGCGAAGCAGTATGTTTTCGCGTAAAACATCTCTTTCGCGTTTATAAAATCCGAGATGAATATCCGATATGAAATAAACCATTTCACCTTAGAGTTTTTTCTTACTCAAAAATTTTCGTAAATTATAACATAATAGCTAAAAGAAAAAATATAATTTGTATCTTTTAGTTTTATGAATTATAACATTGATAATTCGAGGATGCTATGAGGAAGAATTTCATATTATTAATTTCGTTTTTATTACTGGCAAGCTGTATCAATCTAAAGGAACCATATCCTCAGATTAATTATTACAAGCTGTCGCCTGATAATAGTTCAGTAAGCCATTTAGAACCGATAGACGCGACTTTGATGATTCGTGACTTTACTGCTAGCTCTGAGATTGAAACTACTCATTTACTGACTCTTTGGGATAATAGTTATATTCAGAAATATTATTATCACCGCTGGATTTCAGATGCTCCCAATATGGTAACTGATTATATCAATAGCGTCTTGAGTAGTAATAAATTCTTTACCAAAGGCGTGGTCAACTCTTCTTCTTTGGCAATTCCGGATTACATCATTGAAGGGGAGATACTTGATATGATGGCTTACAGCACTAAGAAAAGTGAGCCAAATCAAAATTACGTATTTATTTCTGTAAAAATTACTCTGATTAAAAGAACGATGCTCTTAGATGATAATGATGTCCTTCTTAGCGAAGTATATCCTTTCAAGATAATTCGTAAGGACAATAAAGTAAACACTATTCCCGATTCATTCAGCCGTGCATGGACAAAAGTTGCAGATCAAATAGTTGTTGCAGTTCATAACCAGATAAAAAAAGATAAAGAAGGAAGCATTTGACCTATAAGAATATACGCCATATTCACTTTAGTAGAATATGCTCGGGGAGTTTATCAGTACTGGCTGTAATTTTTTTTATGTTTAATGCCAGTTACTCTATTTCAAATGATATCTTTAGTAGTGGGGAGATATTAGTGTATAATGTATCATACATTGGTATTGATATCGGTAGAGTGGAGGTTAAATCAGTTGGCAATGATCAAATTAACGGAATAAACACATATAAAACTATCACCAATATCAACACATATCCTGAAATTCCATTCATTGATTTTCGAGTGATATATAGGGAGTGGATGGATAGATCGCTTCATTACTCTCATAAATTCGTTACTAACACATTTTACGAGAAAGACGATTGGGGTTATGGCGAAATGAATTTTGACTATAATAAGCAATATTTGAATATTAAAAGCTGGCGCCATAATGAAATCGAATGGGAGAAGCATTTTAAATCAGATAAAAAGTATTGCAATGGCTTAACAATAATATTTCTTATTAGAAAGTACGCACACGAAAGGAAATCAATTAAAGTGCCTGCCATACTGAATAATGACACCACAAGTGCGTGGATCAATCTGTCAGGCGAGAAAGAAGACATCTATGTAAATGCACTTGGCAAGAATGTAAGCTGCTACAAAGCTGCAGGTAGGATAGAAATGACCGGGCTATATGGTTTGGCTGGCGATTTCAATGTCTGGATAACTGCCGATAATGCTCGAATACCAGTGCAAGCCAAAGTTAATATCATTCTTGGATCAGCGTTTATTGAATTATTAGAAGTAAAAAGAGATTAAACAAGGAGCTATTTTTATTTCTACATTTGCATTTGTCCGAAGGACACATCTAATTTTCTCTTATTACGATTTAATTAATTGATAATTATTACAGATGAATGAAGTGGAAATAGATAAAGATTCCAATACTAAAAAAATTTATCAATAATCAGAAAGCATGACCCAAGCCAATATGAAATTCAAAATCTGATAAAGCGTTTGGGCGAGTAAATATTGTCTGGTCTTTATCAAGCATTGGATTGTATATTTTCCAAGCAAAATCTATCCTTACTGGTCCAATAGGAGTATCATATCTTAGTCCAAGCCCTGAGGCAACGGCGAGACCCTTGATATAGTCCCATAAATTATATTTTGCTAAGTATTCATCGTCATCATCAACAACTAACCACTGAAAAGCATTACCAATATCAATGAATGCCGTTACACCCAGATTTTCCATCTGGTTACCCAATGCAGAACCAAGCGCTTTGATCCTTGAGAATTTATGCCGAAGCTCAATGCTCCCTTCAATTAATGATGAACTACCGAAAAGATCGCTATAATCATCTAATATTCGTGTATCTTCATTAACATAATCTTTGTTGTCGTAACGCAGTTTTCTGGAAAGCCACCCTCTAACACTGTTAGCACCTCCACAAAAGAACTGCTTATCATAAGGTACATAAGAATTTGTCTTATCCCACCAGAAAATATGACCGGTTCTGAATTTTGTAGCGAAAACATCTTTCTCGCCAAGACTTGTAAACCAATAATGAGTAAACTGCAAGCGAAGGAATTTAGCTACGCCACCCAAACGTTCAATATCAAAAGCAGCGAAGGGGGTACCATCTATTGTCATAGCTGTGAAGTAGCCCCTCGATGGTGCAAAAGGGTTATCTCGAGTGTCGCCATTAGTAGAGACTCCAATAATAGCAGCTGTAAGCCACCAAAAATCCTTATCAGAAACATAAGTATTCAGTTGATCATATTGATAAAAGGATTTTAAGATATAAATTGAATCCTGATAGTTCTTAGAATTCCGGTATCCTTCCTCAATGGCTTCAGTAAAATTTATTGGTGCTTGCCTTTCAAATGTGAAATCAACCGACATATAATTAAAGTATGTCCAGCCCGGCAGTTGTATTGGGAATTTAATTGGCATGGTAAACGTCTCTAACAGCAATGTGCTTTCAATGGTCCTTCTTGAATAAAGTAACTGAGAGCTGACACCAATTCTTGCCCTATCAATAGTCCAGAGCAGCGGTTGAGCAAAATTAACACCTACCTGGAATTCAAATTCCGATTCTTTCCAATCAGTAATAGATTCTGTTTGCATTACACCTCTGACAAAGGGATTGAATACCTGGGCTGCTCCACCGATATTCCTATGAAAATACGATAACTCTACACCAACGTTAAGCAGGTTGTCTATTGCTGTTTGGTTAAGAAAACTGCTGAATCCATATTCCTGTTGTTTCCGATAATTAGAAAAGACGACTATTGGCAATGTAGAATCAGTTTTTTGATGAAAAGTGCTGCTTGTATCTACTGTTACCATATCGAATGTGCCTAAGCCGAGCATATTATTGATAGTCTTATCCACTTCTTCCTTATTATACCACTGACCAACTTTAATTTCAAGCTGCTTTCTTTTCATTTCAATAGCAATTATTTTTTGATCATGTGTAGAATCAATAAAATTGATATGACTAATCTTTTGCCTTTTACCGGGGTTAAAGAAAACTGAGATACTATCCACATAATTGGCAGTATCTAAAGTAATTATAGGCGTTTCATAAGAGGAGTAAAAATAACCATTATTCAGCAACAATCTTTGTATGCTATTAATCTCAGCCATTAGCAGGTTCTCATCAAAAGGTTCACCAGCTTTAATGTTGTATTTTTCTAATAACTTGTTTTGAATTATTGATTCTATATTTTCTAAGCCATAATAATCAATAGAGTTTATTATGTATCTATTATTTTCATTAATATTGAATTGTAATATATTTTTCTCAACCTCAAGATCAGCGGAGAATGTATAGTCTATTGAAATATCATGAAAACCTTTTTGGTAATAGAACTTCGATAGATTGACAACATCCTCTTCGGTTTTAACCTCATCAAAGAAACTCAGTTCACCTTTCATTGTATTAAGTGAAATAGCAAAAGATTGCTTTACTTCTCTTGGAATGTAAGTATGCCGAATATTATTAAAAAAAAACTCAAATAGAACATGAGGAATACTTCTCGAAGATTCGCTCTGAGAGATGGTTCTTAATAATTCTAACTTACTAAATGATTTATTGCCATCGAACCTAATTTCATCTATTTCGTATAGATATTTCTCTGCATTAGATGGTATCAAGTAAAGAGTATCTCTTGCTTTTGAATATATTGATAAGCAGACAAAAATGGTTATGGTAATTCCAATAAAAATAATATTTTTATGCTTTAGCATACTAATTAATCATCCGTAGCTTTTTTTGAAAAAACAAAATTTCCAGATTGAATATAATCAATAAACCTGAAATGTTTAAATTTTTAACAAAAAAAGGATAAAAGGATTTAGAAATACTGCTCTTCTTCGTCGTCGTTATAAAAGTATTCCTCGTTAGACATATCTTCGTATTCGGGCCATAAGTCTTCCATACCTTCTATCAATTCATCAGTATCGTCAAGTTCGTATAGATTCTCGATTACCTGCAAGGGGCAACCGGTTCTATTCGCGTAATCAATTAATTCATCCTTGGTGGCTGGCCAAGGTGCGTCCTCTAAATATTGAGCCAATTCTGGTGTCCAAAACATAGAATTCCTTATTTATAATTCTTCGATCAATATTGATAACTATCCAAGCCGCAAAAATATTGTAAAGAAATCATGTATGCAAGCTGAATTTTTTATTATTTTTGTTTTAATTTTAAAATATCACTAATATCTAATCATTTATGTTTATAACGAATCCTTGATATATTTTTTAATCAAAGACATATAAATCAAAATATATAATGCAATTACCAATTATAATAATTAAAAAAACCTCCTAAAAAATTATTTTCAGGAGGTTTGTATAATTCGAAAAGTAATATTTATGAGTTAGCTGCTCTTTCTAATCTTTTCAAAACTGTAAAAATAAATGCTGCCGAAAGCAAACAACATACGACTAATATTGCCCAGAAGCCCCATAATGGTATTTGATCCCAGAAGTAAGCTACAATAGCTACGGCATAATTACCGATAGCTGTAGCAGCAAACCAACCACCTTGCATTAAACCCTTATATTTTGGTGGTGATACTTTTGAAACAAATGATATTCCCATAGGGCTTAGGAATAGCTCTGCTATCGTTAGA
>Ga0272443_10005024_pt1 | contig 13937 bp, 12 predicted proteins | sample SSMAcet12_FD_193581 | JGI IMG/M metagenome (GOLD analysis project Ga0272443, IMG submission 193581) | Marine sediment archaeal communities from Little Sippewissett salt marsh, Falmouth, MA, United States - SSM-Acet-12 | ecosystem: Environmental > Aquatic > Marine > Wetlands > Sediment ...
TCGAAGCGAAGAACTACCGCTTCTGGGAGGAAGGTCACTTCTTCCGGGCCGCCGTCGGCGTCGTCGACAGTGATCGCTTCTCCATCGTCATCCCGCCGCCGAACGTCACCGGCCGGCTGCACATGGGCCATGCGCTGAACAACTCGTTGCAGGATCTCGTGATCCGCTATCGCCGCATGAAGGGCGACAACGCCGTTTGGTTCCCGGGCACCGACCACGCCGGGATCGCGACGCAGAATGTTGTGGAGAAGGCGCTGCGCGAGCAGGGGATGTCGCGGCACGACCTGGGACGCGAGGCGTTCGTCGGACGGGTCTGGGACTGGAAGGCGAAATACGGCTCGGAGATCATCGATCAGCTGAAGGCGCTCGGATGTTCCTGCGATTGGGAGCGGCTTCGGTTCACACTGGACGAGGGGCTGTCGCGTGCGGTGCGCGAGGTGTTCGTCCGCCTGTACGAGGAGGACCTGATCTACCGCGGTGCCTACCTCGTGAACTGGTGCCCGCGCTGCGGGACGGCGATCTCCGACCTCGAGGTCGAGCACGAGGAGGTCGACGGCGCCTTCTATCACATCCGCTATCCGCTGGAGGACGGCGGGCACGTGACGATCGCGACGACGCGTCCGGAGACGATGCTCGGCGATACGGCGGTCGCGGTGAATCCTGGGGACGACCGGTTCGCCCATTTGATCGGCAAGACCGCGAGGCTGCCGATCCTCGACCGCGTGCTGCCGATCGTCGCAGCGGAACAGGTGGACCCCGAGTTCGGAACCGGCGTTCTGAAGATTACGCCGGCGCACGACCCGATCGACTTCGAGATCGGGCAGGCCAACGATCTCGACTCCGTCAACATCCTGAACGAGGACGGGACGATCAACGAGAACGGCGGTCCGTTCGCCGGGATGGATCGGGAGACCGCCCGCGCGGCCGTCGTCGAACGGCTGAAGCAGGACGGGCTGCTCGAGAAGCAGGAGCCGTATCGTCACGCCGTCGGACACTGTCAACGCTGCCATCAGGCGATCGAACCGCTGATCTCGACCCAATGGTTCGTGCGGATGAAGCCGCTTGCCGAGAGGGCGATCGATGCGGTGAAGGACGGACGGATCGAGTTCGTGCCCGATCGTTGGACGAAGCTGTATTTCGATTGGCTCGAGAACATCCACGATTGGTGTATCTCGCGGCAGCTGTGGTGGGGCCACCGGATCCCCGTCTGGTACGGTCCGGACGAACGGCCGTTCGCCGCCCACACCGCCGAGGAGGCCGAGGCGGCGGCCCGTGCGCACTACGGGAAGGACGTGCCGCTCCGGCAGGACGAAGATGTGCTCGACACATGGTTCTCGTCGTGGCTGTGGCCGTTCTCGATCATGGGCTGGCCGGACGAGACGGAGGACCTGAAGACGTACTTCCCGACGACGTTCTTGCTGACCGGTTTCGACATTCTCTTCTTCTGGGTGGCGCGGATGATCATGGCGTCGCTTCACTTCATGGACGAGATCCCGTTCGAGACGGTCTACATCACCCCGCTGATCGTCGACACGCAGGGACAGAAGATGTCCAAGTCGAAGGGGAACAGCGTCGATCCGATCGATCTGATGGAGGAGTACGGAGCCGACGCGCTCCGGTTTGCGCTGGCGCATGCGACGACGAAGGGTCGGACGATGCGGACGCCGACGACGCAGCTCGACGATGCCCGGAACTTCCTGAACAAGCTGTGGAACATGGCCCGGTTCATCCTGATGCAGCTCGGCGACGAGCGGCCGGGCCGCCCCGACACGGTCACGGCGATCGAGGATCGCTACATCCTGTCACGGCTGGCGTCGACGGTGTCGACGGTGCGCGAGCATCTCGAAGGGTACAACTTCAACCTCGCGGCGGAGGCACTGTACGACTTCACGTGGCGTGACGTCTGCGACTGGTACGTCGAGATGTCGAAGGTGCGGTTGCAGGAGGGCGATGCAGCGGTCAAGGGCGTGCTGCACCATCTGCTCGCACAGATCGTCCGGCTGCTCCATCCGTTGGTCCCGTTCATCACCGAGGAGATCTGGCAGGTGCTCGGCGAGGAGCCGGCGTCGGTCTGCGTCGCACCGTATCCCGAAGCTCGCGAGGACGACCGGGACGACGAGGCGGAAGCGGCCATCGCGGCGCTTCAGGAGGCGGTCACCGGCGTGCGCGCGATCCGCGCCGATCTGAACGTTCCTCAGCGGGCCGAGATCACGGTGGCGCTGAAGGCGTCGTCGCGCGCGGTCATCGATCGATTCGAGGGCTGTCAGTCCGTCCTGCAAACGCTGACCGGGGCGTCATCGTGGACGATCGGGACCGATCTCGATCCGGCGCCGGGCTCGGCCCGCAAGGTCTTGTCGTTCGGGGAATTGTCCGTTCCGCTTGCCGACCTGATCGACGTGGAGGCGGAGCGGGCGCGGCTTCGGGTCGAGCTGAACGATGCGACGTCGGAACTGGCCCGCGCCGAAGGCAAGCTCGCCAACGAGCAGTTCCTGTCCCGCGCGCCGGCCGGCGTCGTCGAGAAGGAGCGCGGCAAGCGGGACGAGTTCGCACAGAAGATCGAACGGTTGGAGGCTAACCTCGATTCCCTAGGAGCGTGATGGACTACGTTGAGGCCCGGGCGGCGCTCGATCGGCTCCCCCGACTCGAGGTCAAGCCGGGCCTGTCGCGTGTCGAGCAGTTGCTCGACGCGCTCGGACGTCCGGAGCGATCCGTCGCGGCGATCCACGTGGCAGGGACGAACGGCAAGGGATCGGTCGTCGCGATGCTCGACGCGGTCCTGCGCGAGGCCGGCCTGCGCGTCGGGCGGTTCACGTCTCCGGAGCTGGTCGACTTCCGCGATCGGATCGCGATCGACGGCGAGTGGCTGCCGGAGGAGGCGTGGGCTGCGGCCGTTGCCCGGATCGAAGCGGCGCTTGCCGACGTGACGGATCCGCCAACTCAGTTCGAGGCGATCGCCGCCGTCGCCTTCGAAGCGTTTGCGCAGCGAGCGGTCGACATCGCGATCGTCGAGGCCGGCCTGGGCGGCCGGTTCGACGCGACGAACGTCGTCCGCCCGCGGCTGTCGATCCTCTGCAACGTATCGCTCGATCACACCGGCGTGTTGGGCGACTCGATCGAGCGGATCGCGTGGGAGAAGGCGGGCGTCGCCAAACGGGGGATCCCGCTGCTGTACGGCGACCTGCCGCCGGAGGCCCTCTCCGTCGTTCGCGCCGAATGCGAGGCGGTCGGGGCCGCCGCCGCGCCCGCAGTGGAGTTGCCCGTCGAGTGTGTCGCTCGAAGCTGGGAGTCGGCGCGCTACCGCGTCGAGCGTCCGGGGCTTCCCGAGGCGCTTGATTTGGGGCTGCTCGGCGGGTATCAGCGCGACAACCTGCGCATCGTGCTGCGGGCGATCGAGCTGCTACGCGACGGCGGACTCAACATCAGCGAACGCGCGCTCTCCGAGGGGCTCCGTGCCGCCCGTTGGCCGGGACGGTTCGAGGTCGTCCGCCGCACCCCGAACGCGGTGCTCGAAGGGGCCCACAACCCGGCCGCCGCGGCGTGGCTCGCGGCCGACGCCGAGACGTTCGTCTCCGACCGACCTGCACGTCACCTGCTGCTGGGTGTTCTCGCCGACAAGGATGTCTTCGGGATCGCGGCGGCGTTGTCCGATTCGTTCGAGTACGCGACGTTCTGTGCGTCGCGCAGTCCGCGAGCGCTGCCGGCGAAGCGGTTGTATGAGGACGTCGGACACCTCTTCCGGCGGCCTGCGTGGTATGATTCCGTCGAGGGGGCGCTCGATCGCATCGTGCCGGACATGACGGACGAGCAGACATTGTTCGTTGCCGGCTCGCTGACGGTCGTCGCCGTGGCGCGACGCTGGTTCGAGGAGGCACCGTGAGGACGCTGGTCGACCGAGTCGTCGAAGCGGGCGTACCGAGACACGTCGCGCTGATCATGGACGGCAACGGGCGGTGGGCGGCGGCGCGCGATCTCCCACGGGCGGCCGGACACCGCGCCGGAGCTGAAGCGGTCGAGCGACTCGTTCGATTCGTCGGCCGCCGGCTCGGGATCGAGTACATGACGCTGTTTGCGTTCTCGACCGAGAATTGGACCCGTCCGGCGGAGGAAGTTCGCGATCTGATGGGGCTCCTTCGGTACTTCATCGGGGAGAAGACGGACGAATTCGTCGCGGAGGGGATCCGCCTGCGCGTGATCGGCGAGATCGACGGGCTGCCGGACGAACTGGCGGAAACGGTGCGAACCGCCATTCGGCGAACGGAATCCGGGGATAAGCTTCACCTGACAGTCGGGCTGAACTACGGATCGCGTCAGGAGATCGCACGGGTCGTCCGCAGGATTGCGTCTCGGCTGTCCGACGGCACATTGGAGGAAGACGCGGTCGATGAGTCCGTCATCTCCGGCTGTCTCGATACCGCGAGTCTCCCCGATCCGGATCTTATCATCCGGACGAGCGGCGAGCAGCGCCTATCGAATTTCCTCCTGTGGCAGGCGGCCTACGCCGAGTTGTACTTCACGCCGACCTACTGGCCCGCGTTTACGCCGGCCGAGCTCGTCCGGATTCTCGCGACGTTCCAGGGACGGGAGCGGCGGTTCGGCGGGCTCGGCGAAGCGGGGGACGCATGAACCTGCTGAAGCGCGTGGTCAGCGGGGTCGGCGCAGGCGCGGCGGTGTTCGCGATCCTGTACTTTAGTGCGCGATTCGATCACAAGTGGATCGCGGGACTGCTGATCCTGATCGTCGCATATCCGGCGGCACTGGAGTACCTGCAGCTGATGCGCCGGCTCGGGATCAAGCTTGCGGCGCCCGAATTCTTGGTCTGGATCCCGGTTTTGGCGCTGAGTTACATCCTGTTCGAGGGGCGGTACGCCGACGTTGTGCTGATGCTGGCCATCGCCTACCAGGTTCTTCGCTATCTGGGCGATCTTCCGCATCGGTCGGGTCTGCTGCACGCCCTCGCCGGCGTGTTCGGCCTGTTGTACATCCCGTGGCTGCTGCAGTACTTCCATGTGATCTTCATAGGCGCGGAAGGGCAGGCGCCCCATGTCGGGGCGGTCAATGCGCTGGTCGTCCTGCTGATGGTCTGGGGATACGACTCGGGCGCGTATTTCGTCGGCAGTGCGATCGGGCGTCACAAGGCGTTCCCGACGGTGAGTCCGGGGAAGACGTGGGAAGGGATCGTCGGCGGGTTCGTCTTCACCGTGGCCGGGGCGCTCGTCGGCGCGTCGTTCTCGCCGGTGTGGCGCGAGTTCGCCTTCTGGAGCGGACTACCGCATGTGCTCCTGTCCTCGTTCCTCGTCGGCTGGGCGGTGCAGCTCGGCGACATCTTCGAATCGAAGCTGAAGCGCGCCGCCGACGTGAAGGACTCGGGGACGTTCCTTCCCGGGCATGGGGGGGCCTTGGACCGAATCGACGGGCTCCTCTTCGCCCTGCCGGTCTTCTACTTCTACTACCACTACGTCGTCGGCATCCTGTAGGCGACGCAGCCTATCCCCCGGTCGCTCGATGCGAGATCGCATAAGTGAAGGGCGGCCGCGCTTGTCGCTCGGCCGCCCTCTCCGGGTGGTGAAAAAGATGAGGGGGTTCTTTCTCGGGCCGACTATAACACAATCGCTACCGGTTGTCCGTAATGTGCATTACGCACGTCACAGAATCGCCTTCTGTACGGACTTTTACGTGCGAATTTCGTCGGGTCTCATGCCGATTGCCCCAGATCTTGCTCGATCAGGTCGCCGAGCGACAGCGAATCAAGCATGTCCTTGAAGCGGGAATCGATCCTGGCCCAGGCTCCGCGGGTCGGGCAGATCTTGCGAAGTGTGCAGGGCGTCTCCGAGCCGATGCAGCCGACGAGATCGAGCGACTCATCGAGAGCTTCGAGCACTTCGCGGACGCTGATGGACTCGGCGTCTCGGGCGAGCTGATACCCGCCGTTTCGTCCTTGGGTGGACGAGACCAATCCTGCCTGCCGAAGTTGGTGCAGGATCTTCTCGACGAACGAGTGGGACAGGCGGTAGTGGTCGGCGATCGCCGAGGCGGAGAGCGGCGCGTCGACGGCTCCGGCGGCGAGCTCCAGTGCGGCGATCAATCCATAGCTCGACTTCTTCGTCAGCAGCACGGCGACGCTACGCCCCGTCCTTGTCCGCGAATGCCTCGTAGCGCTTCTCGAGTTCGGCGACTTCGGCGGCGATCCGCTCATGTCGCTTCTGAAGTGCGTCGGGCACCTCCGCGCCCTTCTCCGCGAGAAAGGCGTAGATCGCCTCGTTGAGCGCATCGGCGGCGAGGGCGGAGCAGTGCATCTTCACCGGCGGCAGGCCGCCGAGCTCCTTTGCGACATCCTGGTTGGTCAGGCGGATCGCCTCGTCGATCGTCTTCCCCTTGGCGAGGTCGGAGACCATCGAAGACGTGGCGATGGCCGCGGTGCAGCCGAACGTCTCCCAAGAGATGTCGGTGATGATGTCCTGTCCTTGTTCGTCCGGATCGACCTTGATATACAGCCACATTACGTCGCCGCAAACGATGTTGCCGACCTTGCCGATGGCGGAGTACTCCTCCATCTTGCCCATGTTGCGCGGGTGTCGAAAATGCTCGATGACTCGCTCGGTATACACGCTACTCACCTACCTTGAACGGGGAGATCCGCCGTAGGCCGTCGACGACCTCCGGCAGGACCTCGAGGAACGTATCGATCTCGGCCTCCGTCGTCTGTCGGCCGGTGCTCACGCGAAGGCTTCCATGGGCCATCGTGAGGGGAACGCCGATCGCCACGAGAACATGACTCGCCTGCAGATCCGGCGCCGAGCAGGCTGAGCCGGTCGATGCCGCGATGCCGTGTTCGTCGAGTCGCATCACGAGGCTTTCCCCTTCGATTGCTTCGAACGAGAAATTGGCGATGTGAGGGAGGCTTTCCGTACGGTGGCCGTTCAGGCGTGTTCCGGGGATCCTCGCGACGGCGTCGATCATCCGCTCGCGCATCGCGCGCATCCGAGCCGTGGTTTCGTCCTGTTCGCGAAACGCCAGCTCGGCGGCGGCGGCCAGGCCCACGATGCCGGGAACGTTCTCGGTTCCGCTGCGCCGTCCCCGCTCGTGGCCTCCGCCGTGGAAGAGCGGCGTCAGCTTCGTCCCATGCCGGGCGAACAGGAAGCCGACACCCTTCGGCCCGTGGAACTTGTGGGCGGAAACGGACAGGAAGTCGACGAACTCGATGGGAAGCGGCGCTTTCCCGAATGCTTGCACGGCGTCGGTGTGGACCAAGACGCCGCGCTTCCGGCAGACACGGCCGATGTCTTCGACCGGTTGCACGGTGCCGATCTCGTTATTTCCCGCCATGACCGAGACGAGCAGCGTGTCTGCGCGGAGCGCATCCAGGACCTGGTCGGTGGCGACGCGTCCGGTTCCATCGACAGGGACGACGGTCACATCGAAGCCGAGCGTTCGGAGCCACTCGGCGGTGTGGAGGACGGCATGGTGTTCGACAGCCGTCGTGATGATGTGTTTTCGCTCCTTCGAGGCGAGGGCCGATCCGACGATGGCCAGGTTGTTCGCCTCCGTGGCGCCGGCGGTGAAGACGATCTCGTCCCCGCGAACGCCAAGGAGACGAGCGATCGTGTCTCGGCCTTCATTCACCGCTCGGTGCGCCTCACGGCCGAACGCGTGCAGGCTGGAAGGGTTCCCGTAGGTCGTCGCGAAGTACGGAGCCATCGCGTCGATGACTTGCGGCGCCGTCGGTGTCGTGGCGCTGTTGTCGAGGTAGATAGGTTGGGTCATGGTCGCTCACCGACAAAATCCTACCAAAACAGTCCGACTTATTCAAGAGAGAAACCGCCCGGCCGAGGCCGGGCGGTGTGGCGATCCATGGATCGTCGATCAGACTTGCTCGAAGTACTCCTTGGTCGCACCACAATCGGGACAGGTCCATCCTTCGGGAAGATCCTCGAAGGCGGTTCCCGGCTTAACATCGGTTGTCGGATCCCCGACGGCTGGATCGTAGATATAGCCACAGACAGTGCATTCCCACTTATCCATCACCCACCTCCTTCCGATGCCGGCGTAGCGGCATCAGAGTCTACATCGTCTTCCTCGCCTGACGTGTCCGGGAAGTCATCGGCCGTCTGCTGCGCGGGCGAGTTCTCGATATCGGCCTCGTCCTTCGCCTCCGATTCGTCGTCTTCGAGGGCATTCGGGATATCGCCCGGATCGGCCGGCGCGATCGGTCCGTCGTCCTTCGTGTCCGCCTCGCTGTCGCTATCGGATCCCTCGTCCGTTTCCGCGTCAAGCTCGGGCAGCCCGGCGACGTGGAAGCGGAACTCCTCGACCGTGGAAAGCCCGAAGTGTCGGAGGAATTCCCGAGTTACGTGCAGCAGAAGTGTTCGCCCGCTGTCCTCGGCGCGGATTAGCCCGCGGGAAAGCAGTTCCTGGACGTGACCGTACGCTTTATTGCCGCGGATCTTCACCAGGTCCGCTTGCAGCATCGGATGGTTGTACGCGATCACCGCCAGGGTACGGAGGATCGGGCGAGGGATGTCCTGCTGTGGCGCGAGATGCTGCACGCGGTCGATGAATGCCGCCTTCACGCGCAACCCGAACCGACCTTCCTCGACGTGAAGCTCCAACCCGTGCTCATCGCGATCGTAGTCCCGCTTCAGCTCGGCGAGGAGGCGATCGATGTACTCTCGTTGGACGTCCCCGAGGACCCTGGCCAACGCACGTCGTGTCATCGGCCGCGGTGCGAGAAACAGCGCGGCCTCGATCAACGCCCGATCTTCGGTCTCGGTGCTCGCGCGGTACTCAGACATGGTCGTCCACAGGAAGGCGACGGAGGAACACTAGCCCTCCGGTGTCAACTGGATCAGGATATCGCCGAGGAACTCCTCTTGCGAGCAGTCGATCTGACCATCGGCAGCGAGATGGAGGATCTGGAAGAACCGCTCTACGCGCTCCTCCTTGTCGCCGCGTTCGAGAAGCTTGAAGAAGCTCAGCACGCGGTGGCCGGAGAGGAGATCCACGATTCGTTCGAACAGGTTTCGAAGGCGATCGGTGAACGCCGTCCCGCCGATCTCGTAGTTTTCGAACGGGTCGACGTCGTCCTCGAACTCGACCTGTGAGATCAGGCGCTCGGCGCGGCGGCGGCTCACTTTCATCGCGGCGGAGAGCGCATCGCGCAGATCGAGGATCGTGACCTGCCGACGCGGACGGCGGACGACGGGCAGGACGAACTGATCCGGGTCGTCGGGAAGCGTCCACGCCGTCATCTCGGCATCGATGGCTTCCTCCAACTCCTCGATCAGGCCATCGCGATCGGTCGGGCGCTCCATGGCGAGCAGGACGTCGGATTTCATCCGCAGAAGGATCGAACAGGTCAGGACCATCCGGCCGGGGACCTCGAACTCGAGATCGCGAAGCGCCTGCATGTAGTCGCGGTACCGACGCGCCAGGACCGCGAGATCGATATCCCACGGGTCCATATCGGAGGTGAGGCGTTCCAGCACTCCCTCCCACGTACAGCCGATCAGCTCTTCGATCGGGATCTCGGCGATCCGCGTGGTCTCCACCGGTGCGACTCCTCCTAGTTCAAACTCAGCGCCAAGACTTCCGAGACGCCGTTCTTGATTGTCACGCCGTAGGCACGGTCGGCATGACGAACTGTTTCCTCGTTGTGTGAGACAACGATCACCTGTATTCGCTCGGCATAGTCGCGAAGCATACGCGAGAGTCGTGTCGTGTTCATCATGTCGAGTGCCGCGTCGATCTCGTCCAGGATGAAGAACGGAGCGTCCTGATACTCTTGCAGTGCGAAGATGAACGCCGTCGCAACCAGTGTCTGCTCGCCGCCCGACAGCGAATCGATGATGTGCGGATCCTTGTCCGGCGGGTGGGCCTTGATCAGCAGTCCGGACGTGATGTCGCCCTCGGTCTCCAGCTCGAGCGAGGCGGTTCCGCCCTCGAACAACCGCTCGAAGATCCGCTTGAACGCGGTATCGACCTCGGTCAGCGTCTCGACGAAGCGAGCGCGCTTGCGATCCTCGATCTCCCCGATCAGCCGTTCGATCTCCAGTTTCTCCCGTTCGAGTGCGTCGACCCGCTCTCGGAACAGGTTGTACTCCGCTTCGTACGCGTCGTACTCGTCGATCGCGCGCATGTTGATCGGTTCGAGGCGACGGATCCGCCGCTTGCCCGACTCGAGACGTCGTTCGAGCTCCTTCAACGGCTCGTCGATGTAGTAGTCGGGATCGCGGGCCTGCTCTTCGCCGAGCAGATCGAGCTCCGCCTTGGCCTCCGCCTCCTCGCGCTCGTAGCGGGTGAGCGCGCGCCGAAGGTTCTCCAAACCCTGATAGGCTTCTCGGCGCTTCTCGCGCAGCGCGTGCAGCTCATCACTCCGCGTCGCCGCTTCCCCCTTGGCGCGGGTCTTGTTCTGCTCCTGGTCGGTCAGGGCGCGCTCCTGCGTTTCGAGACGGCTCTCGGCCTTCGCGATGTCGTCCTCGATCGCTTCGATCTCCTTGCGCAGCTTCGAGATCTGCTGGCGCCGCTGGGTGACGTCGAACCCGCTGTCTTTCGGCTTCGCGGGGCCCTTGCCCTTCTTCTGGCCGGGCCGCCATCCGCCGGTCATCGCCCCGCCCTTGCTCTGCAGGTCACCGTCGAGCGTGACGGCGCGGACCCCATCGACCTCACGGAGCGCTTCGAGGTTCTCGGCGACGATCGTGTCGCCGAGGACGTACTCGAACGCACGGCGATACTTCGCATCGAACTCGATCAGGTTGATCGCGTAGTCGATGACCCCGCTTCTCTTCAGGGCCTCGGTCGAGGCGAGACTCTTGCGGACGGTCACGAGCCGCCGCAGCGGAAGCATCCGGGCGCGGCCGAGTCGCTTCTCCTTCAGGTAGTTGATCGATTCGATCGCCGTTTCCCGCGTGTCGACGACCAGATCGTTCATGTTCCCGCCGGCGGCCGTCTCGAACGCGACTTCGAACCCCGCCTTCGGAGAACCCAACGACGCGATCGTGCCGTAGATGCCGCCCCGCTTCCGCTCGAGCAGCGCCTCGACCGCGGGATTGACCCGTCGGCCGCCGGACGAGGCTTGGGTCGCCTCTCGCGCCTTCATCCGGGTGATCTCATCGATCATCTCTTCGAGGTTCTTGATCTGTTGGCGCTTGAACGTGACCTCGCTTCGCTTGTGGAGGATGTCGGAGCGAAGCCGTTCGACCTCCTTGACCAGCGTGACCTGCCCCTCGCCGGACAAGTCGTCCTGGATCCCCTCGAGTTCCCATTCCTTGTTCTCGATCTCCTGATCGAACCGGGTTACCTGCGTCTCGAACTCGGCGATCCGCTCATCCATTCCCTTTCGCTCTTCCTGAGCGCGGGCGAGCTTCTCCGCCAGTTTCTCCCGCTGTTTGTGGACGATCGAGTGACGCAGCTGCTCCTGTTCCTCGGTCAGACGCTGATACTCCAGCGCCGCATCCCGCTCCTTCTGGAGCGCCAGGAGCCGTCGCCGTCGTTCGGCGAGAATCACGCGGTGCGTGTTCAACTTCGACTTGACATCTTTCAGCTCGAGGATCGCCTTGCGCCGCTTGTCATCGTACGCGGCGATCCCGCTGACTTCGTCGAGGATCTCCCTCCGGCGCACCGGACTGCGGCGGATGATTTCGGTGATCCGTCCCTGTGCGATGAGCTGCTGCCCGTCCGGATCGATGCGAGCCGCTTCGAGGATCTCGTCGATCAGCGTGCGCGGGCAGCTCTTGCCGTTGAACGTGTAGGTGCCGGACTTGCGGGTGATGCGCCGGCCGATCGTGATCTCCGGCATCGAGTCACCGTTCTCGAGGAACCGGTTGAACGCGCCGTCGTCGTTATTGAGGATCAGGCAAACCTCCGCGGTATCCGACGCTTTGTACTTCTCCCCTCCGTTGAAGATCAGATGCTCGAGCCGATCGGCGCGCAGTTGGGAGGATCGGCGCCCCATCACAAAACTGACGGCGTCGAACAGGTTCGATTTCCCGGACCCGTTCTCACCGATGACGGCGGTAAGGCCGTCGAAGAACGGGATCACGGTGTGCTTGCGGAAGGATTTGAAACCGCTCAGTTCCACCTTCTTGATTCGCGTCATGTCAGGTCCTCGGTTGTCTCCTGCACGTAGCGGGGGAAGAGGCTGAGCTGGACGATCTTGCGTCCGGAAGGCGGGGAAGACGTTCCGACGAGCAGCTTCTCGATCTTGTAGCGGTTGTAGTCGTTCGGCTCGGAGATGCCGTCCTCCCACCGCATGATCGATGGGATCGATACCCCCAGCTTCTTCGCGACGGCCCGCTTGCTCCACCCGTTTTCCAGTCGGAATCCTTGCAGGCGTTTGCCCAGCTCATCCATCCGGAAACCCCCCATCGAATTACCAATATAACTTCTGTTACATCTTCGTGCAAAAGAGAACGAGAGGGACCTTCAGGCCCCTCTCGTCGTGTGCTTTCCCCTTCACCTTTTCATCGTTAGCGGAAGCTCCTAGTTGTTGCCTAGGAATCCCCAGATCAGCGCACCGACACCCGCGAGCAGTGCGACGATCGAGATGAAGAACAGCGTATCGATTTGCGTCTGGATATCCGTTCCGTCTTCGAGTGCCGCGACGCGAGCGTCGAGCGATTGCAGTGCCAGATCCGCATCGGCCGACCAGTCCTGGAGCTCGATGTCGATTCGATCCGACAGTCCGGCGATCGCGACGTCGAACCCTTCGAGCTTGGCCCGGTTGTTATCGATCCGAATCGCCAACGCCGCCATCGACCGTTCGAGTTCGATGACCTTCTTCTTGAACGTGCCGACGTCCTCGTCTTCGAGCGCCTGGACGCGGTCGACGAGATCCCCAACCTGTGCCTGAAGCATCGAGATGTCCGCCGTGAAGCCGTCACGCAGCCCGGCGATCTCGGCGAAGACGTTCTGCTCCAGTGCGAGCAGATCGGCGTAGATTCCGTCGCGCAGCGCGTCGATGTCGCCATACACCGCGGCCTTGAACGCCTCATACTCGGCGACGTGCGCCGCGTACGCAGCCGCCAGCACGTCGAACTCCTCGCGCAGCGCGGCCAAATGGGAGATGTCAAGATCGAGCAGCCCCTTGAGCTCATCGACGAACGCCGACAGCTCGGACAGCCCGGCCTCGAGTGCGACGACGCGGACCATCAGTTCCTGCTGCGTTTCGGCCAGCCCGTCTACGTCTTCACGCAGGCCGATGATCTTGCCTTCGGCTTCCTTGATCTCCAGAGACACGGCGGTCACGATATCCTTGTAGTCCTCGATGCGCGCATCGAGTTCATCGATATCCGCCATGTTCCCCTTGATCTCGCCGATCAATTCGCCCATCAACGACTGAAGGCCCCCGAAGGTTGCCTCCATCGCCGAGAGCTCCTGCTCCAGTAGCTCCGAGACCGCCTGGGCGCCTTCTTCCTGGCCATAGCCGACGAACAGGAAAACAAGGAGCGACAAGGCGGTCACCGCCGTGACAGAAAGCGCTCTCTTCATCGTCGTCCTCCTTTGTAGGATTCCGTTTGTTCGCTTGAGGTTAGCGTTTGCGCCGATCCACCGAGAGGACCGCTGCCGCCTACCTGTCGACCGTTTGTCAGGTGGACCGTGGACAACTGTCCGACGCCGAATGGCCCTGCGGTTTCGCAATCCCGGATCCACCGGCGGCACGGAACAGCGGCGGGAACTGCATTGGGCATCGTTCCCTTCTCTTGCGGGGTGGAGGGTCCCGTGCTACAATTCGCGGACCCTTCGGATCGACGAAACCCACGAAGGCAGGGCATTGCAGCTTCGTCGTGAGGAGGATGTCGGCGGCAAGACAAACCAATCAAAAGGGGTGCGTGCAGTCAGATGAGTGCACTAATCGTCATACCCGGAGCAATCTCGGTTCTCGCGTTGTTGAGCGCGTTCTTCTTCAACCGCTCGGTCGTGAGAAAGGCACAAGGCAGCGCACG
>Ga0272443_10005025_pt1 | contig 13936 bp, 10 predicted proteins | sample SSMAcet12_FD_193581 | JGI IMG/M metagenome (GOLD analysis project Ga0272443, IMG submission 193581) | Marine sediment archaeal communities from Little Sippewissett salt marsh, Falmouth, MA, United States - SSM-Acet-12 | ecosystem: Environmental > Aquatic > Marine > Wetlands > Sediment ...
TGGCCATCCATGCTCAGAGGCCTGTATAAGGCACCGGAAAAATACATGGAAGAATACTGGGGAAAATATGGACCTGAAGCATTTTTCACCGGTGACGGGGCCATATTGGATCAGGATAACTATCTGTGGATGCTGGGACGTATGGGGGATGTATTAAATGTCGCAGGTCATCGCCTCGGAACAGCAGAAGTGGAAAGCGCCCTGGTGGATTACCCCTCGGTTACTGAAGCAGCAGTTGTGGGCATACCTGATGAGATAAAGGGACAGGTTCCCTTTGCATATGTGTCCCTGGCTGCAGGAGTGGAGGCCTCAGATGACCTGAAGACTCAATTGATGAAGCATGTCAGCAAGATTATTGGGCCTACTGCCAGGCCAAAAGATATTATTTTTTCTGATGACCTTCCCAAGACACGAAGTGGGAAAATTATGCGGAGGGTACTTCGGAATCTTGCCACCCATGAAGATATTGGTGATATTACCACTCTGAAGAACCCTGAAATTGTTCAAGTAATACGGGAACGACTGGAAAAAAAGCCATAGGGCTGTACTAGCCTGGTTCAATTGGTCCCGGTAATTCCCCTACAAGGCTGTGTTCCCCATCTCTTTCTTTTTGTCTATTTGGAGGGAGGGGACTTTGTTCTCTTATTTTATTTTTTTACATTCGGAACTAATATTATATAAAGCATTGATTTATGAATTCATAGACAGAGTTTGGTTTGTGTGTATCTATAAAATAAATAGATCAAAATGTTACTCTTCTTTTTTGGGAAGAAGAATATAAAGAAAACAAATGATTCCCAGTAGGAACGCCAGGGGGATCACAATTAGATAGGTTTCCCAGTCCTGTTCATCATCCTCTGTTTCCCCTGTATAAGGACCAATTTCCTGGTTTTCATGGTTATAGAAGAAATCATATCCATCTATTCCATCAACATTGAAGAGTGTCTCATTGACCCCGTCGCCATCCACATCCTCTTGTTTTGTTTCCCGTGTTGTATTCTCATCCCTGTCCCAATATATAAACCTGTTTTGGGTCAGGATAAGATATCCCTCCTCTATTTTTTCATTTAGTGTTACAGTTACCCTGATGGCATCACTGGTATTCTTTGGATCAGAGCCCAGATTTATCTCTATGCTATCGGGTACGCCATCACTATCATAATCCTCTGGGATGATGAAAGTTTGGCCCTGGGTGTCCATGGAGGTGCCAATATTCTTATTCACTGTGGTGTCCATGGCCCAAATATAATACTGGTACTCTCCATAGAGAGTATAGGAGGAATTATAATAATACCGGAAGTTTTCCTTCTCCATGGGATACTGGTTATATTGGTCCTTGCCCGGTGCCCGTATATAAATTTGTACATCAGATACATCTGTGTCATCAGTGACCAATGCAGACACTTCAACATATCCCCCTAGTATCTGTCGCTGTGGATGAACCTGTATCTGGGAAATATCGGGGGGGACAGTTTCAACATCTTTTTTCACTATCCGTATCTCTCCTTCTTTACTGGCCTGGTTATTAAACAGTGATGTGTCCCATGCCTTGATGATATAGGTATAATATCCAATCTGTGTAATCGTTGTATTATAATAATACGTATGGGTGAATCTGTATTTATCCATGGTTGCTTCTTGAATAATTTTATCATTTTCATCACTGATTTCAATGGCAGCGTAATCGATAGTGGTGATAGCATCTGTTATATATGTGGTGATATTGATATATCCCTCATTATCCACTGTCGCGGATGGCTTAACGGTGACGATGCTAATTAATGGGGGTGTTGTATCCTGGATGTCTCCTATCTTGATAGTCTTAAAGACCTGATTGTTATTTTTATTTTGTTCCGTGCTGCATGTTACTTGTATCTTGAAGGTAACTGTTCCCGGGCGTGATGGCGTCCAGATGGTCCCAAGGTTTTTTTCCTGTTGGCTTAGGACAGAAAAATTGGATGAAAATAGAATTTGGTCATCTGTCCAGTTTTCCTCCCCGGTGAAATTATACAAATAGGATATCTGGATAGCGGTTTGGTTTTGCAGAGCATTCTCATAACCAATATTATGGACAGTAGTAAATATTTCAATACTTTCATTCACCTGAGGATGTGCAGGAACAAAGTTTACATCACTCATTTTTATTTGCAGATCAGGGGCTGCCTTGACATTGACAGTGGCACTATCCCAATTATTTGTTTCACTCCACTCAATGACCTTGTTTTGGGGATCAATTTGTGCAAGAATTGTCCATATCCCCATATGTTTTGGATTACCATATTTTCCTGGCCAGGTGAATATGATTTCTTTATCCTCAGATGCATTTAGCATCCCTGCATCTTTTACCAATTTTGTTGATCCCGGTTTTTCTGTTTCCTGATAAATGGTTAATAACACCTCTGCAGATGAGACATTAGCTGGCCCATGATTTTTCACCATCACTGAAATATTAACCTTTTCACCCTCTGTTTTTCCCTGGGAAGGGGCAATCTTTACTATCTCCAGATTAGCAGCTGGAGTAAGAGTAAGGGTGGTGGTAAGGGTGTATTCATATCCTATGGCATCATCCAAAATTACCTTTAAAAGCCATTCCCCCCTGGGCATGTCATGGCCAAAGATATAAAAATCATCAATTGTCCACTGGGTTCTCCTCATCCCATTGTTTTCTATGCCAGGGAAGACTGAGCATCCTAACTTATCAAGATGTATGATTGTTTCCCTGATCCCATTGGCTTTTGCCACAAGCCGTATCTCAAGGCCAGTGGCAAGACCTGTCAATTGTTTCCAGTCATCCACAGTATCAGGGGGAATATCATATCTATGCCAAGCTCCATCTTTTATTAGATCAGACATCTCTATCTGGAAATATTGGGATTTCCCCCCAGTTCTCATTAAGGTGTACCGTATATATGTATTGGGATCGTAGTTCTGGACACTGTACCAGAACCACAGTTCGGGTAGCTGGGAAAAAGGAATGCCATTCCCCAGGCTTTGTCGAAAAGCTGCATGATCATTTATTTTCACCTCCTGGTTCTCCCATGGCCACTCCCCCTGGTATTCCTTTAAATTAAGGGATACTGATACGTTTCCCTGATAGCTGGCAGAATCAAACTGTGCATTTGCTGTTTTCTCTGAGTGATATACAAGGGTATAGTCCCCTTGGTTTTCAAAACCCGGGTCAGGGAGGGGAAATGAAGTTTTTACGTTTTCACCTTGGGGGTTTGCAAGATATATGTTTACTGTCCAGGGGTTTACGACACTGGAAATATTTATGGAGTTTACTATGTTATATCCATGTACTCCCCCGATGTAGTTCTTTTCAACAGTCATATTTGCCCACCATCCTTCAGGGGCATATGTCTGTATGCTGGCAGGGGGATGGGTTTCAATATAGCACGTATCCCAGTATATGGTTATGGAGCTTAAATTCAGATGGCTTTCTATGACCCGTGTCTGCAGCTCAAGTGTTGCTTGCAGTTCTCCTTGGAGGACACTGGTGACATTTACCAAGATGTCGTTCCAGCCAGAGGTGCTCTGGGTGCTTCTCCATATCACTTTGTCATTAAGGATGATACTTCCCTCGATTTTGCCCTGTAAACCTGCAATATTGCATTTTACTGCTGTGTGGAGCCAATATTCATGGGCTGTTCCTTTCTCTGATACAGGGAACTTTTGTGTCACATTGGCATAATTACCTTCCTTCCAAATGATTGTCTCCCGAGATATACACAAAGAATGACTGCCGGTATTGTGGTCATCTGTTACATATCCTATATTCCAGAGTAATCCATCAGTGGAGTTGGTCCACATGCTACAATTTTTTGTTTCAAAATCACCATCTTTGATACCCTGCTGTATTTCACAATATCGGCCTTCCTTATCCCCATTCTCCAGGGCATCCCAGTACAGATAATAATATCGGGTACTCTGAGGATTGTTTGTTCCATTGGCAATCCAGACTAGGGTTAAATTGGCATTTGTTTTGGGATTGTAAGTGGGGTGAAATAGAATCTCCCGGGGTACTTCTTTAATGGGTATCCATTTTCCATTATATTTATGGTATTCGATTATGCGTGTTGAATTAGTATCGAAAGTAGCGTCTTCATTTACACCTATTTTTTTTAGAAGGGAAGTGAAATCGTAACTTTGTTTTATCATTTTGTCTGTATAGATGTCCTGTTCATATCCTGGCATATCAACACTTATGGGTACTCGAAAATGCCACTGGGGATCCCACCATTCAGCATGATCAGTCTGTTTTGGGGGAAAACTTGCAATCTCTTCGATTTCTACATGTATCTCCTGGCTTTCCCAGTTATTTTCCTCACTGATTTCCTCAATCTTGTTTTGGTAATCTATCCATACAAAGAGGGTAAAATCACCTGCAGTAGCTGGTGTCCAATAAAACGTTACAGTTTTATTCTCGTTTTTTCCAAGGAACGGGACAGTTGATATATCCAGGGGAATGGTTGACCTGTTATCAGTATACAATGCGATTTCAATACCATATGCATCAGCATCTCCCTGGTTGCTTATGGAGGTACTAATTGTAATTATTTCATTTTTAAAGGGGTATTGAGGAGAGTGTTCTATTTTTTCAATAATAAGATCTGGTAGATCCAGATTATAACCGTTGTTAAGAAAAGCCATGGCTCCAAGGGAACTTAAAATCATGGTGAGGGCTATAATGACAGTTACCATTTGACCTTTTGTTCCCCGAAAGAATTTTTTCACGTCAACCCCTACAGTACTAAATAAAATCTTGGATATATAATTTGTGGTTTTTCAATAAGAGGCTAATGTTTCTTTTCTCTTATTTTATGCAAGGTTCATTTCCAAAAAAAGAGTGGTTCCAGATGAGAGGGTTTTTATGATGCTTTAAACCCCCAACAGACATACTATCTTTTTTTCTTTACTCTGAATAGGAAAAAAATATGGTGAATACATGTTTTCTGATCACCAGTAACTTTATAAAAATAAGTGACAAAAAAAATTTATACATTTATTGAATCTCCAACCAATTAAATTATATAAGAAAAAGGTATTATCATTCCCTCTCAATCAGTAAGGCGGGAGCATGGTGTAACCAGGCATCATTGCGGGCTCCAGTTATGGGAATGATTAAAAGAGGGTCATCTGACCAGTGATGAATAACTGGAGCAATGACCCATAGAAGAGACCCGCCGATCTGGGTTCAAATCCCAGTGCTCCCAATGGTGAAACCATGACCATCAAAATTAAGATAGGACCTACAACAATTGTGTCATTATTGATGTTAATTGCAGGAATAATTTTTTACATCGGCTGGTCATTGCATTATAACGCCTGGACTAATATTGGTGTATATACACTGACAATTACCCTTGTTGCATTTGGGGTTCTTGGTTTAATTCTCTCCATGAATCTAGAGGGTGAAACGCCACAGGAAAAAAGAAAAAAATAGGTTACATATAACATCCTAAAATTTTTTATTCTCATCCTTTTTTTTATTCTTTTAATTTTATATTCTCTCTTGTTTTATATGGGGGATGGAAACCTTTAATAAATCATTCTCTATTAATTTTTTGATAAGTGGAAATAAACACATATGGAGGCAAAAAATCTAAGAAACGGATTTGTGACATAATATAAGGTATAGTGGTTTTTTAATTTGTTGAATAAGGAAGGGATAGGAGGGAATAGCTATCTGATGGAGATAGTGGAGGAAAAAGTCTCCCCTCCTACCCCATTTTGACTGCCATAATTTACAGCGTAAAACAATATAAGATTTTCCATTTTTTTTCCAGTGTTAATTTTTTGTTTATATCTATTTTCTTTTTTTTGGGACTGTGGAATAGTGATATAGTGATATATTCGTTAAATCGATAATTTAGCTGGTGATATCGTCTTTCATATAGTAGCTTTGGTAAAAGGACTGCGAAAATAATGTGTGTATATTCCCATTTTTATGGGGGATGGTGACAAAATACTACAATCCAAAAAAATGTGTGAATCTCTATTAAATGGGGCCACTATACTCCAATTTTTTTTTTTTTAATAATCAAATGATTTTTTATTATTACATATTTTTCATAAATTTAACAGCAAAGATTACCTATATTGCTAACAGAACAGGTGTCATGTCCTCTAGATACATCAAGCATTCTTGTTACATAGGGCACTTATCTATCACAGCATTAAGTTAGGGGGAAAGAAAACTATAAGTTCACTTCCACAATGTAATAATTGCTATTATGGCAACAATAATAACAAAAAAACATTTGGCAGCGGCTTGTTCCATCTTCATGATGATATCCGTATTGATCCCTGTCTCTTTCACAACTGGAGTCACCATCTCACCCAATGAGACGATTACTGCCTTCTTTATCCAGGATTTATTAGAGCGAATCGATGAAAATCTAATGAGTACTTATATTCACACTCTCCAAGATTTTGGCCCCCGGGTCACTGGGACAGAAGCCTGCAGTATGACAAGAGAATACATTGTCAATGAATTCCAGGCCATGGGGTATCCTGTAAAAACAAGAATCATACCCTCCGGGAGTTATGTTGAAGCAACACTCAATGGCACGGATACATCTAGTGACAATATCTATATCATCTGTGGCCACTACGATACAGTTTCTAGCAGCCCAGGAGCCGATGATAATGGCTCTGGTACGGCAGCTGTCCTTGCGGCAGCAAAAGTCATAAGTGAAACCGGGGACGAGTATAGAATTGAGGATACCATCCGCTTTGTCACCTTCTCAGGTGAAGAACAGGGTTTACACGGAAGTGACAACTATGCCAGGGATGCCTATGAAAAAGAGGATAATATTGTTGCGGTGTTAAATGCTGATATGATTGGTTATACTGAATCACTTGAAGGAAAAAACAGTATCAGGATCTATGAAGTAGAAGAATCTTCCTGGGTAACTAACTTTACCATAACTATTGCGGAGATGTACAAGGATTATCTCAGCCTTGATATCCTGAGGTTACTCTCAGGTGCAAATAGTGATCATTGGTCATTCCTAAATTATGGATATGATGCAATATTCTATCATGAATTTGATTCCAATCCATACTATCATTCTCCTGGTGACACTATAGATAAACTTGATCTTGGGTATACCGCTAGGGCAACTAGGCTCATTGTAGCAACCTTGCTTCACCTAACATTAATCTCACAAATAGATATGGAGAAACCGGTAATAAAAATCACAAAGCCTAGGGCAAACTATCTTTATATAAATGACCGGGAGATTTGTCCATCCGTGCTAGGGAAGACTATTATATTTGGGAAAATAAGTCTCATGGTAACCGCCTGGGACAACGAATCAGGTATACAAGAAATAGAGTTCTACCTTGATGATACTCTCCGATATAGCGACAACATACACCCTTATGAATGGCTCTGGAATGACACCATTTTCGGGGGTCATACGATAAAAATAACGGGATACGATAATGCAGGAAATCATGCCAATGATGAACTCAATGTTTTCACCATCAATATCGCCTCATAATATCATCACATCACTCAAAGAATCAAAAGAGAAGCTCAAAGATCCTAAGCCCATAAAATACCTTGACGGTGAACTCGGCAATGACGTACTACACGCCATCCTAAGAACCCTAGATGCTGATAAACCTGTGGGAAAAAATGGATTTAGCCTATCAATAAACCCACTGTTTCGTTTATTAAATTAAAAGATTTCTTTGGTTTAATAAACAGGGTTTGTTAAATCGATAATTTAATAAACTTTCTTAGGCTTTATCCACATGAAAAACATGACACTATTTGGGAAAAACCGCAGTGATAAAGAAGAATACCTGGATCTTTCTCACTATAAAGAGGAAAGCCATGAGAAAGAACCATCAATGTATGTAAAGGTAGCTGAAATTCAAAAATATGAGGATTTAACATCTCTCATAGACTCCGTTTATAATGGAAATCTGCTTTTATTGGATTACAGTATGATTAAAAGAGATGAAATAGAGGAAGAAAAGGTTATTAATGAATTAAAAAAGGTAGTTCGGGATGTAAAGGGTGATATAGCAGGATTAGGGGGCAACATTATGATAGTTACACCTTCCGGGGTAAAAATTGATAGAAAAAAGATAAGGGGAAAATTTTTCTAAAAATAAAATCCTTTGGTAAACCCTTCTACTTCCAATAGCCCTTCCCATTTTTTTTTGCAGTCACAGTCTACATCCATAAGAAATTTTTCATTTTGGGAAAGTGAAAAATTATTTATGTTTTCAAGAATTTTTTTATCACATTTGCCACAATTATGTGCTCCTCTTTTTTGTCCCCCTGCAATAATGTCACACTGAATATGTGTTTTGCTTTCTAGATGATGTACTTCTTTTAAAATGGACATAATCGACCAAAGCCAAGGAGGGCGGTATTCATCGCGGTTCCAGAGCCATTCCAACAGTGTATAACTATGTATATTAACAGGGTTAAAGGAAACAGTAGTGGAAAAATCAAGTATTTTTCCAGCCGATCTGATACAGTCCTCTATGGATTCCCTTTCTGTTAGAAAGGGAGGTTTGATAAGAAGATACGTTTTTAAATCAATATTGTGTCTTCGAATGCATCTAGCTGCTTTGAGCCAATCATTAAATAAAAATCCTTTATTTATCGCTTTTTCTAAAACACGGTCATTAGCGGACTCCAAGCCAATAGAGACCTCAAGAGACACAGGTCTAATCATCTGTGCTAATTCTTCAATTTTATCTGTAACATATTCTGGCCTGGATTCTATGGATATTTTCTTCACCTGGGGTCTTTTTGATACCTCTTTTAAAATTTTTTTTTGTGTATGAAACGATATCTCTTTTGAATCCAGGAAACTTCCAGAAGTAAATATTTTTATGATGGATTCCCCAGCATATCTTTCCAATGCCTTATCTACTTGTACAATAATTTGTGTCTCATCTATTCCCTCTGGAAGACTGTCCCTAAAATATCCGCACATGGTACAGCCAGAATGATGTGCCCACCGGCAACCCATGGTTTGAATAATAATTGTTAATGCCTGTGTTTTTTTTCCATTAAGGGTATCATATTCTTGCCATACCCGTGGCTGCCTTATCTTATGATATCTATATCTTGTATGCAAGGATCTAGAAAACTCCTGTAGTTCTTTCATAATTCTTCCACTTTTTTTATAAAAATGGCAGGAGAGTACTTAAATTAAATCATTATTGGATACTATTGATGATATCTCATATATAAATCACTGGTATCATTTACGATTGAAATCCTTAATTATTTTACAAAAATAATAATAACCATTCTCCTATGTGAGTTCATGGTTTCAAAGCCCCGGGGGACAAGAGATTTTGATGTCTATGAAATGGAAAAAAGACGGTTGGTGCAGGCCAAAATGGAGGACACATTTAAACGGTATGGTTATAAAGAAATAGCAACGCCAACAATTGAGCATCTAGAACTTTTTGAACTAAAATCAGGGGATGTCATTATTGATGAACTCTATTCGTTCAAGGATAAAGGGGATAGGGATCTTGCATTAAGACCAGAATTAACAGCCCCTGTCATGAGGTTTTATACAGAAAAACTGCAGATGGAAACCAAACCCTTGAAATTTTATTATTTTGGAAGCTGTTTTCGGTATGATCGTCCTCAGGAAGGTCGATATAGAGAATTTTGGCAGATGGGCTGTGAACTAATAGGTCCCTCGAACCCTGAGGCGATTGCAGAACTTATTGCCTTGGCATATTTTTCCATAAAAAACACGGGGCTACAGGATATACGATTATGCATCGGTAATTTAAATTTGTTAAAAAAATCTTATTTGATTAATGATCTTCCACCTGCTAGCCAAGCTGCTATTTTTAGATTATTAGACAAAAATGATATAGATGGAATGGAACAATTATTAGAACAAAATCATATTGAGTCTGATAACATCATATTTTTTAAAGAATTTTTAACTAGTAGGAGCATAGATGATATTAGAAGCCATTTTAAAAGATCGACTGTGGCACAGGATGATATTGACCATTTTGACAAAATCTTAGAATTCTTAGACCTGTTCGGCGTACCCACAAAGGATGTAATTAAAATGAATATCGCCCGGGGTTTAGATTATTACACCGGTGTAGTATTTGAAATTGAAGCTCCTATACTGGGTGCAGAAAAACAATTATGTGGAGGGGGATCATATACCCTTGTACCCCTCTTGGGGGGAAGAGAAATTCCCACTGCGGGATTTGCGATTGGTTTTGATAGAGTGATGATGGCTCTGGAAAAGGAAAATTATGAATTTCCGTTCACCTCAGAGTTGATTTATGTCACATCACTTGATCAGGATTTAGATAGGGAAGTTATCAAACTGGTTTCACAACTGCGTCATGTAGGGTTTATGGTTGATTTTGATTTAATGAACAGAACAATAAGTAAATCCTTGAAATATGCCGACAAGATAGGTGCGCAAAAAGCCATTATTCTTGGTAGAAATGAATGGGATCAAGGCAATGTGGTTGTTAAAGATATGCAGAGTGGTGAACAGCAAGAAGTAAAAAAAGAGGCACTAGAAAGTTTTCTTGCTTGAATGAATGATCTGTGTTCCCTCCTCTCCTTTTGCTGCCTGCCACGCTTTGTCAATAGAGGCAATGGCAACTCGTTTTCCCCCATTTTTTAAAAATTGTATACTTGCAAATACCTTAGGCCCCATGGAACCTGGGGGGAAAAAACCCATTTGGTAATATTTTTCCATTTCCTCAAGTGTTGCACGCTGTATTATCTGATCTTTTTCCAAATAGACATACTGTACATCTGTCAGTATCAATAATAAATCTGCACCGATTTCTGTTGCCAGTCTCTCGGATGCCAAATCTTTATCCACTACCGCTTCTCGTCCGTCAATTTTTCCATCCTCCCATATCACTGGCATTCCCCCACCTCCAGCAGCAATAACAATGTTACCCTCTTCTAATAATCTTTTTATAACGGGTGCTTCAACAATAGATACTGGCTGTGGCGAGGGAACTATAAGTCTCCAGCCTTTTTTTTGTTTTATCAGGGGATATCCCCGTTTAAGATGGGTTATAGCATCTTGATCTTCATAAACTGGCCCCACAGGTTTCGATGGATTGCCAAAGGCAGGATCATCATCGTTTACTATCACTTGGGAGACAATGGTTACCACATCCTTAGATATATCCATTTTTTTTAGGGCATTTGCCATACATTGCTGAATCATATAGCCAATTTGTCCCTGTGATTGGGCAACACAAATACCCAAGGGCATTGCCGGGGTTAAGGTCTTTGCCATCTCTTGTTGAAGAAGAAGAGCACCCACTTGTGGGCCATTGCCATGAGTCAATATAATCTCCCAGCCATCCTTCACCATTTGTGCTATTGAGGCACAGGTTTCCCGGGTAGTTGCAAATTGTTCATAGATGGTGCCCGTCTGACCAGGTTTGATAAGAGCATTTCCTCCCAATGCAACAACAGCAATATCGCCCATAGCAAAACGAAATACAATCAAAATATAAAACACTAGGTGGAAACTTTTTATGTGCAAACAGCAACTATTTATAACATGATTTTATAGATTCTATAGTGGCAGCAAGGCACAGAATTAAACGAGTCGTTGGTCGCATTAAAAAAAAGGCAGTAGAAAGCCCTCTAACCCTTAGTTTTTGGATGCATATCACACACAATAGACTATTTAAATTAGTCAAATTTCAATTTGAAGACATACGTTCCCATAAATTATTACAAGAAATCAAAAAGTATCCCATCCCTCATCATCTAGCCGTCATCATGGATGGTAACAGACGCTTTGCAAAAGAGCAGGGAATTGATACTGTTGAAGGACATAAGTTAGGGGGAGAAAAACTGGCAGATGTTATGGAATGGTGCAAAGAAGCAGGCATAAAAATATTGACAGTATATGCATTTTCTACCGAAAATTTCCAACGTTCAAAAAAAGAGACCAATGCACTTATGGATCTTTTCGCCACTAATTTTTATAAACTTCTTTCTGAAAAAAGGATACACCAAAACAAGATTCGTATCCGTGTTTTTGGGCAACTCTCCCTTCTTCCTCCCACTGTTCAAAAAGCAGCCCAGGAAGCAATGAAATCAACGGAGAAATATGACTCCTATTTCTTTAACCTCGCCATTGGTTATGGAGGAAGAGAAGAAATTATTCAAGCCATCAAAAAAATAGCTGGTGATGTAAAAAAAGACAAATTAGACATTAATTCTATCAATACAAATATCATGTCGTCCTATCTCTACACCAGTGACTTACCTGACCCGGATTTTGTACTGAGAACATCAGGCGAAGAACGTCTTTCCAACTTTCTTCTCTGGCAATTAGCATACTCTGAACTCTATTTTTCTGATGTCTATTGGCCAGCATTTAAAAAAACAGATTTTCTTCAGGCAATCCGTACGTACCAGCAAAGACAAAGACGTTACGGAAGCTAAAAATTTTTTTTAGTGTTGTCTCCTCAAAAAAAGTCGTACCTAAATTAATTTAAAGAAAAAAGTCATTATCATCTTTCTTTCCTAGTGCCCTCATAGCCTAGCCTGGATATGGCGCCAGCCTCCGGAGCTGGTAGTCTCGGGTTCGAATCCCGATGAGGGCGTCATCTATCCTTGATAATCTAATGTGTGCAATCATGTTCTTTGCACATTCCTATTGTATGTCATCTAGTTTCTTACAAGAAATATGTAAATTTTTTCAATTTTCCTGTAGTTTTTGATAGAGTAGTCAGTAATTCCCTTTTTTTTTATTTTGAATTCAATTCTGTACCAGATAAGATGTTTTTTTGTCGAGTCCAGTGCAAAAAAATTTATTATAGAAAGGTAGATAGCCAATGTGGGAGGAATGCTCTGGTGAGAATAGATTAAACAATCATTTTCTGTGTCTCCAAATAATTTTTTATTGGTTATTCCCTCTCCCTGTACCTCTCATCATCTTTGGCAATAGATTTATAACAACACACGTGATTATAATAAGTGGAGGCGAAAAATATGATGAAAAGAAAAGTTTCAACACTGGGAATAGCCATATTTGTAGTTTTTTTGTTTATCACTATTTCCGTTGGCTCCCAGCCTCATTATGAAATTCAAAAAAATACATCAAATACGGATATCATCACAACTACACTATATGGTTTCATAACAAATGTTGAAAAAAATGACACAAAAAATGTGATTACAGCCCAAGCTATCTATGTTTGGTACCATGCAGAAGGTATTTCACAAGAATATTCTGGTGAAGTTCATCATCTGACTACAATACAATTTAAAGATGGTGTATTTGTTCACATTACTAATCCTGGACCATTGGGTAATTCTATCGTATTCGGTTTCTTTGTAGGTGAAATAGTAATAGATTAATTAATACAGGTATTTCCTTCATTATCCTTTTTTTATTCTATCATTTTTTTTGATTTTGACTTCTCCTTGTGCCAATTGGACTGATTTCCCTAGTTTTTTCTTCCTTTCTTAACCCAGTATGTATTTGCTAGGTAACCTTAAAAATAATGGGTAAAAAAACATTAATAGTGATGATAGTTCTGGGGCTAGAAATGAATAGGATTGTGATAATTGATAAGGGTACATGTACCGGGTGTGGTGCATGTGTTGAAATCTGTCCTAATAAAATTTTGTACCTTGATGATGAGAAATGTAAAGTAACAGATGAAACAAGATGTGACAGGTCAAAGGGGTGCGAATATGTTTGTCCCACCGGTGCAATTAAGATACAAAACAAAAATTAGGGTAGAATTAGGGTCAGTTTAGGTGAAGGATACAAAGCTATTAAAAAAATGGGGGGGGGGGTCAGAGTAAAGCAAATAGAAAAATAAGCAAAGGAGAAAGATTAGCTTCTTTAAAACATTTAATTTATTAAAGGAAATATCATTCTTTTTTTGAATATTCTTGCAGATATAATAAAATGGA
>Ga0272443_10005026_pt1 | contig 13933 bp, 15 predicted proteins | sample SSMAcet12_FD_193581 | JGI IMG/M metagenome (GOLD analysis project Ga0272443, IMG submission 193581) | Marine sediment archaeal communities from Little Sippewissett salt marsh, Falmouth, MA, United States - SSM-Acet-12 | ecosystem: Environmental > Aquatic > Marine > Wetlands > Sediment ...
AAGTAGTGTCGGACTAACTAAACAAGTAATAAGAAACTATGTTCGACAACAGGGGATGCAGGATTCAGGTCAACTCAAACTTGAGTTGTAGCAGTAAGTACCACGGGTTTACCCGTGGGAATCTATTCTGTGAAGCGGGCTCAAGCTTTAGCTAAAAATTTTACTGATAAACAAATTAGTTTTTTGACTTTTAATAATCGGGGAGCTCATTATATTAAGTCAATTAATTATGTTGAAATGCAGTTAATTTTTATAAAATAAATATATAGCAGAAAAACAAACTAAAAGACCAGATGGTTATTCTGAAAGGGCAGATAAAATAATAGGAGGGTACTTTGAAATTCCTTATTCAGATATTCTAGGCTGTGGTGCAGAATTAAAATCCTTTAAATTAAAAGAGTAAAATTAACCGCATTTTTAAGTTTACAAGAGCCTAAAAGATAAAAAAATTCGGTTTTTTTTTTGTTCCTTGTATACTATACTTAACTAATAATACTATAAATATCTTTATGCCACTACAAAACAATGTTGACTCAGATATCTCTCTTCAAAATAAACTTTACTCAAACAAAAAAAAGAAATACTTAATTATATTGGCAGTTTTTTTGCTGGTCATAATTTCAGTTGCTTCAATTGTTGGTTATCTTCGATCTAAGGCTAGCTATGACGAGCGTAGTCAAGCAGATTTTACTGGAGATTTCAGTGATTATGTAAAAATTTATGTTGATAAGAATAATCTTGGTGGACCTTGTAGTGATTCTTATACTTTAGCTGAAATAAATATTAGTCATCCTTTATGTTCTTTGCAAACAGCTGTAAATATTATTCCTACTGATAAAAGTGGCTATGTAATTTTTCTTCGTGAAGGTGAATATATTTTTGATAATACTTGGATAAATGCTCCAGGCGAAGAAAGCTGGCAGCCTGTTTATTTGCAATATGAAATGGGGGATATAGATAAGCCATTTGTTATAGAATCATATCAGGAGGAAGGGGCTGTAATATTAGCTGTTAATTATTCAGAAACAGGGGATGACTATTTTGCAGATTGTTCTGACGGGAGTGATAGCAATGATGGACAGTCAGCGGATTCTGCTTGGCAGAGTTTAAATAAGGTTAATAGTATAGATTTTGATCCTGGAGATGTGATTCATTTTAAAAAGGGGTGTACTTGGCAAGGTCGGTTAGATATTGTGGGTTATTCAGGTGAAGAAGGGAGTCCTATTACTTTTACTTCTTATGGTAATAATGGTGATCAAGCGCCTATTATCAGGAATCCTAGTTCTTCATGCATTATGATTGGGACAAAATATAACGATGCGAATGGAAATTCTGTATACCTTAATTCAGATTGGATAGTGGTAGAGGATCTTTATTTAAAAGATGCCTATCTTTTTGGAGTTTGGATTAAAGCGGGGAGACATAATATTATCAGAAATAATGAGGCAACAAATTGTGGAAAAGGCATTCGGGTAGATGGCGAATATAATTTAATCACACATAATTATTTACATGATATGAAAATGATAGTAAATACTCCTGAGCCTGATGAGATATCAGGGGATTATGGAGCTACGGGGGTAGGTATTTCAGGATCCAATAATGAGATAAGCTTTAATTTAATTGAAAGATGCATAGCAGATAGCTACGATTATGGAACTGATGGAGGTGGATTTGAAGTATTAGGAGATGTTGATAATACTGAGATACATCATAATACTGTAAAAGACACATGTGGTTTTATGGAGACAGGATCAGGCAGTATCAGTAATTTGGCCATACATCATAATTTATCTATAGATAATGGTAGATTTACACATATTCACTTTGGGGGACAATATGGCGCTGAAAATGATAACATTGTAGTTCACAATAATACTATTGTAGAAACAGGACAAAGAGAACACTGGGTAATTTTTGGTTATACACATGAGCCAAATGAACAAGATTTTTCTGTATACAATAATTTAATTTATGCTTTTAGTCAGGAGATACCAAAAACCATTAGTGAAGAATCCGCATTCGCGCATGACTATAATTTATATATATTAAAGGGGGCAACAGATTTAGGATTTGCTCTTTCAAACCATGAACAAGTTGTTGATGACGCAAAATTTGTTGATTTAGCAAATAGAGATTTCCATTTAAACTCAAATAGTTCAGCCATCGATGCAGGAACAGATTTAGGCTATACTTTGGATTTTGATGGAAACCCTGTTCCTCAAGGCCTTGCCCCTGAAGTGGGAGCTTATGAGTATCAAATAGGTCCTGGAGAGATCAGTCCTTCTCCTACTCTTGCTGCTACTTTGACACCAACCCCAACACCTGATCCTTGGGATTTCGGGCAACTAAATCCTACACTTACTCCGACTTTAACTCCAACACCAACCCCAACCCCAACCCCAACCCCAACCACCAGTCCTTGGAGTCTTGGTACTTTGAATCCTACTGCGACTAATACACCGGCACCAACATTGACACAGACACCTTTTCCTACTAGGTCTCCAATAGTAAAAAAGATAATCACTCCAGCAAAAGATCCAATTATACCTGCTGGGGCTGAGGTGATAAGTATAGAGATAAAAGATAGTCGGGGTAGACAGGTCTTTTTTAAACGTACTATGAGCAAAGTTATGCAATTTATTAAACGAATTTTTAAATAAAAAGATTGTTTGCTTAGGCAAAATTTTTGATTTTGAAAGGGACAAGATAGGAAATGTGGTGTGTGGATAAAAATTAAATAAAAAAAATTATTAGCCTGAAAAAGGCTCAATATAAGGTATGAAAACTTAATGAAATATTTAGGTTGGAAATTGAGTTTTTAAGTTGAGAAGTTGTTTCACCCCTCCTTAATAACCCCATTCTTCCTACAAGAAAAATAATTTTTTTTGCTAACAATGACATGATCGACTAGCTGGCTGCCAATTAGCTGGCAGGCTCGCTCAATTTTTTTTGTCACTTTGAGATCTGCCTGACTAGGTTCTGGATTTTGGCTGGGGTGGTTGTGGACAAGGATGAGGCTGTTGGCCGGCAGGGTGATGAGTGGAGCCAAGAGTTGGCGAAAATCAACAAAATTAGTGTTTAGGTTGCCCACAGCAATAATTTTTTTCTTCAGCAGCTCCTGCCGGCCATTTAAATAAAGAGCCAAACAATGCTCTTGCTTTTTTTGACGGATTTCCTCTGCTTGGTGAAAGACTTTTTCTGGATTATTGATTTGCGCTGCTGGTTGAGGATTGTTGAGCCGATAAGCTAGTTCATAGCAAGCTTGCACGGCGCAGGCTTTGGCTGGACCGATGCCGTTGATTTTTTTTAGTTTTTGTAGGGTAGGGCGGGTTTTTAAGCTAGTGGCTAAAGGCCAGCTGGCGAGCAGGCGCTGCGCTAATTTTTGTACTGGGAGGTGCTGGGTGCCGCTGCCAAGCAGGATGGCCAGCAGTTCGGCGTCGGTTAAGTTGGCAGCGCCTAGTTTTTGTAGTTTTTCTCTGGGAAGTAAGTTTGTGGTCATTAATAGTTTTAAGCTCTATTTGAAAATAGAGGAACTCCAGTTGTATGGTTAATAATGACTCTACTATAATGAGAGAAACTGAGTTTAAGCTGACATTAGTTTATCTAAGCAGCGAAGAGTTTGCTGCTCAGAGCTTTGGCTGTGCAAGATATCAAGCTTGCCTGCCCACTGAGTGCCGGGCACAGCAGACAGAGCTTGGCTAAGGTCAATAACAATGATTAATGGCACTACTTGATCTTTAAACTGATTTTTAAAAGCCTCAAGTAATTTAACTGTCTGCGCTGGTTGAAAACTAGCTGACAAGATAAAAAGATCAAATTGTTGGTTGCTTAAGGCCTGTAAAGCTGGTTTAACAGCAGAGTAGTGCTGGAGCTGGCAGCGTTTTTGTAAAAAAGAATAAGGTTGAGCCAGGTGTTGCTGAGGCTCGACCACTAAAGCCTGGATTTTTTGAGGGCTCATAATATAAAAATCTATTAATATTAGAATTAATTCTACTTAAATTAGAGTCATTATGTCAAATACAGATACAGAGAATCAGATTACTCAACAAATTGGTGAAAGAATTAAACAAGCACGGAAAGAGGCGGCTTTGTCGCAAAAAGAGTTGGGTGATGCTTTGATGTTGTCAGATAAAGCTGTGAGTGCTTATGAAGTGGGTAGAGCTCAGCCAAGTTTAGAAACATTGCAAAAATTAAGTCGCATTACTCATAAGCCAATTAGTTATTTTGTGGATGAGTCTGATCCAGATGATTTTGATTTGCAGATTAGGATTAGAAAGATTGAAAATGAGCTGCTGGAGATTAAAAAGATATTGCGAAAGAAATAGTTTTCATAGTTAAGATTTTTTTGTAAAGTAAAGTTTATGCAATTAGCTTCTGATACTTTGCCAGTTCAAATTACTATGAGATCTGTTTTTAACGTGGATGCATTAGCTGGTTCTTTAAAAAAATATGCTTTAAAAAATAAATCCCGCGAAGAAATTTACAAACTAGAAAAAGATGCTCTCATCGAAGCGAGAAAAAATAAATATCAGGTTAAAACGCGACTAAATAAACAATTAGTAGAGATATAATTGCTTACTAATCAAAGATTATTCAGTCATTTTTCCTCAGTTTTTCTCAGCTTTTCAATCACCTGTGTATAAAAACGCAAATTATGCATTTCAGCTAGTTTAAAAGCTGTGCCATCTTTAGCTTTAAATAAATGATTTAGGTAAGCACGACTGTAATTTTGACAAGTGGGGCAGTCGCAGAACTGACTGATCGGCTGCGGATCGGTATTAAAAGCGCCACGATTAATATACAAATATTCATACCAATCATCATCTCGACTGAGATTTATTTCACTAAAATCCACTTCAGCTGGATTTTTTTTCCACACATAAAGCCGTTGATGTCTTGCATCTCGAGTGGGTAGCACACAATCAAAAATGTGATAGCCCATTTGGTGCAATCTAGTAATATTGTCTGGCTTGCCAATGCCTAAAGCAAAGCGAGGCAGATTATCTGGAGTTAGACTGGCGTTAACAGCACACATTTCATAGTCAAAATTTCCCTGGTCATCAAAAGGCCAGCCACCTAAGCCGTATCCATCAAACCCAATTTCGAGTAATTTGTCAGCGCATTGTTTGCGCAGTTGATGATGGCGATGGCCTTGAATGGGGGCAAAAAGCAGCGGGCGATTATCATCAGTAAAACCATGCTTTTTCAATTGTTTTTCAAACTCGATTTTACAGCGGCGAGCCCATTCGACTGTGCGGTCAATACTTAGTTGAATGCGTTCTTCATCTGCATCATCTGGAGTAAAATCATCAAGACAGATCATGATGTCGGAGTTGATGGCAAATTGGACACGGATCGATTCTTCAGGTGTAAAGAGTTGTTTTTTTTGTTGATTTTTTCCAGTGTAAAGGACCACGCCTTTATCTGTAATTTTGCCTAGCTTTGGATCTTTGTTAATTAAAGAAAAAAGCTGAAAACCGCCAGAATCTGAGGCGGTTAAGCCAGAAAAAGACATTAAGTTTTTAATGCCGCCAATTTTTTGTAAAATTTTTATGCCAGGCTGACGGCGCAGGTGATAAGTGTTAATCACTACGCCCTCAATTTGAGCGCGGTTTAAGTCTTGGCTGTCTAGATTACGCACGACACCTAAAGTGGCATCGGGTAGATAAATTGGGAGTTGGTAGGTTTTGTTTTTGATTTTTAGCTGGTGGAGAAGGGAAGAAGCATGATAGTCAAAGCGACTATCGTTAGGTTTAGTATTATTGGGATCAGTAGCAGTGTTACTCATAGTCTGTATTATAACTGAAGTTTTTTTTGTAGAAATTGCAAGAAAAAATACAGTGAAATGTCAGGTTTATATGTTACAATCACAAAAATTTGATTTAAGTTGTGCTTTAATTTGGAGTTGAAATGCAGAAAGGCTCTACTGCGGGGTATAAGTAGACTCTAATTTTAGAGCATCAAAAGTATCACGATGAAGGGGTGCCGTCCTTCCAGCTCCAAATTAAAGCACAACCTTTTAAGTAGCCTTCTTTTTTGAGTGGAAACACTGTCACAACAAAATTTTTTGTTTTTTTTCTTTTTACAATTTCTAAAGCACAAAGAAAGTTAATCCCTTTTATTTGTTTCACAAAACAGATATTAGCTCTTTTCCCAGGTTTATTTTGATAAATATAAGTTGGATATTTGAGAATTAATTTTAGATTTAAAAGAATAAAATCATAAATAGCAGCAGGCTTTTTATCGTATAGATGTTTTAAACATTTGGTTGTTATATAAATTTTTTGTTTCTGTACAGATAAAATATTTGCAATTTTTTCAGTTAATATACAGATAATTAAAGTTTGCTGTTTTATTAAAGTATTGGGAATTGTATATTGAATAGTTTTTTGATGTATACGTTCTAAATTATTTGTTTTCTTACTGTTTTTCATTATGGATGTTGTTATAAGAAAAAATACTGAAAAAAAGCTGACTTTAACGAATTTTACACTCATAAACCGCTACATCATCTGTCAGTTTGTTGTCAGAGCCATGAATTATAGTGTGCCGTTGGCAGTATTGCTGAAAAATTTCAGCAGAAAAATAAGCTTCATGACCTGAATCGATTTTTTTGTTTTGCGGTATATCAGCCACATTAGTTAGCAATAAAATGCCAGTCTCTACAGCTTGCTGGGAAATTTTTTCTTTATCCAAAACCCCAGAGCCAAACAACTGACCATTGGTGTCAATATGATTGCCAAATAAAGTCTGGTTGCTATGAAGAGCCACAAGAGGAGCTATTTCGTGATTTCCATAGATAGGTAATTGATGTTCTTGGCTAATTATTGAGAGTTCCTTTAGCTGTTCTTGGGTGATGATATGTTGGGAGTGAAAATTATTCCAGTAATCAGGCCAGTGGGTAAGATTCATCAGCAATAACAGAAACACAAAACTAGTAATAATTTGTGTTTTATTATTGTTTTTATCTAGTTTTTTAGACAACCATTGCAAAAATTCAGCAAAACCAAGCGCCAGCCAAGGAGCCAGAACGCCTAGATAAAGATAGTATAAATCGGTAAAAATTAAATAAAATCCTAACCAAGCTAAGATAGGGTAAAGCCAAACACGATGTCTAGCTAAATAAAGGCCAGCTCCAGCAGTGAACAGCCATGCCCAGTCTTTTTTAAGAAATAATAACCAAATACGAGTCTTGGGAATACCTGGTGGGCGATTGAGCTGGTGCAACAAAATATAATCGATCAACTCTTTAAAATTTAAAAGCAGAAAAGGCAGCATGATTATTAGCCCAGTAAGCAAAGCCCCAACAAAGCATTTTTTCAGCTGTGGATATTTTTTTTTAAAAAATAAAAAGAGCAGCCAGGCGGCAAAACCAGGTACAACGTAAAGTTTAATCAAAATGGCTGTAGCCCAAAGTAATCCAGATAAAAAATCTTTTTGTTTTAAATGCAAGAGCAGGGCAGAGGTAATGAAAAAATTAATAAAATGCAAACCAGTGATAAAGTCACTGGTGCTAAGGATAAGAAAAGAACTTAAATAAAAAATTGCACTCCACGCAGCTATCCAAGTTTTTTTTGTTTGATTTTTAATAATTAAAAAAAGAAACCAGGCTGTGGCAGCTTCTAAAAAAATCGGCAAAGTTTGAAAAAGAATGATCTTATCACCGATAATTAGTTTTACTCCAGCTAATAGATAGACTAGCAATGGCGGATCGGCCAATAAAAAATCCTGGTAAGGTCTTTGTCCGGCCAAAATGCGATTAGCCATGTAAAAATAGGCGTTGCCGTCGCTGAATTGAAAGTTGAGGGTGGAGAGTTTAAAAAAAAGGAAAACAGATAAAATTAATAAGAATAAATAAAGAAAAAGGTATTTGCTTTTTAACATTTAACAATCATTTTACTGCAAAGAAAAAAATCAAGCAATTATAGTTGAAAATAATCTAATTTAGTATAAAATAATTAAAACTAATTAAAACTAATTATGCCAGCAATCTTACCTAAAACTTACACTCCGCAACAAGCTGCAGAAATATTACAGTTAAGTACAGCTACGATATATAAGCTGATAGATAAAGGAGAAATAATGGCGAAAAAAATAGGTAATGTGTATCGTATTCCTGAAACAGAATTTTCTTTTGCTGTTAATGGTTTGGATAATGATTTACAGCTAGCTGAAGAGGAAGATAAGAAAAAAATCAGCCAAATTCAAAAAGAATTGGATAAAGTTAGAAAGGCGTTATAGTGACTGATTTTTCAGCCATTAGTGCCTTTGTGGATTCTGATGTTATTATATCTTCATTGATTTCTGAAACAGGAGCTGCTTATTATCTTTTAGAAAAAAAAGTAGATTTAGTTGATGATTTAGTTTTTTTATGGTCTAATTACTCAGCTGAGGAATGCAAGAAGGTTTGCAAATGTTTGAATTTAGATATAGATTTACTTTTTGAGAGAACTACGTTTTTGAGGCAAGTTCAGCTAAGGAATAGTCTAGAGGAAATTCAGAGGCAATTTGCTCAATATTCATTAGATAAAGATGATTGTCATATTGTAGCGGGCGCAGTAGCAGCCAAGGTAAATTTTTTAATTACTTATAATAAAAAAGATTACCTGATAGAGCAACTTAAAAAAGATTTTAGCATGATTGTTTTTAGTCCTGGAGAGTTTTTGCAATATTTAAGAAGTCTATAAACTAGAAAAGAATTTAGTTACTATGTCACTTTCAATCGCCATTGTTGGCCTGCCTAATGTTGGCAAGTCAACTTTATTTAATGCTTTATTAAAAAAACAGGTTGCTTTGTCAGCAAACTATCCTTTTGCTACGATTGAGCCTAATGTAGGCGTGACTGAAGTTCCAGATGATCGTTTAGCAGTTTTAGCTGAAATTGTGAAAACTGAAGTAATCAAGCCAGCTTTAGTCGAGTTCGTAGATGTAGCTGGTTTGATCAGAGGTGCTGCTGAGGGTGAAGGTCTAGGTAATAAATTTTTAGCTCATATCCGTGAAACAGATGCGATTTGTCATGTGTTGCGGGCTTTTACTGATGAGAATGTGATTCGCGAAGGGGCAGTAGACCCGAAAGAAGATTTAGCCACAATTCGTACAGAATTACAGCTGGCTGACTTAGAAACTTTGCAAAAGCAAAAACAACCCAAAGGTGTTAAAGATGCTGAGGCACAGCAACGTTGGGGTTTTGTTCAAGAGTTTATTGCTCGGGTTGAAGATGGAAAAAATGTGCTCGATTACGCAGAAACTAATTGGCAAAATAAGCAAAATTTAACTGAAAAACAGCAACAAAAAATCAAAATAGCAAAAGAACTAAACTTGTTGACTTGTAAGCCAGAGTTGTTTGCAGTTAATGTTGATGAAGATGAATTGAGTCGGGCAGAAGAGATTCGCCAGCAACAGGCAACAGCTCTTTCTACACCCGAACAGCCAATCACTAGAGAACAAGTAGTGATAATTTCTGCAAAAATTGAAAGTGAACTCGCAGTTTTGTCTGCTGAAGATCAAGAGCTATATATGGAAGAGCTGGGGATTGAGGAGTCTGGCTTGGAAAGGCTGGCGCGGGTGGCCTACGCTACACTCGGCCTGCAAAGCTTTTTAACTGCTGGTGAGCTGGAAGTCAAAGCCTGGACAGTCAAGCAAGGCGCCACCGCGCCAGAGGCTGCCGGCGTTATTCACACTGATTTTGCTAAGAAATTTATCAAGGCTAAGGTGGTTTCTTATGCAGATTTTATTGAATATCAGGGCTGGGCTGGAGCAAAAGAAAAGGGCAAAGTGAGGGTGGAGGGACGAGATTATATTATGCAGCCAGATGATGTGGTGGAATTTATGGTGGGAGCGTAATTAAAAGAAATTGTCAGAAAAATTTATTTTTGCAACTCCTTGCATATTCATATATAATACTAAGTTCAGAGAATGTGATTTTTCTGTCAGCGTTAAGCAACGCAGGTTGCAAGCGCTGTAAAACGCGGTTAACAAAAAATTATTAAATAAAATAAATTAGAATTAGAAAAAATGAAGATTCCAGTAGATAACGTAGTCAGAACATACGAATTAACTTGTTTGGTCCCTGTTGGGTACACTCAATCAGAATTAGAAAAAATTGTCAAAGCTGTTGATGCTTTAATAAAAAAAGCCGGAGCTAAGGTTGAAGAACACGAAGAATGGGGCAAGAAAGAACTTTCCTACACTATTAAAAAAGAAGGTAAGGCTCATAAAGAAGCTCATTATTATCATTGGGTTTTTACTAGTGAGCCAAAAAACATTGAAGAAATTCGTCGTCAAATCAAGCTAAATGATGATTTATTAAGAGAGTTACTAATTGTTAGAGAAGAATAAATTAAGCTTTTTAAATCGTTAGTTTAAATTTTGCATAAAATAAATTACACTTAAAGTCAGTTAGAGTTTATATAAGTTAGAATGATGCTAGGGGCTGATTAGAATAAATAATAAAACATTCCCGCAGCTGGCTAGACATCAGCAATAATAATTATCTGATAGGAGGAAGGCAATATGGCCGTCAGATCACTTAACAAAGTAATGATTATTGGTAATCTCACCAGAGATCCAAATCTGAGATATACACCAAGTAATACCGCAGTAGCTTCTTTTGGTGTAGCTACAAATCGTCAGTGGAACACTGATAGTGGAGATACAGAAGAACGTACTGATTTCCATAATATTGTAGCTTGGGCTAAATTAGCTGAAATTTGTGACCAAATTCTGCAAAAAGGCGACAAGGTTTATCTTGAAGGTCGTTTGCAAACCCGTGACTGGAAAACTGATGATGGTTCAACTCGACGTGTAACTGAAGTTGTGATTGATAACATGATCAAGCTTGCTTCTCCACATGGATATAGTAATAATTCTGATGATGATGATGATTCAAATAAGAATAGTTCAGACAAGAACAGTGATGAAAAAGAAACTGGACCAGATGAAGAAGTTGATACTGAAGAAGTAGCTGATGATATTCCTTTTTAGTCAAGGAAGAAGACTAGACAGTCTATAAAATAAATTAGGAGATTATTAATTAATAAGAAAAATCAAGTTTATGGCAAAAGACACAGACCAAAAAGTGATTCACTTTTCTTACAAGGATCCTGCCACTTTGAGGAACTATGTTAGTCCTCAAGGCACGATTTATCCACGCCGCAAAACTGGTTTATCCCAAAAGCAGCAAAAACGTTTAGCTCGTGCAATTAAAAGAGCTAGGCATTTAGCTTTAATGGAATTTACTCAGACTGTTTAGTGTGAATTAGTTGCTTTTTTGTTAAATTAAGCAAAAAGTAAGAAATTTTAAACAGCATCATTTCTTTGAGATAAGAAATGATGCTGTTTTGTTATGTCTAAGTTGTTTTTTTGAACTCAAACTACTATGATTAAATACTCGTGTTAAAATTACCTTTGCTTTAGAGAATTATTTTTCCGCTAGAATACCAGCGGGGTAAAATCCGCGGGGGTCGCCTCACTTGTTAAATTATTATTAGACAATTTGGAGTATAAAATGAAGTTATCCTACATTCGCAATATTATCGTCAGTTTACTTTTATTTGTTTTAGGCATGGTGGTTGGTTCGCGCTATGTACAAGGTACATTACCGATTAATTTTAGAATTCCCTTTATAGCACAAGACAAACAAACTACAGCTATGGCAAAGTTAACAGGAGTTCCCCAGCCAGCTGATAAACAAGAAGTTGACTTTGATGTTTTCTGGGAGGCCTGGGCTTTTCTGGAGCGCGATTATTTAGAGCCAGATAAAATTGAGGCTGACAAAATGGTTAATGGAGCAATCAAAGGCATGACTGCTTCATTAGAAGATCCTTACACAATTTATCTACCTCCTACAGATAACAAAACCAGCGGAGAAAATTTAAATGGTAAGTTTTATGGAGTGGGAATCGAGCTTGGCTATATTGAACAGACTTTAGCTGTAATTGCACCTTTGGATGGCTCCCCGGCGGCGGCTGCTGGTCTAGAAGCGGGCGATTTAATTTTGCATGTTAAAGATGAGAGAAAAGGGATTGATGAGGATACAACAGATTGGTCTTTAGATGAAGCAGTGAGTAAAATTCGCGGTGAAAGAGGTACAGAAGTAACTTTTGAGATTTATCGTGAAGGAGAGGCTGATACACAAGAAATCAGTATTATTCGAGATGAAATTGTTATGGATGCGGTCACTCTAGAGATTAAAAACATTGCTGGGAAAAGAGTAGCTCATTTGAGGGTAAGTAAATTTGGGGGTCAAACCCAAGATCAGTGGGATGAAGCAGTGAGAAAAATTTTAGCTGAAAAAAATAATTTAGCTGGTATTGCTTTAGATTTCCGCAATAATCCTGGAGGATATTTTGATACATCCATCGATTTGGCTAGTGATTTTATTGATAATGACGTGGTGGTGACGGAGAAAGGTAAGTATAGTAAACGAGATTATAAGTCTACTGGCAGAGCTCGCTTAAAAGATATCCCTTTGGTGGTTCTGGTTAATCGAGGCAGTGCGTCTGCAGCTGAAATTGTGGCTGGAGCTTTACGTGATGATTTAGGGGCTCCTTTAGTTGGTGAAAAAACTTTTGGTAAAGGCACAGTGCAGGATCGCCGCGAATTATCTAATGGCGGAGGTCTGCATATTACTATTGGCCGCTGGTTGTTGCCGGGTGGAGAATGGATTCATGATGAAGGAATTCCTGTTGATGTTGAGGTGGAGGGAAATAGAGATACTGAGGAAGATGAGGTGTTGATTAGAGCGGTGGAGGAGTTGTAAGGGATAACTTTTGGTCATTTATTTTTCTGCGAGAATACCCGCGGACTTTAGTCCGGGGATAAATTTCTAAAAATTTGCAAAATTTTAAATTTGATTTAAAATAAATGATTGCGTTAAGCATTCTATAATTCGCATCAAGTCAAACGACAGTTTAATCTTCATAGCTAAGATTAAATCTCGCCACAAAAAATTACTAATTAGTTTTTTTTCATTATGAAAAATAAACAATTCAAAGCCTTTCTTCTGGGCTTACTCATTTCCCTTATTTTTATTAGCACTTTTTTATTTGGAGCTTTAGCTGATCGAGTTTTTGTGATTAAGCCGCTTGATTACATCAAGAAGCGGTCCTCTGCTAATACTGTTGAAAATTTGGCAAAAGATGAAAATACTACTCTTAGTCAGATGATGGGGGAGACTGATTATACTGTGGCTGATGTAGCTGAAAAAGCTTCAGAATCTGTGGTTACTGTTTCAATTAAGAAAAAGCAAAGAGTTTTAGATCCTTCCAGTTTGTTTGATAATTTTGGATTTTTTGGTTTTGGTTTTCCAGGCAGACAACAGCCACCAACAGAGCCGGAACTTGAAGAAATTCAGCAAGATATTGGTTCTGGGTTCGTAGTAGATCAAGGTTTGATTGTTACTAATAAGCATGTTGTTTCTGATCTGGAAGCAGATTATTTGGTTGTTGATACCAGTGATAATGAATATGAGGTGAGCAAAATTTATCGTGATCCAAGTTTAGACATGGCCATTTTACAGGTGAAAGATTTTTCAGCTCCGGCTTTGGCATTAGGTAATAGTGATGAACTGCGAGTGGGAGAACCGGTGATTGCGATCGGTACAGCTCTAGGTCAGTTTCGGCATACCGTTACTACGGGTGTGGTTTCTGGATTAGGTCGAGGTATTACCGCTGGTGGTTTATATACCCAGGCTGAAAATTTGGAAAATGTGATTCAGACTGATGCAGCCATTAATCCTGGTAATTCTGGAGGTCCTCTTATTAATGGCCAAGGTGAGGTGATTGGGGTGAATGTAGCTACTGCTAATGCTGATAATATTAGTTTTTCTATTCCAATAAACGTAGTGAAATCAGCTTTAGAGAATTTTAATGAAACAGGGCAGTTTGATCGGCCCTTATTGGGCGTTCGTTATTCTGTGATTAGTGAAGAG
>Ga0272443_10005027_pt1 | contig 13932 bp, 10 predicted proteins | sample SSMAcet12_FD_193581 | JGI IMG/M metagenome (GOLD analysis project Ga0272443, IMG submission 193581) | Marine sediment archaeal communities from Little Sippewissett salt marsh, Falmouth, MA, United States - SSM-Acet-12 | ecosystem: Environmental > Aquatic > Marine > Wetlands > Sediment ...
TTCCTGTTCCTAATGTTACGTTATCGTTAGTGTTTGATAAAGATACAGTTGTAGTTCCTGAATCTCTAGTCCAATAACCTAATACTCCACTTGAAGGTGGTGTTGAGGTTAATTGTTTACTAGCGTTTGTATAAACACCTAATGAAGCTGTGAGTCCACTATCTATAATCTCACCAAAAGTTACTGTATCTGTACTCTCTACATCTTGATTCATATCATAAAGTTCATTAGCCCCTTGTCCTGTATTTACAGTAGAAAATGTTACTGCGTCTGTACTCTCTACGTCTTGATTCATAGCGTAACATTCAACATCACCGTTACCTGTATTTATAGTTGGCGTGTCAAATGTACCGCTATTATCTACAACAACTTCTCCATAAAGCGTACTTCCATCACAAAATCCGTTTATAGGTAAGGTTAAGAGTATAATGAGTATAAATAGTTTTTTCATTCTAGTATCAGTTTATCTCCACTTTCTAACAATAAATAATCTCCACTTTCTAACAATAAAAATTCAGCAGTTGGTATTGTACTCCATGTCTGACGTGTTGACCCGTTTACTGTAAGCGTTACAGTTGTTCCGTCAAAACTAACACAGGTATCACTATCAAAACATAAATCAGCACCGTTTATTGTTAAATCACCTGTCATTGTATCGCCTGTAACATCAACATAAATATCGCCTACTAAGGCTTCAATGTCAGATTGATTTAATGTTCCTGCCAAATTGCCTGTGTACGGATTCATGTACTTAAAATCAATAGCCTCTGCCTTTAGAGAACCAAGTATCATAATCCCGATAACCAAGACTAGCACGACTAGTCCATGATGTACTAAATGTTTCAATTTTTCCGTCTCCTATATAATATTTAATTGTTACATTACTTGTATCTGATAAATCCCTTTTCATTATTACAAAAGACCCATTATGTGCTAACCATGCGTCATATTGCACTGTTGAGCTTGAGTAGTCTTGTCTAGCAGCTTGAAAGTTAAAATTATCTCCACCGCTATTATGAAACTGCATTTGCCTATCAAATACTGTTAAACCACTCATGCTAAATCTCCATACGCTATTATAGATTCAGTTGTTGGGTCAGTTAAATTATTAGAAGAATCCCTAATATTAACATTCATACCAGTGGGGTTTATGTTTGCTACTTGATGATTCGGTTGGTCTCCTGATATTGAAAAAGAATAAGCACTACTATCAAAAGCGTTAGTCCAGCGTACTACAAAATTACCTATACTTTGTCTGGATACGCTAGTAGTGTTTAATTTATCCCCTATAATCGATGAACCATTAAACTGAACATAGGCTTTAGCTACGCCTATATTAGACGCTAATTTATCTGCTGTTACATTTGCGTCTTTAATCTTAGCAGTTTCTACAGCGTTATCTGCTATCTGGTCAACTGTTATTCCGTCATCTTTAACTTGTAAGCCGTTTGTTGCATCGTTTTCTAATGTTGAGCCGTCTATTTCTATACTGCCCCAAGCTGTACCGTTGTAATGAGCTAATGAGTCGCTTCCACCTGCGGGTAATCCTGTTGTTGCGTCTTTATTCTCAAATGCTGTACCAGCAGAGTTATACCCTAACAATTTACCGCCACTAGCTATTGGTAATGTGCTATCTGTTATGCTGGTAGTAGATGGTAATTTTACTGTCCTATTTAATTCCTCTTGTTGTTCTTGTGATTTCATTGTGCGTTTATCTAAAGCAGTTTCTGTTGTGTCAGCCGGAAATGCACCGAAATCGCTATAGTCTGTCGCTTGTGTGTCTGTTGTTTCTCGGTATATTTGTAATTGGTAAGATGCACTTGCGGCACTTCCTACTGTTACTGTACCGCCTACTCCGTTATCGTTTAAGTCAACAGAATATTCACCAGCTGCCGGAGCTCCGGTAGTATATGTTAGTATAGTTTCTGTACCTACTGTCCTTAGTACAGTTTTTGCTTTAATATCGGTTAAAGCAGACGATAGACCTGTGAAAGTAAAGTCAAAATCTACTGTTGAACCGTCCATATTAAAAGTATCGCTTCTGTTGGTTGTGTTTACACTCATTCTTTTCCTCCATTATTTATTTGATTATCATATATTTCCAGTTCTTTTAATGCTCTATCTAGCAATAAAGAACCTTTGCTTAATTGTATCTGCTCTTTCATTAGTCTTTTTTTCTTTCTCATTAAAATCGCTTTAGTTCGGGTGTCTAATGATTTTTCTAGTTCTTTATCTATTTGTTTTATAGTGTCTAGTTTCCCCTGTACTTCTTCTGTATTTTGGGCTTTTAATATAGTTAATGCTCCTTTAAATAAAGGATATGGAGAAATCTTGTTTTGTTCTAAATCTTGCCATACTTCTTTTATCAATCTTTCATCTTTTCTTTCAATACCTGTCTTAAATAATTCTATACCTTTATATCTACTCATTCCCTTTGAACTTGGAAAAGCTAAATCAGTTATAATAAAATCTTTGTCCTGATATGTTAATGAACTAACAGACATTGGTAATGGAGTTTTTATTAAATCTTTCGTTATTCCCCATACCTTTTCCCAGCCTTTTTTATCGGCTATGTCTCTTATTCTATATCCTGATAATGTGTGTCCTGTGAACCACACAGCAAGCTTTTGCAGTGATGGAGACATTTTTCCTCCCACCTTTTTAAGTGTTGCTGATATTGGGCTAAATCCAGTATCGTCAAAAAATAACTCTGGTAGTTCTCGAAATTGTTTTCCTATCCTTAAATATATTTCTTTGCCGTCTTTATCTCTACCATAAAATAAATGTGTTTTGTGTCCTATTGCGTTTCCTACCATAGTATAATCGAATAATGACATATCTTTGGGGTATAACTCTGGATTATCTTTTTGGTCTTTTCTTCTTATTGCACTATTGAGTAATTGTATCCCGACACCGATAGACAATGCTGCTCTTATCCAAAATCTTTGTCCTGACTTTGCTCTTAAATTTTTAGTTTGTTCATATATAGCCCCAGCCCCCGTTGGAGATAATGCCTGTCGTATTGTTGATATAGTCCAGTCGGGAGAGAGTAAACTCCATGACGCTATCTGTAATGTTTTCGGAGATACCATTAACATATCCCAATTCTGTCCACCAAACGTATCGTTTATCAACTGTGCTATTTCTCTTTTTTGCAATGTAACATTTTTACTGTAATCTATTCCACCTACTAAATGCTCATAGGCAAATAACTTTAAACTATCGTGATAATAATTCCATAATGCTTTATCCCATTTTTCATTACCTACCGCAAGCAGTTTAGTTAATTGTTTAACTATTGGAACATTAGCAGTATTTTTTGCAAATTCATTTAATGCTCCTTGTATTTTGTTTACGGGTATATCTGCTGTTGGTCCGAGTTGAACACCCGCTTTTATTGCGTCTAATGCTAATTCTTCTTTTTTAAATACATCATATTCTCCCTTTGCAAGTGCTTTGTATATTTTGGGAAAATTAAAAGCTATTCCGAGTGTTTTTTTAAAACCCATTGTGGCAATACCAGTTTCTGCTAATGCCGTATGATGAAATAAAGATAAACTCAACTGTGTTTTTTTCAATACACCGTTTATTGCTTCATAGGCTTGTATAGCAGGGTGTGAAATTCTTGAATCAAATATTGTTTTTAATGGTTTTACTAAGTCGGGGTGAACTTTAATCGGTAGTTTAACCAGTTTAGATAATTGTTCTTCTATTAACAATTTAGCATTATTTTCAAAATCAAAATCAACTAGCTGTGATAATACTTCATCTTTTTTCAATCTTTCTAAAACATCGACAGTAGCGTTCGGTGCTAATTGATAGGCTTTTTGAGGATTAGTAAATAGATGTGCAAACAATTCGGCTATCTTTTCCTCTGTTGATTCTGCGTATTTTTTCCCATATCTTCCTTCAACACCGTAAATTTTTGTTAGTTTTTCTATTCGTTCTTTGTTTAAGTTGAATATTTCATCTTTGTATTTATCAACGAAAGCATCTCCAAGTTCTAAAGCTTCGTCTAAATGATGTCCTATTTCGTGAGCCAATGTACTGCTTTTAAAAAATCTTTGTAGCTGTATTTCTTTTCTCTCCCCACCGAAATATAAACCTGACGGTCTTGGTTTACCAAAAGCAGTGGGTGCTATTCTTCTACCTATTGCTACTCCCATTTGATTTAAAATATCAACCATCTCATCAGATATTCTTTCCCCTAGTTTCTTCTCTCCGGGAACAACCATTCCTTTGCGTAATGCTGGGTGGTCGAATAATACCCAATGTTTAGGTGCTTTATCTATTCTAGCAACTAGTGGTATATCATTTTCTTTAGAAGCCATTAACGTATCAAGAAACTTTCTATTTTCTATGGCTTTGTTACCTGCTGAATCGTGTATTCTTATTATTTCTGCTATGTCTAAAGTTTTTGGTTTAAGACCAAATTTTTCTATTCCTTCTTTGTATGTTTGAATAAATCTCTTTTTAGCAAATCTGCTTTGGGTTGAAAACCATGCAGACACTTCGCTGACTTTGCCTTTTGGTATCTCAAAAATGTGTGTAACATAATCTTCTATCTTGTCTTGTGCCATATTCCCAATTTGTTCTTTGTATTCTTTAAATCCTTTGTCAAAATGCTCTCCTATTTTTTCTGCTACTGGTTTTAAATCCTCTGCTTTATCATCAAACACTTTTTCTAAATCAGGTCTGCCTAAAGCTGTTGGCACATCTGTTTTTTCTATAATAAAAGGTATTATTTCTCTTTCTTCTTTACTTAATTTAGTTGATATATTTTTGTTAATAAATAACTCTGTATTATAATTTCTCTCATTAAGATTTAGTCTTCTTTTTCTAACACTATCTATTAAAGCACTTTTACCTTTAGATGCTTTTTCTAAGTTAATTTGTTTATCTAGCATTTCTTTTTCTTGTTTTAATTTATCTAATTTTCCTTTTGTTACTATTGGTTTAATTTTAGATTGTTCTAATTTTTGTGGTTCTGTTATATCTGCTTCCCCGTGTGCTTCGTTCCAGATGTCGGTGAGTTGTTTTGGCAATGTTAAGTCAACATTTAATGAGCTCCCAATTATTTCAACAGGAGCTTCTTTTATACCGAGTTCTTTTAAAGCAATAAGTCTATGATTTCCGTCAATAACTCTACCATCCTCAACTCTAATAGCTGGCGAGTTTCCGATAGCTTCTCTATGCTTTAATGCACCAACAAAATCTCCACCCTGTATCTGCTTTTTTATTTCATCAACAAGTTCTCTATTAATTTCTGTTTCGTATATATCAAGAGAATCAACTTTCGCAAATTGTACCCCTTTCCCAAACTTACTCTCCACAAACTCCTGTGCAGTCTTATACTTCTTGGCTTCTTCGATGAGAGGGTCTTGGGTAGTAGGCTTGTTTGCTTGTTTCCAGATGTCGGTGATACTAACACCTTTTTCTTTAGCATATAAATCAGCAAGTTCTTCTAAGTTACCCTCTATTTGTTGGATAGTTCCTTTTATTGGTTGATTATTTCTTTGTGCAGATACAAACCTATTATGCCCATCGTCAAGTATATATTTATCTTTTTTAAAATCATATATCAAATCAACTGGTGGTGCTGTCTCTGGGTTATATTCACCTTTAGCTGTATCTAATGCGTGTGTATAATCATCTTTCCATTTAATCTCTACCTTATCTGTAGGTATTATTACTATAGTATCTCTCTCAACACCTTTTAAATCTTTTAATATTTCATCAAACCCTAGGGCTTTAAACTCCTCAGCAGTCTTATACTTCTTGGCTTCTTGAATAAGTGATTGTTCTGATGACGGTATTATATTTTCTTTAGGTGCTGATAAAAACTGTTTTGCTTGTTTTGCTTTCGGTTTGACAACAACCGGCATTGGTGTCTGTTTTTGATTTAAACCCTTTGAGGCTTTTAGTATTTGCTGATTTACTTTTTCTAGAAACGCAAGTGTGTTAGATTTGTCTTTTATTATTTTAGTTAAACCACCGGCTTTTTTTATTTGTTGATTAAGAAACGCTTTTCCGATATTATTAGCCTGTTCTCCCGATAAGTCTGGTCTTTTGGTTTTAGCATACTGCCCGAGAGAATCTCCTATTGTTTCAATAGCTTGTTTCCTCATTCGAGTATCTCTGCCTATTGTATCTATTCCTTCTACTAATCCAAATATTGTAGCAGTTATTCCAGCTTCTGCGTTTGTTGCACCCTCTGATTTAGCATATAAAAAACCTAAAGCTGATGCACCACTCATTGCTTTTAATCTGTTGGGGTTAGCACCTAGTGCACCCCACAATAGACCCAAACCAAAATCTTTTGAGACCGCGTTGCTTAATTTCGGTAAATCTATTTCCCCTTCTTTAGAAGCTTTTATTGTTTCTTCTATAAAGGTTTTTGTGCCAAATGTTCCGGCTCTCCATAATGCTGTCGGTAAATACCGAGCAAGTATCGGGCTTGATTCAGCTAAAATAGATTTCATCATGCCTAACTTAGCAGGAACACCAGCTGCCCCTAAACCCACAGAAGTTGCCATAAAACTTCCAACTTCTCCTGCGATTGCCCCTGCTGTCGCTGCTATCGGGTGCTCTTGATATGATTTATCAAATGCTTTAGAACTAAAATTACCAAATGTACCTCGTTCTATTGCTTTTCCTATAAAAGCGTATGCCGCAGGCTCTCCTGCTATCAATGGTTTATCAACCAACCCTAACTCTTGTAAAACAGGTTTGACGTGTTTTTCATATAGATTAGGTTTATATTCTTCGATAACCCCTACTGATTCTCTGTCTGCCTGTGTAAATTGAGACAAATCTAGGCTTTTAATTTCTTCGTCTGTGAAGTCATCTGGAACATCAACTGTGGCATTAAGTTCTTCTACATAAATTCTCATTGTTCTTCTTTATTTCTTGTAATCGTATATGTTGCTTTACTTTTCTTTTTCTTGCTTGGTGATGTTAATCTTGTCACTTTTCCTTTAGCATCTAAAATAACATCTGGCACATCTTCTAAATTGTTAATTGATGGGTAGTTTTCTCCGTAATATTCTTTAATAATAGCATCTTTAATTTCTTTAATTTGTTCACCTTGAGCATTGGTTCTATTAACTCTTTCATAAAATTGATAAACTAATTCCTCTATTTTACCTTTAGCTATGCCTGTTATTTGTTCGTCTGTAAATTCTCCACCAATGACCTGATTAGCCCATGCTTTTAGTCCTGCTGCTTGGTTTTTTATTTCTTTGTTCTTTTTTGTTTCAGATATATTTTGTGCTTGAGTAATTAAGGTTCTTAGCTGTTCTTCTTTAAGTTTTTTGCTATTATTTTGTATTTTTTGAACAACTTTGTTTAAATCGTTTTCGGTATTGTTATCAAAATCGTTAATGCCTTTAATATCCGACATAAGTTCATTATAAACAGCATAATCTGTTTCTACAGGCGGAGTAGCCCATCTTTCGTTCATTTTATCTAAATCTTCAATATCAATGATTTTTTCTCTTAGAAGTTGTTCTGCCTCTGCTGGGTCGTATGTTCCATAAGACTGCTTTATATATTGTTCTTGTATTGCGTTTCTTTTAGCCTCTTTTTTCTGTCTTTCCAATTCTTTTTCTGTTCTATCTTGTAGATTAGTTAAATATTTGTTTCTTTTTGTATTCCATATTTCTAAATCGTCGTTATATTGATTGGTTTTCTCTGGAGTTAATATTCCACCTTTAAATCCTGTAGATACTAAATTTTTAGCTTCATCTAATGCACTATTCTCTCCGTTAAGATAAGAACTATATAATTCGTTGTAACTATCATTAAGATTAACTCTGCCTTGATTTGTCTGTTTCTTAAAAAACAAATTACCCAACTTGAGCTTGTTTGCCATTACAGAGTTTTCAAGCTCTATCGTTGCTTTTTGTTTAATCTCACCATCAGATAAACCTTCCATGCTTTCTTGGTATGCTGTTTGTAATTCTTTTGCATAGGTATCGTAATTGTTAACATCTGGGTCTTGTCCGGCTCTTTGAAGTATATCGTTTAATCTTGATGTATAATTGCGTTTAGCAGTGATATACTGCATTGTGTCATGGGCTGTTTTAAGTTTTTCCATTACCTGTATAGCTTTACGACCTTGTTGTGCTGTTGAAGTTAACTCATCACCTAACATTGGTCTTGGTACTTTTTCGGTTATTTGTCTTTGTGAGTTATATAACGGTAATTGTGGCATATTATCTCCTTTAAAATGCTAAATGCTTATATCCTCCGGGATAGTTGCTTGGCCCACCTACAGGGTCTGCGGCTGGTGCTTTCATCATACCACCTGCGGCTAATGCCCCTATGTTTAATAAGCTACTTATAAACCCATATTTAGCTACTTTTTTCTTCATTTTCATCATTTGAGCAGCACCTTGATATTGTCTGCGTTTTACTTCTAAATTGTATTGTCCTATTTGTTTATCGTATTCCATTTCTGTTAATGTATCATACATTACATCAATAGGAGAACCACCAAAACCAACTCCTGACTTAGCTATTCTTGCAATAGAAGTACCTTTAGTCTTACGGATAGCTCTATCATACTGTGAGGCTTCTATTTCTTTTTGTCTAGCTACGTTTTTTGCCATTTGTTCGTAATTTGCCATATTATACATAGCTGTTGTACGTTGTGCGGAGTATTCATTAAAAGCCTGTCCGGCATATAGTATTGACATTAGTCCTGATGTATTTATCATTTTTTTCTCCTATTTGTCGTTAGTCTCAACTAAAGGCATAATACTCAATATCTCTACTGGTAAAGGGATACTGTTTTTTATCATTATTTGGGTTTCATCATCCCATGTACCGTTAAAGGTTATGTTAGATTTAATGCCTGTAAATAAAGATTCAGGCTCACCTAAATTAGTCGATACATTTCTAAATCCAACTTGTTTTAAATTATCTTCATCTCTGCCTACTTGTATGCCTAATGTTGAACGATATAACCTTAAACTTAAATTATATATTCTATGTTTTAAACCTTGTGATGTTCCTTTAGCACTTCCACCTTCAAATGGCATGGTATATAATTTACTATCGTATGATAACCCAACTTGGCATATAAAATAGTTATACCCTAAACTAATAGCCCCAGATGATACTGTTCTATTTGGTAAATCAGTACCGCCGTCTGCTAAAATAACCACACTTTCTCCCTCTAAATGGTCTAGCCCAGATAAAGATGTTACAGACTTCGCCCACCTATTAGAAGTATAATTTGACGAACCAAAAGCATATTTAACCCTACCTACCACCGTTGTTTGTGACGTATATCCTGTTATTTCAGCTTCTCCCTGTAATACTCCGTCAACATCTATTGCTCTTATTCTGTTACCAACATCACCTGAAGCGAAATAATTAGCCGAACAAGTAAATAATACTGTGCTTCCATTTGTTGCACTCATACTTAAAGCGTTATTTGTTGCGTTTGATGTATAAGCGTCATATTCTAAAGCACATTGACTATATACGCATTTTTCTTGTCGTGTAGGAGCTATTGGATTGTTAAATAATTCTACATATCTTTTTGTACCACCGTCTATTGTTCTGTTAATAATACACCATACCTCATCATAATTATCACTAGCGTTAGGTATAACAGCGATACTTTCAACACTACAAGTACCGTTTGTTGTTCTTGCGGGTACTTGCCTAGACCAGCCTTGTACTTCTTGGTCTATTTCTCTAGTAAAAGTTGCTATATTACCGTTCTTTAATAGACACCATAAAACACTATCAGGGTTTGATTGATAAGCTAATCTTTTAATACCTGTTCCTGTTACATGGTCGGCTAAGACTGTTTTATCTGTTGATTTATAGTTATCATTGTCATAAAAATAAAACATCTCTCGCAGTTTCTTAGCAAACCTTTGTACATAATAAACAAAGTTTCCTATTTTAACTGGTTGTATGTTTTCACTTCCCCAGCCTGTTTGTTTAATAGCGAATATATTTGAAGGGGTGATTGCTTCGTTACTTGAACCACTTGATATTGTATATTCACCGTTAAATGTCCCTGCTATCAATTTAGTTGTTGACGTAAGAAACTGTATATCAGAGGCTACATCTGAGCCTAATTCTATTGTTATCGGGTCATCATCTGCAGGGCTTCCTAATGTTTCATCTGCAAAATCATCATATACAAATATCTTACTACCCCATATTCTATTAGGTTGATACTCTGTTCGAGCAAACCATAATCTACGTTCATGGAATGTAACACATCTTGGATATCCTCTTACACTTGAAAAAGCTGCTTCTTGCCAGTCATCTGTACCAGCTGCCGGTACTGCTAAGCTATATGTTCCTAAAACTGTCGCTGTTACGTTAGTTGAGTTTGCATAAGCTGTTACAACAGCTAATCCGTCTTGAACTCTCCATACTGTGCCAACGTGTCCAGCTTGAAATAATGCTGTTGATGAGGATAAATTAACACTACCTGTGTTTCCTGACGCAGCTATAATTTTGCTTTGGTCTGTATTTGTATCTAAGAAAGGACCACCCCTTACATCGTTTGTATCATAAAAAGCTAAATCTGATATACTCCAATTAGTTGACGCTGTTCTTACTAATTGTCTTGGCGGGTGTGAAGAATGAGTTAAATATAAAACATCGTTTTTCTGTGTAAACTGAACATCTTCTAATTGGGTTTCTGTGTAACTATGTGCTAACTCATAAGGACTACCACCACTTAATACTTGTCCCTGTGCTGTGTAAAATCTAAAATAACTTGGTCCAAACTCTATTATATAAGCGTCTGTCCGGTTAAATACAAAAGGCAATAATCTTGCTGTTTGGCTTGAGCCTGATTTGATTGAGCTTACGTATGTTGTACCCGGTGTCATTAAAGCCGGACCATAAGGTCTTACTAAGAAGTTTTCTAGCTCATCAGCCCCTCTATAATATTGGTCTATATCTTGTCTGCCTTTGATAGAGTCGCTTAACTCACCAGACGTAAAAGAGTTTTGTATAGGTGATATTTTAGGCATTTGAGTTATCGTCTCCGTTTTTAGCTAATTCCCATGCGTCATCTTTCATATATTGTTGTGTGCCTATTTGCCCGTTTTGTCCTTTAGCTTTTGGTAAAGATATTTTAGTGTATTTTTCTAAATATTCTTCATATAAAGACCTGCTGTTTGTTATTTTAAAAGATATGTTGGCTGTTAATAAATCAATTAAAGCCTCTGTAAAAAATGCTGGGTATTTATCGGGATTATCTAAATAATAAACATATCTTACACCTAAACCTGATGTATCGCTTATTATGTAATCTCCTTCTTCACGCCATATAGCTTCATCATCATTAGTTGAGAATATCCTTACCACATCAGCTGGTCTGGAATAAACATAACTTTCGTCATCAAACTCCCAATCCATACTTACCGATGGTTGAGATAATAACCTTCGCTTGGTTGCAAAGTTCCATTGACATTCAGATAATAATGCTCTTAAAGATGTATCATATACATTATTTACCGCATTAGCGTTCTCTGTATCTTCTGTTAGGCTTGATATTGTCGATGCACCTAAATTTATTAAGGCTCTATTTGCTATTTCTACTTTTGATGCCATATCTTCTCCTTTAAGATAGGGTACTGGGGGCATTTAAGCCCCCAATAACCTATTAAATTCTTTAGAGCGTATAAGAAACTACACTCTTGATTGTTCCTGTCATAGTTGAAGTAAGAGCTGTTAATTTGATAACTTCATCTCCTGAAGCTGTTCCAATAACATACATACTTCCGTCAACTGCGTTCATTCTTGCTACACTTGCTGATGCTACTGAACTTATTACAATATAGCGGTCTGCATCAGACGAGTCACCAACTGTGATAGTTCCAGCTGCTCCGCACAAGTCATCGTGAAATACTGCTACATCCACGACTTTTGCACCTATTGGGAGTACTGCTATATCAACTGTGTCTGCTGTTGCTAATGCTGACGCTTCATAAGTATCAGTCCATACATACACCGGAGATTTGACGAGACCTTTATCAATGATATTGTCTCCTGAACCACCGGCATCATATTTAGTTACATTTGTTGCTTTTGCCATAGTTCATTCTCCTTAGCTTTCAATAACTTCTACTTTAATAACCTTGTCTTCTTCAAGACGTACCGCACCTAAGTTAATTTCATAGTAAATTTGCCATGAATAACTTAAATCGTCTCTTTCAGATGTTCTGATATAAGGCATATCTAACATACCTAAGCATATACCATATCGCTGAAAAGCAATACAATCTCTTGTGCTGCTTGCTGAGTTTAGTCTTGTTGAAGTAATCCATTTAAAGCCCATCCATGTGTCAATTTCACCTCTTACAAGTGCTTTAACTGCGTTGTAGTCTGCTGATGTTGCTTGTTCAACAGAAAGCAAATCTTCTAATGCCTGTGGAGATACGATAAAAAATCTATCATCCATATCTACATCGGCTTCATCAAAAGTTCTTTTTGTTTCTGTTACTTTAGCGAATGTTAAACCTGTGTTAGTTGATACTACTGTGTTAGTTAATGTGACATCGGTTGAACCTGTTTCCCCTGATTTTGCTGTTCCTGTAGCTGCTGCGATAATTACGTCATCAATCTTTCTACCGATTGATTGAGCTGCTGCGATAGAGTATGCACTCTTTGGGTCAGCTAGTGAACGTAAACTATCTCCTCTATCAAGCAATACAGCATCATGGTAATCTACCATTGTTGCCATACGTCTTGAAAGATTAGGGTCGCTACTAGGAGTTGCAGCATTTCTTCCTGCTTTAGTTGACATAGACCATTCACCAATCTGGTCTTGGAAGAAAGTCTTACCTGTTACATTTGGCTTACGATAGACAGTATTCAATAACTTTGAATACTTCTGTTGTGCCAACTGCATGATGTTTTTACCATACGATTGAACGTATATGGCATTGTTTGTGTCAGCCATTGTTGACTCCTTGTTAAAATAACCAATATTTGCAAAAACCCTGTTGTTTTGGTTGATTATCCTAAAAGGGTCAACCTCGACTTAAACCAAATTGCTCAGGTCTCTTTCGAGATTGTCTGAAAATACAAAGAGCTTAATTGAACACTCAGCCGAAGCCGAGAATCGGGCTAAAACCGCATAATGGGTTCAATTTTAAGAGGGCTATTTAAGTTGTCCTCTTTGCTCTATGTAGGACACCTTCTAACTCTAATACTTGACGCATCGCCTCATCTCTTAACTCTTGTGGTTCTTTTTCATTCCAGTATGGATGAGTTAAATCCCCCCTTATTTCATCCAACTTACGTTGTGCTTCTGCCGGAGTTAATGAAAATGCACGAGCTTGAAACTGTCCTATTTTATGTTCACTAAACTGGTCGCCTATCTTTGCTAAAAACTTAACTGCTCTTGGGTCTTTAGTTAAAAGATTGGCTAAATAATCAGATGTTTCTTTATCTTGTGAGAAAACTTCTATTACTTGGTCAGCTAACTTAGCATTAGCCTCGTAAGCGTCTCCCCATTCTTCTCTTAATTTAGCTGATACTTCGTTCATTTTACCTTCGTAATCTCTTACAGCGTTTTGGTATTGGTCAACCATAGTGCTAGTATAGTCTTTCCATAAACCTTCTGCTTGTTTTTGCGATAATCCTAATTTATGTACTATATCGCTAAATTTACCTTTATCAAATCCTACACCTTCTAAATCGCTAGGAAACTGTACCTCATCTAGTTTATATCCTGTCGGCTCATCAGGTACGCCCATCGCCTTATTAAATGCCTTTATTGCTGCTGTATCGTTAGGGTCTTTAGGTATAGGTACTTTCTCATGTCCTAATAACTTCTCAAGGTTTAAATGCGACTCTACCGCCTTAACTAAACCTTCTCTGTCATCGCCAAACTTTTGTAATGTTGGTGAGTTTCTTAAATCTTCTGTTAACTCTAACTTCCAG
>Ga0272443_10005028_pt1 | contig 13928 bp, 13 predicted proteins | sample SSMAcet12_FD_193581 | JGI IMG/M metagenome (GOLD analysis project Ga0272443, IMG submission 193581) | Marine sediment archaeal communities from Little Sippewissett salt marsh, Falmouth, MA, United States - SSM-Acet-12 | ecosystem: Environmental > Aquatic > Marine > Wetlands > Sediment ...
TTGGATTCTGCGGGGAACCGCCCGGACGATGAGATTACACCAGAGCCGGAATGGCTCTAGCGAGGGTTGGACGGTATGGCAAGTCGGGCATTGTTTGCCGGATTGATTGTCGATGAAAAGGAGCACCTCGTCGAAATGGTAAGTATCGGCGGCGAGGCATTCTATATCGTCGATGATGATGGCTTTAAACGCCATGTTGAGAGTGAGCATGTCGACAGAGAGGTCCTCTCCCGGATTTTCGCCCTGATGGAAGGCCAGGAAGAATTTATCAGCGAGAATACGATGAAGATGCTGGGCCAGGACGATATTTTCACCAAGGCAGCGATCGAGCAGTCGCTGAAGACTCTGGATGAACAGGTTGACGAGCTCCTTCAGGTTGGGCTGCCGGATGACAGCATGAACTACCTGGGTATGATGGGATTCCGTGTGATGATTGATCATCATGGGGATGTGCTTGAGATTTCGCAGCCCGGGATGCTGGATCCGGACGATACATAGCGCGGTCCGTATATTCATTTCTAATACTGGCTGGGTACAATGTAGTTCAACATTTACACAAGGTGGTCATTGTGGCTTTTTCGGAATACATCCTGAATGTGGATGAAGCCAGCTTCGAGCAGTCTGTCATCCTCCGATCACACGAAATCACGGTCGTGGCGGACTTCTGGGCGCCATGGTGCGGGCCCTGCAAGCAGCTTAGCCCTTTGTTGGAACAGCTCGCGATTGAAGGCGAAGGTTCCTTTCTGCTGGCGAAGATCGATGTCGATGATAATCCCAGCCTCGCGGTGCGTTACGGCGTGCAGGGGATCCCGGCTGTGAAGGCATTCCAGATGGGGGATGTGGTTTCAGAATTCACCGGCGCTCAGCCGGAACCGCTCGTGCGCCGTTTTCTGGAAAGCATTCTTCCGGGCAAGGAAAATGAAGCACTGGAAGAAGCCCGTAGTATGTTAGCCACGCGACATTGGGCAGAAGCTGAAGAGGCTTTCCGGGCTGCCCTTGAATTGCAGGAAGAGAGTTCGGCGGCTGCCCTCGGATTGGTTAAGGCGCTGCTGATGCAGGGCGAGGGTATCGAAGCGCAGGATCAGCTCGCCCATTTCCCGGCAGGCTCGGAGTGGGCTGAAGCGGAGAGCCTGCGTCCGCTGGCTGACCTGCTCGCGCGCGTTGAAGGTGGGGAGGATGCTCCCGAGGATGACCCGCTTGCTGCAGAACTCTTCCAGTCGGCGCGCCTTGTGATCCGGGGTAATATTCCGGCAGCGATGGATGGATTGCTGGACATTCTCCGTCAGGATAAGCGCTACTCCGGTGGCATGCCCAGGGATGTTTTGCTGGCGCTGTTCACGCTGCTGGGGGATGAAGACCCGCTCACACGCAGCTACCGGGATGAACTCGCATCCATTTTGTTCTAGATAAACCGAGATTAATAACAAAGCGCCGTGACCTACGTCACGGCGCTTTGTATTATCCCCGGGCGTTACTTGCCGTCCGCGTCACCGAGAATGAGCGTTCCCCATGTGGTGGGGTCGGCGACACGGCGTGTGCTTACGTTGGTGACCATCGATTGCCAGGTTGACACGCCGGCTTGATCATTGTCGGAGAGTGCGAGCGCAAACCCGTAATGTGTGCCTTCAGCCGGGGCGATCCCGACCACGCTCCAGGGGATGCGCGCTTCCAGATCGTAGCCAGCTGAGGTTTGCACCGCTGCGACTGTCACCGAGGTCAGGTAGGATTCAAGACTGCGCGGATACCAGCGGTAGGCTTCTGGTTCGAGGCTGCCGAAATTGCCGGGCGAAAAGCCAAGCTGGAAATCGTCCGACGAGACGAGCGTGCTTGCGAAGTCTCCGTCGAGATCGACATCGAGTTGGATTTCCACATCATCCCCGCGGTACATATAGCGCCCATAGGAAATCTGGGCGAATTGATCATCGGTCCGGCTCACCCCAAGGTAGAGGTACTGTGTATCCCACCCGATGTAGAAGGTGGCGGAAAGGTCCGCCGTGCCGGTCCAGTTGTCACCGGCGTAAGGGGCGGTCTGGTTGGCGGTGTAGGCGGTGCTGGTCCACTCACTGAGATCGCCATCGATAACCGGCGGGGCTGTGAGGTAAGCGGCGGTTACGGGTGTTCCATTGGGGCGTGTGGTCCCTTCCGACGTGGAGGCTGTCGCACTCGCGAGCGGTGTTCCCTCGGCTTCTGGTTCGGCGCTCACGGTTGCCAGCAGTGGGGTAGCGGTGGGATCAAGCGGCGGCAGTGTCGGTGGGAGAGGGGTGTCCGTAGGCGTTGCGGCGAAGATAGCCGTATGGGTCAGGTTCGGTGTGGGGAATGTGAATGGTGTCGGCGCAGAAGCACCGGGCAGCGAACAGGCTGCCAGGCTGCCGGCCAGGAGAAGGAAGAGCAAATGTCGCGCGCGGGTTGCCATGGTTACCTCCAGTCCTTCATATACCTGCAACGATTGTACCTTGAAGTCCAGAGGGAGAACAATGAGGGCTGGATACGACTTTCTCCTTATGGCAGGGGAAGATGCTGCTTGACATTCGGAAAAAAAGTCAGATAATTAGGATATATAGTTATCTAGATAACCCATCACTCTGACGAACAGCATAACCCAACAAGGTTCCTGATGACCATGTGGCAATCCCTGTCCATCGATCGAGAAAGTCCGGTCCCGATCTATCATCAGCTCAGCCGTGAGTTGAAAAAACTGATTCAATCCGGCGAGTTAGCACCAAACGAACGCATCCCTTCCCAGAATGAATTTTCAAAATGGTTTGATATCAGCCCGATGACCGTCCGCCAGGCGATGATGGAAATCGAGAACGAGGGCTTCATTTATCGCGTGCGTGGACGCGGGACGTTTGTCGCCCCACGGTACCTGGAGCACACATTGGAGCGACTGGTATCGTTCTCGGAGGATATGCGGGCGCGCCAGCTTTCGCCTGGCTCACGCATTCTCGTTTTTGAGCAGATCAAGGCGCCGGCTGAAATTGCACACCGGCTCGTGCTTGATGAGGACGCTTCTGTGCTGCGCGTCATGCGCCTTCGCTTTGCCAACGAGGAACCTGTGGGGTTGCATGACGCCTATCTACGTGGCGTGGAAATTACGCGGGGGGAACTGGAACGAGAAGAATCGCTCTATCAGTTACTCAGTGAGAAGGGGGTTGTTCTCACAGAAGGAGATGACATTATCGAGGCGATTGAAGCGGATGAGGAAATTGGTGACTTGCTGAATGTCAAGCCTGGCTCAGCTTTGCTGCAGTTGACCAGATGCTCACGAGATTCCAATGGGCGAACGGTTGAATACATCAAAGCGGTATATCGATCGGATTTCTACCGCTATGCAATTCGCTTAAAGCGGTGAATTCCAGTTTTGCTTATCCGAGTGAGGAGAACCAAGAGAGGAGAAGATCATGACGAAGAGGATTGGATTGGTCGTTGTCCTGCTGCTATCTTTGATTTTGACAGCATGCGGGGGCGCAGCCGATACGGGTGAGACAGCTCCTGCGGAAGAGACTTTCCGGGTTGCGATGATCACCGCACAGGGCGGTTTGGGTGATCGCTCATACAACGACTCAGGCTATCTCGGGCTGACCAGGGCTGAAGAAGAACTGGGCATCGAGGTCCAGGTGATTGAATCGCCGGATCCTGTTTCTGAGGGTGAGCAGCTACTGCGCACCGCAGCAGAAAATGGTTTCGATCTTGTCATCACGCTTGAGTACAGTCACTTTGACCCGCTAGCCCGTGTGGCGCCAGATTATCCAGATACAGCATTCGCGATTGTGAACATTGTGGTGGAAGGACCGAATGTGATTTCCGTGCTCTTTGATGATCACGAGGGATCCTTCCTCGCAGGGGCACTGGCTGCTCTGGTCACCACAATGGATGGCAATGATCAGGTGAACCCGGAGGCGATCATCGGCGCGATTGGTGGTACGCAGTCGCCAGGCATTGACAAATTTATCGTCGGCTACACCGAGGGCGCACAGTACATCAACCCTGACATCGAAGTACTCAGCGCATATGCGAATGGGTTTGGCGATCCCGCCAACGGCCAGGAGCTGGCGCTGGCAATGTACGACCAGGGCGCAGACATCATCTTCCAGATCGCCGGCGGTACCGGAGAAGGTATTTTCCAGGCGGCTGAAGATACAAATCACTATGCCATTGGTGTCGACTCCGATCAAGACTACATCAAACCGGGCTTCATTCTCACAAGCATGCTCAAGCGCGTCGACGTCGCCGTCTTTGACCTTTGCTCGCGGCTTGTGGACGGAACCCTGGAGACCGGTGTTGTTGTGGAGTACGGTCTTGCTGAAGGGGGCGTCGCGCTGAGCGACATGGAATATACCCTTGATATGATTCCGGCTGAGTTTATGGAACAGATTGCCGACATTCAGCAGATGATTATCGATGGTGAGATCGTGGTTACCGACATTACCAAAGAATAACCAACGCTCATAGCCCGGGCAGGCCAGACCAGGCCTGGCCTGCCCGGCGCCCATTGGTATGCCATTGCTGTGCTTACGTTAAGGTTGTTGGCGAGTCATACACGACCATACAACCGATCGAAAGCCGGAGGGAGAGCTGTTGACCTACATTGACATGCAAGGAATTTCGAAAGCGTTCCCGGGGGTTCTTGCCAACGACGCGGTGAATTTCTCCGTGGAGAAAGGCACCATCCACGCATTACTCGGTGAGAATGGCGCCGGGAAAAGCACTTTGATGCGCATTCTCTACGGGATTTACCGTCCCGATGCGGGGAAAATTGTGCTGGATGGAGAGGAAGTTGAGGTTGTTGATCCCCAGACGGCGATTTCGCTGGGAATTGGCATGGTCCACAAGGAATTCCAGCTCGTTCCATCCCTCACCGTCGCGGAGAACATTGCCCTGGGACACGAACCCTCCCGCTATATCTGGGTTGATCGCAGGAAAATGAAAGCGCAAATTCAGACTCTCGTAGACCGCTTTGGTTTTTCGATCAATCTGGATCAACCTGTTGTTGAACTCTCGGTTGGCGCGCAGCAGTATGTTGAAATTATCAAACTCCTTTATCGGCAGGCTCGTATTCTTATTCTGGATGAGCCCACCGCTGTCCTCACACCACAGGAAATTGAGCGCTTATTTTCAATTCTTGAGCAGTTACGGGATGAAGGGCGAACGATCATATTTATCACGCATAAGCTGCGTGAAGTGAAACAAATCTGCTCACGTGCGACCATTCTGAGGAGAGGCAAAGTCGCCGGCTGTGTCGAGGTTGCGGAAAGCACAGAACGGGAATTGGCCTCCTTGATGGTCGGTCGTCAGATCCTGGATATTGAGTATGAACGCAGCAAGAATGTCGGTGAGGTAAAGCTGTGCTTGCGCAATGTACGCGCGAATGACGATCGCGGCGTGCCGGCATTGAAGGGTGTCACCTTTGACGTTCGGGGTGGTGAGATTGTTGGGCTAGCCGGGGTGCAGGGTAACGGACAATCGGAACTGGTGGATGTAATTGGAGCAGTGCGGGATGCTGAGGGGGAGATATTCCTTGGATCAAAGGACATCAGCGGCATGGCATTGCGGGGGCGTCGGAATGATGGCCTGGCGATCATACCGGAGAAGCGAAAAGAACAAGGCCTCAATCTGGCTACCGATATTGCGGACAATGTGATTGCGACGCGCTATTTTAAACCACCCTTTTCGAAAAATCTTGCTGTGAGATCCGACCAAGCCGAACAGTTTGCGGCCGCGCTCATGGACCGGTACGCCATTAAGGCAGAGGGCGCTCGATCGCTTGTCTCAACCCTCTCGGGTGGAAATCAGCAGAAAGTGATTACGGCACGTGAGCTTGCAGACGAGCCGGATGTCCTGATCGCTGCACATCCCACGCGTGGTCTCGATGTGGCGGCAGCGCGCTTTGTGCGGGAGGAGCTGGTGAAGCGCAGGGATGAAGGTGGTGCTGTCCTGCTCGTATCGGCTGACCTTGATGAGCTTTTTGCGCTCTCGGACCGGCTCCTGATTATTTATGACGGAGAGATTGTTGGGGAATCCAGACCTGAAGATATCTCCTATGAGGAGGTAGGTCTATTGATGGCAGGTCATAAACATGGTTGATGGCATGAAAGACCCTGACGAAATGGAAAAGAAGGATCGAGGCGACGTGTTGAGGCTACCGGATTCTTCACAAGCCGCCGTGTATAACTTTGTGAAAGTGCTCATCACACTGCTGGTTGCATTGTTGATGGGTGCGCTCGTTATGGAGCTTTCCGGGAAAGATTCCGTGGCTGCTTATCGAGCATTGTTCCAGTCTTCACTGGGAAGTCGAACGGCAATTGCCAATACACTCTTGGCTTCGACACCGCTGATTTTCACCTCATTAGCAGCGGCGATTGGGTTCCGGGCCGGCGTGTTTAACGTAGGAGCGGAAGGATCGCTGTATCTCGGGGGGTTTGCAGCGGCCTGGGTTGGCTTCACCTTTACAGAACTTCCCGCTTTGCTGATTATTCCGCTGGCGTTTCTGGCGGCCGGGCTGGTAGGCGGTTTCTGGTGTTATGTCCCCGGTGTGCTGCGGGCTCGGCTTGCGGTTGATGAACTCGTGACGACCATTTTGTTGAATTATGTGGCCATCCTGTTCACTGAATATCTTGTAAATGGTCCTTTTCTTGTACCCGGGGTCGCAAATGCGATGTCAGAGGAAATATCGCTTGCTGCTCGTTTGCCCCGTCTGGCGCCGCCGTCTCAGTTAAATGCAAGTTTTATCATCGCTGTTCTTACCGGATTGGTGATGGTGTTTGTCATGACACGTACCCGACTGGGCTATGAACTGCGAGCGACCGGCGACAATCCAATTTTCACGCGCTGGGCCGGGATCAGCGTCCCAGCTGTGATTGAGAAAGTGATGTTTATTGGAGGTCTGCTTGGCGGGCTGGCTGGCGCAGGCCAGGTGCTGGGCGTTCATTACCGTTTCGTCGCCGGCTTCTCATCCGGGCTGGCCTTTTCTGGAATGACGATCGCACTCCTGGTACGAAATTCGCCATTCGGGGCAATACTGGCATCCTTGCTGTTCGGCTTGCTGCGCTCGGGCAGTGCAACCATGGAAATCTTTTCTGACGTGCCGCGTGATCTGATCACCGTTCTTGAGGCAACAATCATTTTCTTTGCAGCGATGGAAATCAGCATGCAATTCTTCCGGCGGAGGCGACATGAGCGTTGACACCATCAGCAATATTCTCTTCGCATCGCTGCGAGTGAGCACACCGCTGTTGCTCGCCGCGCTGGCAGGGTTGATCAGCCAGCGGGTAAATTTGCTCAACATCGCGCTGGATGGCCTGATGCTGTTTGGCGCGTTTGCAGCGGTTGTCTTTGGTGCCTTTCTGGGAAGCACATGGCTGGGATTGTTGCTGGCGATGCTTTTATCGACGCTCATCACACTCCTGTTTGCCGTTGTTGTGATTGAGTTTAAGGCGAACCTGATTGTGGCTGGCCTGGCTGTGAACATCCTTGCAACAGGGCTTACATCGTATCTCCTGGTGGTGCTGTTTGATGCACGTGGCGCCTACTCCCCTGAAGGTCTTGAGAGCCTGACAAGAATTACATTGCCAGTGATTGCGAACATTCCGGTCCTCGGCGATATCCTCTCGGGTCACGGTGTGCTGGTATACGTCTCATGGTTGATGGTCGGGTTGGTGGCGTTCATGCTGTACCGGACTCCGCTGGGCATCCATATGCGATCCGTTGGAGAGCATCTTGAGGCATCCGAAACAGCCGGAATCCCGGTAAAACGGGTGCAGTACATCGCCCTTCTCCTCGGCGGGGCGCTGGCTGGCCTTGCGGGGGCGCAATTATCTGTCGGCAACCTCACGCTGTTCACGGATAACATGATCAATGGCCGTGGCTTTATCGCGCTTGCGGCTGTCTTCTTCGGTGCCGCTCGTCCAGGTTTGACCGCAATTGGTTGCTTCATTTTCGGCATGTTTGAAATCCTCCAGTTCCGACTTCAAACTTCGACAAGCATCCCCGCTCAGCTCCCCCAGATGCTTCCGTATCTTATTGTGGTTGTTGTGCTCACAGGCATTAACCTGCAGAAGAGGAGGCGGAAGGTGGTGAAAGCGGAATGAGACCCATTCAACTGCTAACGCTGGGCTATCCAGGATTTGACGTCATCATGCGGATTAACCGCTCCCCGGCAGTTGGTGAAACGGCGATTATTCTCGAACCGCCCGGGATTAACAAGCCTACTCCCGGCGGCTGTGCCCCGAACATCGCTGTAGCCGCCAGCCGGCTGGGCGTGGGTGCGGCTCCGGTCATGGTCGTGGGAGACGATACTGAAGGAAAAAGCATGCGGTCTTACCTGGAAGGGGAAGGTGTGGACACGTCCTGTGTACACCTCATAGCGGGTGGAAAAACGCCTCATACCTTCTTGTTTGTCGATCCGGATAGCGGGCATCAAACGTACTATTATCCAGGAGCTGCGGACGATCCCATCCATCTTGACATACCGGCCTCGATATTCCAGCAACTTCGTTTTGGCGTTGTCACGGTTGGAAATCCTTTGCATACAGAACAATTTGTGGAAGCGATGATTGCCCGGGATGTCCCACTGGTTTGGTCGCTGCGAAATGATCCGCATGCGTTTCCACTGCCGTTGGTGAAGCGCCTGGTTTCGGCCTCACAATTGCTCTTCATGAATCAGTATGAAGCGGACCAGCTCCTTGCCCTGTTGAAGTTTGATGCCATGGAGTCTCTTTTCCAGGTGGGTGTCGAGGCGGTCATCCTCACGCTCGGTACACAGGGAAGCCGGATCCTGCTTCGGGATACCCGCATGGATGTGCCGGCTGTGAAACCGGACGCGATCGTTGATCCTACCGGTGCTGGAGACGCGTTTGTTGGGGGTATGCTGAGCGGGCTCTGTATGGGTGCCGATATGGAGATGGCGGCACGATTGGGCGCCGTGACAGCCTCATTTGTTCTGGAGGACTGGGGTTGCCAGACCAGGCTTCCCACGCTGGATCAGGCTGCCGCGCGCTATACTGCTGCCTTTGGCACCGCTGACTTTCTTGTAAAGGGGGCTTGATGCGCAGGGCATTGCTTCTCATCGATGTCATAAACGATTTCTTTCACCCGGATGGCTCCAACTACTATCCCGAATATGATCCGATTCTGGAGAACATTCGCACAATGCTGGATGCTGCCCGCAAGGCGGGGCTGATGGTGATTCATGTGCGCGAGGATCATCCCCCTCAACACACAGCGGATTTTGAATTCGAAAAACTTCCCCAACACTGTTTTTCTGGGAGCAGCGATGTTGAGTGGGCGAACGGAATCGAGGTGCTTGAGGGTGAATACATTGTGACCAAGCGCCGCTACAGTGCCTTTTTTGAGACGGATTTGAACCTTCTCCTATATGAATCAGGGATAAGGAACGTGATGGTGGTTGGTGTCAAGACCCATGTCTGCATCCGGGCGACGGTCCAGGATGCCTTTGGTTGGGGATACCGTCCGATTGTCGTTCGAGAGGCAGTTGGATCGAATTACCATCACCTCCACGAAGCGAGCCTGGAAGATATTGAGCGCTATATGGGTACGGTTATCAGTATGGAGAAGGCGATTGAAATGATAAACCAAGAAATGGAGGAGCCTGCGTGACTGAGAAACGCACCTGGTATCTCAAAGTAAAACCCTCGGAATGTGCAGAGCATGTCATTCTAGTATGCGACCCAGCGCGCCAATCCATGTTTGCTTCGCAGATGCAGGATATCCGTGAAGTAGCGAGCGAGCGCGAATTCCGCACATTGAGCGGAGCATATAAGGGTTCACCGGTTTCTGTGATTTCGGTTGGTATCGGAGCACCATCCGCGGTCCTGGTTCTGGAAGAACTATGGGAACTGGGCGTTAAGGTGGTGCTGCGGGCGGGCACAGGGATGAGCCTGGGGGTTCCGCTGGGAGATTTCATCCTCGCTCAGGCGGCGACACGAAACGAAGGCACTTCAGCTTCATACCTTCCCATGCCATTCCCCGCGGTACCCGATGTGGATTTGTTCCTTCATTTCCATGATGTCTTGCAAGCTGAAAAGGCACCGCTTTCCAGTGGTGTGATACTCACATCCGATGGTTTCTACACGGACATGTTCAGGCATGCCATTGAGGGCAAACAACCCCGGCGTCCTGAAAAGACGTTGATTCAGGATTACGACCAATTCGGCATCGTCAGCGCGGATATGGAAACCTCGGCGCTGTATATCGCCGGACAGTATCTTGGCATAAAGTGCCTCACGATTCTGGTTGCCACCGTGGATGGTTATGAGCAGCGCATGCTCGAAGCAGAGCTTCGCAAGACGAAGGAGCTTGAACTCGCGCGGCTAGCACTGGAGGGGATACACCAATATGCGTCAAGGAGTAATGAGAGGAAATGACAACTGCAGCGAAACAACTTTTTGATAACAAACCGATCATTGGGATGGTCCATCTTATGGCTTTGCCACAAGCTCCGGGTTTTGGGGGCGAGCTGGATGTCATCTTTGAGCGGGCTCTACGGGAAGCTTCTGCGCTAGAAGCGGCAGGGGTGGATGCTCTCATCGTGGAGAATTTTGGTGATGAACCTCATCAGATTGGTGGGCTGGAAGCCGCGCCAGTGGCGATGATGACGTCTGTACTGACCCGTGTGGTAGAGGCGGTTTCGATTCCGGTTGGTGTGAACGTCCAATTTAACGCCTGGGAACAGGAAATGGCGCTTGCCTATGCCTGTGGAGCCGCCTTCATTCGGGTTGAAGTGTTCGTCGATACGGTTGTGATGGCGCAGGGATTGGTGTACCCATGCTGTGCAGGGTTGACCAGACTGCGGAAGGAACTCGGGGCAGGTGTCCAGATCTGGGCCGATATCCAAACGAAATACACCCAGAACCTGGTTGCCCAGCCGCTTACGCAGAGTGCGAAAGACGCAGTCGACGCAGGGGCTGACGCACTCATCGTAACGGGAGCCGCTACGGGCGCAGCAACGCCCCTGGACCGGGTCGCCGACGTGAAGTCTGTGACTCAGCTGCCGGTTCTGGTTGGATCCGGTACGACCATTGAAAATGTGAACAAAGTCCTGGAAATTGCGGATGGAGCCATTGTCGGATCGGCCCTTAAAGAAGGCGGATCGGCCTGGAATGAGGTTTCTCTTCAAGCTTCCCAATCCTTTATGCAGGCCGCACGCGGCGCGAGAGAATGAGGTCGGAAGAATATGACGAAGCGAATGCTTGATGCCACAGCAAGTGACTTTCTAAGAATGAATGCATCCGATCTGGCCCGGAGCATACGGGAGACCGAAGGCCGGACGGTGTCAGCAGAGATCATCTGCCATTATGAATCTCCAGTCGAGGGGGTTTCGTTGGGCGAATTGTCAGCAGCATTTGGTGCTGACATCATCACGCTCGATTTCTATGATCCAGATGCCCCGGCGATTGTCGGAATACCACGAGAAGAAGAAAGTGGTGTTCCGTCCTTACAACATTTAAAGGAACTGGTGGGTCTTCCCATTGCCATTAATATGGCGCTCACAGGTGAGGCAAAGGATGGCTGGCTGTATTCGCGCCGCTATTCAAAGGACCGGATGAGCAAGGCCGTCAATCAGGGAGCTGACATCGTCTTTCTCTACGGCGACCCCACCTCTGGCAAAACAGTGGAGGACCTTGTCGAGGTAGTGCAGGCGACGAAGGAGGCCTACGGCGACGAGCTGATGCTGGTCGGCGTGCCGGATGTCACCTTGCCGCCGCCCGTACATGAGAAGGGAATATCGGACTATAAGCAGGCGCATGCTGCAATCCTGAAAGCGGGAGCGGAGGGTATTGGTCTGGTCATGCCGGGTAGCAAGCAGGGTTGGCGCATTGCGCCGACAGCGGAATTGACGGACCATGTTCATAGTCTGGGCGGGTTGGTCTGGCTGATTATGACCGGGTCAGTCGAGGGGAGCCCGCGTGAAAATATTCAACAAATGGCATTGAACGCAAAGATGGTGGGCGGGGATGTGTACAGGCTCGATGAGGCAGGGCTTTCGGGAATGCCGCTGCCTGAAAACATCCTGGAGTTTTCCCTCACCGTGAGAGGAAAACGGCATACGTATCGTCGCATGGCGCTTTCAGCAAAACGATAGTTAGCGGCTCTTGCTTGCATCAAAAAGGAGCTCTCCGGATCCGGAGAGCTCCTTCCAGTTACGCGGTCTGCCATGAATGTAGATCTGGATGGTAGGGCGGGTGGGGGTCGAACCCACACTCCCGGAGGAAACGGATTTTAAGTCCGTCGCGTCTGCCAATTCCGCCACCGCCCCTTGCCGCTTAATTCTAACCTGCCTTGAACCCACGTCAAGTCGCAAGCGGTATTCCATTGATTTCGAGGTGATAAAACTGGAAATAGGGGCGTCGGACCCTATGCTATAATCACGCCTGCGAGGTAAATACATGTTCAATAAACTGGCTAAAATAATCACAGGGGACCCCGTCCAGAAGCAGTTGGACGAATATAAAACGCGGGTGGACGCGATTGACGCGCTCGAAGACTCGATGAAGGGGCTCAGCGACGCAGAACTGCAGGCAAAGACAGCGGAATTCCGCCAGCGCCTCGAACAGGGCGAGACCCTCGATGATCTGCTGGAAGAAGCCTTCGCCGTTGTCCGTGAGGTGTCGGTGCGGACGATTGGACTGCGCCATTTTGACGTTCAGCTCATCGGTGGGATCGTCTTGCACGAGGGCATGATTGCCGAAATGCGCACCGGTGAGGGCAAAACGCTGGTTGCCACGCTCCCGATTTACCTCAATGCTCTGGAGGGGAAGGGTGTTCATCTCATCACGGTGAATGACTACCTCGCACGCCGTGATGCCCGCTGGATGGGCCCTATTTTTGAGTTTCTGGGATTATCCGTTGGAATCTTGCAGCAAGCTGCCCGCACCGAGGGGGGGCGAAAGGCCTTCCTGTATGATTCCAGCCGCGATTCGGTCCAGGAAGACATTTACAAACTGCGCCTCGTCGACCGCAAAGAAGCGTATGCGGCGGATGTGACCTATGGCACCAATAATGAATTTGGTTTCGATTATCTCCGCGACAACATGGCCCGGTCGCTGGATGCACGGTCTCAGCGCGGTCATCACTATGCTATTCTCGATGAGGTGGATAATATTCTCATCGATGAGGCGCGAACACCGCTGATTATCTCCGGCCCTTCCCATGAGGATCCTGAGACATACCAGCAGATGTCGCAGGTTGTGAAACAGCTCCGGGCTGAAGATTATGAGATTAACGAACGTGATCGCACCATCGCCCTGACGGAACTGGGCGAAAATCACGTCGAGGAATTGCTGGGAACGCCGCTGCGCGACCCTGACCGGCCGGAAGATATTTCCGACGAACAAGCCCGCCTGCTGGGCTATCTCGAGCAGGCGCTGCGGGCTGAGTATCTCTTTAAGCGCAACCGCCATTACGTGGTGCAGGGCGGAAAAGTCATTATTGTGGACGAATTCACCGGGCGCCTCATGGCCGGCCGGCGCTGGTCTGACGGTCTGCATCAAGCTGTTGAGGCGAAGGAAGGCGTTAAGGTCCGACAGGAAAATGTGACCTATGCCACCATCACGCTTCAGAACTACTTCCGCATGTACAGCAAACTATCCGGTATGACCGGCACGGCGGTTACGGAAGAAGAGGAATTCAACAAGATTTACAACGTGGATGTGCTCGCTCTCCCGACCAATCTGGATTACACCGCCATGCTCCCGGAGACAGACCTGGAGACCGTGGAGTATCGCGAGGACGGGCAGCGTTTTGTTTACTATACCCGCAGTGGTGATGAAGAGCAGACGCCGGTGTTCTGGAAGCGCAAGGACTATGCAGACCTGGTATACCGGACGGAAGAAGCGAAACTGCGGGCGCTGGCCCTTGAAATCCTGGCGCGTCACGTCAAGGGTCAACCGATTCTGGTCGGCACGGCATCG
>Ga0272443_10005029_pt1 | contig 13927 bp, 7 predicted proteins | sample SSMAcet12_FD_193581 | JGI IMG/M metagenome (GOLD analysis project Ga0272443, IMG submission 193581) | Marine sediment archaeal communities from Little Sippewissett salt marsh, Falmouth, MA, United States - SSM-Acet-12 | ecosystem: Environmental > Aquatic > Marine > Wetlands > Sediment ...
AAATCTGAAATCACACAGAAAAAAACGACGATTATAAAAACTGTTTCTGCTGATGATAAAACCAATAAAAAACAGGTGGAAGAACTTACTTAAAACTCTATATTGATTTTCTAATTTTTCATATCATTAAAAAAATTTCTGTAACATCTATTCCAACATCTCTTCATCGTAAGGCAGTGTTATTGTAAACATTCTATATCCTGTAAAGCCCCCAAATTGTGAAACTATGATTTCTTATAAATTTATTATGATTTAAATTTAACTTTTGTTCATTTTTAGATGTCCTGTTTCTTAATATACAAGTGCAATTTCCTTATTAAAAATATATGCAAAGTATTATAGATGTGAGGTAAATTATTTTAAAAAAATATCAGGTTTATGGAGTTATTGTTCGTACATAATATAAGACAAAACAGAGTTAAGTCCTATAACATATCAAAAACGTGATTATCAGTACTGAAAATGGAAAAAAGTATAAGATAATCCACTTTTTCTCTTTAATACGAATAGCGTTTTTGCTATAATATCTGCTTAAGAGGTTTATGTTTTACGCGAAACAATTTACTTATTTGGGAGATGTTACATGATGGTAACCCATACAAAGAAATTGTTCGTATTCCTATTCGTGGGGTTGGTAGTTTTAGTTACTCAAGGTGCTGAATTTTATTCCATACAAACATCTTTAGTAACCACTGCTAACATTACCCAGGCAACGGGAAGCGAACAAGAGACATCAGGAGAAATTGTAGTTACAAACAAAGATCGGGCAAAAGAACCAAACCTGCCTGAAGATACAAGCCCTCGCCTGACCGTAAAGGAAATAAGCATAAACGGTAATAACCTGATTTCGACCGAAGACATATTTAAAAAGATGCCGTTAGTATATAATGCTTCGAATCTGCCTTTGCTCAAAGCTCAAAGTGAGTATCTTTATGACCTTAGCGATGTCCATGAATTTCTGTCAGATCCGAACTCCCCCCGGGAGATTTCTACAAGAACTATTGACGGCCTCGTACAATACATTTTGTCACTGTATCAGAAAAAACATTATGCGGGTATACGAGTTTATGTTCCCAAAGGGATAATTAGAGAAAACCGGGAACTGATAGATGGAATTTTACTCGTTAATGTTCTTGAAGCTACGGTTAGTGACGTAACAATAAATTTTTATACTACAGACCAGAATGAAGTTGAAAAAAGCTACCTTCGCCTTTCAGCCATTGAAGAATGGTCACCGGTAGAGGCCGGCGAGGTAATGAACAGTAAGTCACTGGATGATTTTGTCAATCTTCTTAATCTCAATCCCGACAGGTACATATCAGCAGTTGTATCCGAAGGGAGCGAGCCTAACACATTGGCGCTGGGGTATAACATTTATGAAACAGACCCCTGGCACTATTTTGTTCAGGTTGATAATTCAGGAACGAACGACAGGCAGTGGGCTCCGCGAGCGGGATTTATTAATACGAACCTCCTGGGTTTTGATGACAGATTCACTGCTGTTTATCAGGCTAAGCCGGATTCTACTATAAATGATAATTATTCCATATACGGCAGCTATGATATTCCTGTATTAGGGCCGAAATTACGTCTTAATGTCTATGCGGGACACAGCGAATTTAATATTGACCCTGAGGGCGGCCCCTTTAATTTCCTCGGAAGAGGTACTTTTTATGGAGCCTCACTAAGATATAATTTATTGCAGCAAAAAGGATGGTTCCTGGACCTTACGACTTCTTACAGCAACGAAAGAAGCAAGGTCACTCCTTCGTTATTCCCGAGTGCAGGTTCCGATGTCGATATGGACTTGCTTGGTTTCGGTGCCGAGCTGCGGCGTTCTGATGATATCTCAAACACTTCTGTTGCAGTGAATAACACTCATAGTATTGGTGGTTCGAATCGGAGCAGATTCAATAACGCAAGAACGAATGCCGACCCTGATTTCAATATTTACACATTCTCTGCAAACCATAACAGGTATCTGGATCAGGAAAAATATAAACAACTCAGAAGCGTTGTCAGATGGATATGGAGCGACGAGAGATTGGTCCCGGCCAAGATGACATCCTTCGGTGGAATGTATTCCGTCAGGGGATATGATGAATATGAGATAGTCGCCGATGGCGGGATATTAGCTTCGATTCAATATGAGTTTGACTGGCTGAAATATCAGGCCGCAACCGAACCTGAAGCCGCAGAAGACTCTGAGCAGGAAAATCAGGAAAGTTCCGACTGGGAGCTTAGAAAATTATCTCCACTGGTCTTCTTTGACTATGGCCGTGCTCATATAAAAGATGCTTTAACAACGGAGAAAGATAATCAATACCTCTATTCAGTAGGTACTGGTATGGCCTTCGAGGTTGGAAAGAATTTAAGCGGAGCCGCATATTACGGCTACCCACTGAGAGCTACCGACGACACAAGAAGAGGCAAAGGAAGATTAAGTGTAAGCTTTATGATGAGATGGTAAGTATCGTACCCCGATGGTATAGTCGGGATTGAAAATATTAGGAATTTAAATTGAAGTAATTGTTATTGATAATAAAGGAGAGGGAAAATGAGAATTCTAAAACAAAACTCTAAACTTAATTGTTTCAGAAAGGCTGTCATATACTTATTGACATATTGTATTTTATTCAATACGTCAGTAATGTTCGCGACTCCGAGCGGGGGAACTTTCGTAGACGGCACAGGTTCAATCAATACCGTGGGAACAGCTACCAATGTTGTAGTTGATCAGGTTCAATCGGTTATCGAGTGGGATAGTATAGACACTCTCGGCGGCGCTCCCGGAGTTCGGGAAAGCCTGAATTTTGCTCAGGGTTCTCTCACAGATTCTGCCGTCCTGAACAGAGTATCGGGTCCTGCAACACAGTTTAACGGTGACCTGAATGCCGCCGGTATGCGGATTTTCATAGTGAATCCAAGTGGAGTTATTTTTGGTGAAGGAGCTACTATCAATGTTAATCAATTGGTCGCTTCAGGCCTTGCGATGTCAAATTCGGACTTCAGCAATGCGATAAATAATCCGACCGAGAAGATGGTATTCGACGGCAGCAATGGTGACGTGACGAATAACGGCACTATTACAGCCACTAACAGTGTTTATCTCGTCGGAGAAGATGTCACAAATAACGGCACCATTCTTTGTCCGGACGGACTCGTAGTAATGGCTGCAGGTGACACATTGAGGCTCGGTCAGCCCGGCAGCAGCATTATAGTCGACATAAGCACTGATTTGATCACTGACTTCGGTAATGACCTCTCGAATAATGGTTCGGTTGGTGAATCCGGTGCATCGGTAGGAAAATTAGTTCTCGCAGCAGGCGATGTTTTTTCTCAGGCTATTACCAATGTTGAGGACTTCGCTGTTATAGCATATGAAGATGTTGTATTAAACGGTGATATAGATGTGACCGGCGCAGTAGATGTGTTGGGAGGTCAGAATCCGTCTTATGGCGAAGATATCGAAATTCACGGGAACATTACCGCTGCCAGCATTAGGATTAAAAACGGCGTGGATACCGGGACAGGCTCAGTCGGGGAAAAAAGCATTTCTCCGATAACTATCGACGAAGGCAAAAACATTACAGCTACAGATGGAGATGTTATCATCGAAGCGGTTCATGACCTTATTATTGGCGGTAATGTTGAAGCCACTGGTGATGTACACCTTAATGCAGACCAGGATGGCTATGGCAATCCAACAGAGCCGGGATATTCTGAATACGCCTTTGGTGGCGGTGACCTCGTTGCCAACGGGACTATTACTGCCGGAGGCAATGTCGATATTTATGGTAATGCTGTTAAGATTGAGGGTGATGTAACAGCTACAAACGGCGATTTGACAATTACCGGGCGCACAAGTCCGGATTCAGCCGATAGCACCTTAATTAATGATGGTGAATGGGGACAAATTCAGGTAGCAGAAGGTGTAACGCTTTCTGCCGGCCAGGATGTTCATATAATCGACGGTGGTGGAGGTCCTGAAGATTCGACACCTCCCGGTATGATGACACTGCTTGGTGATGAATCATTGACAATCGTAGCCGGAACCGCTGAAGGCGTCGATGATGGACAAATAATCGTAGAAAACACATCTATGGGAGTAGTTGGAGCAACTTCACTGAACCTGGAGCAGGACCTTGATTTGGACTTGAGTCAGGAGCAGTGGAATTTATTCAATCAGGACGAAACGGACCTTACACTAACAAGTAATAATGGCTCGGTAACAGCGGTTGAAACTGGAGATAGTCCTGAAAATGCTGCCGACCAGTGGGCCTCTGTAGATGCAACAGCTTACACTGATATCACTCTTACAGGTGACTCAGGAGATATAACAACAAAGACCGTAATTTCCGAAACAGGAAATATTGAAGTTAGTGCAAAAGGTGGAAAGCTGATTGCAGAAGAAACAATAGAAGCTAAGGCCGGCAGCCTTGAACTTACAGGAAGTGACGGAATCGAAGCCGCGGGCGATCTCCTTGCCGGTCAGGATGTGACCATTAATTCTGATTTGATGCTTAACGGCGGTGAATGGATATTAAATGATGGCTTCCTGAACTGGGAAAACGGTGACCAGTCGATAACAGCTTCTGCAGGTACAGTTACTGCAAAAAGCTGGATATGGAAGGAAACGCCGGGCCAGCTAAATATTTCTGGTGGTAGCCCTGAACTTGCCGTAGACCTTCAGGGTGGATATATGGAAGATGCTGGTGTAGATAATCTCGCAGTGGCTACTGCGGGCGACCTGTACATACATGGTAATGGTGACGTGCAAATCGGCGGTTATGTTACAGCTCTTGGCGGTTACTACTGGGGTCTCCCGGAATTGCCGGAAACAGAAGAACAGGCAATCGAGCCGATAATGATTGGTGGTGTATCGATTGTTTCTGATAATGGAAAAATTTATACACAAGATGGTGTGAATAATGATACGCTAAATGTAATTATAGAGGGAGCGTCCAGTCAGGCTGACAACATTGGTGTTGGTCTTCCTCTTGATCCGGATAAAAAAGCGGCAATAGTAATCAAGAGTAAAGAAAACCTGAATTTAGGTGAGGATGCCGAGTTGTTTGCTGATGGTTCGTACGATCCTGAAATCGTTGACGACCGGGATGCAGTAGGTCTTTTAGATGTACCGACGACTATAGGTAATAATCCCAGAGACGAGGGCGAGCCTATCGATGTTGCAGTTTACCTGGCAAGCACAGGAACAGGTGATGGACAGGGTAATATCAATCTTGAGGTTGGTTCAGTTGAAATAAACGGCCAGGGAACAATGGTTGTTGATGCATACAGAACAGTTTCTTTTGGAGATCTCGGAAGTGCTGAAAGTGAGAGCTTCAATATAAGCAGGCTGGAAGTAGTTTCTCGTATAACCGAATGGTTAGAGCAGGCAATTGGTCGTTTACCCCTTGCAGGAGATTCGGCTGCGATAGCAGGATTCGAAAACCTTATCGGCGGTGACTATGTACTTCGTGGTGCCGGTCTTGAAAATACCACTATTACAGACGGCAGGGCATGGGTTCTTGAAAGTCATGGTTTGCCGGCGGCTCCGCTGCCTCAACTCGTTGATGTAGATGTTTCCGGTTGCCCAGCGCTGCTTGAATGGACCGTTCAGGAAATTGGAATCGATGCGGCTTTGGCGCAGATTTGGATTACGAATACTTTGGCTTCTGCAAAGGATATTCAGCCGTGCGATGCATGTGCTAACCTGAGCGAAGCGGCTAAAGTTTTACAGGATGCCGATGGCTCGCGCATAGCAGCTTTGGCACAGGTTATTAATGAATTCGCTTCGAGTGACGCTCCGCCGTCAGAAGAACAGATGGCCTCGGTTGCCAATGCTATAGCTGATAATACTGATGAAGATTCTCAGTATGCTCTGGCAGGGGAATATCTTGATTCACTCGTAGCTTATGTAGGTATCCTGCAGGACCTTGGTTTGACTGCTGAGGATGCGATAGGTGTTGCTACAGATAAGTATATTGCTCCTCTTGCTGAGGATAATGTTGGTCTTGCAACATACATGTCTGCCAGATTAACTTCCGGCCAGTAACAACAAGGTAAGTTTATAATTTGAATGCAAATACTGCCGTTGGGGTTTTGACCTTGACGGCAGTTTTTTTTATCCCGTTTGTGGATTCTGCATAGCCAGGGCAATCCTGAAAACTGCCCCTGTAGGTCTGACGTTTATTATTTCCACGGAGCCGTTATGTGCCTGGGCGAATTTCTTAACCAGCGCAAGACCGAGTCCGCTTCCCGTCGTTTCACGGGTAGCTTCGGCTCCGATGCGGTAAAACTGTTCGAAAATCTTTTTCTGCTGCCTGTGAGGAATACCGGGGCCATGATCCTCGATTTCTATTAATGTGAAATTTTTATCATTTTGTGTTCTGACTATAATCGTCTTATCCTCTGCATTCCTTGCATATTTAACGGCATTATCCAGAAGATTAACTACTATTTGAGTAACCGCATCGCTATCGAAGGAGATTTGTCCGCAGTCGCCTAATTCTGATTTTATAGTAAAACCTTTCTGTTCTGCGTATGGCCTCATCATTTCAATAACGTCAGTGACACATTTGTTTATATCACCAAGTTTGAACGTGAATTTTTTCCTGCCTCTTTGAATACGTGAAAAATCCAGGACGTTTTCTATAAGCCGGCTCAGCCGTTCGCTTTCCTGCCGCATATTCGAATAATATTCACTGAGTTTATCCTTTGACTTAATCCAGTCTTTTTCCAGCATTTCCGCGTGCATTCTTATTGAAGTCAGCGGAGTCCTTAATTCATGCGAAACGGCCGAAACGAAATCATCTTTTTTCTGCGCCAGTATGATTTGCGCTCGCGCGTTCAGCCATAAGCTGCCTACTGCTAAAGTAACGGCTAATGTGACAATGCCAATAATACTGAAATACCAAATCCGCAACTCACTTATTTGAGTAACGACATAAGTCGGGTCGATTTCCATCAGGTTGAGAATAATATGACCGAGGCCGACAAAATCAAGTATTGCCGTATAAGCTGATTTTTCATTCTGAGTCTGCGTTAGTTCAAAACTCATCCCTTCGCGAATAAAACGGTTTGTTGACTCTTCGACTTCTTCGAGCAGTTTTTTTTCGTTTAGTTGAAAACCCTGTAATAGCTGCTTGTCTTCGATTTTTACACGGCGAAGCATAAAGACCTGTCCCTTGAAAATTGACTGGCCGTTATTTGTATCAGAAACTACAACAGGAACAAAAGGATCTATCGGAATCTCAACTACATCATCCTGATTCGCTTCTGAAAAAACCTGTTGGCTTGTATCTAATCTGCGGTTTTGTTCGGTTTCAGAGCTCTGGAATTGCATATCGGTAACTTGCCGGGCATCTGATTGAGGATATACTGGTTGTTGTTCTATCTGCTGTATTTGATCCGAATCATAAGAAAAATCGGCTTGTTGCTGCCATTGTGTTATATCCTCATTTTGAACCAGATTGGAGGCAATGTTCCTACGAGACCTGACTTCAACCTGAGCTTCATTAACATTTCGTAAACTTTCGATGGGAAAATTCTGCTTCCGGGCGGCAGACTGAAGTTTTACACCTTTACTTGAATTTTCTGCCAGTTCCTCTTTGAGTTTTTTTTCTGAATCCGTGGATGTTTCCTGATTCGATTCCTGTAAAGTTTGTTTGTTCTTATCGTAGTTTAGTTCGTATGTATCGAACATATCAGCGCCTAATGCAGGCAGTAAATTATCCTTTACATTCAACGAATTTGCGTAAATTAAATTATTCAACTCCGCTTGTTTGGTATCTAAAAACCCGGTTTGCTGTTGTTGAGATAAAAGGGCGTTCGGAGTAGTAATACTGCCATCAGGATTAATCTGAAAATGATAAAAAGCCAAGCCATGTTCCAATTGACCGGCCAGGGGCGAGACTTCCGGTCTCATCTGTTGCTGACGATTTGAAATATTTTCAGGCACAGAATAATACTGATAGTCAGTATAAGGACGGTTCAGCTCCTGCTCCATAAATACATCGATTTTACTTATGACATCCTGCCTGATTTGCTCGGCTACCTCGGCGAATTCACCTATCCTCGCTCCTTCGATGCCGCGAGACCACATATCTATAGCGCGATATCCCAGCCAGCTCAAACCACATAATGCGGCGATAATTATGAACGATAATATGATAAGACGTTTATACATTTTTTTCTCAACCTATAGGTTAAATCTCATACTTATAGCCGGCCCCGCGAACAGTTTTGATAATCTTCGGGTCATTAGTGTCCAGCTCAATTTTACTCCTGAGCTTGGCAATATGCATATCAGTTGTTCTTGTACCAAGGTCGGTCATAGTATCTTTCCAGACTTCTTTATATAATTCATCCCTGCTGATAACCCTGTTCGGATTGGCGGCAAAATACTGGATAATTTCAGCTTCACGTTTACTTATTTCTATTTCCTCGTCCTGTCGCCGTATTTTCAAGGCGGCTATATCAACATTTAAATCCCCAAATTGAAATCTTTGCCCGACTGCACGTGCGGGATCCGTTCGACGAAGTACAGCCTTTATTCGTGCTAACAGTTCTTCGAGTGAAAAAGGTTTTGTAATATAGTCATCGGCGCCGAGCTCCAGTCCTGTGATTTTTTCCTTTTCCTGTCCCTTGGCGGTTAACATCAGGATAGGCGTTTGCAGACCTTCCTGTCTCCACTTCGAACATAACTGTTCGCCGCTGATTTTCGGCAGCATCAAATCAAGCAATATTAAATCGAAGCTGCGTTCGGCTGCAATCCTCTCTGCTTCCAGACCATCGGAGGCAACCGTGGCGGCGAAGCCGTGATACTCCAAAAAATCCACCAATGCCGACTGGATATTCTGTTCGTCTTCGACTACGAGTATGTTCTTCTGCGCTGTTGGTACTTTTGATTCCATATTAAAACCTTTCACTATTTATATTATAGGTTAAAACACAGCCGATGTTTTGTAAATAGTTTGTAAAAAGTATCGTACCCGATTTTACACCCATTTTACTCATCTATTAAGCGATTCTATCGTATTATTTATTTAGTAAAAGAAATTTCCAGTTAATTAAAAATGGGAGGATTAAAAATGAAATCAGGAACCAATAAAAAGCAGTTGTTAGTAAACACGATGGTTTTGCTTGTATGTTTCTTGTTTACTTTTCAAACAAAAGCAGGGGAGAATGTCACCGAGACTAGCCTGGCGAATATGCCTGTTAAAGAGGTGACGGTTTTTAAGGATGGACACGCATTTGTTTTGCATGAAGGACAAATACCAACGAATGATGATGGAAATGTTGTGCTCGATTATCTTCCCCGGCCAGTTGTCGGGACGTTCTGGAGTTACTCAAATGACTCCAAAGCGAAACTCACCAGCGTTGTCTCCGGCAGACGAGTTGTTTCGATAGACAAAACCGCCTTATCTGTACGCGAACTTATAGAAGCAAATGTCGGCGCCAAAGTCCGGATTGCGGAGGCCGGACTTAGCGCGTATGAATGTGAAATTTTCGGGATTCCCACCCGCAGCTCCGAAGAACTTCGCCGCACCAGCGCTCCATCAAGTCCTGATGCACTTTCACAAAAAGGCAATATAGTCCTCCTGAAATTCGAAGGCGGCGTTAAGGCCGTTCAAATAGACAGAATTCAGGAAATAACGTTTCTCGAAGAACCACAACCCATCCTGGCGCATGAAGAATTTCGTAACATTATGACACTCCAACTTGACTGGAAAAAAAATAAACCTGCCGAAACAGCTAATGTAGGTATGGTTTACGTCCAGAGAGGTATTCGCTGGATTCCTAATTATCGAATTGAAATTGATGGCAAGGGACAGACCGTTGTTAAACTTCAGGCAACTATTATCAACGAGCTGACCGATATCGAAAATGTCAAGGCACATCTTGTCATCGGCGTACCGACTTTTGCATTCAAGGAAACTGTTGACCCGATATCGTTGGAACAAACGGTAGCGCGTCTTTCCAGTCATTTTCAAAACAACAGCCAATCCGCTTATGCATTTTCAAATATGATAATGAGCCAGTCAATGTCACCGACGTATCATGTTGAGCCTCAGCGGAATACAGAGGCTATTGACCTTGGCCCTGAGGTTGCTGCATCAGGTAAGAACGAGGATTTGTATATTTTCACTCTTGAAAATATCACCCTGAAAAAAGGCCAGCGTATGGTTGTCCCCGTAGCTGAATATAAGTTGAAATACCGGGATATTTATGTACTTGATTTGCCGTTCGCTCCGCCGCCGGAAGTTCGCGAGCGTTTCAATAATGACCAGATGGCCCAATTGGCAAGACTGTATCATGCACCAAAGGCAATGCACAAAATTCGCCTGACTAATAATGCACAATGTCCATTAACTACTGCTCCTGCATTGATACTTCACGAGGGCCGTATTATAGCGCAGGGTATGATGACTTATACCGCCGTTGGTGCTACGAGTGACCTTGAATTAACTGCTGCTGTGGATATTTCCTTTAAAAAAATCGATGAGGAAACCGAACGAATTCCCAGCGCCGAACAATGGAATGGTTATACTTACTCCCGCAGTAATCTTACCGGCACAATTTCTCTTACTAACAATCGCACCGATACTATTGAGCTGGAAGTCAAGCGGTCTGTATTGGGTAACATTGACAGCACCGGCAGCGAAGGAAAAATAACACATTTGGGCAGACACGAAGGTGGATGGATAGCTACAGATGGTTTTCCTTTCTGGTGGGGCTGGTACAATTGGCCGTACTGGTGGTACCATTTCAACGCGGTCGGACAAGTGAACTGGGAACTGGAATTAAAGCCGGGACAAAACATCGAGCTGGAATATCAATGGCATTATTTCTGGCGAGTTTAAAAAATGAAATCTGAAAATTCAATGTAAATTTTATCAAAGTAAAACTTAAAGGAGCTGGAAAATGGCAACTCGAAAGCGAAGATTGCAACAAGTATCATTAATTGCTATTGTTGCTATTTCGATTGGCGTTTTATTAGTAGTCAAATCGATAACAACAGGGCAAACCAGGTCTGCTGCTGAAAACCTCCAGCGAGTAACAGAAAAATTTTATTCTGACGACAGGTCCTTGTTTAACGTGTGGTACCCGAACTTTGAATGGGAAGACATCCCGGCGCTTTTGGAAATTGCAAAAAGCGAAAAAATAATTGAAGGCATTCCATCTCTTATTGCCTCATCGTACACCAGCCAATACTGCCGGAAAGGAATGATAGCTTTGTGGCTTATTGAGGGAATCCGCCGGCGACAGCTATCAGAACAAATAGAAAAACAACTCGGAAAAAAAATGCAGATGGCTTTGGCCTATTCCCGTCTGCCTCTTAATCCTATTTGCATAAAAGAAGGTATTAATATATCTGAATGTGAACAATCGCTTGAAATCTATGAGTCGGTCCTTCAGGCATATCGGAATTGGTGGCAAACATTCGGGTCATTACCTGCATCTGAAGCATCTGCCTTTTACCCTCTGGACCTTACGGATATAAAATGGTTCGGCTCACCAGATCGCTGGCCTCAGGAGCCGCTCGAAATCTATGAAGAAATTTCTTCCGATGGTATTGCAGCTAAAAGAACTATAAGACAATTAAAGAAGATAGAGGGCAAAAATGATTATGAGCCGGGCAAAGTCATTCAGACGGTGTACTATACTTTAGTAAAGCCGTCAGAAAAAGCTCCTTCTACCCCTGATATGCTAAAGATACAAAAAATAGAACTTTGGTATTACGACCAGCGGGGAAAAGTCACCAGGACAGAAGAAATACTTTCACCTAAAATCAACCGGATATCGGACAATGTTTAAAAAAATGAATTTATCTACACAAATTTGAAAGGGACAAAAAATGAAAAACAAAACACAAAGACTGTTACTGGTCATCGTATTGACTGTAATTATGGTTTCATGTGTTTCGGCTCAGTTGCCGACAACAACCGGAACAGTCTCTAAGGTCACGGTATATCGCGGACAGGCCTTAGTGACAAGGAATATCGATATTGACCTTTCCGAAAACACTTTCGAGATAATCGTAGGGCAATTACCTGAGAGAATAGTGCCGGAAAGTCTCTACGCTCTTACCTCCGGAGATATTAAAGTGCTAAGCGTACGCTACAGGGAAAAAGCAGTCATGGAAGATACCCGAGAGGAGGTCAAAAAACTCGATGCGGATATTGAAAATATTAATACGCAGATTCACCAGGCAACAATTAGAAAAGGGCATCTTGATAATCAGTGGGCGATGTTCATTAAGCTTAGAGAATTTGCCGTAGCTGCGAAAAACGAAGATATTAACAGGGGACTTTTAGCGTTCGAGCCTATTAGTAAACTGGTCGAATTTATCCAGACCAAAGGACAGGAATATATCGAACAGTACCTTGCCTATGAAGAGCAGATAAATGAGCTAAAGAAACAGCTTGAGCTGTTGAACCGCAAACACGAGGAGCTAATGGCCGGCCGCTCCCGAACAGAACGCGAAGCTATTCTGTTTCTAAGCAGAAACGACGGAAAAAGAATAAAAATCGAATTAAATTACCTTGTCAACGGCGCCAACTGGCAGCAGCAGTATAACCTCCGCGCTAATCCTCAAAAATCCAACGTTCTGATAGAGTATAACGCAGTTGTAAATCAAATAAGCGGCGAAGACTGGAACGGCGTCACTCTGAGCCTTTCCACCGCCGAACCGACCATGGTAGCTGCGCCGCCGATTCTCGAACCAATGCTTGTGTCGCTGTCAAGCTCCATCCAGACCCAGATGCAGCAATCTGCACAACAACTATTCTCGGATGCAGATAAAGCTCTACAATATCAACAAGACCGAAGAAGCAATATTACAAAGGGTTTAGCGGCGAATACTATTCTGAATGAACTGGCGGAACAAAATCAATCATTCTTTCTTAATGCTGACAAAAAAGCTATTCAGGAGTTTAATCAGAAAATGGCGGAAATCTCCCGCACTGAAGGAATCAGTGTCACTTATGATTTGACCGGACAACTCACGCTTCCCAGCCGAAGCGACCAGCAGTTGATAACCATCGCATCAATTAATACAAAAGCAGATTTTACACTTATCGCCACACCACTGCTGACAGATTACGTTTATCTGCAGGCCGATTTGCTTAACGCCAGTGACACAGTTCTTTTGCCGGGACAGGCCAGCATCTTCCGGAACGGCGAGTTTGTCGGGAAAAGCCAACTGCCACAGGTCACTATAGGAGAAACTTTCACCGCGGGTTTCGGTATTGATTCGCAGATTCAGGTTGCTCACGAGCTTGAAGATAAAACAACACGAATCCAGGGAGGAAATCGCATAGACACTTACAAATATAGAGTCGCAGTGAATAATTATAAAAATACCGCAGTTGAGCTGAAATTACTTGACCGGTTGCCTCATTCCGAGAATTCTTCAATCAAGATAGACCTTGAAAAATCTGAACCGGCCTTGAGTAAAAACAGCGAATACCTGCGTACTATCGAGAAAAAAGGTATTTTGCAATGGGATTTACAGTTGCCGCCGAATTCTGTTAATCAGGATGCAACGATTGTACAATACAGCTACACTATGGAATATGACAGGAATATGCAGATTCAAACCCAACGTACAGTCGCCCGTCGGTAAATAAAAGCAGAAATACATTAGGCAAGACATATGCCCGAATCAGCGATTATCCCTGAATCTGGTTCGGGCGTATCGTCCGAAATTCCATATATTTATTGCGCAAGATGCCTAATCCCGTATGAGAACAAAAAATAAATAAAAATCAGAGATATAATGCCGGACTCACGTTAAATAATTGATAAATATCCCTTTACCTCTCACGAATTGCCAAAAAAAGGTTGCATATTTAGCCAAATTAGGATACAATATTCATGTAGATTTTATAAAAACTTGGAAACCATTGTGTATTTGGTT
>Ga0272443_10005030_pt1 | contig 13926 bp, 14 predicted proteins | sample SSMAcet12_FD_193581 | JGI IMG/M metagenome (GOLD analysis project Ga0272443, IMG submission 193581) | Marine sediment archaeal communities from Little Sippewissett salt marsh, Falmouth, MA, United States - SSM-Acet-12 | ecosystem: Environmental > Aquatic > Marine > Wetlands > Sediment ...
TTCTACGGCGAGGCCGACCGGACCATCCAGTCGGAGTTCGTCAAGGAGTTCGACAAGGCCTTCGCGATGGCCCTGGGCACCGCGCGCTAGGCGGCCGGGGGCGGCAGCGGGTCCTTCCCGGCACCCCCCTCATGCGGGTAATTCGATCCGCGTTGTTGCGGCAGTCACAGTGGGATTCCGAAGCCTAAAGAACTCAAGTCGGGCTCAAGTGGAGTTTAGGCGATGGCGGACGGCGCGCCGGCGACCGTGACCAAGGGCGAGTTCGCCAAGCTGCGCGGCGTGACGCCGGGCCGGGTCAGCCAGTGGATCAAGGAAGGCAAGATCGGGCCCGACGCCCTTGACGGCACCGGCCGCTCGGCGCGGATTCGCGTCGCGGTGGCCTGCGAGCAGCTGCGCGGCTCGCTCGACCTGTCACAACGGATGGGCCTGAACGGGCTGAGGACGAATCTCGACGCCGATGCTACCGGCGCGGAGGCATGCGCCGCGGCGGTCCCGCCGAAGGATCCGACGGTTGAGGACCGGATCAAGGCCGAGACCCTTGCAAACAAGCAGTTGCAGAACCGGAGGCTGCTCGCCGAGGAAAGGGAGCGGGCCGGCCTTTACATGCGAACCGCCGATGCGCAGCAGCAGATGGCGCGCATCGCCGGACAGATGATGAAGATCTTCGAGGGCGGCCTGACCGACATGGCCAACGACCTGGCCGGAAAGTTTGGCCTGGCCCAACGCGATATCCAGCACGCGCTGCGGACCAATTTCCGCGACGTGCGGACCGCGGCGACGAAGGCCGCGCGGAAAAGCCTGGCGGGTATGGCCGAATACATCGAGGACGACGACGGGACCGGCGATGACAATCCTTCTGGCGAACCCGGAGAGGGTGGCGACGCAGGCCCTGGTTGACGTCCTCGAACCGCCGCCGCCGGTCGATTTCGTCAAGTGGGCGGCAGACAACATCGTCTTCTCGGAGCGGGAAAGCCAGTTTCCGGGGCCGTATAATCACGATCTCTTCCCGTTCTTTCGGGAAATCTTCGAGGCGCTCGGCCCCGACGACCCCTGCCGCACCGTGACGCTCAAGGGTTCGGCGCAGATCGGCAAGACGGTCGTCGCCAACGTGTTCGTCCTGGGCAGCCAGGACATGGACCCGGGCGACTTCCTGTACGTCCACCCGACGGAGGAGAACGGCCGACGGTGGTCCCGGCTCAAGCTGAAGCCGATGCTCAACGGCACCACCGGACTGCGCCGGCTGTTTCCCGACAAGTCGCGGGACGGCGGCGACGCCATCATGTTCAAGGAAAGGATCGATGGTCGCGGCTCGATCCTGATTTCCGGCGCGAACTCGCCGGCGTCGCTGTCGCAGATCTCGATGCCGAGGCAGGTCCAGGACGACCTGTCGAAATGGGAAAAGAACGCGGCCGGGGATCCGGAGCACCAGGCCAACAGCCGGTCTCGCGGTTACACCTTCGCGAAGATCTTCAAGATATCGACGCCGCTGGTGTCGCCGGGCTGCCGGATCACGAACAACTTCGAAGCCGGCACCCAGGAGCACTTTCACGTGCCGTGCCCGCACTGCGACCACGAGCACCCGCTGGAATGGGAGAACATGCTGGCCAGCCTGGACCGGGAGAAACCGGACCAGGCCTATTTTACCTGCCCCGAATGTGGTGGGGTGATCGAGGAACACCACCGTGCCGACATGGTGCGGCGTGGACGCTGGGTCGCCCACAACCCGAAGGCCAAATATCACCGCAGCTTCTATCTCTGGTCGGCCTACGCACCGTTGCAGACCTGGGATCTGATCGCCGCCGAATGGTTCCAGGCCGAGGGCAAGCCGGAAGCCGAGCAGGTCTTCCTCAACGACACGGTGGGAAGGGCCTATCACTTCAAGGGTGAAGCACCGCCCTGGGAAGGTTTGCGCGACCGTGCCGCGGCGGAGGGCTACGCGCGTGGATTCATTCCGACCGGCGCGCTGCTGCTGACCCTCGGCCTGGACTGTCAGAAGGACCGCCTCGAGGGGCAGCTCGTCGCCTGGGGCCGCGAGGGCCGGCGTTGGGTGATCGACTACTTCGTCATCCCTGGCCACATCTCGGAACCGGAAACGCGGACGGCGCTGGACGGCCTGCTCGACCAGAAGTGGCGCAACGAGGCCGGCAATAGGATCGGGATCGACCGGACGGCGATCGACGGCAACGCCTGGACCGAGGACGTCTGGGACTGGGCCAAGCGCAAGCCGGTTTCGAAGGTCATCATGATCCGCGGCGACAACCGGGATTCCGGACCGCTGCTGGCCCGGGTGAAGCGCGAGCACAACAGTCGCGGCCGCAAGATTCCGTGGTCGCGGCGGTTCTACAACCTGGGCGTCTCGACCCTGAAGATGGGGCTGTACCGACGGCTGGCGAAGACCGATCCGCTGGCTTTCGGATACGTCGCCCTGCCGAAGGGGCTCGAGGACGAGTACTTCATCCAGCTCACGTCCGAGCGCCGTGTCGAGGAAAAGAACCGCGACGGCTTCACGGTGGCCCGCTGGAAGAAGGATCCGAACCTGAACAACGAGGCCCTCGACACCATGAACCAGGCGGAGGGCGCGGCCCTTCACCTGGGCGTCCGCGGCATGCCCGAAACGACCTGGGACAAGCTGGAGCGCGAACGCGAGACCCGCTCTCCGACAGGCCAGCTGGATTTCGAGGACCTGCCCCTGTCGGCCGCGGCCGCCGGCGCGGATGGGAAGCCGCAATCCGCGGCCGTGAAACCGAAGTCGATCGCCAGGCGGCTGGCGTAGGAGAAACCGATGTCCGACATCGCCACCCTGAACGCCCGCCTCGAGGAGGCGGAGGCAGCGCTGCACGCGCTGCTGACGGCCCGCAAGCCGGTGACGCTGCGCAAGGCCGACGGCAGCACGGTGACCTATCAACTGGCGCAGGGCAAAGAGCTGCAGGCCTATGTCAGCGACCTCAAGGCCCAGATCGCCGTCGCCGGCGGCGGCCGCGGCCGCCGGGCCATAGGGGTAAGCTTCTGATGGCGGCCCCGACGATGCTGGCGAAAGCCGGACGGTGGCTGCGCCTGGCCGCTTTCGGCCGCGCGCCGTCGCATGCCGCGGCCGACCGCAGCAGCGCGGAGTTGGCGAACTGGAATCCGCAGCTGCGGTCCGGCGACGCCGAATGGCTGCCCGAGCGCGACGTGGCGGTGGCGCGGATTCGCGACCTGGCCCGCAACAACGGCTGGGCGGCGGGCGTCGTACAGCGCTACGTCGACCAGGCGATCGGCTCGAGCTTCCGGCTGTCGTACCGGCCGGACTACGAGGCGTTGGGCCAGTCCGTGGAGTGGGCGCGCGAGATTCGCCGCGTCGTCGAGAACGGCTTCATGAACTACGTCAACGACCCGCGCTGCTTCATCGACGCCGGCGAAAGGATGACTTTGACCGCGCAGTTGGGGTTGGGGATGCGTCATCGGATCGTCGACGGCGAGACCCTGGCCGTGGCGCAATGGTTGAGGCGGCCGGGGACACCGTTCCGAACCGCGATACAACTGATCGATCCGGACCGCCTGTCGAATCCCAACGAGGGACCGGATACCGATTCTCTGCGGGGCGGCGTCGAGATCAACAGATACGGGGCGCCTCTGACCTATCACATCCGGGCTCGCCATCCCGACGATGCGGGCCTGACGTCGCTCGATGCCTTCCGCTGGGAGCGTGTGCCGCGGCGCACGCCCTGGGGCCGGACGCGGGTCATCCATTTCTTCGAGGCGGAGCGGGCCGGCGACACCCGCGGCAAGTCGCTGCTGACGCCGGTCGTCGAGAAGTTCCGGATGGAGGATCGTTACAGCAGGACCGAGCTGCAGGCGGCGCTGCTCAACGCGATCTTCGCGGCCTTCATCGAGAGCCCGCTCGACCATTCTCTTATCGAGGAGGCACTCGACACCGGCCTGTCGAACTATCAGGACGCCCGTTCCGCATTCCACGAGGAGCGGCGCCTGACCCTCGACGGCGTGCGGATCCCGACCCTGTTCCCGGGGGAACAGTTCAGATTCACGACCGCCGAGCGGCCCAGCGGCAGCTTCGCCGAGTTCGAACGTGCGGTTCTGCGCAACATCGCCGCGGCGACGGGCCAGAGCTACGAGCAGCTGGCCCAGGACTGGTCGCAGACCAACTACTCGTCGGCGCGGGCGGCGATGCTCGAGGCCTGGAAGTTCCTGGTCGCCCGCCGCGAGCACTACGCGGCCGGGGTGGCGACGCCGATCTTCGTGCTGTGGCTCGAGGAGGCCTTCGAGAACGGCACCATCGAGGTTCCGCAGGGTGCGCCGGGCTTCTGGGACAACCTGGCGGCCTGGACGCGCTGCCGGTGGATCGGGCCTGGCCGTGGCTGGGTCGATCCGACCAAGGAGGCACAGGCCTCGCTCATGCGCATCGACGCGAACATCTCGACCCTCGAGGACGAAGCCGCCGAGCAGGGCCGCAGCTTCGAGGAGATCCTCGAGCAGCTGGCCTACGAACGGCAGCGGCGCCGGGAACTCGGTCTGCCCGATCCCGACCTTTCGGCGATCTCGCAGACGCCGGTCACCGAGGAGCGGGAAGAGAGCCGCCCGGGCCAGGACGGCGGCGGACAGGGACAATAGGAGTCGTCCATGGACATGAACCATCACCGGCTGCTCGAACGCCTCGTCGGGCCGCCGCTGCTGATCACGCCCGACAAAGCGCAGCAGCTGCTCGGCGTCCTCGCCAACCGGATGGGCCTTGAAGGCCAGCTGGTCAGGGCCGACACCGACGACGAACCGGTACGGCTCGAGACCCTGGCCGCGGATGCCCTGCGCGGCGAACGGCCGGAGCGCCGGACCTTCGCCCTGGTCGACGGCATCGCGATCATTCCGGTCGAGGGTGTCCTGGTCAACAAGCTGGGAACGCTCGACCCCTGGTGCGGGATGACCGGTTACGACGGTCTCCAGGTCAAGATCGACCACGCCGCGGCCGACCCGGAAGTTCGCGGAACCCTGCTCGACATCGACTCGCCGGGCGGCGAGGTGGCCGGATGTTTCGACCTGGCCGACCGGATCTTCGCGGCGCGCCAGGCCAAGCCGATCTGGGCGGTGTGCACCGAGGACGCCTATTCGGCGGCCTATGCGCTGGCCAGCCAGTGCGACAGGATCCTGGTCCCGCGGACAGGCGGCGTCGGGTCGGTCGGCGTGGTCTGCCTACATGCCGACTTCTCGCGCGCTCTAGACGAGGCGGGGATCACCGTGACGCTGATCCACGCCGGCGCCCACAAGGTCGACGGCAACCCCTATGAGCCGCTTCCGGACGACGTCCGCGACGAGATCCGAGGCGAGTGCGAATCCATCCGCGATCTGTTCGGAAACACGGTCGCCCGCGGCCGTGAGCAGCTGACCATCGAGACGGTGCTGGCGACGGAGGCCCGCTGCTACATGGCCGCCGAAGCCTTGGACATCGGCTTCGCCGATGCGGTGGCGTCGCCGGACGCGGCATTCGAAGCGTTCACCGAATTTCTGGCCGGCAATGGGTCCGGCACCGGCGCGACAGGCGCCGCAACCCGAGAGCAGAGGAGCGATACCATGTCGCTTAAGGACCGGGCGGCGCTCAAGGCCGCCGACAAGGAGACCAAGCAGAAAACCGCCACGGAAGAGGCCGCCGAGGCCGAAGCCGAGGAAGATCCGGCGACCGAGCCGGATGACGCTCCCGACGACCAGTCCGAGCCGGAAGCCGGCGAGGACAAGGAGAAGGAGGACGGCAAGGCCGCCGCGGCACCTTCCGACCGCGAACGCATTGCCGCGATCCTCAACGCCGACGAGGCCAAAGGCCGCGCGGAGATGGCCAAGACGCTGGCCCTCGAGACGGACCTGACCGTCGAGGCCGCCGTCAAGGTCCTGGCAACGGCTCCGAAGGGCGGCAGCCTGGACGCAGCCATGGCGGGCGTCGGCAACGCCGACCTCGGTGCCGATGCCCCGCAGGGGGCGAAGGACCAGGGCTGGGGCGCCTCCGTCGACCGCGTCTGCGGGAAGGAGGCGGCGCGGCAGTAGCCGCGGCACCGAAACACGAGCCCGGCGCCTGCCGCAGGCGGCCCCGGACGGAACCAGCGATTTCCAATCAGAGGATGTGAAACATGACCACTCTTACCGAATCCACCCATGCGGGTGAGGGTATCGTCTCCGAGGCGAACAAGAGCCGTTCGCGTGACGCGATCACCGTTCTTTCCGGCCAGACCCTGGTGGCGATGGCCGTGCTCGGCATGGTCACCGTCGGCGCGGCGACCGCCGAGGCCGTCACCGGCAACACCGGCGCTGGCACCTCCTCGGCCGTCACCGTCGGTGCCGGGGCCAAGGCCGGCGTCTACAAGGTCACCTTCATCGAACCCGGTTCGGGTGCCGGCGACTTCATCGTCGAGGACCCGGACGGCATCACGGTCGGATCCGGCGCGGTCGGTACCGAGTTCGCCGCCGGCGGGCTGACCTTCACCATCTCGGACGGCGATCCGGACTTCGCGGCCGGTGACGCCTTCGAAATCACGGTCGCGGCCGGCAGCGGTAAGTACAAGGAATGGAACCCGGCCAACGCCGACGGGTCGCAGATCGCCTGCGCCATTCTGTTCGACGCGGTCGATGCCTCGGGTGGCGATGCGGCAGGCGTGGCCGTTGTCCGTGACGCCGAGGTGAATGCCGCCGAACTGGTGTGGTTCGACGGCGCGACCACCGACAACAAGACCGCCGGCCTCGCGCAGCTGGCGACCGTCGGGATCATCGGACGCTGATCCCGAACCGAGCGCCGTCCCGACGGGCCGGCTGATCCATCTCAATTGCGAGGAGTAAGCATCCCATGGCTAGCATGGACATCTTTGGACAGAATGCTTTTTCCACCTTCAGCCTGATCGGCGGGGTAGAGCGCATTCCTTACGTTCCCAACTTCCTGGGTTCGATCCCGGGTCTCTTCGTCGACCGCCCGGTGCGTACTGAGACTGTCGCGATCGAGGAGCGGACCGGCATCCTGGGCGTCATCCAGACCAGCGAACGGGGTTCTCCGCTGCAGCAGCGGGCCAACGAGAAACGCGAGATCCGTGATTTCCGGACCGTTCGTATCGCTGAGAGCGACCGCATCACGGCTTCCGAAATCCAAAGTATCCGCCAGTTCGGGCAGGAAACCGAGCTGATGCAGGTTCAGGACGAGGTCACCCGCCGCTTTGCCGGGCCGACCGGCATCAAGGCGAACATCGAGATGACCTGGGAATACCACCGCCTGGGCGCTGTCCAGGGCGTGGTACTGGACGCCGATGGCTCAACCATCATCGACTGGTTCAGCGCCTTCGGTATCAGCCAGGACGCCGAGATCGACTTCGACCTCGACAATGCAAGCCCGGCTAGCGGCGCGGTGCGCAAGAAGTGCACCCAGGTGGTCCGTCAGACCAAGAAAGGGCTCCAGATGGGCAGCGTCATGCCGCAAGCCCTTCGGATCATCGGTCTGGCCGGGGACAACTTCTGGGACGATTTGACTGGTCACTCCGAGGTTCGCGAAACCTACCTCAACCAGCAGGAAGCGCGCGAACTCCGGAAAGGGGTAGCTTACGAGACGGTGCATTACGGTGGCATCGACTTCGTTAACTATCAGTCCTCGGACGACGACACCGTCGGCATCAATACCGACAAGTGCAAGTTCTTCCCCGTGCTGACCGGCATGTTCCAGCGGGCGCTGTCTCCGGGTGAGAGCTTCGAATATGTCAACACGCCTGGTCGCGAGATCTATCCCTACGCGATCCCCGACAAGGACCGCAACATGTGGGTGGACATCGAGGGATACAGCTATCCGCTGTTCATCTGCACGCGGCCGAAGGCCCTGCAGCGGGCGAAGCGGACCTGATCCACGGCCTGACAGACTGACGACCGAGCCGGAACCTGGGGCGGCCTTCGGGCCGCTCCTCCATTTTGCGAAGATGGAGGCCGATCATGCCCCTCGAATCTGTACAGGCGCTCCTGAACCGCGTGATCGAGGCGGCCGGGGTGAAAGACACCAACGGCGACCTGATCGCGAACTTTCAAGGCTTGCCGCAGGCCCTGGCCTACAACGGCGACGGCACCTTGAACACGATAACCGTCACCGATGGGACCGACAGCTGGATCCAGACGCTGAGCTACACCAGCGGCGTGGTCACCGGCGTGAGCGGCTGGGTGAAGCAATGAACATCGGCACGCTGATTCGCGATCTGCGCAAGATCAACATCATTGCGCCGGGGCCGCGGAGCATACTCGACGCCGATCGCCTGCCGTCGAAAAGCGACGGCACCAACCTTGGCCTCAAAGTCGGCAGCGAGTGGTACTGGCCGAACGCCTACCGCAACGGAATGGGCCACAGGGAATTCCTGCATGCTTTCGACGGCGACAACTCCATTTGGGTGCCGGAATTCCAGATGGTCACATTGAAGAGTTTCCTTACCGCCATCGGCCAGGAAAATACAGATACAGAAGTTCACCCCCTCCGAAACTATACGCTTCCTGGTGCCATTGTTCGCGCCGGCGACTTGGTCAAAATGGAGACAACCTGGTCGATGCCCAACACCGGCACCGCCTGCTATCCTAAGATCCGGTGCGGCGGCTCGACGATTGGTGGTACGACAATCGTCGGAAGGCAGGGCCTCGAACAAAGCGCCACCATAAAAATCCGGGACCTCACGACTGGGCAAGTCGGCTCCGTGAACAACGTGGACGGTGGCTATGGCTCGTACAACGGCACGCCTTCCTACATCACGAAGGACTTTACGGGTGATCTTGATCTCGTCTTCGCGGCCCAATGGAGTGCTGCCGGCGGCGGGCTGACGTTGACACTTGAAACCGCTCACATCTTCCTTTTCAGAGGCACGGAGAACTACGCCTCCTAGCAGGAGCCCCCGGCCATGCCGAAGGAAACGCATACCATCACCATCGGCACTGTGTCGGAACGGCCGAGCGTCGATGATCTGAAGACATTTGCTTTCGGTGGGGTAACTCTTTGCGGGTTGAATCCCAATTGGTGGGATGATCTCGACCCGGTTCCCCTTAAGTCCGTGCGTTCCCTACAGTACGAGCATGGTATTTCCACCGATCCCGTAGCGCTTGGAGCGACCACGGCTGCAACGCTCGCATTCTGCGAGTCTGAAGGCATCATCCCGCATATGGTCATCGGCAACCGGCCGCCGGCAGCGTTTCTCTACGAAGGCGAGGACGGCTGGACCTACGGTCCGATCGATTGGAGCGACTACAAGGCTTTCATGTACGCTTGGATGAGCCTGGCCTTGTCGACCTACGGTGATGTCGACGAATGGATATTCGAGGTTGGCAACGAGTTCGAGCTCGGCGAAAACAACAATTGGCTTACGGAAACCAAGCTCCATATCGGCAACAAAGCGCTATTCGACGCCTTCGTCGTGCTTTACGGTCATCTCGGAGAAGTGATCACGGATCTGCGGGCGGCCTTTCCTTCCAAAACGATCCTCTATGGCGGTGCAAATCTTAGTGTTTACTCCTACTACTATCTCACCGCGGAGGAACCGTGGCCGCTCCAGTTTCTGGACTATGTGACCGATAACGAAATTCCCTGCGACTTCGCTAGCCTCCACGTCTATGGGGATCACGGATCTGGTGCTGACATCGCCGATTTCATTGGGCTTGTCAGCGCAAAAATCGGTTCTCTCGGGCTGAGTATTCCAATTTGGCTTACCGAGTGGGGGCCGTGCTCGGTCCCAAACAGCTATGGGTCGCTCATTAATTCCGACGAAAAGGCCGGAACCTTCATTTTTATGTCATCGGATTTTCTCGCTGGTCTCGGGGTTGAGCGCGCTACGTTCCTCTGCGCCATGGATTTTCCGCAAGGACAGGTTCCGACCATCAACGACACGATCCTGGACATTAACCGGGATGAGACCTTTGCCTATTACGGCTTGAAAGAGTTAGCAAACCTCGCCGGAACGCGTATTGCGCATACCAGCGACGGCGAGCTCGTGACGACGATCGCCGCGCAGGACGACTACAACCTGACGGTAGTCGTGGCCAACATGAGTTCCGTCTATTCATTGAACACCGCCGGCGTTGCGTCTATGGACGCCGAGGCGCCGGACTCCGTCGACGTCGTCATTGAAGATACAAGCACCGACCAGTGGCGGTTGGCGGGCTATCGGCCGAATGGGCAGGCGGGAGGCAGCTCGTTGCCGGCCTGGACGATCAGTGCCGGAAATACGATCGTCACCGATCTCCCTTTGCCCTTTGGCGAATTCGCGGTCTTGGAGTTCCGCCGCATGAGCGTGGCAATCCCAAATGGATATTGGCGCCAGCGACTCTACCCGTCACCGCAGATGGATCCTGGGCCAGAATAGCAGGCCGCCCCGAACGACGTTCGCGCCAAGCTAACAATAGCTCACTAACAAATCAGGTCCTCAGGTAGGAGTAGCCGGTATGATCACATAATGCGAAAGGAACCCAGGATCGATCCAACCGAAACCGATAACGCATGCAGCCCCTGTTGCCAACCCCGCGACCCCGATGTCTAAGCCCCAAAAACGAACACGTGAAATCACCGGCAGCCTTTTGAGTCGTTTGCCGTAGGTCAACATAAGCTCAGCGACCCGCTCGAGCCTTTTTACATCGTTTTCCGTGAGTATTGTCTGGTTTTGCGCATCAATGGCGCCGTAATCCTTAATCTTTATCTCTAGGGTAGAGATCAAGCTCTGTATTTCGTCAAAAAAATCCAGCAAGTTCTTGGTTTTGTCGAACCGAGTAAGCTCCCAATCTCGGTATTCCTCAAACGCATGGATGCCGAAGGCAATCGCGTGGTAGATAACGACCGCGATCAAGATGACCAAGATAACTTCGGTTGTAAGGTTTTCCAGTTGAAAACCCGATGCCGTCACCTTGCCCACGCGGATATTAAACCCTGTAATTGCGATGATCAGAAACGTTGCAGCCATGAGGTTGCGACGCAAGCGGTTGGTCAGTTCGCTAAACTCGATCCGTACCATGATCGCTCTCCCCGCTGATTCCAGCAGGGCCGACGATAGCGCGCTCGTGTTGAGGCCACAACATTATCGACCGGTAGTAGCATTATCCTTTTGAGTGCAGACAGACGACAACTGGCGGGGCGGCCTTTGGGCCGCCCCTTCGCTTTTCCGGGGAGTGTGGAATGACGTTTTCAGAGATGGTCGACGATCTGTTCGACGATCCGATCCTGGCCATGGACGCCATCTACACGCCGGTGGAGGGCGTGGCCTGGGCCGATCCGGTGCGGGTCATGAAGAGCCAGCCGGATGTCGATGTCTCGCCCTTCGGCGAGTCGGTGGTGAGTGCAGCGACAATTCTCGAAGTGCGGGTCTCCGAGATCGCAGAACCGGGCAAGGGCGACACCTTCGCGATCGGCAGCGACGTCTACACCGTTACCGGGAAACCGCAGCGCGACGAGGAGCGCCTGGTCTGGAAGATGGAGGCGGGGGACTGACCATGGCCGAGGAAACCGCCAGCGGCCGCGAGACGGCGCTCAACGCCCTCTTGGCGCTGCTCGAGGGGATCGCCTGGACGAACGCGCCGGCGCCCCTGGTCGAGCGCAACGACGTCGACAAGAAGGAAATTCCGGACGGCGGGCTGGTGTCCTTGCGCGACGGCGACCCGGGCGAGCCCGAGGTCTACCTGTCGCCGCCGGCCTACGCCTACGCCCACGAGGCGGAGATCTTCGTCCAGTTCCAGGCGCCGACGCCGGCGACGCGCGACCCCTTCCTGGACGCGCTGCTGCGCGACATCGGCGCGGCGCTCGATGCCGATCCGACCCTCGGCGGGGCCGTCGAGATGGCGTCACCGGACGCTCCGGAGACCGAGCATGAAAAGGCGGACGGCGCGCAGGCGATCAAGGCGGTACGGGTGCCGGTGGTGCTGGAGTACGTGACGGCGTCGCCGCTGTCGTAGCGATCGAGATCATGTGGCGCGGGGCGTTTCCTCCCGCGGTGAAACAGCAGGACCTGAAGGAGTTCGACCATGGCCAAGACCAGGGCATACGGTGCCGACGCCCAGCTGCTGGGCGCTTTCGAAGCCACCTACGGGACGCCGCCCGACGGCAGCGGCGGCGACGTCTATGTGAAGCTGCCTTTCAAGAGCGCCGACATCGGGGCGGAACGGCCGCTCGGCTACGATCCGCTGCTGGGCCAGGGCAGCGACGCCCAGGACCCGTACTACGAGGGCGTCACCGACGAGGGGTCGATCGTGGTCCCGATCGACCTGCGGGCGTTTGGCTGGTGGCTGAAGGCCGTATTCGGCAATCCCGTGTCGACGGGCGTGAAGGCGACGGGCACCATCAGCTTCGCCGACAATCCGGATGCCGACGACACGATCACCCTGAACGGCACGGTCTGGACCTTCGTTTCGGGGACGCCGACTGGCAACCAGACCGAGATCCAGGGCACGGTGGTGCAGACCATCGATCAGCTGATCAGCGACCTCGACGGCTCGGTCGATGCCGAGATCTCGAAATGCAGCTACTCGCGCGAGACCGGAACCGAGATCCTGACCGTCGAGTTCGACACGGTGGGCACCTCGGGCAACACCTTCACGCTCGCGGCCTCGGCCGACACGGTTTCGGGCACGACCCTGACCGGCGGCGGCTACGACCACGTCTTCACCTCGGGCGAGGATCTGCCTTCCTTGGTCCACGAGGTCGGCCATACGAAACTGGCGACGCCGGAGTACTCGCGGAACTTCGGTGGCAAGGCCGAGACGTTATCGTTCGAGATGGCGCGCACCGGCCCGGCCAATGCGACGATCGGCATGGTCTACCAGGGCGAGAGTACCCCGGTCGCCGCGGCCGACCCGTCGCCGATCGAGTATGTCCTGCGCCGCTTCAACCAGGGCAGCGGCACCATCAAACTGAACGGCTCGCAGGTCGCCAGCATCACCGGCGGCCGGCTGAATTTTTCGAACAACCTGGACCGCATCGACTCCATCCGCGACGACGGACTGATCGACGGCGTCGATGAGACCGAGCGGGTGCCGGACGGGTCCGTCGACATCCGCTACAGCGCCGATAACAGCGCGATCCGCGATGCGGGAAAGGCCGAGAGCCCGGCATCCATGGAGTACGGCTATACCATCCCGGGCGCCGACCTGTTCAAGATCTCCTTCGACCTGCCGCGGGTCTTCTTCCCCCGCAAGAAGCAGCCGATCGAGGGGCCCGGCGGCATCCAGGCCACCTACGAGTGGAAGGCATCGAAGGATGCGTCGGCCGGGTACGCCCTGCAGGTGACCCTGCACAACGACGTCGAGGACTACGCCTACTCATAGACCGAAGTGCGGGCCGTCAGATGAAGTCATGGCGGCCGTGAGCGCCTGTCCGGACCTCGTACGATGCCCTGTTCGTGGGGTCCGGGCGGGCCATGCCGCGCCGATCGGCGATTTCCATGCGGGCGTTCCTCTTACGTGAAAACCATCGGCCGGTCTGCCGCATATGTTGTACCGGGAGAGGGGGCGATATTTTTTTTATGCCCTCGAACCGCCGCGATTTCCTGTCATCTTCGGAAGACAGTGGGGAATTGACGGTCAAATCCGACGAACGTCCGAATACTTCTTTTAAGCAAAAAAATAAATACGGTCAAATCACGTTCAAATAACGGACAAACAAAACATTGAAATCACGTGGGAATAGTAAATAATGTCTTGACCATACTGGGGGAGACGATGATTCGCTTGGACATTCCCAAGGATAAGTATTGGATCGATCTGTCGCACGGCGTGAGCGTCGAGGTCAGGCCGCTGTCGACGGCCATCTACGAGGCGGCGCGGATGCGTGGTCTGCGAGAGTTGCGGCGCCTGATCGAGGAACAGGCCGAGGTCCGGGCGGTCGGCGGCACCATCGAGGGCCTGCCGGATCTGGCCGACGATGCCGCCCGGGAGGGCCTGTCGCAGCTTATCTTCGCGCAGAGCCTGGCG
>Ga0272443_10005031_pt1 | contig 13924 bp, 10 predicted proteins | sample SSMAcet12_FD_193581 | JGI IMG/M metagenome (GOLD analysis project Ga0272443, IMG submission 193581) | Marine sediment archaeal communities from Little Sippewissett salt marsh, Falmouth, MA, United States - SSM-Acet-12 | ecosystem: Environmental > Aquatic > Marine > Wetlands > Sediment ...
AGCAGGTTGAGTTTCAGAAGTTTCCTCGAGGATTACTGCCTCCTCATCAAGGGCAGCGTCGAAATCGACAACCTCTTCCGCTTCGACAGGCGTCTGTTCGGCCTCATCCATTTCCTTCATCGCCGCCATATAGTCTTGCTCGGCGAATTCTACGGAATCAACTTTCTTGACGCTCAAGCCAATCCGCCGGCGTTCGCGGTCGATATTGATGACACGAAGTGCCAGCTGCTGTCCTTCCTGAACAACCTCTTGCGGATGCTCAATCCGTTGATCTGCCAGTTCAGAAATATGGATCAGGCCTTCAATTTCATATCCGTCAAGACCATCAATGGAAGCGAATGCGCCAAACTTCGTCAGCTTGGTAATTCGGCCTTCCACCAGCTGGCCTTCTTCAATTTTCTCAATTATGGATTCCCAGGGATCTTTCTGGGTTTCTCGAATGGATAGGCTGATCCGTTTTCGTTCCGGATCAACGCCGAGAACCTTGACATCCACCTTCTCCCCGACTTTGAGGACCTCGCGTGGGTGCGCAATGCGCTTCCATGAAAGTTCGGAGAGATGAACCAGACCGTCTGCGCCTCCGATGTCGACAAAAGCGCCGAAATCAGCCAGGCTGACGATATGACCCGATCGAATCTCGCCCGGTTTGAGTTCATCAATGAGCCGTTCCTTTAACGCGTTTCGAGCTTCACGAGAAGCAGAGCGCTCTGAAAGAATAAGCCTGTTCCTGCGCCGGTCAACTTCAACAACCTTTGCAATGATGGGTTCACCAACCATTCCTCCCCAGCGGCGATCGGGTGTATCACCCTCGGCACGTCTGCGGCGAGAAAGGCTGACTTGAGAGGCGGGAATGAATGCGCGAAGCCCACCCAGCTTGACGATGAGACCGCCCTTGTTATATCCAGCGACTAAGCCCTCGAATGGCTCCTGATTCTCCAGAAGTTCCTCAGCTACCCGCCAATCCTGCTCCTGCTCCGCCCTGGAAAGGGAAAGCTGGATCGCGCCGTCTCCGCCGCCCATCCGCTCAATATAAACGTCAATCGTCTGGCCTTCGGCCAGTCCTTCGCGACGTTCTGCGGACAGTTGTTCCAGTTCTCGAGCTGGGATTACACCTTCTGATTTGGCGCCGATATCTACCAGAATATCGCTGTCTGTAACGCGAGCGATGGTTCCTGTGCGAATTTCGCCCCGACGGGGTGTGTCGAGTTCAAAGTTCACAGAATCTAGCAGGGCATCCATCGGATGTTCTGCTTTTTCGGTCATCTCCTCATCAATAGGTTTTTTTCCGGCATTCTCCTCATTAAACTCCATCAAGACTACTATCTCCATGTTAAAGTAATTTGGATGAGATTATAAAGGGGAACGTTCGCTTTGACAACCGTAGACATGCGAACCTACGTTGGTATAATCTCAACGAAAGGTCGGGTTATGCCACAAATATATCCTTTTTCGGCAATTGTTGGACAGGAGCGCATGCGTCGCGCGCTCATTTTGAATGCAATCAATCCCCGCATCGGTGGGGTCCTCATCCGGGGAGAACGCGGGACCGCCAAATCCACGGCAGCCCGCGCCCTCGCGGCCTTGCTGCCGGAGGTGCAAGTCGTGGAGGGCTGCCGATTTGGCTGTGATCCGGGTCAACCCGGAACCTGGTGCACGGAGTGCCGTGAACGCAGCATGTCCGGCGAAGATCTACCCGTTTCCACCCGGCGCACGTCTTTTGTCGATCTACCTGTCTCCGCCACCGAAGATCGCGTTGTCGGCACGCTCGACATCGAACGCGCGATTAAAAAAGGGGAACGTAAATTTGAGCCCGGGGTGCTGGCATCGGCGAACCGCGGCTTACTCTACATTGATGAAGTCAACCTGCTTGACGACCACGTTGTTGATGTCCTGCTTGATTCGGCGGCTCTCGGGATGAATATTGTCGAGCGTGAAGGAATTTCATTTTCACATCCCGCCCGCTACATTCTCGTCGGCACCATGAATCCGGAAGAGGGCGATCTCCGCCCCCAACTGCTCGATCGTTTTGCGCTCTCGGTTGAAATCCGCGGCCTCCTGAAGCCAGAAGACCGTGTTGCCATTGTCGAACGCAACATCGCTTTCGAGAGCTCTCCCGATGAATTCTGTGACGCATGGCTAGAAAAAGAGAGAACCCTATCCCATCGCATTGAGCAGGCGCGCGAACTTCTCCCCTCTGTACACGAGAAACGGGGAGACCTCTACACCATCGCCAATCTCACCTCTTCCTTTGATGTGGACGGCCACCGAGCCGATCTTGTCATCCTGAAAACCGCCCGGGCGCATGCCGCCTACGAGGGTCGTACGACCATCAATCAGCGCGACATCCTGCTCGCGGCCGAGCTCGCCCTCCCCCATCGCATGCGCAGGGGCCCCTTCCAACAGGGAGACGTCAATTTAGAAGATTTACAGGGGAAACTTGAAGAGATCGAGCAATCCTCGGATGGCGAAAAAGGAGATGATCCTGTCCCGGGCCGGCCTCAGGACGGCGCCTCAAAAAAAGCACCGAGGTCGTCGAGCGCGATCAGCTAGACGACACAGAAGATCTCCAGGCGGAACCCATCAACCAACCTTTTCCCGATACGCTGCACGCCCACTGGTGGGAGGGTGGCGCTAAAACCAAGATCGGCCCGGCGTTTGCTCCCAGGCGCCTGGAGGGAAAACTAGATCGGCTCACTCGCCGACTGGGTGGCCGACGGACACGCACGCGCACGGAGCGCAAACGCGGCCGCTATATCATGGCGCGGCCTGCAGAAGGCGACTTCAATGACATCGCTTTTGATGCCACCCTGCGAGCAGCCGCACCCCACCAGAAACAACGGCATCTTGCCGGCAGCGAAATGGCTTTTGCGCTCGAGCGAGCAGACCTTCAGAAAAAAATCCGCGTCACCAAGGCGGCCAATCTAATTCTTTTCGTGGTTGATGCATCCTGGTCGATGGCTGTGGCTGAGCGCATGTCGGCCACGAAGGGGGCCATTCTTTCCCTGCTTACAGACGCCTACCAGCGCCGCGACCGGGTCGGATTGATCGTCTTCCAAAAGAACCGCGCCCTTAATATCATGCCCCCTACAAATTCGGTTGAGCTTGCCCGTAAAGCCCTCGCAGATATTCCTGTCGGCGGGAAAACACCCCTATCTGCCGGTCTATCGCTTGCCCTGGACATTATCACCCGCGAGCGCTACACACACCCGGATATTCTCCCACTAATAATCCTGCTTACAGATGGCGCCGGAAATGTTTCCCTGGGCAATCTCCCGCCGCAAGAGGAGGCTTTTTTCTTCGCCGACAAGATTAAGTCTGCCGATATCCGTTCTGTTGTAATCAATATGGAAAATGCGGTTTTTGATCAAGGGCTTTCACAGGCGCTCGCCGATCGGCTGGAAGCGCCATGTTATTCCCTGCAGGAATTGAAGGCTGATATTCTCTATCAGGCGGTACGCGAAGAGATCAACGCGGCTTGACCGCTGCGCATCCTCTGTCACAAAGCCCTGCTTATCTGGCGAGTTTGCGCGCCAGGCGAGCAAGGCGATGGTCGATATCTTCCAGAGCAAGGTCTTTGCGCCATCCTCCAGGCCAGGTCTCCACGGCCTCACGCGCCCGCAGCGCCCAATCCTGAGCCTGAAGGACATCCCCTGCATGCCATTCATAATACTTGGCCAGCTCAACGCTTGGCGTTGGGTTGTCCTGCTCCAACCCATGCCAATCGATCCATCCCTGGACCGCTTCTTCACGTCTGCCGAGTCGCTTCATCAAGGTTGTTTGATGACGGAGAGCTTCCGCTCGTACCTGGATATCGGTGCTCATTATTGCCTGCAGATATGCACGCTCGGCCTGAGGGATGCGCCCGCCGTCCAGATGCCAGCGAGCCAATCCTAAGGCCTCTGATCCGGACAGATCCTTCAGGTCGTCGACCGCATGCCTGGAGACGACCTCTGCGGCCAGTACTACCAAACTGAGAATATCAATCTCGTTATGATAGAGCACGCGGAGCATGTCCCCTGTTTGCCCGGTCTGAAGATACTGCGTATACATTCCCGGTATCTCTGCTCCGGGCACATCTTCCTCACGCCGCTCAATCTGCATCACCATCCGTTCTACAGTGCCTAATCTGCAATCCGGAAGCTGGCGTTTCCATAAGCGGCGCACAAGATACAACAAATCCATCTGCGGCCAGCGCCCAAGCGGCAGGCGCTCCCGGCGCCCGATCATATATCTCATCTCAAGCAGGGGGATATCAAACGTCTTGCCATTGTACGTGACAAACCCTGCCCGTTCGCCAAAATCGCTTCGCAAGGCTTCAAGCATGGCGGCCTCTTCAGAAGGATCACGCATAAAGTACTGCCGCAGCCGGAAACCAGCCTCGTCAAAAAAGCCGACCCCAACCAGAAAGGCAAAGCTGCCCGCTCCTCCTGCCAGTCCTGTGGTTTCCGTATCGAGAAAGAGCCAGCGCTCGGGAAGGTCTGCTACATCTTGTTGGGAACCGAGGACCTCCGCGAAAGCGGGGGGGTGGACCAGGGTAAAGGCTTGCATCTTCCTTGTTCCATGCTGATGCTGGAGCGGGAACAATTTCTCAATCCTCAGGACGCGGCCTGAGGCGAGTTCAAGTTCATCGCCCGGGAGCATTGATTCTGTGGATGAAACGGAAGCACGATGATCATCACCGATGGTTGATTTCCGTTTTGGCCGAAGACGATTTAATCTTCGCCGTAGATCTCGTGTCTCACTCATTTCCGGTCACCTTGTTCAGAGGACTGGATGTCCCTTGCCTGGCCCGCAGTATTTCCGAACCCGCCAAGGATGGAAAACCTTAAAGAAAACGATTGCTTCTTGGCGCGGGGATTAATGTCATACAAGCCCGATGACCTTATACAATAGCCCGCCCTACCGCCAGACTCTATTATACGCATGGAGAACAGAGGACGGGCACCCGATTGCTCATCACTGTCTCCTCCTTTGGCGAATGCCTCCGCTGGGTTTCCCCCTCACCGCCCCGGCGGAGGCGATCAAAATCAACAACGCGCAGCGATTCGCTGCGCGTTGATTTGTATTGGTCTCGGGGAGCAGCTTCAAGTTGTCAGCGCAGGCAGAACAACGGTGAAAAGTGTCCCTTCTCCAAGCCTGGAGTCAACCCAGATCCGCCCGTTATGGTTATCCACGATCGATTTCACAATGGAGAGGCCCAGTCCCGTTCCGGGAGTATCCTGCGGGATGTTGCTGGCCCGGAAGAATTTATCAAAGAGATAGGGCTGATCTCCAGGCGGTATCCCCGCACCTGTATCCTGTACTCGCAGAATCACCTGATCATTTTCCGCAACCAGGCCCAGCCGAACAGTCCCCCCGGAAGGAGTGTATTTTATCGCATTTGACAGCAGGTTCCCTATCATCTGCCGCAAGCGGATGGGGTCGCCATAGACCTGCGGAAGCGTGTCTGGAATATGCAGATCGAGCTGTAGTTCTTTTTCAACCGCCATCCCCCGCAAGCTCTCGATTGCGTACCTCGCCATTACGCCCATCGGGGTCGGTTCCTTGGCCGTGTCCAGTCCGGCCTCTATGCGACCAAGATCCAGTAGATCGGTAACCAGATTGGTGATCTGTTCGACGCTCACCCGCACACGCCGGATGAATTCTTTCTGCTGATCGTTGATATCCCCGGCGCGGTCAATTAATTCCACGTAGCCGAGGATGGCTGTTAACGGGGAACGAAGATCATGGGAAACCGTGGTCACAAATTCGGATTTAATCCGATCCAGCTCTTTGAGATGTGTGATGTCGTGCATCAGGATCGCCTGACCAACACCTTCAATAGGGGTGCGCTGGGCGTTAAAGATCCTTCCATCCGACGCCTCGATCTCATCCCGGCGGGGCGTATTGCCCGGCGCACGGATCAGTGCGAGAAGCCGGGGATGATCCAATGACTCAACGATGGACTGATTGAGTAGACCATCCGGGATTTGAAAAGCATCCTGGGCTGCGCGGTTAACGAGAATCAAGCGGTTATCTGGATCCACGACAATCACACCGTTCTCAGTCTGCTCAAGAATGGTCTCCAGCTTCCTTCGCTGCACCTCGGAACTTGTATACAGCTGGGCATTTTCAATCGCAATGGCTGCATAATCGGCAAGCGCCGTCATCACCAGTGCGTCTTGATTTGAGAGCACCCTTCCCGCCTTCCGGTTATCGACGCCGAGCACACCGATCGTATGCTGTCTCACTTTCAACGGGACATAGATTAATGAATGAACAAGGTAAGAGGTCTTGATCTTTTGCGGGGTGGATTGATCGATCAGCACGGCTTCTCCAGAAGCGATCACGCCGCCGGCGAGCGAATCCTGGACATGTAGGCGGAAGGTTCGGGCGAATTCCTCGTCAAAGTTTTTTGAAGCCCGCATGTACAACTCGCCGCTGGTTGGATCAAGCAGAAGCAGGCTTCCCTCTTCGGACTGTGTAAGCTCTACAGCAGCCTCAACGACGACGGTCAGCACTTCGTCTAGATCCAGCATGGAGGTGACATTGCGCCCGATCTGCGCCAACGCTTCAAACTCCTGCAGCCGGCTCTTTAGATTGGCAGTGTTGACCTTCGCTTCGGCGCGTACCCTCTCCAGGCTACGCCAGCGCCGGCTTTCAGACAGAGCACGCCCCACGGCGGCGAGCAGTTGTTCAGCTTCAAATGGTTTGGTTAGATAATCCGAAGCCCCGGCTCGAAGCGCTTCTACCGCGAGCCTCTCAGAACCCTCGCTTGTCATGAGAATCGCCGGGATATCAGGATGATCACGGCGCAGACGTCGAATGAGCTCAATCCCTGTGAGATTGGGCATGTATTGATCGGTGATCACCAGGGCCGGCTTGAGTTCCTGCGCCAACGTGAGCGCCGACATACCATCCCCCACAGCGCGGACTGAATAGCCCGCTGGGGGGAGGACTGTTTCCGAGATAAATTCTCTTATCTCTTGATTGTCATCTGCGACAAGTATCAGTGAATCCTGCATCTGCTCACATCCGTACGATCAATCGGATATTTACTGTGTAATACAATCCTATTCTAATGCAAGCTTTCGAAATGGGGGGAGGACGTTCAGAGTTCTGGCCCTTCTTCCGGAGGCGAGGTCAGCGCAGAGACTTGCTGCAGCAGCGCCTCTAAGTCGCTTCGAACCATCGCGATCTCAGACTGGCTCTCGGAGACTTCAACATGTTCAGCTAAATCCCGGATTTGCCCCAGTGCGGCCCGTAATCCCCGATTCAGTGTAGCCAGCCAATCTCGCTTTACCTGCACACCCTGCTGACTCTCATCGATCACCTGCTGCAGTCTGTGAGCGCGCGCCTCCAACGCCCGGAACAAACGCGCATTGACCAGCGAGATGGACGCGTAATCGGCAACAGCTTCCAGCATCGCCTGCTCTCGCTCCGAGAAAGGACGCTTGGTTGTTCGTGCAACACAAATAACGCCGATCGGCTTATCGCGCACCTTGATAGGGGCTATCAGCGCCGCCTTCGCGAACCGAGCAAGCTTAAACTGCGCCAGACCTTCCCCATGAATAGCCAGAGATTCTCCAGAGAGCATCACCAATGAGCTCACTCCGTCTTCCCATTCCTGATGAATTTTCTGGGCGATTGCGGGGGGAAGATTGTTCTCTGCCCGCAGGACAAGCGCGTTTGTGCCCTCCTCCTGCAAGAGCACCCATCCCATCTCAGCCTCAGCAACATAGAGACTGCCTTCCATTAACTTCGCAAATAATTGCTGCTGATGGGTAGTCGAGGTGACGGTCTTGCCCAGGCCAAACAAGGTTGTAAGTTCCCGCACTCTACGTTCAAGCTGACGATTGCTTTCCGCCAGCTGATCGGCAAGCTGCCCGCGTTCCCGACGAAGACGAATTTCATTGATTGAGCGCTCGAGCGCAGCGACAGCCTCTGTTTCGCGAAGCGGTTTCACCAGATAATCTTTGGCTCCCAGTCTGAAAGCCTGAATCGCATCAGCCTCCATCCCCTCAGGAGCAGTGACCAACATCGGGATTTCCATCCCCTGTGAACGCAAGGCCACCAGCAAATCCTTCCCGCTGAGTCCCGGAAGTGTAAGGCTTGCGATGATTAAATCGGGCGAAAAGGTCAAAGCCTGCTGAATGGCCGTAGCCGCATCACTGGCGGTCGAAGCCTGATAGCCAAGCGGCTCCAGCACTTGCGTGGTTAGAAGATCGAGGACATCAGGATCTTCATCTACAACCAGAATTCGTTCCAGCCGCGTAACTCTACTCATGCCGGTATCATAGCATGGATGGCGGCTGCAAGGGAGTCGCTGTGGATGGAAGTTCAAGAGGCACGCCGGCTTGGTGTGTATTAGAATCCTATTAGAAGCATCCGGCTCCCTTGACTCGGTCAACACCCGCTTCTACAATCGAAGTAATAAAAAGGCAGGTATGCATGGATTACAAGGATTATTATCGAGTCCTTGGTGTTGAACGTTCGGCGTCGGATGATGAAATTAAGAAGGCCTACCGCAAGCTGGCAGTCAGGCACCATCCTGATAAAAACCCCGGAGACAACAAGGCTGAAGAACAATTTAAAGAGATAAACGAGGCATACGAAGTCCTTGGAGATCCCGCGAAACGCGCCAAGTATGATCAATTGGGATCTTCATATCGCGATTGGGAGCGGACTGGCGGGCAACCCAGTGGATTCGACTGGTCTCAGTGGAGCACCGGGGGCATGAATGTCGAAGTTGGAGATATCGAGGACCTGTTTGGCGGGGGATTCTCCAGTTTTTTCCAAACCATCTTTGGGGGCACCCAAGCTCGCCCAGGCCAAATGCGCGCTCGCGGCAGGGGGCAGAGCATTGAACAGCCAGTCCACATCAGCTTCCGGGAAGCCTACAGTGGCACAACGCGAACTTTCCAACGCAACGGCAAAAATATCGAAGTGAAGATTCCCCCCGGGGCTCAGACCGGCACAAAGGTTCGCATCAGCGGCATGGGGCAACCCGGCCAGGGCTCCCCAGGCGACTTATTCATTCTTGTTGAAGTCGGCCAAGATCCGCGCTTCACCCGCAAAGGCAATGATCTATACGCTCAGCTCGAGACGGGATTATATACGGCCGTACTGGGGGGTGAAGCACAGGTAGAAACATTATCCGGTGAAGTTGTCCTTACCATTCCTCCTTCCAGTCAGCCCGGTCAGACGTTCAGATTACGCGGGAAGGGAATGCCGGAGCTTCGTCGCCCGAACAAGCGCGGGGATCTCTATGTCGAATTATCTGTCCGAATACCTGCTGAGCTTTCAAAAGAAGAAATCGAGCTCTTTGAAAAGCTAAAAGCTCTGCAGGAAGAAACCAAATAACGCAAATGCCCACTCTCTTGATGCATGCCCCTAAGCGATGCAGCAAGTTCATCTAACAAGGTTTAATCATGAGCCAGAAACGACGGTACTTGCTTCTCCTTATCAGCCTCATCATCCTTTCGGGATGTTTTCCATTTGTACGCACAGACACCAATCTCGGCGCCCAAGAATCAACCCTGGTCGCCCCCACTGAGACGCGCCCCTCGAATGAGCTTGCCGAGCCTGTTCCCGTCGCTGCGGGTGAAGCAGTGATGGAGGCCATCTATGAAACCATCAACGGCGGTGTCGTTTCGATCCTGACGTATGATGATTCGATTGGCGCAGGCATTTACCCTGCCGGGCAAGGATCCGGATTCGTATACGGGCAGGAAGGCTACGTCATCACAAACCAGCATGTCATCGATGGCGCTGACGCCATTGAAGTTGATTTCTCCTCAGGGCTGAAATCATGGGCAGTGCTGGTCGGCACCGATCCCGATTCCGACCTTGCCGTGCTGCGAGTAGACGTCCCTTCATCTGAGTTAAGTCCGATCCCGCTTGGTGACTCAGATCTTATTGAAGTCGGCCACACCGTTGTAGCGATCGGCAACCCCTACGGCCTCGCCGGCACCATGACGACCGGGGTCATTTCCGCACTCGGTCGCACACTTGCATCCGAGCACATCGCACCCGGAGGGTCGCTTTTTTCCGCCGGAGACCTGATTCAAACAGATGCTGCCATCAACCCGGGAAATTCCGGCGGCCCGCTTCTGAATTTGGCAGGTGAAGTTATCGGCGTAAATCGCGCCATCCGGACCGAAAGCTTCACCATTTCAGGCGACGCGGCGAACTCCGGAGTCGGTTTCGCGATCCCCATCAATATCGTTCGCCGAGTGGTCCCCGCGATCATCGCCGATGGCGCCTTTAGCTACCCCTACCTGGGTGTCTCCAGTCTTGACGAAAGTCTCTGGAATCTGAGAACGCTAGAGCTGCTCGGGCTTCCCCCAGATTCGCTCGGCGCCTACATCACCGAAGTCACCCTGGACAGTCCGGCAGATCAAGCCGGGCTGATGGCTGGCACCCGCTCGACGGAGATCCGCGGCCTGAATGCAGGCGGCGATCTCATCATCGCAATCGATGACGTACCGATTGCGAATTTCAGCGAACTGCTTTCATACTTGCTGAATCACACTGAAGTCGGAAGCACGATTGAGCTTTCTGTGCTTCGAGAAGGGGAAGTGATCATCCTCCCCCTGACCATTGGTGCAAGGCCTTAATACCAGCGAGGAGAAACATTTCCGTTGTTCAACCAAGGAGGTCTATATGCTCTCCGAACACGATGTGCAAGCACTGGTGGCGTATCAACCACAGGCGCAGGTGCTCAGTGTCTTCCTGAACACGGACACCCGATCCGATAACACAGAAGCCTACAAACTCCGCCTACGCACCATGATCTCCGGCTTTGAAGAGGAAGCGCCTGAGGATGTTCGGGCTGTTCTAGAGCACGTTGAACATGCCTATGATCGGACGGGGAAAAGCATTGCCATTTTCTCCTGCCAGCAGGACAACTTCTTTAAGGCGTTTTCCCTCTCGCTGACGCTACGGGAACGTGCCCGCCGGTTGCCCCGCCCTTACGTTAAGCCCATCGCAGACCTCCTTGATCAATACGGGCACTACGGCATCGCGCTGATCAGTCAACAGGATATTCGCCTGCTGGTCTATCATCTCGGTGCTATTGAGAAAGACGAGCACATATCCGGCGAGGCCGTCCGCAGATACAAGATCGGAAGGGGGTCTCAGGCTTCTGGCCGGAGAGGTGGTGAAACTGGTTCGACGCGTACCCAGGACGCCACTGCGGATCGTAATGTCAAGAAACTTGCCGCCCATGCTGCCAGATTCTTCCGTGAGAACGGGATACGCCGTGTCCTTCTTGGCGGAACCGAAGAGAACATCGCGCGACTGATGGATCAACTTCCTCGACGCTGGCGATCCCTCGTGGCAGCCTCTTTCCCCATCGACGTCACTGCCAGTCACGCCGAAATTCGGCGGCGATCCAGGGAAGCCGGAAAAATCGCTCAGAGAGATCACGAGCAAAAGTTAATTGACCACATCATAACCTCTGCCGCAAAAGGTCAGGAGGGTGTCATTCGCCTCGACGACACCCTCGGCGCAGTGCGTGATGGCTCTGTTCAAACGCTGGTGATCAAGGAAGGCTACCGGGCTCCCGGGTATCTTTGCCCGGGTTGCGAGTACCTTACCGCACAGCACTTAACGGCATGCCCGTTCTGCGGAGAGTCGTTCGCTGAAATCGAAGACGCGGTTGAAATGGCCGTTCGCCAGGTGCTCATTAAAGGAGGGGATGTTACCGTGATCCACACCAGCGAAGCCCTGGAAAAAGCCGGCAGCATTGGCGCCCTTCTGCGTTATTAAGCGGCACATTAAAACCGGGCGCCCTCCCTAAATGGGAGGGCGCTATTTATTCCCTTCGAATTCAGAAGCATCACTCGCCAAACATAGATCGCTCGAGTGCAAGCAGATTGGATGCTAATCGCTCCAACCCGGCGCCCGCCCCGGCAAGATCGCTGTCATCGACGGACGCGAGCACCGTACTCAGTTGGGTTCGGAGCGCAGCGAGCGCATTTGCAGAATCGTCTCCCTGCGCCACCTCAACCATCTGCAGGCGATCATCCGTTCCGGCAAGTGCCGCACGAACACCGGCAGAATCTTCTGCCACCAATGCAACCTGTGCCGAATAGACGTCGACGAGCGCGTTCATCAGGTGGAAGTGTCGTTCACTTGCAGCAATCTCCGCTTGCAGCGTCTCTATCTCCGCTGAAACTGCTGCCCGGGCTTCAGCTTCCGACTGACGCGCAGGGATCACCTGCAGATAGAAGGCGCTGATGTAGCCGACCATAAAGACACAGAGAACACCGATGATGTACAGCATAACCTTACGGAAAAACCGGTTAACCCGGCTGGGCGGCTTTGGCGCGGCGGGCTCAGGTTTTGGCGCGACGACTCCAGGTTCTGGAGCCCGCGTTTCCGGCGCATCAGCTGCTGCAGGTTGAGAGGCTGTGTTATTGGTATTTTCGAGTGGATCTCCACCCGGTTGCGCGCTTGTGTCAATTAAATCCTCTTGCGACATGGTCGACCTCCTCCAGGAATGAACTGCTTCACAAATCCGTTGTGGCGGATGAATACTGCTCGGAAAAATCGATCAACAGATTCCAGGCGATATCGAGATCGCCTTCTGCGATGCGCGGTGTCTCAACAATCTCATCTAGCACCCTGTCGATCCGGCTGACAATGATGTCCATGCCGGGAAGCGTGGCCAATGGCGATAAAATTGTACGTGCAAGTTCGACATCCTCCTGCGCACGGCCGTAATCCCCATCAAGCAGAGAGAGCTTCGCCCTTAACATGACAGCCATCGAACGAATGATCGCCCATTCCTGTGCGCGCGATCCAGCGGACCCTTCGGAGGATGTGCCCTGTTCGAGGCTCGCGATCCGGTCAGTCAGCGCCTCCAAATCGCCCGATAATGCTGCTAGAACGTCTTCAAGTGCGGCTGTGGCTTCCCCATCAACCGTAGCTGTTTCGGATGCCTCAGCATCGCTTGCGAGCAGCAATAAAATTGCATCCTGTTGTGCCGTATTTTCGCTCTCCAGGGAATCCGCGCGTTGAATAAGATCTGCCTGCTCAGTCTCAAGCTCCACCAGACGTAGTTCGAGCGCCGCCATTGCGGCATCAGTTTCTTCTGTTGCTGCCAGGGCTGGCGTCACAGGGATCCCCAGCAGAGACCTGCCGGCGTAGAAAAGCCCTGCTCCAAGCGCCATACCAAGAAGCACTGCTGTCAGGAGGCTCAATATGTTGCGCAGCAACCAACTTCCCGCAGAGCTCATCTTGCTCTTTCCCTTTACAGTTTCCGTTGGCTCTATTGTCATCAGATCGCCCCTTTGGGTCATCCGCCCGATTTTATTTCATGCGCCCTCATCGTACATCGTCCGTAGACATGAGGATGTGCATGCTCCCTATTATGTTTCTTCATTTTAGATCATGCTTGATCTGCAAGGAAGACGAGAAATGCCAATCCTAGAAGGAATAGATCTTGGGTTCTAAATCAGAACCCTTTCTCCCCGCGCATATCTTCGACCCAATCATACCAAACACAAACCCCCCAACGTGCGCCCACCAAGCAACACCGCTGAACTGGGCCACATCCACCATGCCCATACTCATGAGCCCATTGGATAACTGCGAGAGAAACCAGATTCCCAGGAATAATACTGCTCGCACCTCAATCACCCACGGCAGGAAGAACAATCCCGGGATAAAAGTTACAACCCGCCCTCTTGGATAGAAGAGAATATATGCGCCCATCACACCGGCAATTGCACCGCTTGCTCCGAGCGTCGGTATATTCCCGTGTGCCGAGAAGAGGGCATGCACCAGACCGGAGACAACTCCGGCTAGAAGATAGAAGACGAGGTAACGCCCGGGTCCCATGCGGTCTTCTACATTGTCTCCAAAGATGTGCAGCATCCACATATTGCTGAGAAGATGAAACCAGCTCCCATGAAGGAATGTCGAGGTAATCAAGGGA
>Ga0272443_10005033_pt1 | contig 13922 bp, 12 predicted proteins | sample SSMAcet12_FD_193581 | JGI IMG/M metagenome (GOLD analysis project Ga0272443, IMG submission 193581) | Marine sediment archaeal communities from Little Sippewissett salt marsh, Falmouth, MA, United States - SSM-Acet-12 | ecosystem: Environmental > Aquatic > Marine > Wetlands > Sediment ...
GCACAGCGAGAAGATCCTGGTCGTCGAGGACGAGACCGACATCCTGGAAGTCATCCAGTACAACCTCGAGCGCGAGGGCTTCGCGGTGCAGACCAGCACCGACGGCGGCGAGGCCCTGGACCTGGCGCGGAGCGAGAGCCCCGACCTGATGCTGCTGGACCTCATGCTGCCCGGCATGGACGGCCTCGAGGTCTGCCGCCGCCTCAAGGAGGACCCCCTCACGCGCAACGTTCCCGTCATCATGGTGACGGCCAAGGGCGAGGAGAGCGACGTCGTCATCGGCCTCGGCATGGGCGCGGACGACTACGTCATCAAGCCGTTCAGCCCCCGCGAGCTGGTGGCCCGGGTCCGGGCCGTCATGCGCCGCGGCGGGCCGCGCGCCGAGGCGGGGCCGGCCGAGCGCATCCAGCGCGACGGCGTGCTCATCGACGCCGTCAAGCACCAGGTCCTCATCGACGGAAAGCCGGTCTCCTTCACGGCCACCGAGTTCCGCCTCCTGCACTTCCTGGCTTCCTACCCCGGCCGGGTCTTCACCCGGAACCAGCTGCTCAGCCGGGTCATCGGCGACGACGCCATCGTCATCGACAGGAACATCGACGTCCACGTCCGGGCCATCCGCAAGAAGCTCGACACCTACCGCTCGCTCATCGAGACCCAGCGCGGCGTCGGCTACCGCTTCAAGGACGAATCGAACTAGGCCATGCTGCGATCCCGCCTCTACTGGAAGCTCTTCGGGGGCTTCTGCCTGGTCATCCTCGTGGCCGCGGCCGTCGTGGAGATCTTCGTCTCGCGCAGCATCGAGGCGAGCGCCCTGGCCGGCATCGAGGACGCCCTGGCCACGCGCACGCTGCTCCTGGCCGACCTGGTGCGCGAAGACCTCGCCGCGGCGGCCGGCGACCCGGAGGCATCCCCGCCGGCCGGCCTCCAGGCGCGCGTGGAGCGGCTGGGCGCCGCCAGCCGGACCCGCTTCACGATCATCGCCGACGACGGCCTCGTCCTGGCCGACTCCGAGGAATCCCCCCCGCGCATGGACAACCACGGCATGCGGCCCGAGGTGCTGGCGGCCGTCGCCGGCGAGACGGGCAGCGCCGTCCGCTACAGCCTCACCCTGCGCACGCGGATGATGTACCTGGCCCGCGCCGTCCGCGAGGACGGCCGCCTGCTGGGCACCGTCCGGGCGGCCCTGCCCCTGGCCGACGTGGACGACCGCCTCGGCGAGCTGCGCTCCATCGTCACGCTCGGCGCGCTGCTCGCCGCCGCCTTCGCCCTGCTGGTGGGGGCCGTGGCGGCCGGTCGCATCATCCGGCCCCTGGGCGCGCTGACGCGGCTCGCCCGCGGCCTGGCCCGGGGCGAGGCGCGCGGGACCGTCATCGTGCAGGGGCGCGACGAGGTGGCCGAACTGGCGCGGGCCTTCGCCAGCATGTCGGACGAGCTGAACGACCGCCTGACGCGCCTGGCCGACGAGCGCAACAAGTTGGAGGCCATCCTCTCGGGCATGGTCGAGGGTGTCGTGGCCGTGAACCGCGAGGAGCGCGTGCTCCACATGAACGGCGTGGCCGGCCGCCTGCTGGGCGCTGATCCCGAGTCGAGCATCGGGCGCCCCATCTGGGAGGTCGCGCGCATGCCCGACGTCGGCGAGGCCCTCACGCGCTGCATCGGGGAGAACGTGGCGGTCAGCCGCGAGATCCACCAAACGGGTCCCGACGGCGAGCGCATCATCGAGCTCTACGGCTCGCCCCTGGCGGGCAACGGCAGCCCCGCCGGGGCCGTCCTGGTGCTCCACGAGGTGACGGAGCTGCGCCGCCTGGAATCGGTGCGGCGGGACTTCGTCGCGAACGTCTCCCACGAACTCAAGACGCCCCTGACGGCCATCCGCGGCCTGGTGGAGACCATGGAGGACGACCAGGCCATGGACGCGGAGACGCGCCGGCGCTTCCTGGCCAAGATCGGCGGCCAGGCCGAGCGGCTCGCAGCGCAGGTGGCCGACCTGCTGGCCCTCTCCCAGCTCGAGTCCGGCGACCGGCCCGTGGAGCGCGAGCGCCTGGACCTGGCGGAGGTGGTCCGCGGCGCCCTGGCCGCGCTGGCGCCCGCCGCCGAGAAGGCGGGCATCGCCTGCGAGTCCGAGATTCCCGGCGCGCCGCTGCCCGTCCTCGGCGAGCGGATGGCCCTGGAGCGGGCGGTGGGCAACCTCCTGGACAACGCCATCAAGTACACGCCCGGCGGCGGTCGGATCCGCCTGCGCCTGGGGCGCGTGGGGCGGGAGGCCGTCGTCGAGGTCGAGGACACGGGCATCGGCATCGAGCCGAGACACCAGAAGCGCATCTTCGAGCGCTTCTACCGCGTGGACAAGGCGCGCTCGCGCGCCCTGGGCGGCACCGGGCTCGGGCTGGCCATCGTCAAGCACGTCGCGCTGTCCCACGGGGGCCGCGTGGAGCTGGAGAGCCGGCCCGGCCAAGGCAGCCGCTTCCGTCTTTACCTGCCGCTGGCGGCCTGAGAAGTGGCTGCGGCGCAATTTGCTGTCGCACAATGGATTTACTTGAAATTTACGCGGCTCCGCCGCCTGTAAAGACTTCACTTCGCCTTTATCATCTCTTTACACGGCGGCCGCAGATTACCGGGCATTGTGGAAAAGCCCGGTCCCGCGCGCCGAGGGCGGGGGCCCCTCACACGGACGAGGAGGAGTGAGACCATGCGCAAGATCCTGCTTGCCGGACTTCTGATCCCGGCGCTGGCGCTGGGCGGCGCTGGCTGTTCCGGCCAGAAGGACGAGGGCGAGTCCGGCTCGCAACTCAGCGGCGTCGTTCACATCGACGGTTCGAGCACCGTCTTCCCCATCACCGAGGCGGTCGGCGAGGAGTTCCAGATGCAGCACCGCGGCGTGCGCGTCACGGTGGGCATCTCGGGCACCGGCGGCGGCTTCAAGAAGTTCTGCCCCGGCGAGACGGACATCAACGACGCGTCGCGGCCCATCAAGGAGAAGGAGGTCCGCCTGGCGGCGGAGCACGGCCTGGACTTCGTCGAGATCCCCGTGGCCTTCGACGGCATCTCGGTCGTCGTCAATCCCGGCAACGACTGGGTGGACCACCTGACCGTGGCCGAGCTGCACAAGATCTGGATGCCGGACAGCCCGGTGAAGACCTGGCGGGACGTCCGTCCGGAGTGGCCGGACCGCGAGATCAAGCTCTACGGCCCCGACGTCGACTCCGGCACCTTCGACTACTTCACCGAGGCGGTCAACGGCGAGAGCCAGGTGAGCCGCCCGGACTACACGGCGAGCGCCGACGACAACGTCCTGGTCACCGGCGTCTCCGGCGACCGCGACGCCCTGGGCTACTTCGGCTTCGCCTACTACGCGGAGAACATGGACCGACTGAAGGTGGTGCCCATCGACGGCGGCGGCGGGCCGGTCGTTCCCAGCCAGACCTCCATCAACAACGGCACCTACGCGCCCCTGTCCCGCCCGCTGTTCATCTACGTGAGCACGAAGAGCGGCCTGCGGCCCGAGGTGCGCGAGTTCGTGAAGTTCTACCTGCAGAACGCCCCGACGCTGGCGGCCGAGGTCGGCTACGTCGGCCTGCCCGAGCGGGCCTACGAGCTGGGCTGGCAGCGCTTCGAGTCGGGCAAGACCGGTTCGATCTTCAACACGGACAAGGCCAGGAGCGGCCTGAGCATCGTGGAGCTGCTCGGCCTGTAGAAGCAGATCGCGCCGCGGAGGACAGGCATGGCGACAGCGCCCGCGACGGCCGACCTGGCCTTCGCCAAGAAGCGACGACTGGGAGAGGGGGGCATCAAGGCGGTGCTCTTCGTCTGCGCCCTCCTCTCCATCTTCACCACGGCCGGGATCATCCTGGTCCTGGCGCGAGAGAGCTGGACCTTCTTCCGCGAGATCCCCCTGCCCGACTTCCTCTTCGGCACCCGCTGGACGCCGCTGCTGGTGCCGCGCTCCTACGGCGTCCTGCCGCTGCTGGGCGGCACCGCGATGATCGTCATCGGCTCGGCCCTCGTCGCCGTCCCCGTGGGACTGGCCAGCGCCATCTACCTCAGCGAGTACGCCTCCGAGCGCGTGCGCGGGATCGTCAAGCCCATCCTGGAGATCCTCGCCGGCGTGCCGACGGTGGTCTACGGCTACTTCGCCCTGACCTCGGTGACGCCCCTGCTGCGGGCCGTCATCCCGGCCACCAACATCTTCAACGCGGCCAGTGCGGCCGTCGTCGTGGGCATCATGATCCTGCCGACGGTGGCCTCCCTCTGCGACGACGCCCTGCGCGCCGTGCCGCGCTCCCTGCGCGAGGCCGGCTTCGCCCTCGGGGCGACCCGCCACGAGGTGGCGACGCAGGTGGTGGTGCCCGGCGCCCTGTCGGGGATCATCGCCTCGTTCATCCTGGCGGCCTCGCGGGCCTTCGGCGAGACCATGGCCGTGACCCTGGCGGCCGGCGCCACGCCGAAGCTCACGCTCAATCCGCTGGAGAGCATCCAGACCATCACGGCCTACATCGTCCAGGTGAGCCTGGGCGACACCCCGGCCGGCGGCGTCGAGTACAAGACCATCTTCGCCGTCGGCGCTCTGCTGTTCGTCATCACCCTGGGCATGAACGTCGTGGCCAACCGCGTGCTGCGGCGCTACCAGGAGGTGTACGAGTGACGGCGAGCGAGTGGCGGGGCGTCCCGAACCTGGTCCGGCGGCACCGGCAGTCCCTCTGGCTGCGGCGCCTGTTCAAGGCCCTGACCTGGCTCGGCGTGGTGCTGCTGGCCATCCTCCTCTACCGGATCGCGCGCCAGGGCGCCGGCTGGGTGGACTGGGACTTCCTGACCAGCTTTCCCTCGCGCTTCCCGGTGCGCGCGGGCATCAAGTCCGCCCTGGCCGGCACCATCTGGCTCATCGGCCTCACGGCGCTCATCTCCATCCCGGTGGGGGTGGCCGCGGCCGTCTACCTCGAGGAGTTCTCGCGGCCGGGCCGCCTGAAGACCTTCATCGAGATCAACATCGCCAACCTGGCGGGGGTGCCCTCCATCGTCTACGGCATCCTCGGCCTGGCCATCTTCGTGCGCGGCATCGCGCTGGGGCGCAGCGTCCTCGCCGGGGCGCTGACCATGAGCCTGCTCATCCTGCCGGTCATCATCATCGCCGCCCGCGAGGCCATCAAGGCCGTGCCGCAGTCGCTGCGCCAGGGCGCCATGGCCCTGGGCGCCACGCGCTGGCAGACCGTGCGCCACCACGTGCTGCCCGGGGCGCTGCCGGGCATCCTGACCGGCGTGATCCTGGCCCTGTCGCGGGCCATCGGCGAGACGGCCCCCCTCATCATGATCGGCGCCCTGTCCTACGTGGCCTTCGTGCCCGAGGGCCCCATGGACGGCTTCACCGCCCTGCCGATCCAGATCTTCAACTGGACCTCGCGCCCCCAACAGGAGTTCCACGGCCTCGCCGCCGGCGGGATCATCGTCCTCCTCGTCGTTCTGCTCCTGATGAACGCGGCGGCCGTGGCCATCCGCCACCGCTTCCAGAGGAGGCGCTAGTGGGCCCCGGAACCGAGGGAGTCATGATGGCACCGGAATCGACCGCCACCGAGAAGACGCCGGAGGAGAGCCTCCGGGAGACCATGCCCGCGCCCATCCTCGAAACGCGGGACCTGAGCATCTTCTACGGCAAGAACGAGGCCGTGAAGAAGGTGTCCCTGCCGGTGCCGGAGCGGCGCATCACGGCCATCATCGGCCCGTCGGGATGCGGCAAGAGCACCCTGCTGCGCGCGCTGAACCGCATGAACGAGTTCATCGCCGACGTACGCATGGAGGGCGAGGTCCTCTACCGCGGCCACAATCTCTACGGGAAGAACGTGGATCCCGTCGAGGTGCGGGCCCGCATCGGCATGGTCTTCCAGAAGCCCAATCCCTTCCCCAAGACCATCTTCCAGAACGTGGCCTGGGGGCCGCACATCAACGGCCTCGTGCCGCGACGCGACCTGCCGGAGCTGGTGGAGCGATCCCTGCGGCAGGCGGGGCTCTGGGACGAGGTCAAGGAACGCCTGGGCGAGAGCGGCCTCTCCCTGTCCGGCGGGCAGCAGCAGCGCCTGTGCATCGCGCGGGCCCTGGCCATGCAGCCCGAGATCATCCTCATGGACGAGCCGGCCTCGGCGCTGGATCCCGTTTCCACGGCGCGCATCGAGGACTTGCTCTTCGAGCTTCGGGAGCGCTACACCATCGTCATCGTGACGCACAACATGCAGCAGGCCGCGCGCGTGTCCGACTACACGGCCTTCATGGACCTGGGCGTGATGGAGGAGTTCGGCGAGACCGACCAGGTCTTCACGCGCCCGCGCCACGAGCGGACCGAGGACTACGTCACCGGCCGCTTCGGCTAGGGGAGGGGGACATGGCCAAGCACCTGCACCGGGACCTCGAGCAGCTCACCAAGGACCTACTCGGCCTGGGCGGCCGCGTCGAGGAGGCCATCAACAAGGCCATCACGGCCCTGGTCGAGCGGCGCCTGGACCTCGCCGAAGAGGTCATCATGGGCGACGCGGCCATCGACCAGCGCGAGCTGGAGGTGGAGGAGGACTGCCTGAAGATCCTCGCCCTGCACCAGCCCGTGGCGGCCGACCTGCGCTTCCTGGTGGCCGTCATCAAGGTCAACAACGACCTGGAGCGCATGGGCGACCTGGCCGCCAACATGGCGTCGCGGGCCCTCTACCTGAGCTCTCACGAGCCCGTGGCGGCGGCCTCCCGCCTTGGCGAGATGGCCGCCCGGGTGCGTCGCATGGTGTCGGCCAGCCTGGACTCCCTCGTCAACCGCGACGCCGCGAAGGCCAAGGAGGTCTGCGCGCTGGACGACGACGTCGACCAGATGAACAAGGACATGTTCTCGCTCATCCAGGACGCGATTCGCAAGGATCCGGAAACCGTGAAGCGCGGCATCCAGGTCCTGTCCGTCTCGCGGCACCTGGAGCGCCTGGCGGACCACGCCACGAACATCGCCGAGGACGTGGTCTTCATGGTGGAGGGGGAGATGATCCGGCACCCCGGCCTCGGCGAGATCTAGTCCTAGGCCTCGCGGCGCAGCCGCCTCGCCGCGTCCATGAAGGCGCGCACCCGCTCGGGCTCCACGCGCGCCTCCCAGTGGCCCTCCCGCTTGAAGTGGCTGCCGACGATGAACGCGTCGGCCAGGGGGAAATGCTCGGCCAGATTCTCCTCGGTGACGCCGCTGCCGACGATGACCGGCAGGCGGGTCGCCGCCCGCACGGCCGTCAGGTCCTCGGCGCGCGGGGGCCGGCCCGTCACCGTGCCGGTGACGATGGCCCCGTCCGAGCGGTGCATCTCCAGCAGCTCGGCCACGTCGGCCAGACCCAGGTCCGCCGTCCAGGCGTGGCTGGCGTGCTTCTTCTTGATGTCCGTCAGCACGAGGATGCCGTCGGCGCCGATGTGGTGCTGGTAGCGTTTCACCTTCCCGCCCTGGGCCTCGACGATCCCCTTGTCGCTGATGTGGGCGTGGGTCCAGGCCTCGGCCCGCACGAACTGCAGGCCGGCGGCCTGGGCCACGGCCACGGCCGTGCGGCTGGCGGCGAAGAGCACCTGGACGCCCAGGGGCAGGGGCCGGGCGGCGCCGCCCAGGGCCTCGTCGCAGAGGCGGCGCGCCTCCATGGCCAGGCGGGTCAGGTAGGCCGCGATCTCGGGGCCCATCTCCCGCTCGGCCACGCAGGGGAAGTCGTGCATGTTCTCCAGGAGGAGGGCGTCCACGCCGGCGCGCAGGTAGGCCTGGAGGTCCAGGCGCATCTTCTCGACGGCCGCCTGGATGCCCGGGAAGCCCGGCACGCCGGGGCTGGGCGCCACGTGCAGCATGCCGATGACGGGCTTGTCCAGTCCGAAGAGCGTCTTGGTCTCCGCCACCTCACTCCTCCGGCGGGCTGACGACCTCCGCGGCCTCCCCGGACCCGTAGGCCTGCTCGTAGGCCGCCACGACGAAGCCCACCGTCAGGGGCCAGGTCAGCAGCAGCCCCAGCCCGAAGGGCAGGGAGCCGAGGAAGTCGAGGACGGCGATGACCAGGGCCAGCAGGCCCGTCATGGCCCACTCCGTCTTCCAGTAGGCCACGCACTCCTGGAAGGCCTCGAGGGGCTGCTGACGCCGGTCGATCATCAGCGGGAAGAGGAAGAGCAGCAACGAGGTCAGCACGACGGCCGCCACGAAGCCCAGGCCCGGCGAGGCCCACCAGGCCAGCCAGCTCACCAGGCCGCCGGCCAGCACGACGAGGCCGCCGAGGAAGTAGCGGACGAAGTCGGCGAAGGGCTCGAAGAACTCGCCGATCTGCGGCCGCTCGCCCCGCGCCAGCTTCAGGACCAGCAGCGTCATGCCGGCCATGGCCAGGGGCGCCAGGACGATGGTCAGGGACAGGACGAAGGCCAGGATCGTGGCCAGGATCAGCAGGGCCGGGTCCTTCAGGAACAGCTCCCAGCCGCTCTTCAGGACGGTACCCAGGTCGAACTTGTTCATGTCTCCCACCTCTCTCGAACGTCAGGCGTAGGCGACCACGCCGAGGGTCAGGGCGCCCAGCACCACCCAGGCCGGATCGACCTTGAGGATCAGCAGGGTCAGGGCCAGGGCGCCCAGGAGGATCATGTCCCAGCTCGGGCGTATGCCCTTGGCCGAGAACAGCGCCAGGTGGAGGAAGAGGGCGACCACCACGGGCTTGACGGCCTTCAGGCCGCCCTCCAGGCGCGCGTTGCCGCGGAAGGCCATGGCCGCCCGCGCCAGCAGCAGGATGGCCACCGTGCTGGGCAGCAGGATGGCCGTGAAGGCGACCAGGGCGCCCGGCAGGCCGGCCGCCGTGTAGACGCAGTAGAGCGCCATCTTGGGCGCGATGGGCCCGGGAAGGCAGGTGCCGAAGGCCACGGCGTCGGTGAACTCCGTGGCGTCCATGACGCCCAGGTCGCGCATCTCGCGCTCGATGAGGGCCAGCATGGCCGCGCCGCTGCCGAAGCCCAGGGTGCCGATCTTGAGGAAGGCCAGCAGGAGCTTCCAGATCATCCCCGCCTCCTAGGACCGCGCGCGGATCCGGCCGTTGGCCATGTGCCACAGGGCGACCACCAGGACCAGGAACATCAGCAGCGGCCAGCCGTGGTGCAGGCCGTCGGTGAGGTCCTGGATCCGGGTGACGAAGGACTGCATGGACTCGCTCCACTCGCCGGAGGAGACGAGGAGGGCCACCAGGACGCCGATGAGGGCGGCGCCGGCGATGAGCCCGCTGCCGAAGAGGATGCCGCGCTCGCGCCGCTCCTCCATGGCGCGGCCGGAGAAGCGGTGGTTGGTCCAGGCCCGGACCAGGCCGCCCACCATGATGGGCATCGACAGCTCGATGGGCAGGTAGAGCCCCACGGCGAAGGCGAGGCTGTTCATGCCCAGCAGCTCCACGACGACGGCCGCGAAGCCGCCGATGACCAGCAGGGCCCAGGGCATGTCGCCGCCCATGACGCCGTCGATGACCGTGCGCATCAGGTTGGCCTGGGGCGCCTGCAGGTCGCCGGCGACGATGTCCGCCTTGAACAGGTAGATGACGAAGGCGATGATCAGCGCGCTGGTGGCCACGCCCACGAACTCGCCGATCTGCTGGCGCTGGGGCGTGGCGCCCACCAGGAAGCCCGTCTTGAGATCCTGGCTGGTGTCGCCGGCGATGGCGGCGGCGATGCAGACCACGGCGCCCACGGACAGCACGGCGTACTTGGCGCCGGCGCCGGCGCCGAAGGCCACGAAGAGGGACGCCGTGATGAGCAGCGTCGCGATGGTCATGCCGCTCACCGGGTTGCTGCTGGAGCCGATGAGGCCGACGATGCGGCTGGAGACCGTCACGAAGACGAAGGCGAAGACCAGGATGGCCAGCGCCCCGCCCAGGCCCACGGGCAGGATGCTGTCGGGCAGCAGCCACATGAGCAGGACCAGCGCCACGGCCACGGTGAGGACCCAGGGCAGGGGCAGGTCGCGCTGTGTGCGCCGCGCGGCCGGCACCGCCTCGCCGCCCGCCTCGCGGTTCGCGGCGTTGCGTCCGGCGGTCAGGCCGGCGACGCCGGCGCGGAAGCTCTGGACCAGGGTCGGCAGGCTCTTGATCAGGGTGATGATGCCGCCGAAGGCCACGGCGCCGGCGCCGACGAGCTTGACGTACTCGCCGCGGATGTCCTCGGGCGCCATCAGCGGCTGCCCGCCCAGCTCGCGGAAGTAGCTGATCAGCGGCACCAGCACCAGCACGCCCAGGACGGCGCCGCCCAGCATCAGCCCGGCGATGCGCGGCCCGATGATGTAGCCCACGCCCAGCAGCTCGGGGCTCACCTCCATGCCGATGTGGTAGCGGTCGCGGAAGTCGGTCTTGGCCTCCTTGTGCCAGAGGCTCAGCCACTTCTCGTGCATGAGGAACTGGTAGATGGCGCCCAGGCCCAGCCCCTGGAACAGCAGCCTCGCCTTGCTGGCGCCGGCCTGGCTGGAGACCAGCACCTCGGCGCAGGCCGTGCCCTCCGGGTAGCCCAGCTTGCCGTGCTCCCGCACGATGAGGTAGCGGCGCAGGGGGATCATGAACAGGACGCCCAGCATGCCGCCCGACAGGGCCAGCATGAAGATCTTCAGCCGGCCCGGATCCGCGTTGGGGTCCGTCTGCATCCAGAGAAAGAAGGCGGGGATGGTGAAGACCACGCCCGCCGCCACGGACTCGCCGGCGCTGCCCACCGTCTGCACCATGTTGCTCTCGAGCAGCGTGCTGCCGCGCAGGAAGCGGAAGAAGAAGACGGCCATGACGGCGGCCGGGATGGAGGCCGACACGGTGATGCCCACCTTGAGGGCCAGGTAGGCGTTGGCGGCGCCGAAGAGGCCGCCGAGCAGGATGCCCAGCCCGACGGCCCGCCACGTGAACTCCGTGGGGGACTGGGTGGGCGGCACCACGGGCTGGTACGCGTCGCCGTCGATGGCCTCGTAGGCGCTGGGATCGAGGCCGCGCGGCGCGTCGGGGCGCTCGTCGCTCACATCGGGCTCCTCTCGCCGGGGTTGGCCGCAGGCTATCAGAGCGCGGTAAAAGGGGTCAATCGCGGAGGGCGGCGTGAACGGGCGCGATCGGCGCGCCGCCGCCCGGCGCCGGGCCGGCGCCCGCGGGCATCGCCGTCCGGGCGGCGCGGTCGTCCCGCATGACGCCCAGGGCGCCGAGCAGGCCGAGGACGAACCAGAACAGATTGTCCTGGAAGCTGGGATTGAATCCGAAGTCCACCAGCTTGACCGTCACGAGGATCAGGATGGCCACGAGCAGGCAGTGCTGCAGCTCGCTCCACCGCTCGCGGAAGAGGATGCTCAGTCGCCGGTAGATGCCGAGGAAGAAGAGCAGGGCCGCGGAGGCGCCGATCAGGCCCTGCTCGGCGAGGATGGTGATGGCCAGCGTGTGGCTGGCGCGGATGCCGACGTGGTAGTAGGCGTCGTGACTCACCAGGGGATGGGGGAAGGCCACGTAGGCCGCCTCGAAGCCCATGTGGCCGCAGCCCCAGAGCCAGTTGAACCCGTGGGCGAAGATGCGGAGGCCGCTGAAGACAAGGTGCCAGCGGATCTGCGCGGAGGCGTCGCCGCCCAGCTCGGAGAGGGTGCTCAGGCGCATCATGAGCTGTCCGGCGTAGTCGGTGCGCAGCAGCAGGAAGACGGCGACCGCGATGGCGACGGCCGCCGCGCCCGCTGCGAGGCGGCGATGCCGCCGCGAGAATAGGAAGCCCAGCAGGACCAGGCCCAGGGCGAGCAGTCCGCTGCGCGACAGGGACATGAAGATGGCCGCCAGCGAGACGCCGATGGCCAGCATGTAGAGGGCCTTCCGGCCGCGGCCCAGGGACCGCACCGGCAGGGCGGCCACGAGGAAGACGACCAGTCCCACCAGGAAGACGGCCATGCGGTTCGGGTTCCAGAAGCCGCCGGACACCCGGATGCCGCGGGCCATGGCGTCCTCCGTGCCGTGGAGGGCCATGGCCCCCTCCTGGAAGATCTGCAGCCCCTGGACGATCGCGAGGGCGGCGACCAGCACCGCGGTGAGGGCCATGGCGTCGAGAACGGCCCGCAGGTGCCGCTCGCGGGTCAGGACGTTGGCGACCAGCACCGCGAAGCTCCAGACGAAGAGAAAGCGGCCCCAGTACTGGAGGGCCTGGGGGAACCGCGGACTGTAGAACACGGCGATCCCGGTGACCAGGAGCAGGGGCAGGAAGAGGGCCAGGTGCCAGGGCACGCGCACGGGTCGGTTGCGCAGCAGGCAGATCAGGAGGAACAGGAGCAGGAAGAGGAGCTTCGTCAGGTTGTTGACGGTCAGGACGCCGACGCCGACCCGACCGACGCTGTCCAGGCTCATGGTGAGCGGCGCGACCAGGGCCATGATCCACGGCCAGCGCAGGATCGCGAGGCTGAACACGCCGAGAACGGCGGCCGCCAGGGCGAGAAGGATGAGCTGGCTCATGCGACCGTACCCCTCGTCGCGGATCGCGCCGCCGCCATCAGGACGAGCAGGAGGTAGAGGAGCACCGGCGCCAGCACGCCCGTCCCCACGGTGATCAGGGCACGGTCGGGCCAGTCGGGATCCGCCGGCGCGACGGCCCGGTCCATGACGGGAAGCTGGAGGTCGTCGAGATCGGCCTCCATGACGGCCGCGTTCAGCTCGAGCAGGAGCGACTGCTCGACCACCTCCAGGTTGCGCAGCTCGCCCTGGAGGCGCTCGGCCGCCAGCGTCGTCGCCGGATCCATCACGGCGCTCCCGAAGGGCGGCGCGCCGCCTGCCGAAGCGCCGTCCAACAGCGCGATGGCCTCGCGGTAGAGATCGACGAGCGCTTCCAGGCGATCCACCGCGGGCGCGTTCTCGCCCAGCTCGATACGCTCGCGGTCCAGAGCGATGCTGGCCGCCAGCCACTCGAGGTGGATCTGATCCAGCAGCGACATCAGGCCCCGCCTCTGGCTCTCCAGGTCCACGATCTCCCGCTGGCCCTGGAACGCCGCCAGGGCGGACAGGGCCTCCCCGATGCGGCCGCGCACCTGGGCGAGCTGGACCTTCAGGAACGCGGCGCGCGCCTCGGCCTCGCGGCGGTACTCGCGCAGGTTCTCGCGCTGGAGCGCATCGAGGTAGGCGTTGGCGATGCGCGCCGACATGGCGGCGTCCCGCGTCATGACGTGGATGAACAGCACGTCGCGGTAGATGGACAGCTCCAGGTGGGTGGCCTGTCGCAGGGCGTCCACGGCCCGGTACCGCGCGTGTTCGGGATGCTCGGCCGCCAGGTCCTCGAAGCCGAAGAACGCCACGAGGCCGAGCTCTTCCACGAGTTCCTCGCGCAGGCTGTGGCTCGCCACGCGCACCATGTTCTGCGAGTTGGACGCCGAGGTGGGCCGCAGGCGGACCGGGGCCGTCAATTCCCCCTGGGCGACGGCCACCTGATGCTCGCGCAGGATGCCCTGCCGCGGCAGGACGGACACGTAGGCGTGGTAGCGCGGAGTGACGAGGAAGGATCCGAGGAAGCCGGCCAGGGCCGCCGCGGCCGCAGTGATCAGCAGCGCCCGCCAGCGCCGGCGGGCGAGGCCGGCCAGCTCGCCCAGATCCATCTCGATGGCATGCCGCAGTCGCCTCATCCCTTCCCGCCGTCCTGCTCGATAGCTACCGCCAACCCGACCAGGTACCACCCGCGTCACGACGGGCCGCACGGAAGGCAGTCTAGCCGTCAGCATCAACGTGCTGCAAGCAATGGTATCCGGGGCGCGAGAACCGGCGAGGCCGCCGGCCGCGGGCCCACGCCGTATCATGCAACTCGCCGGGGGAGCGCGATTATGATACAAGGAGGCGTCCGCACCGAGGAGCGCCATGCGCCGCGTCGTCCACCTGACCACCGTCCACCAGGCCTTCGACAACCGGATCTTCCGCAAGGAGTGCCGGAGCCTGGCCGCCGCGGGTTTC
>Ga0272443_10005034_pt1 | contig 13922 bp, 9 predicted proteins | sample SSMAcet12_FD_193581 | JGI IMG/M metagenome (GOLD analysis project Ga0272443, IMG submission 193581) | Marine sediment archaeal communities from Little Sippewissett salt marsh, Falmouth, MA, United States - SSM-Acet-12 | ecosystem: Environmental > Aquatic > Marine > Wetlands > Sediment ...
TATATATTGACATCAGGTTGGTCCAGTAAGCTACCAGGTCTTCTTTAATCTGGGTGTAAATATACGATTCGCTCCATTTCGGCCAGCGGGCAAAAACCGGATCCCAATTCTCGTTATCCTCGGTGTGCAAATTATCACCACTTAAGTAAATCAACCCGATATCAATCCGCTCCGGGCAGTACAGGCTATTTTCTTCCTTGTATCTTAAGTACGTATAACCTCCGAAAGCCGAGCGATCAAAATCGCCGTACTCCCCGAATTGGTAAGCTGCTTCACAGGTATATGACAGCCTGTCATTCAAAAATGCGCGTAATCTCACACCCGGGGTGTTGATACTCGATTCTGTCGTCAGTCCGCCGCCGGGCTCGACATTTTTCCTGATAAAATACGCCTGTATATCAAACTGCCTGTACTTTCCCGAGTAATAGAGACCGAATCCCTTCTCCGGTTGCTCCACGAGCATTTGATTATACTCGTTGATTATCGGCAGAGCCTTGTCCGTTCTGGTCTGATACGAATAGAAAAATGTCAGACTGTTTTCCGCATTGATATCCCAGTCGAAACGAGCGGCGTTGAAATATATCGAACGGGAACCGTCCAGCGGGTGACCGTCCATAACCACAAAACCCTCGCCGAGTCTGATATTCTGGCGCCCCAGGGTGAGAGTACCGGGGACAGCATATTTGTTTTGCCATTTAATATAGAGCTGATCGATAAAAACCTCGTTAATATCGAACTCACGATCAGCCGGCATGAAATAATAGCGAAATTCATTGGTGAGTTTTAAGGCCGCCTCCAGATTACTTAACGGATAGTACTGCCCCATAATGCTGGTTCGGTGACGAGTGAACGTATTTGTCGCGGCGGCGGCATCATCAAGGGTAATGGTATTGTCCCAGGTCAGAAGCCGGAAACGTTCCGAAAAGGAGATTTTAAAATTCGATTCCGCATTTTCACCTTGCACCGCCGGGATAAAAATTATCAGCAGTATAATTACAATTATGCCTGACTGGCCAATACTCTTGTGAAATGCTTTTCCGGCCCGGCCGGCCGGTTTTCCAGAGTTCTTTAACATCATAAGACAAAGTGTATCATTATGTTAATGTTGGGCCAATATAGCCGCAATAAATAATCATGTCAATAAATAAGCCCGTTCTGCAAATTTTGTTGTTTTCATTGACCGAAAATGTGCTATATTAAAAGCAGCGGAAATAATTGCGATCCAAACGTATCGACATCCGATTCACGCTGGAGTATATTTTCTTTTCGCATCACGCTTAAACACCCGGGGCTTATAAAGGTGTAAGGAGGTGTATTATGAAAACCTTCATTCTAATGACCAAGCTAACCTCGGGAAATGTCCAGCCGGTGGAATACAGCTCCAGGCAGAAAGCTCGCGCCCGGAGCAACCGCGCCTGGCTGGATGAAATCAAGGAAAAATGTCCGGATGTGGATTTCAAAGCACATTACGCTCTTATGGGTTACTGGGACTCGATGCACATTTATGAAACGCCCGATGAAGAAACCGCCGCCCGAGTTTCGTTGCTGACCCGTCAGTATGTGGCACAGGTGGAAAGCTGGCTGGCCCTGCCTTATGAAAAAGTTATGCGGATGTCTGATGAGAACGGATGTCCTGAATCGGGAGCCTGATAACAGACATTCCGACTGGTAGATTACTCCGGACCAAAAAGCCGTCGGCATATGCGATGTCGGCGGCTTTTTTTATTCAAAAACACAGATAGGCCGCGGTAGTATTGTCAACGCCCCAACTTGTTGCCACGCACTCAATTAAATCTTTGGGAGGAGGAAGGACCGGGGCGGAAACCGGCTTTACAACCGGATTTTTCATTCCTTCGGATTTGATATAAATCCAAGAACAGCATTAAAAAAAAGGCCCCTGAGTATTTATCTATTGGAAAGAATATGTTATAATGACAAAAATCTACACATCTATCAGGCGGAGGAAAAATATGTCTCAGATATCTCGAAGAAAATTCCTGAAGGCCGGGGCCGCCGGTGTGGCACTGGTATCCATCCCGGCTTTTTTCAGGACGGATCCCCTTATGGCGTTTGTTACCCCTTCAGGCAGCAAGGCTACCCTGAGCGATTATTACATGCACTTTGGAGTCGATGAGAAAACGATTAAAGACGTTATGGGTGTTGCTCTCGAACGCGGCGGCGATTATTGTGATATATTTTTTGAGCACACTATAAACAACAGAGTCAGTCTCGAGGATAATATCGTCAACCGGGCCAGCACTAATGTCGATCTCGGGGTAGGCATTCGCGTTATCAAGGGGGATCAGACCGGATATTCATTTACCGAGGAGATAACTCCCAAAGCGATGAAACTCGCCGCCAGAACAGCGGCCAATATCGCCAACGAGAACCGTCATATCTCACCGGTTGAGTTGAACCCGGTTGACATTCCCGACTATTATCCCATCGAGACGGCCTGTGCCGATGTCAATGTCGATAAAAAAGTCCCGATTCTCGAAAGTATTAACGATAAAATCGTATCCTCCGACAAGCGGATTATCAAGGTCGGCGCTTCATTCATGGATAGTGTAACCTACATCCTTATCGCGACGTCCGAAGGGCGTATTGCTTATGATTTTCAGCCGATGACACGCTGTTTTGCCAATTGCACCGCCGAGCAGGACGGACAGCGTGAGTCGAATTATTATATAATCGGCGGCCGCTATGGTATGGAATATTACACGCCCGAGAAAGTAAAGCATCTGGCCGATGAAACCGTCGAGAGAACTCTCATTCTCTTTGATGCCGTCAAGCCGGAAGGCGGCGAAATGGAAGTGGTTTTGGCCGCCGGCCATGCCGGTATTATTCTGCATGAGGCTATCGGCCACGGCATGGAGGCTGATTTCAACCGCAAGGGAGAATCGCTTTTCGCCGACAAGACCGGAAAGAAAGTGGCCGCAGAATTTGTCACTATAGTCGATGACGGTACAATTCCGCATGCGCGCGGATCCATCAATATTGATGACGAGGCCAACCCGACCGAAAAAACTTATCTGGTTGAAAACGGAATCCTGAAAACCTATATGCACGACCATATCAGCGCCAAACATTACGGCGTCAAGCCGACCGGCAACGGCCGCCGGCAGTCGTTCCGCCATTCCCCGGTTCCGAGGATGCGAAATACCTATATGCTTCCGGGACCTCATACCAAAGAAGAAGTAATCGGTAGTGTCAAAAAGGGATTATATGCCAAATCATTTACCAACGGCGAAGTTAATATCGGCCCCGGGGATTTCACTTTCTATCTGAAAACCGGTTACATGATTGAAAACGGCAAGCTGACTCGTCCGGTGAAAGATATGAATCTCATCGGAAACGGTTTCGAGGTATTGCAAAAAATCGTGATGGTGGCGGATGATCTGGAGATAGCTGAAGGCGGCGGTACCTGCGGCAAGAGCGGCCAGTGGGCGCCGGTAACGGATGGACTGCCGACCTCCAAGGTAGCTTCTATCACGGTCGGCGGTGTTGCCGTTTAAACCTTATAACATGTAGCAGGTAATATTGGAGCATATATCATGAATAAAGATGAGAGACTGGAATTGGCCAAATGGACTATTCAGCAGGCCAGAAAATACGGGGCTGATGATGTCGCCGTTAATATATCCCGGGAAAGAGATATCGAAATAGAGTACCGGGGCAGCCAGCTGGACAAGTTACAGGATGCCGCCGAAAGCCGACTGAGCGTGGATTTGTATGTTAACAACAGATTTTCCAGCTATACCACCAATGATATGCAACGTGATCGGCTTGAGAAGTTTCTGGAAGAAGCCGTCGCCATGACGAAATATCTGAATGAAGATCCTTACCATAGTCTGCCGGATCCTAAATACTATGAAGGCCGACAGGATGTCGATCTGCACATTTACGATCCGAATTATGAATCGGTGTCGTCCGATGAACGTGTCGCCATCGCCCGCAAAATGGAGAAAACCGCCAGGGCCCAGAGTGAAAATGTTGTTGCCTGCACATCCTATTACAGCGATACCATAGGCGAGTCGGTGAAAGTACACAGCAACGGTTTTGAAGGCCACAAGCAGAGTACGTCGTTTAAGATTGAAATCGAGGTTACGGTTTGTGACGAGAAGGAATGCCGTCCCAATGATTATGACAGCCGCACGGTGCGGTATTTTAAAAATCTTCCCGATCCCGAAGAGCTTTCTGTCAGGGCCGTTAAAAGAGCCTTCAGGAAAATAGGCCAGATAAAACTGGATTCCGGACGTTACGAGATGGTCGTCGAAAACCGCGCCCGACCCAGTTTTCTTCGCGCGTTACACCAGCCGATGCAGGGAAGGTCACTGCAGCAGAAGAGTTCTTTTCTGGACGGGAAAATAGGGCAGCAAATCGCCTCCGAAAAGTTGACTATTATCGACGATCCATTTGTTGAATCCGGACTCGGTTCGCAATTGTATGACCGCGAGGGACTGGCGGCCAGAAGGCGCGTGATCGTGGACAAGGGCATTCTTAAATCCTACTATATAGATTGTTACTACGGCAAAAAGCTGGGCATGGAACCGAACGGCGGTTCATCCTCCAATCTTGCTTTTGAATGCGGGACCAAATCTCTGGATGAGCTTATCAGTCAGATGAAGAAGGGTATTTTTGTCACCGGATTTATCGGCGGCAATTCCAATTCCACTACCGGCGATTTTTCATTTGGAATTGTCGGGATGTATGTGGAAGACGGGCAGATTATCAAACCGGTGAATGAAATGAATGTCTCCGGCAATATGAACGAATTCTGGCACAAGCTGGTGGAAACAGGCAATGATCCTTATACTTATTCATCCTGGCGCCGTCCCAGCATGTATTTTAAGGATATCCAGTTCAGCGGTGTGTAAATAATAATAGTGATATAAAAAGGGACAGTCGTTCGACTGCCCCTTTTTTATTTAAAATAAATCGGACTTAATCTAAAAGCCCGAGACAAAACCGACTACAAAGCGATTTTCCTCGTTTTCGATATCATAGGTGAATTCCGAAATCAGCCTGATGTTGGTTCTCAGTAAATATCCGACATGCGCCGAAAAAGTATGATACTTGAAATCATCCCAATCCGATTCCATGTAGTTGTATAATCCCACACCATACCAGCGGCTGCGGTCGCCGTCCGGCATGAGTATCAGTTCGGCCATACCGCCGCGCGTTTCAATGTCGGGTTCATCCAGGCCGGCGAACTCCGGATCGCTGTCACGCCTTTCCATGTACTGAAGATTCAACTCCGCCTTATCTTCGTATGACAACGTAACGTCCGGCCCGGCGTACCAGACTTCATTATCGATTGCATTATCGGCTTCTTTGCCCCAGTATCCAAAGCCGCCGATGCGGATATAATCGTTTACATCCTGTGTGATGCGCCCGGCAAAGCATTTATGTTTATCATCATCGTAAACCTTGAAATCATCGGCCTCGGCCAGACCATTGCCATTGAGGACTTCAATTATAACATCGGTCCCGGTGGCGAAACCATAAGTCAACATCACGCCGCGGTCATAGGCCAGACTTATCCTGGAATCACCGATTTTTTGTTTGTATATCAGGTAATCTTCATAAGTCAGGCGCAACTCACGTTTAAAAAGCGGATCCGACACCTGGAACTGTCCCAGATAAACATCCAATTCCGAATTGAAAAGATTGTTGAACATAATGTAGGCATCTTCCACACCGACCACCTCACCATGCTCACTCATGTAAAAATAGAAATAATAGGCGACATTTTTCGTCAGTGATCCGCCGGACAATAATTTCAGCAGGTACGGGGCAGTGAGATCGATATCCCTGTCGGTAGCCGATTCGTATTTTATATAGCCGTCCATACGAACCGCTATGGGGAAATCACGAATTAAATCCAGATGTTCATCACCGGTGGCGGCAAAATATCTCGGGGCGTCCTTGTCTTCCAGCACAAAGCCGTTGCCGGCGAATTCGTCACCGTAATCCTTCAGTCTCGGCACCGGGGCATGACAGGTCGTACATGACATGCTGTACTTTCTGGCAAAAGCCGGGACGGCATTGGCCGATTCGGTATAAGCCATAAACGAAATGGCCAGTACGCTCAGGAACAGTACAGCACAAAAAAGGCGAACCATGTTTTTATTCACAGCGTCCTCCTCAGGGTAAAACCTCTATTTCCGTTGAATGTTTATTGACGACAATTATCTCCGACTCATCTTCGGGAACATTTAGAAAATCGGCGACCGGTTTGATAAGTTTTTGATAATTGAGAGTCGCCGTCACAATCATTTTCCCCGGGCTGGCTTCAAAGGGAAGGGTGAAAGTGTACGTTTCTATTTTGGTCTCACGCGGTCCGATACGATAATCAGTCCCGAACGATTTGGTGTTCCATTGCTGGATGGTCATGCGCCCTTCGGAATCGAAATAAGGCATCCGGAAAATCCTGTCACCGATGGGGATACCGTCACGCTGGACTCCGGTGAAATCCGGCTTATCCAAAGGAATACCCATATCCTGATAAGCCAGGACATCACTGCCGATGGTGTATTCCTCCCCCTCAAATCCCTTTTTATCAACCGGCAGATGATAAACATTCCCGGCGGCGTCCCGGGCTTCGACATGCACCCAGACAATCCGGTCTTCAACCGAACCGGTCGGGAATTTATGGCCGGTCTTCTGATTAAACAGAGCCAGGGTGAATTTGACCGGTTCGCCCGGCTCGGCCATGGTGATATCGGGATGTATGCGGAGTTCAATTGTCCCTCCCACTTTTCCGGGATCATGGGCGCCGTGGAACAGATGTTGCCAAGCATCGGGATATACATTGCCCATTGAGGCTGTTTGCGTTTCGGCTTTAGTCATATGGCAGTCATGACAGCGGATGCCTTCTTTCGAATAAGGCCCCTCAAGCCATTCAAGATGGGTTGACTTTACCCAGGCACCATAGGGACTTTTCTCATTGTGGCAGGTCCCGCAGAATTCCGGTTTATTAAGAAAGTCCGATTTGACGCCCTTATGAGCCGGAGATTCAACCATCTCCCGCGAGCCGTACTTGACTTCGCCGGGCTGTGAAATCCAGTTGAAATTGAAAGGTGTCTCACCTTCAAAACCGGTAACGGTATGACAAAGATCGCATGAAACCGATTCATTGGCCCGGCTTCCTTCCTCCGGCCGCGGCGGAGGAACATCGCCGGCCAAAAAGGCTATAGGCGCATGACAGCCGTTGCATCCGTCGCTGACTTCTTTCCTGCCAATCTTCATCGCATGAGGCACGGCCAGTTCGAAATACTCTATTTCATCCCAGTGATGAGTATAGGCCTGTGACATCATCGCCTGCTGCCACTGGCGATAAAAGTCGATGTGGCATGATGTCCCGCAATAATCGGGTTTGTCGTAATCATCGTACGACCGGGTTCCCAGGGCGTGTTCACCGGCCGGAGTCTGTGCCATTGTCGGATTAATCACGATGCAGGTAAATATCAGACCAACGGCGATAAAATACGCTGATTGAATTATTCTTCTCGATTTTAAATTTCCTGAATATTTCTTATGCACATAACGCATAAAACCCCCATGATTTGTGGTTATAACACCCCTCTTATAACGTTTTATAATAAGCAAGAGGCGCAGTTGGTGTCAAGAAAATTACGAAAAAATATAGATTCAGGGTAAAATCGGCATGCCGGGGAATATTTTAATTTCACAAATCCAATTGTTCAATTCAACGTATGCATAATATATTTATGTTGCGAAAATAAACACGGTGAAATAAATACATACAATTGAGTATATATTTGGAAGCATCTGATATTCGGTATTGATAGTGTAATGAAATTAAAGCGGACTGTAATCACGGTTGTTCTGGTAGTAATGATCGTCGTTCTCTCTCTGGTATCCGTTAATCTATGGGGCGGGAAACCGGAAGTCCTCGAACATTATGATATACAGATAAACTCCGGGGAGATGACTGCCGCTCAAATTGCAAAGGCTAATAACATTCCCCTCAAACCGGTAATAAAAGCGCTCGGAATAGACAGCAGTCAGGCTAAATCGGCAACGCTGGCCTCAATCAATATGACTCCGGAATCGGCCTCCGTGAAAGTAAGAAGAATGATGGTGCAGTATGACGAAAGCCGCACCAAAAACTGGACAAAGATATTTATCAAATTCGCGCTCTGGCTTTCTTTAATGATTATTCCCTTTTTGCTCCTGTTGAACAAGAAAATCACACCGCGCCGGAGGAGACTGCTGATCGGCCTCGGCGTCCTGATTTTCGGCATAATTCTGGGCGCCGATCCCAGCCCGATGGGGACTGTCAAGGACGCCGTATTCCTGATAACCGCCCACGGGACTGTCTTCTGGCCCAGAATGGTGGCTCTGGCGATATTTCTTCTGACCGTTGTTCTGGCCAATAAATTTATTTGCTCCTGGGGCTGCCAGTTCGGATTATTGCAGGAATTTATTTTCCGGCTGTTTCGCCGAAGGCAGGATAAAAGAGGCTTCATCAGACAGCTCAAGCCGCCTTTCTGGCTGACCAACAGCGTCAGAATCGGCGTTTTCGCCTTTGCGGTCCTGGCCGGACTGCTCTGGGCGCTGGATGTTATCGGACTTATCGATCCCTTTAAAATTTTTAATCCCGCATCAATAATGATTGCCAGCGGTGTTTTTATTCTGTTTCTGCTGGTTTTATCGCCGTTTATATACCGGCCGTGGTGCCATTTTTTCTGTCCTTTCGGGTTGTTATCGTGGCTTTTTGAAAAGCTGTCAATTTTTCGAATCAAGGTCAATTATTACGAGTGTGACGCCTGCGATGCCTGTGCCGTTACCTGTCCCTCGACAGTTATGTCGGCCATACTTAAAAAAGATAAGACTGTTCCGGACTGCTTTGCCTGTGGGACCTGTATCGAAACCTGCCCCACCAAAGCCATATCCTTTACCGCGAATCGCACTTTTCAGGGCACTTATGAGGATTCGCTGGAAATACGGGCGAAGAAAAAATTGGAAAGAAAATCAAAAAGGCATTCCGAATAATTCGCATCCATTTTCAAACATTTATCTTGCCCGGAATAAATAATGATTTTAGTTTAAAAATCGACGGGAAAATTGTATAAACCATATTAATGATATTGAATCCGGTCTTATCGCCGGGGAGTGCCGGAAGGGGAACCTGTTTATGAACAACAGCCTGCGTTTTAATATTGCCGACCAGAAGCCGGTATTTAAGGGCACGGAAAGGGTCAGGCGCTTTAATAAAGACAGAATTATTGAATTTAATCACCGTCATCAGACAGTCCTCGGCAACTATGATATTACCCTGGAATCGGGACAGGTTATTACCCTCGATGAAAAAATTAACAGGGTCTCCAATCTGGGAGCCTTAAGGAATCGTCAACTTCGCGAATCGGTTATTGTCGCGGCCGCACTGTCGGCTGTAGCGGTCGGCCTTCACGGCCGCGCCAGCCTGACACGAATTCCGGAAGATAAAATCACCAATAAAATTACGAATAAACTGAAAAGGGCCAATGACCGCACCGCGGCGCAGATAATGGCCGAAGTGCTCCATACCACCACCAACAAACTGCCGGTCGGTGAGGAAGTCTTAATCGCTTCGACCATTACCGAGGGTGTTCGGGTCAAGCCGGGCAAGGAAGCCGGTGGTAATCCGACCATCGCCGTCGGCGCTCTTTTCGGAAAAAAGGAGCATCGTTCTCAGTACGGTCTCCCGATGCCCAATCATGTCACCCTGCTTTCTATGGGTACCGATGTTATCGATGGTACGACAAAATCGGTGAAGGGTTTGCATTCCAGCTTTACGGCGTTATTTTTGACCGAATCCGGTGTTAAACGCCACCTCCCGGATATTTATGTCCAGCGCTGGATGGGCGGGGCGTATTTTGAGGAATTCAATCCCCGCGAGGTGGACCTGCTTGATGCCGCCGATATAATCAGCCGATCTTACGGTTATTCCAGTCGGAACGAATTGAGCGCGTTCTTCCTCGACAGAAAGCGACACTACCTGGCTATGGAGACTCTAAACAAGGCCGGTATCAGTACACCTTTCGATAATGACGGTGACCTGTTTCCGGCTTTATTGTGCGGTTATGACGGCCTGGAATTCCCCGGCGGAGGAAAACTCAATTCCATGATTGGTGAAATCGGCGGTTCGGCCGAGTGGGCAGTCGGTGTTCTTCCCCTGGTCTGGCGGGGAGGCCAGGCTATCGGGATGCTGACCAGCCAATCCTCGCTGACGAGAGAGGACCTGTCGGCGGAAGATAAATGGCGACACAGATTCAATTTCACCGAAGAGGAATTCATGCTTCTTCAGGATGCCCGCTTCGAGCAGAAACCTTACTTTTCAATACGCGATATTATGGAAGATCCCTTTGCGGGCGGTATCGGTGCTTTCGGCGGCATTACCGATAATTACTACCTGCCTTTTATGAAGGGTGTTACCGCCAATCCGGATGACGGTACGATTGATGTCAATACGCTGGCGATTAATTCGCTCGGGGTCATGGAGTGCTGGCAGTTTAGGCTAAAGTGCAACCGGGATCTGGAACATACAAAGATGCTGATGGCCTCTCCCAAGAACAGCATCAACGGACTCTCCGGACGTGAACTTGAAGATGCTGTAGGGAAATTCATCAAGGATGACAGCCTCAGAAAACGTTTCCGAATCTTTTTCAATAATGAATATTATCCGGCCCTGATTCCGGTCAGGGATAAACTGGTCCTGCTCCATAATGCCATCGATACTCTTATCGGCCGCGGGGCGCTGGATGACAGGGACAGAGAAATAATCGAAGTTACTCAGAGACTGGCCGGCCACTGGTTTATCAATAACGAATAATATTTTATAACTCGCATACCGGCAACAATTTAGAGCCGTCTTCATATTTATTTGAGGTTGGCTTCTTTGGTTCGTCTTAGATTGTAAGACAAAAGGTCAATCGTTATCAGGAGGGCCGGTCATGTTTTATATTCAAAAGCGCAATGATTTCTTATCCAGACTTTCGCCGATTATCACCTTTGTCCGGAAACGTTCTTACAATAAGGCATCTCTTATTTTTGCATTGATGCTTATCGGCGGCATGTTTATTAAAACTTTTGCACAAGCGGGAGGTGATGTTATGCATAACAAACCGGGTATGACGCTGGAAGAAACTTTTAACCTGTACGTTCAGACGGTACAGAATTCGGACCTCGAAGGATTGTTCAGTACAATCACCGATGATGAGCATTTTATATTCTTGACAGCCGGAGGTAAATTAATCGATTCCCGCCAGGGTTATTATGAGTTTCATCGGGAATGGTTCCGGGAGACCGACTGGGAAATGCCGGTCGAGATTGTCGATATCCATAAAGGGAACAATTGTGGTTATGTAACAGCGATCTTTTATTTTCGGAGTAAATTGCCTGACGGAGGACGGTATCTTCTTGACTCTTATTTTACCCTCATTTTCAGGAAAAGTGACGATATGTGGAAGGTTATCGCCGATATATGCACACCAATTGTCCGTCAGTTCGAGGACGCGGATTCAAATATCAAATATAACTTCGAACAGAACTACCTGTTTGATATTATGAAGACGAGGCGGACCGTTAGAAAATTCAAACCTGCTTCCGTACCGGAAGAGCATATCAGAAAAATACTGAATGCCGCCCGCTACGCACCGACGGCCGGAAATCAGCAGCCATGGACATTTCTCGTAGTACAGGATATTGACAGGATTAGCAGGCTAAAATCGGAAGCTCTCGAGTGGTATCTTGAATCTTACAAAAAGTATTCCAATCGCGATGAAAAGAATTTGGACTCGGTTCGTGCTAATCTGGTTTCAACCCTGGAAGATGTTCTCTCGGCACCCGTATATGTGGCCGTTCTGGTTGATACAAAAGTCGAACACCCCGATTATATCATTCATGATGGTGCCCTGGCGGCGGGGCAACTGATGATTGCGGCCCGGGCTCTGGGTTACGGCACCGGTTTTTATACAACATATTTCCCCGAAGATAAAATGAAGGGATTTTTCAATATTCCTGAGAATTATAAGCTGATTTGCTTTACGCCTGTAGGAATTCCCGATGAATGGCCGGAAATGCCGGAAAAGAAAAATATTGATGATTTGATTGTCTATGAGAAATTCGATTGAGGATTCTTTTAGAAATAGACTCTGAATGATGTAAAGAAAGTATCGGTATAACTACCGAACTCGGACCGCATGTCAACCGTCGGCGGGAAGACACCCATATCAACTTCCGGTCTCTTACCCAGCCCGATATAAGCACCCCCGGCCAGATAGATATTCTCGGCGATATTGTATTCCACCGCGGATGTCAGAAGCAGTGAATAATCCGACATGTTCCACAACATCTGTCCGGTGAAAGTAATCAGGGGCGTTATCTGATAACTCGCCCCCGGCGTCAGATAATGTTCCCCCAGAAGATATACGGCGCCTTCGAGATAAGCATCGCCGGTGATAATCTCGGTATAATCTTCAGGTTCATTGGAGCCCGGCTGATTGTAATGATATTCAACAAAGCCGTACATCTTGTCAGTCAGGCTGTAATCCAACCCGACCGTTCCGCGAAAATAAGAATCATCGGCGTCATCATTACTGCTTTTCAATGCCTCCGGAAAGACATAAGCCGCCTCCAGCCAGAATCCGGCCCCGCCGACAGCCCGGGCAATATCAATACCGGTCATCAGGTTTTCCCTGAAACCGAGAAGAATCAGCGCCACATCGGTTCTGGCCACATAATACTTTCCGCGCAGATAAAAAGCCGACTTTTTATATTCGAAATCATCGCCGAAAAGATAACCGGCATCAATCTCCCCCATAAAACCGATCGGTATGCGTACGCGAACGGCGTCAACTCCAACCCTGTCCTCACTGTCCAGCTCATCGTAGGTGTACGGTGCAATGACATCAGTCGGGTTTATGGATCGCGCCGAGCCCCAGGCAATCGCCTGGCGGCCGATATAAATATCGGCCAGACGGCATCTGATGGTCAAAAAGGCACGGTCGAGATTCTGGAATATGGCGAAACTGCCCAATGGTTCATCATAGCCGGGATAAAGCCGGGCACGGATATCATCGGCCCGGTAGGACTGCCGGTTGAATTGTGAAAATCCCGTATCAAGATAATACAGCGTGCTGTCCTGTATCCTCGGTACGAAATTGTACGACATCGTCAGGGATATATTTTCATCGATACTCAGCCTGGCGTTTATTCGTATCCGGTTGCTGACCATACCCGTCGTCGGCTGATTGAAAAGCCCGGATAATCCTTTCGGTTCCGGGAAATCATAAGCGACAAAAAAGCTCTTATAATAACCGTTGATTGAAAGCTCCGCTGATACTGGATGATGCATTACCGCAATTAACAGGATTAAAAAAGAAAGTAAAATTAGTCTATAATATATTTTATTCATGATTGCTTTGAACACGGTTTTCTATCCCCTGTTTTCGTCGCTGTCGATGCGGCCGTCTTTCAATGTTATCAGCCGCCGGGCACGTTCCATTATTTTGACATCATGAGTCGAGAAAACAAAAGTCATGCCGCTCTTTTCGTTGAGTTCGCGCATCATATCGAGCAGTTCGATACCGGTTTTGGAGTCGAGATTGGCCGTCGGTTCATCGGCCAGAATCAGCGCCGGCCGTGAAACCATTGCTCGCGCCACGGCCACTCTCTGCTGCTGACCGCCGGAAAGCTGGGTCGGGATACGGTCGGCAAATCCCTCCAATCCCATAGTCTTGAGAATCTCCCCCACCCGGCGATGCCGCTCCGCTTTGGGCACAGCCTGGAGAAGCATGATATATTCGATATTCTCTTCGACAGTCAGCACCGGAATAAGATTGTACGCCTGAAAAATGAAGCCGATATTGTCTCTTCGAAAATCGGACAACTCCCTGCCGCTCATATCGGAGATA
>Ga0272443_10005035_pt1 | contig 13914 bp, 10 predicted proteins | sample SSMAcet12_FD_193581 | JGI IMG/M metagenome (GOLD analysis project Ga0272443, IMG submission 193581) | Marine sediment archaeal communities from Little Sippewissett salt marsh, Falmouth, MA, United States - SSM-Acet-12 | ecosystem: Environmental > Aquatic > Marine > Wetlands > Sediment ...
GGGGGCTATCTGAAAAAGGGCGAAGAAATACTAAAAATAGACGATCGAGACTACCGCCTGATCCTGGAACAAAGAAGAAGCGTCCTCACGTCGGCCCTCTCCGCGCTGAAACTCGAGCAGGGACGCCAGGACGTGGCCGAGAAGGAATGGGAAATCCTTACGGGAGGAAAGAATGCCGGAGAAATCGACACGGACCTGGCCCTCAGAAAGCCACAGTTGACGGACGCTGAAGCGACCGTCACCTCGGCCGAGGCGGTCCTGCGCCAGGCGGAACTTGATTGTGAGAGAACATCAGTCACGGCACCCTTTAATTGTCTCGTCCGTGAAAAGTATGCGGACATCGGGTCCCACCTGTCATCACAGGACCAGATAGCGGAGATTGTCGGAATCGATGAATACCGCATACAGGCCTCCGTGCCCGTTGATCGTCTGAAATGGATCACTTTTCCGAAAGGAAATGATAACACCGGATCGATAACGCGCATTATCTCCGGAAGCGATGCAGCACGCTATGAGAAAAACGGCCGTGTGGAGAACCTTCTCGGCGACCTCGATGAAAAGGGCAGAATGGCGCGTATCCTCGTGTCCGTTTCCGACCCGTTGAACAGAAACTTCGAGGGCGGCACACGACCGCTTCTCATCGGTGAGTACGTCCATCTGGAAATCGAGGGCCCCGCGCTCGACGATGTGGTCCGCCTCCCCCGTCGGGCACTCAGGGACGGCGAGAAGGTCTGGATACTCACCGACGATGGCACCCTGTCTATCACACCGGTGGAGATCATCTGGCGGGATAATGACAGCGTCCTCGTAAGAAACGGATTAACCGACGGCGATCGCGTAATCGTGTCAAACCTTTCTTCACCCGTTCCCGGCATGAAACTCAGTACCGACTCCCGCATAAATCGTGAAAAAGCCACCGCTACACGGAAGATTGCACATCCCACGCCTGACGGCGCGAAAGGTAACTGACGTGGAAAGAAAAGACACATTCGGCCGCCGGTCCGGACCTCTCGCATGGATGGCGGGCAACTCCGTCGCGGCAAACCTGCTCATGATCGTTTTTCTCGTGGGTGGTCTTATCTGGGTCACCCAGATCAAACAGGAAGTCTTCCCCGATTTCGACCTCGATTACGTCACAATCAGCGTCTCCTATCCCGGTGCGAGTCCCGGTGAAGTGGAACAGGGCATTGTCCTTGCCGTTGAAGAGGCCATCTCCGGCCTGGTGGGCATAAAAGAGATTTCCTCCACGGCACGGGAAGGTGTCGGGCGCATCCAGGTCGAGATGGTCGAAGGATACGACATCCAGAAGCTTTCCCGCGACATCCGAAACGAGGTGGACCGCATATCGTCCTTCCCGGAAGACACCGAGGACCCGGTCGTGAAAATTGCGACGCACCGCCGTGAGGTGATTTCTCTCGTCGTCTACGGAGAGCACGATGAAAAGACCCTTCGGGCGACGGTTGAGGAGTTGCGTGACGGTCTTCTCCAGGAACCGGGTATCACCCAGGTCGATCTTGCAGGCGTCCGCGATCTTGAAATCAGCATCGACGTACCCCGCGAAAGCCTTCGGGCCTACAATCTGCGGCTTGAAAATATAGCGGACACGGTGCGAAACGCGGCGGTGGAAATACCGGGTGGAGGACTCAAGACGGAAGGCGGTGAACTCCTCATGCGGATGACGGAACGCCGTGATTTCGGACGTGATTTCGCCCGTATTCCCGTCGTCTCGTCGTCGGACGGCACGAAAGTACTGCTGGAGGACATCGCACGCATCACCGACGGCTTTGAAGACTCCGATCGCCGTGCCACCTTCAACGGTCAGCCGTCGGTGATGATCGAAGTATACCGTGTCGGTGATCAAACCCCCATCTCGGTGGCCGACACCGTTCTCGCCTACGTTGACCGCATTGAAAAAACATTGCCGCCCGGCATCAAAATTGATGTGCTGCGTGATATGTCTGATGTCTATCGTCAGCGCCTGAACCTTCTCTTGAACAATGGATACATCGGTCTCGGCCTTGTCCTCATCCTGCTGGGTCTCTTTCTGGAAGCTCGTCTTGCCTTCTGGGTCACCATGGGCATTCCCATCTCTTTTCTGGGCGCCTTCCTCTTCCTGCCACTCTTCGGGGTCAGCATCAACATGATGTCCATGTTCGCCTTCATCGTGGCATTGGGTATCGTCGTCGACGACGCCATCGTCGTGGGAGAAAATATTTATGCCTATCGGGAACGGGGTTTCCCATTTCTCGACGCCGCAGTGGCGGGCGTCAAGGAAGTGGCCATGCCCGTCACGTTCAGCGTCCTCACCAATATCGTCACCTTCACGCCTCTTCTGTTCGTACCGGGTATGATGGGAAAGATATTCAAGGCCATACCCATTGTGGTGATTGCTGTGTTTTCCATATCGCTGGTTGAGTGTCTCTTCATTCTTCCCGCTCATCTTACCATCCATCGCAGGGGTGACGACTGGGGACCTATGGGTTGGCTTCACCGCAGACAACAAGCCTTCAGCGGCCGTTTCAGCCGTTTTGTGAGAAACGTGTACGGCCCTTTCCTGGAAAGGCGTCTCGCCCGCCGGTCCCTGACGGTGGCGATGGGTATCGCCGTGCTTATGATGACGTTCGCCTACGTCCACAGCGGGCGCATGAATATTACGCTCATGGAGAGAATCGAATCGAATTTTGCCCAGGTGGAAATCGCACTCCCTTATGGATCGTCCGTTAACGAAACCAAAAAAGTTGAACAGATGCTCGTAACGGCCGCACAGAAAATCGCCGACAAAAACGGCGGCCCAAAACTGGTCAAGGGAATATTTGCCTATACCGCCGCCACCGTAAACGGAACGGCCGGCGGTCACACGGCGCGGGTGCGTGTTTACCTGACTCCGCCCGACGAACGCCCGATTCGGACGGGCGAATTCGTCAAAAAATGGCGGGCCCTCGTGGGAACGGTACCCGGCGTGGAGGTACTTTCCTTTAAATCGTACGGCGGAGGTCCGGGGCACCGGGCCGCCATGTCCATTGAATTGAGCCATCGAAGCCTTACCGTTCTCGAAGCGGCCGGTGCGGAGTTGGCCGAGGCCTTCAGCTATTTTCCCAAAGTGACGGATATCAACGACGGTTTCTCGCCGGGCAAGCAACAGATCGACTTCACTATCCGCACCGAAGGTGAATCTTTGGGTCTGAGCGCCCGTGACATAGCTCGCCAGGTGAGAAACGCTTTCTACGGGACGGAGGTTCTGCGCCAGCAGCGAGGTCGGAACGAGGTCACCGTCATGGTGCGCCTGCCGGAGGAAGAACGCGTTTCCGAGTACGACTTGGAAGAGCTGATGCTCCAAACGCCGTCGGGCGGAGAAGTCCCCCTCAGGAACGTGGTAAACATGGAGAGAGGCCGGGCCTACACGGAGATCGAACGCCGGAACGGACGGCGCGTTATCACCGTTACGGCGGACGTGGACCCGCCCGGTGAGGCGAATCGCATCCTCTCCGCCCTCACCAGGGATACGCTGCCGGAGCTGGAACGGAAATACACCGGTCTTCGGTACGGGTTCGAGGGCCGTCATGCGGACATGATGGAAAGTATGAAGAGCCTCTTTCTCGGTCTGATGATCGCGCTTCTCGTCATATACGGGCTTCTGGCCGTCCCCTTCAAAAGCTATATCCAGCCGCTTGTCGTCATGATCAGCGTTCCCTTCGGCATTGTGGGTGCGGTGCTCGGGCATATACTCCTGGGCTACAGTCTCAGCATCATGAGCCTCTTCGGAATGGTAGCACTGTCCGGCGTGGTGGTGAACGATTCTCTCATTATGATCGATTTCGCCAACCGCGAGCGACGGCAAGGGAAAACCGCCCACGATGCGATCCGAAATGCCGCCGTCCAGCGTTTCCGTCCTATCCTGCTCACGTCGCTCACGACGTTCGGCGGGCTTTCCCCCATCATGCTGGAAACCTCCCGCCAGGCCCGTTTCATGATCCCCATGGCCATATCGCTGGGATTCGGCATTCTCTTTGCCACATTGGTAACGCTGATACTGGTACCCTGTTTCTACATGGTCGCGGAAGACGTGAAACGGCGGCTTCACAATGTTCTCTATTGATACGGGGCGTACACGAAGCGATGTGTGCCGCTATCCCGCCTCATACCGTGTCACGCTATTAAACGGGTTTTTCAGCACGCTTCGCACAATCCGGCGAGCGATCCTGTCATAATTTTTTGTCACACGATGAGGACCTCCACAACATGGTGATGGAACTCATCAAGCATCTTCCGATCACAACAGGGGCTGTACATTTTCCGCGTTGACTCAACTGCAACATTTTTCTATATTTGACCGCCAAGGGCACAGAGACTCGTGTCCATTGCAGATTATGATCGCCGCTTCGCGCTGCGCTGTTGTTACGATAATGAAACGCCGGTGATCCCACGTCACCGACACGACCACACTGATACGAATGAGAGGTCTCCCCGCGATGAATACTCCATACAACGACCGCCCCTGGTTCAAATCATACGACAATGAGGTCCCCGACTCACTTGATTACGACGCCATTTGCCTTCCAGATATACTGCGGCGCACGGCACGACAATATCCTGACAGGACGGCCCTGATATACGAAGGCACGACCCTTTCCTACAGGGAACTGGACGAGGCCGTTCTTCGCTTCGCGTCCTTTCTCGCATCATGGGGCGTCTCCCCAGGAGATGTCGTCGCCATTCTCCTTCCCAACCTGATCCCCACGGTGATAGCCTATTTTGGGGCCCTCGCAGCCGGTACCGTCGTCGTCATGAACAACCCCCTCTATACGGATCCGGAACTGGAGCATCAACTGAACGATGCCGGTGCCACGGTGCTTATCACGCTCGACCTGCTCGCAAACCGGATGATCACCCTCCGCGCCAGAACGTCCGTCAGGCACATTGTGTACACAACAGTGGGAGACTATCTCCCGCCGCTTAAGAAAGTGCTTTTCACGCTGTTCGGACGGGCAAAGAAACTGTCGGCAGCGGTCCCCCGGGACGAGCATGTCTGCACGTGGGCGACAGCGCTGACGGAGAATTCGGCCGCCCTCCCGGACATCCCATTAACGCACGACGACACCGCTATGTATCAGTATACGGGTGGAACGACGGGTATCCCTAAGGGTGTGGTGCTGACCCACGGGAACCTGAGCAAACAGATTCAACAGTTCCTCGCCTGGGCCCCGGAGTGGGCCCGTTCGTCGGAGATCATGATGGGCGCTCTGCCCTTCTTCCACATGTTCGGTCTTTCCACGTCGATGACACTGCCCCTCTATGCAGGTTGGACATCTCTCTTGGTTCCCCGGCCCCACTCCCGGGCACTCCTCACGGCGATTGCCCGGTACCGGCCATCACTGGCCACCATGGTACCCACCATGATCATCGAGATGATGCACCACCCCCTTTTCTCGAAAACGGACTTTTCCTGTTTCAAATCCGTCGTCTCCGGCGGCTCTTCCATACCCATTGACGTTATCCGTCAATTCGAAGAAAGTACCGGGGCCACCATTATTGAAGGGTACGGTCTCACCGAAGCATCTCCCGTGACACATGTAAATCCCGTGGGCGAGAAACCGCGCAGGGCGGGAAGCATCGGTCTTCCCTTCCCGGACACGCACTGCCGGATCGTCGATCTTGAACGAGGCACTGATGACATGCCGGTGGACGCGGCGGGAGAGTTGATCATACAGGGACCGCAGGTGATGAAAGGATACCTCCATATGCCGGATGAGACGGCATATGCCCGTCGTGACGGCTGGTTGTACACGGGCGATATCGCAACCATGGACGAGGACGGCTATTTCTATATCGTCGATAGGAAAAAAGACCTCATCATATCAAAGGGATATAACATCTATCCCCGGGAGATCGACGAGGTCCTCTACACACACCCGAAAGTAAAGGAAGCGTGCACCATCGGTCTTCCCGATCCTGTGCGCGGTGAGACGGTCACCTCCCTTGTTGTTCTCAAGGAAAATGAAAGTGCAACAGAGGACGAATTGATTGAATACTGCACGACACGTCTTGCACGATACAAACTGCCCCGCCGCATTGAATTCCGCAGTGACCTGCCGAAAACGAATATCGGGAAGATTCTGCGGAAGGATATCAGGCAAGAGGTTCTTGATGGTGACATGGACAATGAGCGCTCCTGACACGGCGGTTCCGGCAGTGTTTTTTTCCCGTTTCCCTCTCTATTCCGTGTCCCCGGAAGGGATGCGGACGGCACATCTCTCTACAACAGCTTCGGCCTTCTTCTTCAGGGTAACGGCGACATCGTCCCGCCGCGCGAGAGCGGCAGCGAGCACATCCAGGATGTCATAATAAAGGTCCCATCCCCGGCGCTCCCCGTGGTACTGCGTCTCGAGGGGACACGGGTTACCTGTCGTGCGCGTTACGGCATCGGCGATGCGCGGAACACCCGTTTCGATAAAAGCGATCCCGTCTTGATCCTTTTGTTCCTCGAAAAAAGCGGCGGCCCGAAGCGCGAAGCGCAGGTAGACGACGGAAAGAGGTATCTTGGAGACGAAACATCCCGTAAAGGGATCGACGCGATCCTTGACCGTCCCGGCATCGTCATCGATCACCTGCGCATAGGCGGAAAAATACAGGATGCGCAGATAATCTCCGATCAATTTGCCGGTGGCGGCGCTCACGATCGCCTCCTGTGCAAAGGCGTCTTTGTCGTGCCGCATAATCAGCCCCGATTCGTGTACATATCCGAGCGCCTCCATCCCTTTCAACATCGTCGATAGTATGTAGGCCTGATCCTCGGCACGGCCGATAAAGGACGGGGTAAAGGGACGAAACCGTATCAGGCTGTCGACACGAATCCCCGTGGTGCCCCCGGTGACGTGTATCCGTTGAAGGACAGTGCGCATACCGTCGAACGGCGCGGCATCGTATTTCTCCATCATCTCCGCTTCAGTGGACAGTGCCTGCGGCACGGCGCTGAAAAAGATGTGTTCGTCGAACGACAGGGCACGGTCCGGGAAAGTGACGTCTGGAGTAAAAAGCGAATGGTAGATGTCGTCATGGTTGACCAGCGCACCGGCGATCATGCCGAGTGTAACGGGTTTACCCGCCGCATCGACACCCGTCGCACCCCACAGGGGCGTGGCGAGGTGCTCGAAGGCGGACCGTTCCGTTTCCGCGACCAGTTCTTCGTTGGGGAAAACCTGGTCGAGGTCGATCTTGAAGGTCGCCTTTAGCCGCCTGTCAATGAGTGTATGCCAGAAAGCGGCCAGGGCCTTCAGGAAACTGTAGTGGCGTCCGTATTCACCGTCAACGCCGAAAACCGAGAGAAGTCCATCGGCGTCGTGGCGATTCATGTAGTGTCGAGCGGCAGGTAGCAGCACTTCCTCGATGATGGCTTCCGCATCCGACTCGCAAAAGACATGGACACGGAGATTGTGAAAGCCGCCCGTCGCTGCCAGTTCCTCTTCCACATACTTCTTGGCCACGGTGTGCAGACCTCTGTGCGTAACGGAGAGAGACAGGGCACAGACACACCTTTCGCCGTCGGCGACGTTACCCCGTAACCGCTCGTATGCCACGGTTTCGTCCAGACCGCGAAGGCCATGGAGGATCTCGTTTTTCTCCGGTGCGACGCCGATATGGACGGGGTGATCGTACCAGAATACCTGTGGCTCTTGCATAACGCGTGAAAGTTCTTTTCGCACGTCGGCGCTCAGGGAGAGCTTCTCAATATCCGTCGATGAGGAAGGCGGTGTGAGAAGAACATTCGATGTAAAGAGCAACTCGCGAGCGGGCACCACGGGGCTCTCATTTCGCTCAGTGACCGTAACGGTACGTTTCGCGCGGAGGCGTGCAATCTTCCCGTTCCCCCGCCCCCAAACGCCTGCCGCCTCGGGGCAGAAGACAGTCCACAGTCTCTCGGCAAGACTGTCTCCGTCACCGATGTTCCCATCCAGCGCCATCCATGAGGCAAGAGAGCGGACCTTATCGGCGAAACCAGCGTCCTGCTGAGAGACGGCGTCGATTTCCCCATGTACGCGGTCTATTCCGGTGCAATAAAACCGTGCAACACTCCCCCACCGAGTATGCGTCGTCATCTCATCCAGTGAGACACGTGCCCGGGTGTAGTAGGGATGAAGGGGCCCTGCCAGAGCGATGAGGAACGCGGCATTCAACCTCCGAGCGATCCCCGCATCTGAAGTGGTTTCACTCTCGAAATGAGAAACGGGATCGAAGAGACACCTGTTGTCGTTCTCGTAACAGGAATGAAACAATCGCACGAGTATGGATTGAAAGGTATCGTTCATAGGAAATCGCCCTTTTTGTGCCTATATCCTAAACATAAATGGCAGGCGAAAACATATCAACTGATTTCAACGGCTATGACAGCTCACCGCACTCTTTGATGGAAACCGTCTTCGAGGGTCTTCCGCTCTGTGAACCCAAGGTCTCGATGCTTTTCACCACGTCCATCCCATCGATAACCGATCCGAAGACCACGTGCTTGCCGTCCAGCCACGCCGTTTTCGTCGTGGTAATGAAGAATTGCGATCCATTCGTGTCGGGACCTGCGTTTGCCATCGACACAATCCCCGGTTTCGTATGCTTGAGGGTGAAGTTCTCGTCGTCGAATCTGCTGCCGTAGATGGACTTGCCGCCCGTCCCGTTGTGATTGGTGAAATCCCCGCCTTGGATCATAAAGTCCGGGATAATCCGATGGAATGTGCTGCCCTTGAATCCGAAGCCATTTTCACCGGTGCATAATGCGCGAAAATTTTCACTCGTTTTCGGAACCACATCGGCACACAATTCAATGACGATACGTCCTAATAGTTCGTCATCAACCGCAACATCGAGAAAAACGTTCACCCGTTCCATAGTGTACTCCTTTATGCTCTTTTAGTAATGAATGGTCATACCCGTTTTCACACAGGTATCACGCGCCCGTATTTAGTGCGTCACCGCCGCATTGTCAATGTATTTTCGTTGTCCCCCGTGCTTTGCACATCCGACGCGCTTCCAGGCTCCACAGGAATACTACCGCCCTGTGTTGCTGGCATATCGCCGTCCCGACCGGCGTTCGGTAACTCGAAAACTTCCTTTGGCAACATATCCGGCGACTCTTTCGCCAGTACTCACCGCTTGTAAGCATTTTATTCCACTGCTTATTGAACACCTGAAACATCTGTGACAGCAAAAACCCCCGTTGTGATCTCATAACAGGGGTTTGCTTGATCGATACCGGTATCAGTTATTTCTGTACGCGCCGACGGAGACGATAACGTCACCGCAGCGGGCGAAGAATGCGGTTTTCTCCTCTACACGCTGTGTCACGGGATTAAGATAGGCATAATCGACAGACCCTTTGCCGTCCCGTTCTGCTATGCCAATGATTTCCCGCCTGAAATACCTGCCGTCTTCATCAGCCTTGTTATACATATTCTGACCGATAACCGCACTGTTTGTTCCGTGGGCACGAATCGTCCCGGCGGAATCATAGACCACCACATACAGGTCGCGGTCGATGAATTGTCCCTCAGGGTCTGAGAATACACTGAAGGCTTCGGGTTCACCGTGTTTCTTCAGATACCGGACAGCCTTTTTCAGTACCAACTGCGCATCTTTCTCACTGCCCTTTTCCCCGGCACCGAAAAGTCTGACCAGTTCCGAGACGTATCCCTTCAATTTTTCCGCCTGCTCACGCGTGTGACCCGCCGCGGTTGCGAGTTCCACGGCGCTCGATGCATTCTTTTGCGTTACCTGGTCCATTTCCGCCACGGCTGTACTGATTTGTGTAACACCCGCGGACTGTTCGCTGCTCGCCTCCGCGATTTCATCGATTAGTTTGTGCATCTTTTCGGAAATTTCGATGTTCTTGTTAAAAGCTTCCGTTGTAGCAACAGTTACATCGTGTCCCCGACGGACTGATGTAATGGTTTTATCAATGAGCCGGTTTGTCTCTCCGGCCGCATCGGTGGCCTTGGCCGCCAGGTTTCGCACTTCTCCGGCAACAACGGCAAAGCCGGCTCCCGCTTCGCCGGCCCGGGCTGCCTCTACCGCCGCATTCAGTGCAAGCAGGTTCGTCTGGAAGGCAATTTCGTCAATGGTCTTTATGATCTTTTCCGTCTCCTTGCTGTTTTGCGTAATATCCGTGATCGCGTCTTCCATATCCCGCATGTGACTGACGACACCCTTCAGTACAGTGTCCAGTTCGCCCATCATTGCTTTCCCTTCCTGGGCGTTATCCGCGTTCCGCCGCGTCATCGACGACATTTCTTCCAGCGAGGAAGATGTTTCTTCAAGGCCCGCCGCCTGCTGGTTCGCCCCCTCCGCCATGGATTCGCTCGCCGAATGCACCTTATCCGCTGCACCGGCCATGGCATCGCCGCCGGCACTGAGTCCATAGGCAACCTGGTTCAATGGCCTCAACAAGACGTGGGCAAACCACGCAAAGTTTACGAGAAGGGCACCGAAGGCCACGACGACACAGAGGATCGTGGATTGATAGCTGTCCACACCATGGGCACCCATGATGTAGAAACCAATGAGTCCCACGATGATACCAGGAATGATTTTCCCCAGAATTTTCGTCGGCCGTCTTTTGCCGTAGATAAGCGCCAACAAACACACCAACAGGAACGCCGATACAGAAACCAATGCACTGACAAAAAGAATGTCTTTTAACATATCAATCCTCCCCATTATAGTGAGCCCTCCAGCAGGACACCGACGGGACACCTTCACGAAACCACTCCCCAAGTGATTCCGCTTATTCCTACTTTATCTTCGGTTTTATCTGAAGAAACTTGAGAATTTTATGAAAGTGCCGTGGAAACGAGCAATGCCGCTGCCGTGATTGATCGCTCAGGTGCCACTCATCATACATACAATTCATCGGTGGCAGAATACCACTCGAGACGTTTTCAGCAGCCTCCCTCACGGCAATGCCGTGTGCAGCGTGTCATTTTTCTTTCAGAGAGGCCAGAACTTTCGGGACGGTATTGAGGGGACTGATCCCGTACCAGAAGTCCTGAATAACACCCGTCTCGGAAATGAGAAAGACCGACCGGGTGATACCCATATATTTCCGACCGTAAAGTGTTTTCTCTCCCCACGTGCCATAGGCATCTGAAACGACATGGGTATCGTCGGAGAGCAGAGGAAAGCCCAATCTGTTTTTCTCATCGAATTTTTTCTGTGTCTTTACAGCATCGGGACTGATACCGACAATGGAAATCCCCAGAGATTCAAATTCGTCGCCGGCATCACGCAACGACACTGCTTGAGTGGTTCACCCCGAAGAACCCGCCTTCGGGTAGAAAAACAGTAGGAGAATCCGGTCCCTGAAGTCGGAAAGTTTCACTGGTTTTCCGTTTTGATCGGTCAGTTCGAAGTCCGGCGCCCGGTCACCCTTGTTCAATCTCGCCATGTGTTTTTCCCTTCTCGCCTTTTTCATTTAACGTGACAGAAATCATCTATTTCCTCGATCTGTCCTCAGGCAGATAATCCTCTCTCACCGGCGAGAAAACCTCGATAATGATGGCATCCTCCATGATTTCCGCACCGTGGTCGATATCCCCCGGTATGCACCAGCTGTCACCTGGATTGGCGTCGAACGTATCCTCACCGATGAAGAGCCGGAGTTGACCGGAGAGACAATATCCCGTCTGTTCGTAGCGGTGGGCGTGCCGGGGCAAAACGCTGTCTTTTGCCAGGGCAAATTTCGCCATCAGAGTTTTATCGCCGTACACCAGTGTCTTCATGTCGATTCCGTCGATAAGGGTCCGATACCCGCGGTGTGATTTTTTTTCAAACATCGGTACCTCCTTTGCTCTCATTGTACTCATAAAAACGACACATTGAAAAGCATGTTCATCATCCGCATTGCGACAGGAACCATTCCGCGTCCTGAACGATCGTTCGACGGTGTTCCTCCGTCATTCCCGTCAACGCCCGGTACGGGAGAGCCATGCGGGGATTGGCGGCAAGCACGGCATCATGGGAAATCAGAAAATACCAGTAGAGGTAATTGAAGGGACAGGCACCCGGCCCGTTTTTAATGATCGGACTGTAGCGGCAACCACTGCAATAGTCCGACATGCGGTTGATGTACGCACCGGAGGCGGCATAGGGTTTGGACGCAAGTATACCTCCATCGGCATAGAGGGCCATACCGTGGGTGTTCGGCAGTTCCACCCATTCGAAGGCATCAGCATAGACGGCGAGATACCACGCCTCCACCTGGGCGGGATCGAGACCAGCAAGGAGAGCGAAGTTGCCGGTGACCATCAACCGTTGAATATGGTGGGCGTACGCGTTGCGTCGGGTGGCCGTGATGGTCTCCCTCATGCAGGCCATGTCCGTCTCCGCCGTCCAATAGAAGTCCGGCAAGGGACGGTCGGCGGCAAAGAAATTGCTCCTGCGATAGTCCGGCATGTGCATCCAGTAGATACCGCGGATGAATTCGCGCCATCCGATGACCTGCCGGATGAAACCCTCGGTGGACTGAATGGGTGCGTCACCGTGCTCGCAGGCATCGCATGCCGCCCGACAGACCTCATCGACGCCGAGAAGTCCGATATTCAGATAGGGTGACAGAAGCGAATGGAATAGTGTGTCTTCTCCTGTTTTCATTGCATCCTGGTAGATACCGAACTGCGGCAGAGAACGCGATATAAAATAACGAAGGGTGGCGAGGGCATCACGGCGGGTGACAGCCCAGGCGAAGTGATCCAAATCGCCGAAGTGATTGGGGAAGTATTTCGTCACCAGATCCATAACGTCCCGCGTCACGGCATCGGGCGGAACGCGCAAACGCGTCGGCAGGCTGACGTCTTTCGGGAGAGCACTCCGGTTTTCCGGATCATAGTTCCACCGTCCGCCCTCCGGGACGTCGCCGTCCATCAGAAAACCCGTCCGGCGGCGCATGTCGTGATAGAAATGCTCCATCCGCATGGTCGTTCGCTTTCCGGCCCAATGGGCAAACTCTTCGTGTGTGGTGATGAAGCGATCATCATCACGTACCTCGACGGGTACGCTGAATCGACGGTCCCATTGCCGGATCATCTCTCGCACCCGCCATTCCGACGGTTCCGTCACAATAATCCTCTCCGCACCGTGTCGCGACAGGGCACGGTCCACCTCGCCCGTGAGCAACCCTGTGTTACCCGCGGCATCGAGGGGAATGTAATCCACCGTCAAACCGTCACGGCGGAGGCTTTCCGCGAAGTGGCGCATTGCCGACAAGACGAGGACGATCTTCTGCTTATGATGACGGACGGATGTGGCTTCCTCGCGCACCTCCGCCATGAAAATTACATCGCTGCTCATGTTCACATCTCTGAGTGTACTGATATCGCGGCTGAGTTGATCGCCGAATATGACGCGCAGAATACTCATGGGGTCACGACTGGTCCTGCTTCTTTTGTGCCTTGACGAGTGTTTTTTGCATCTTCTTCCATTTTTTCAGGTCGTTTTTTGACGTGTCCAACGCCGTCCCGTCCCGCGGAATGGATAACTGCGACGAACTGTGTGTCAACGGAATCGCCTCACCGGAACCGGGTGCTTTCCCATCGTTACCACTCTCGAGTGGAAAGCCGGGGAATGAATCCGCTTCCCGTTTCTTCTGAACCCTGGTCATCACCCATTTCGCAAAGGTTTTTCCGAACTGGCCGACAAATCCGGCAACGAGGACAATCAGTACCCACGTGAGAATATCGAAAAGATCATATTCCATTGTTCTCCTCTCACTCCACAAGACTCTCATAATAGTATACCGTATTACGGCGCAGGGTGATACATGTATTGTCCGGCATGGATGTGCGGTTTCTTTTCTATGACTAAGAGCTGTTTACGCAATGCCGCATCATGTGCAGACCGGTCGGTATTCCGCCGTCTCGCCTGTGTGACACCCGACTC
>Ga0272443_10005036_pt1 | contig 13912 bp, 8 predicted proteins | sample SSMAcet12_FD_193581 | JGI IMG/M metagenome (GOLD analysis project Ga0272443, IMG submission 193581) | Marine sediment archaeal communities from Little Sippewissett salt marsh, Falmouth, MA, United States - SSM-Acet-12 | ecosystem: Environmental > Aquatic > Marine > Wetlands > Sediment ...
ATCCAAGCGACTCCTGAAAAAAATGAACAGCAACCTTCATCTCACAAGCACCTTGGGTGAAGGCAGCAATTTCTACTTTGACTTGTTATTGGATTATGATGATAATGAACGACAGGAAGAAGATAGTGAAAAAATGGCTATTCCTTATGATAAAAAGGAGTTTAGTACAAATCTCGCAGGAAAGAAAATCATGATTGTGGAAGATGATCCGATCAATATGAAACTGGCTAAAACGGCATTGTCAAGATTTTCAAAAGGGTTGATTATTTTTGAAGCCAAAGATGGAAAAGAAGCTCAGGATCTTTTTCAAAAGCATCAGCCGGACCTGGTCTTTATGGACATCGTTATGCCTGAAGTGGATGGATACTTTGCTACAAATATGATACGACAACTGGATGAACAAATACCCATTGTGGCCATGACAGCAAAGGCTTTGAAAGAAGATAAAGAAATCTCCATAAATTCAGGAATGAATGATTTTATCACCAAACCAATTTCTTTGGAAAAGCTGGAAGAGATGTTAAAAAAATATTTATAAACCCGGACTAATAAAGCTTGTTTTTCTTTTATAAGGATGAGACCGAAATATCGAATTTGCCATTTTGTTTGATATTTTCCCGATTTTCCATCATCATCTTAATGAAAGTTTCGACAAAAACCGGATCAAATTGTTTACCCGCGTTATCCTTCATTTCTTTGAGAGCAGAATCAAAATCCAGGGGTTTTCTGTAAGACCGTTTGGAACTCATGGCGTCCCAGGCGTCAACAATCGTGATAATTCGTGAAATTTCCGGTATTTCCCTACCGCTTAAGCCACCGGGATAACCATTGCCATCCCATCTTTCATGATGGTGAAGGACCAGTTTGGCAATGCTCTTTAATCTCACTGAATTCTTAAGGGTTTCGTACCCCCAAACGGGATGCTGTTTGATGACTTCAAACTCATCATTCGTCAATTTGTTGGTTTTGTTTAAAACGGCATCCGGGATGAGTATCTTTCCCAAATCATGCACCAACCCAGCCCAGTAGGCCTGTTTGCAATCTGAAGGACTCAGTTTGAGCTCTTGTGAAAGAGCCAATGATAAGTTAGCCACATTTTCCGAATGGCCTTTTGTATAATTATCATGTATTTCCAACATTTTGACGATTGAAATAATGATTTCTTTGGTGAAAGCTTCCTTCATTTCACTGTATCGCTGTATTTTATAAAACGCCGTTGCCAAATATCGAAAGGCTTTCATGGATTCCAGGGATTCATGAGAAAAAGTCTTATCATTTTCAGTGGCGATATCCAGGCTAATGCCGCCCTCGGGAACATTTCCGATAGACAGTTCAAAAAACAACGTTTCTTTATAATCTTTTGAAGCTTGTTTGATCAACTCTAAATCATGTTTTTGGGGATCGTTAGGATTATGAATTTCTCGATTTGTAAAATCTATCAGATTTTTTTCAATGCTAACCTTATTAAATCCTTTGATGAAAATTTCCTTTGGAATCCTTGTTTTCTTTAATATGCTAATATCATGCCCTACACTGTCAAGAAAGAGGACGTTATTTTCGTTGTATATATATACCGTTCCGTAATCAGCTTCTGGTATGATTTGGAAAGCATTTTTGAAAAGTAATTTCATGAAATATTGATTATCCATTTGTGTTGTTTCGTCGAATTTACTTGAAATTTCAATGATCTTGGATAGTTTTTCAGCTAACTGCTCGTTTTCGAAGCTTTTTTTCTCAAGTTCGTCGTTCATTTCTTTGAGAGTTTCGTTTGTGGCTTCAAGTTCTTCATAGTTTCCGGTTATTTCTTCAGCCATTTCTTTGTAGCTTTTAATAACGTGTTGTATTTCCTCCACATCAGTGTTTTCCCAAATATAAGAATAACTGTTTGGGTTTCTGATGTCAAATCGTTTAATATTCTTTGCAAGATTTGTCAACGGTTCAGCATATTTTTTTGAAATGAAGGTTATCAAGAACACGACCAGTAAGAACAACAGGATAATTTGTCCCATCAGGTTGAAGAGATTTTCCTGTATTCTTTTTTCCAAATGTCTTTTTGTAAAATAAACCGTCAGGCTTCCTAAAACAACATCATCGTATAGAATGGGTTCCTCTATTTTCAGGAGATCTTTTTCCGGGGGCCTCTTCCCTACATCGAGATGAAGAAACCCTTGCTCCTCTTTTATGACCAATCGGGTAACACTGTCAACGGATAAGAAAGAGTCCATATTTTCTCTCAAAACACTTTCATCAAGATTCCATAAAGGTTCTTTACTACTCATCAATAAAGCGTTGGTTAACCAGGAGACTTCTTGGGCAAAGTCTTTTTCCAGTTCCTTTTTGTCAAAATAGAAAACCAACATTAGAACACTGATGAATATGACAGCTAATGCCAAGACCGTGTATTTGAGGATTTTTCTGTTTAGTTTATTCATGGGCCAATCACCCTACCCCTGTGTATCTGGATATTATAAAAGAGAAAAAACAAAGAGATAGTGTTTTTTTCTTATAACAATTCACTATCTATTTTTCGGTTTCTAACAGCATCTTCTATTATAGGATATAAAGATAAAGATAACGATTTTTTTCTTTAAGTATTAATGAAGGATTTTAATCAATAGCCAATTATTTTCATTGGTTTTGAAACAAAAATTTTTGTATGTCCTTCATGGAATAGGGTTTTGCAAGATAATCGTTCATTCCGGCCTGGATGCAATTTTCTCTCTCTCCATTTAAAGCTTTTGCAGTAACGGCAATGATGGGGACTTTCAGATTAAACTTCCTGATCATAGTGGTTACTGCGTAGCCGTCAATATCCGGTAACTGAATATCCATGAAAATAAGATCGGGATTTTCTGTGATGTACAGTTCCATGGCTTCATTACCGGTTCTAGCTTCCAATATGATAATATCAGGAACGGCATTTTGAATGGCAATTTTCGCATAACTCAGATTGATAAGATTATCTTCTACCAACAGAACTTTTTTGACGTTGGATGAATGGTTTGATGTTTTACTTGTTTTTGGAGTTTCTTTTTCATTTAAGTTTAAAGATGACATATTCATTATTTTTATATCGCCGGTAAAAGGGAGATTCAGCGTAAAAGAAAAAACACTGCCCTTGCCTTCCGAGCTTTGTAGGGTTAAACGGCTATCCATCTTTTTCAACAACCTGGTGGTGATGGCAAGACCCAAACCGGTACCGCCAAATTTTCTGGTTGTTGAATAGTCTTCTTGACTGAAAGCCTCAAATATCTTCTTTTGGTTTTCTTTTTTTATGCCTATACCGGTATCCGATATGGTAAATTTGACTTCAGCCCATTTTTCTTTGTTGTGTAAAGCCCTTTTTTCAACTTTGAACGAAACCGTTCCCTTTTTGGTGAATTTAATCGCATTACTGAGCAGATTCAACAGAATTTGTTTTAATCTCACCGGGTCTACAAAAACATGATTTGGTAAATCATGAGAAATTTCTATATCGAAGCCAATGCCTTTTTGATTAACCTGATAATAAAACACACTGGTTGATTCCCGGATGAGCTCTTTTAAATCGGTTTTCTCGGGAACCAGTTCCAGTTTACCTGCCTCAATCTTTGAGAAATCCAATATATCGTTGATTATTTCTAATAAAGATTTCGCAGAATTCACAATAATGCCTATATATCTTTGTTGATCGGCATTCAAAGGCGTTTCTTTTAAGACATCACTAAAACCAATGATGCCATTTAAAGGTGTTCTAATTTCATGACTCATATTGGCCAGAAATTCACTTTTTGCCATACTGGCTTTTTCAGCCTTATTACGGGCATCTCGCAGCTCGGTAATATCCAAACTGTATTCAACCATTCCGATGATAGAGCCCTCTTGATCAAAGACGGGAGATAATACGACCTTTAAGGCTTTCCCGCTTTTTTGTTCCCTGGGGTCATCCGGAGTAGTGGTTTCGTAAACGGATAAGCCTTTTTCAAGTACTTCTGTCATTCTACACCATGTGCAGGGGGTTTCACGGTCAAAAAATACCTGATAACATCTTTGTCCTTTCAACTGTCTGGGGGAGTTCTCTTGAGTTTTCATAGTTGAAAATTTGCTGGTATTTGCCAATATAATTTTGTGATCTTTATCCACAACCATCAGCATCCCGGACATTGAATTAATGATGGCTTCCAAAAGATGTTCGTTTTCTCTTAACTGATTCAAGACCTTGTTTCTTTCTCGCATATCCCGCATGATCCCAACCGCATGCCATTGTCCTTTTATCGGAACGGCAGACAAAGATAATTCAATTGGAATTTCCTCTTGATCTTTACTTATGGCTTCCAATTCCATAATATTCCCGATTGCCTCACCTTTACCTGTTTTCTTAAACCGTTCAAAGGCTTTGAAGTGTTTTTCGTGATAACGTTTTGGGGATAATAAATAATGCAGATTTTTCCCCATCACCTCCTCGGCTTTATAATGAAGCATCTTTTCAGCAGCTGGATTCCAGAAGGTGATTTGCCCATTGTGATCAATCATCATGAGTGGATCTCTAACTGAAGAAGTAATGGTTTTCAACTTTTTTTCGCTTTCTTTCAGTGTGTTTTCAAGAAGAAGGCCTTTGTCCAATTCTTGGCGATTCAATTCAACTTGTTTCTTATCGGTGATATCTGAAAAGATCATTGTAAAAAAATCTTTTTCTTCGGGAATGATTTCAACATGAAACCATTTGTCATGTTTTGAAGCATACCATTCTTTGGTTTCTGAAGTATCTGTAATAGTAAGATTGGAGTAAAGTTCATCAAAATCAGCCTGTTTTGAGGAACTTTTCTGTATACCCTTTACCGACTGGTTTATCAGAATATCCTTTTGAAATCCGGAAAGCTCTTCAAAAGCATGATTGGCTTCTACAAAGACATAATCAGTGATTTTGCCTTTTTGTCCCCGAATTATTTTGTGTCTCACAAAAGGTATTTTTGTTCTGTCAAAGATTATTTGAAGCCATTCAAGTGAATCCAAAAGGAGAACCTCCTGTGATTTTGCCGATTTGTTGTTGTTTTCTAATTAGGTTTAAAGTAAATTTGTTGTGTGCAAATTATTTTTATATGTTTTTTTACGGATCAAACTTGTTATTTATTATACACTATTGGGTGCTATTCAATTTATTTTTTCGAGGAGGCAAGTTAATGGTTATTATAATAAAGAGAGGCACTTAAAGAAGTTTTTCAAACCCTAAACGAGTGAAATACTCAAAACCCGGATCTTTTTCACTTCCACAAATCCCATTTTAATCAACGCTTTTTCCATGGGGAAGTTGAGTTCATCAATATCGGCAATAACATACTGAGCATTTCTTTCGAATAGACTGGCAATCCCTTTGTCCAAGAGATCGACGACGTATCCTTTGCCTCTTTGCTTCGGATCGACGCCAATGTAGTTGATGGCACCTGTTTGCTTGTTAAAAAGCTGGGGGATGACAAGTCCAACAAAAACTCCCCGGGAATAAGCCAAATACCACGAATCTTCTCGATCTCCTATTTCCTGAAGAAACGAGAAATGTTCTTCAGCTCCGTTTTGTCTATTATTGTCATACTGCTTTTCATCTTCCCGATCTAGTGTTTCATGTGTCACAATTTGCATGGCTTGTAAAAAGGCTGGTTTTCCTATTTCTGACAGGGATTTGTATTCCAACCGATTATCTGATAATTTATTAAAATCTTTCTCTTGAAGTGTAAGGCTTTTCTTTGTTTGAGTCACCTGCATACCAGCTTTTTTAAGCGCTTCCAATGTCATTAAGTGATCGATTGCATCGGATTCCAAATGATAATGAATCTGGCGAATCCCTTCTTTTTGAAGTAAATGGAATATTTCTGTCAAAAATCTTACCGGGGATTCTAAAGCACCTTCAAAGGAATTGGGTAAATAGAGTCCGAACATATTCAAACTGTTCTCTCCAGCCCTTAAAAAACCTATTCGTCCTTTTTGCCCTTGGTCTGTTTCAAGGATAAAACACCATCCGGGTTTCGATATTTCGTTATCCCAAAGGTTTAACAGTGATTTTTCATCAATATCTTCGGTACCCTGAGTATGACAAAATTCAGGAAGATTGTTTTTTTGTAAAGGGGTTATTATCATACCAATTTCTCCTTTTTTGGTCCAAGAACAGAAAAGCACAACATAACAAGGGCAATAATCATCAACGGTAAATTGCCGGTTGCACCGGGAGCCGTTCCAGCTGTTGGAATGGGTTTTGCTAAAGGAAAATAAACCATACGCACAAAATATTCAATAAACATCAGCAGGTACATCAAGGGAATCATGGCCCGATAACGTAAAGAAACGATTAAATAGAGTACACCAATGATTAGTTGAGACAATCCCCATAAACCAAAGACACCGATAACAGCGGCTGCACCTGATGTTGTAAACGTATCAAGCGGAATGGTAGCAATCGATTGAGCACCACCATCCGGAGCAAACAAATGATGCTGGCTACGCCAAAGAGTAAGGGCTGTTAATGCGTAGAAAACGTATAATGCAATTTTGTATCCTTTGTAGTGGTTGTTTAGATTTTTAGGAAAAATACATTCCAAGATTTTTTTCATGATCTACCCTCTTAAGTGATTTTTTTATACTCTCATTATATCAAACAACGCCAGCTTTAGTTGAATGCAGTCTTCTTCTAAAACGGAAAATTGTCGAATTTTGATTATTTTTGTTAAAATTTTGGTATAATTTAAATCAAAGGCTTATTCAATTTGCTTTTCTTTTTTAAGATTCCAAAGAAAAATGTTTTGAAAACGATTCATCATTAATTGTTCAAATACCAATGACGGGTGGTGAAAGATTATAACTGAAATGAAAAGCAACACTCCTTCAATAGACCAAAATACCTATAACACGTACTTATCATCCCTGCTCAAAGGAGATAAAAAGACCTGCGGAGAAATTGTGAGGACTCTCCTTTCGGAAGAAGTGCCCATCAGTGTTTTGTATGAAGAGCTGTTCCGGGCTTCTTTGTATAAGGTTGGATGGCTGTGGGAAAATAATCAAATATCGGTTGCCATTGAGCATCTTGCCACATCTATTACCGAAAACATGATGACATTTGTTTATCCGATCATTTTTTCGGCAGATAAGATTGGTAAAAAGGCAATCATCACATGTGCTACTCAAGAATTTCATCAAATAGGTGCCCGTATGGTGGCAGATGTTTTTGAATTGTGTGGTTGGGATGGCTATTTTTTGGGAGCGAATACCCCTGAAAACGATCTGTTTGAGATGATAAAGGACAAAAAACCGGATGTTTTGGGGATTTCTGTCAGTATATACTTCAATATCAGAGCCTTTTTGGAGCTTGTCGAGAGAATCCGTGTTCATTTTCCTAACCAGCATATCCTGATCGGCGGACAAGCCTTTCAACATGGGGGAAGGGAGATAGTCAATAAACTTCCCAACAGTATATATATAGAATCGCTGGATCAATTAAGATCTCAAATCAATGAGGCATAAAAACGAAAACCTGATTAGTCAGAAAGTTTATCAATATCTGCATGAGAATGCGTCCATCATTATGCTGATCATCAATAAAATCGGTGTTATAAAAGAATCAAATGCCTTTGCCCAAAGAGTTTTTGGAAAGAAACTTGAGGGGAAGTTGATTAGCGAGCTTATCGTTGATTTTTCGGATTCTTTGATGATTAACGAACTGCTGAGGGAGTCCAATAAAGAGAAGTTACTGAATGTCAATACACCGTCCGGGCTTCCGGAGACCTATTATTTTCAATTTTCAGAGATTGGTGATGATATCCTTATTTTGGGAAAAATTGACATTGAAGAAGTAGAAGTGATCAGAAAGCAGTTTGTTTCAAACAACACGGAACTAACCAATCTGACGCGGGAGCTTCAAAAGGCAAATGCTGAATTAAAGAAACTCAATCAGCTTAAAAATCAATTTTTAGGAATGGCTGCACATGATCTAAGAAACCCATTGGGAGTCATATACAATCTTTCCGTCATGTTGGAAACGGAGCTTGAAGGGCAGCAATTAACTAAAGATGCTGTTTATTTTCTTAAAGAGCTACAAAATAACAGTCAGTACTCGCTCAACATTGTCACCGAATTTCTAGATTATGCCCGCATCGAATCAGGGAAACTCACGTTGAACTTTGAATGCATAGATATTAACGAAGTGATTGATAAATGCCAAGAACTGGCAAACCATCTTGCCAATAAGCGGTCTATTAATATTGTCAGCAAAGTCGAAAAGGGACTTGTGAAAATCGAGATTGATCCCTCGAAAATGGAGCAGGTAATCAATAATATACTATCCAACGCAATCGAACACTCATCGGAGAATTCAAACATCGAGTTAAAAGCGTTCCGTGAGAAAGAAAGGCTTTTGATCTCTGTCAAAGATTGTGGTGAAGGAATGACTGATGAAATGAAACAGGCAGTCTTCAAACCCTATCGGCACAAGGGTTCCAAAAAGGCTTCCGGGAGGACAGACAGCGTTGGATTAGGCATGGCGATTGCAAAGCTTATTGTAGATTCACATAAAGGGGATATCTGGTGTGAAAGCATATTAGGTGAGGGAACTGAGTTTTTCATCTCACTCCCTCTTGAGCAGAAGGGAGAATGATGTGACATGACAAAGGAAGAACTGTTACGATCAGCCAGAGAACTGAAACAGCCTTCGAAAGAAGCCGCCGACGAATTCACGGAAAAAGTTGACCATATCGCTTTGGGAGTCATCGAGAGGTTGAACAGCAGACCCGATCTGGACAAACTTATCGGTGACAATAACCGGAGCATGATGGAGGATAACACGAGAAATTTCACTCGTTTTATGGAATCGTTGTTTCACGAATATAAGCCGGAAGTATTCGTGGAAACCGTTTTGTGGGCAGTTCGGACCTACAGGGCACACGGATTTCTGCAAGCCTATTGGCCTGCGAATCTGGATACTTTTGTTGAAGTGATCCGTGAAGAATTAAGTGAAGTCACCTTCAAAGAGACCTATTTCTTCTACAAATGGATAACGGTCAATATACCCGTTTTTTTTGTCATCAATGAGGACTGAAGGATTTAGTCTGTAATGGGAGGTGGATGTCGAGTGTGATCGACGGGCGTTATGAAAAAAAAGAAAGAGAATGATTTCCCAATAGTTGGTATCGGAGCTTCTGCAGGTGGCTTAGCGGCCTTTGAGGCGTTTTTTTCCGGTATGCCTACAAATAAAGAACCGGGAATGGCCTTTGTTTTGGTGCAACACTTGGCACCGGATCACAAGAGCATCCTAACAGAATTGATTAAACGATACACCAGTATGAAGGTATTTGAAGTCGAAGATGGTATGAAAGTGCTACCGAATTGTATCTACATCATCCCGCCCAAACGAGATATGGCTTTCATAAACGGCAAGCTTCAGCTTTTTGAACCGAACGCCCCACGTGGACAACACCTGCCTATTGATTTCTTCTTCAGGTCGTTGGCACAAGACCAGAAAGAGAAGGCTATCGGTGTAGTGCTTTCGGGAACCGGTAGCGATGGCACTTTAGGTGTAAGAGCCATAAAAGGTGAAGGCGGCATGGTAATCGCACAAAATCCCGACTCGACTGAATACGACGGCATGCCACGCAATGCTATCGCTACCGGATTGGTAGATTTCGAACTGCCCCCGGCTGAAATACCAAATCAAATAATAGCCTATGCGAGACATACCAGCGATCATTTGGTTCAAAAGACAAATAAAATGCCTAAATCGGAAAACTTGATGAAAAAGATCTTAGTTTTATTACGCGCTCAAACCGGCCACGATTTTTCCGGGTACAAGCCCTCTACTTTTCAACGACGGATTGAACGACGATTGGCAGTCAACCAGATCACTGACATGGAGAGCTACATCCATTATGTCCAAAAGATGCCTGAAGAATTGGACGCTTTGTTCAGAGATTTATTAATCGGAGTAACTAGTTTTTTTCGCAATCCGGAAAGCTTTAAAGTGTTGGAGGAAAACATTATCCCGGAGCTCTTTTCAAACAGGAATGCGGATGACGTGATCCGGGTTTGGGTACCCGGATGTTCTACCGGAGAAGAGGCTTATTCACTGGCCATCCTAATTACTGAATGTCAGGAAGCTCTTAAAAAGAACTTTAAAATACAATTATTTGCCACGGATATCGATAGTCAAGCCATAACCAATGCCCGTGCCGGTATCTATCCGGCGTCCATTATCCCCGATCTTACAGCGAACCGTCTATCGCGTTATTTCTCTCCGGAACCGGGAGACACTTCATATCGCATACATAAGGATATCCGAGATATGTTGATTTTTTCCGAACAAAATTTAATCAAAGACCCGCCTTTTTCAAAATTAGACCTGATCAGTTGCCGGAATCTACTTATTTATTTGGATGGAGAGTTACAAAAGAAAATTTTTCATATTTTTCACTATGCCTTGAACCCGGGAGGTTATCTTTTTTTGGGGACCTCGGAAACTATGAACGAAAATCTGGATCTTTTTAACTCGGTGGAACGGCAACAAAAGATATATCAACGTAAGAATACCTTCAACAACACCCCGCAGGAGGGTTTGAGTTTCTTTCTTCCCACAGTAAAGGATTTAAAAACATCACCAAGTTATCCTGCAGAAAAGTCCGGTGTCAGTAAAAAATTGAATTTGCGTGAACTAACCGAACAAGAGCTCCTAAAGCAGGTTGTCGAGTTGGGAGCGTTAGTCAATGCACAGGGAGATGTACTCTATCTTTATGGCCATACCGGTAAATATTTGGAGCCTGCCCCCGGTGAGAGCGGGATCAACAATATTCTGAAGATGGCCAGGGAAGGCTTGAAAAACAATTTAGCAATAGCACTGCATGAAACGACAAGGACGATGGAAAGCGTTTACTACCAGGGACTTCGTGTTAAAACCAATGGTGAGTTCACGACCGTTAACTTACTTGTCAAACCGGTAGCGGCAACCGCCAACACCCCACTCGAGCACGCTTTATACTTAGTTATGCTGGAGCAGACCACTGAACCAAAATTTATCGAAGGAGAAACCGACCTCGAATCCAGCGAAAATGAACGTATATTGGAACTGAAACGGGAGCTACGGATCAAAGAGGAGTATCTCCAGTCAACAATCGAAGAGTTGAACTCCTCAAATGAAGAGTTACAATCCTCGAATGAGGAGTTACAATCGGTAAATGAGGAGTTGCAATCTACCAATGAAGAACTGGAAACCTCCAAAGAAGAATTGCAATCTCTCAATGAGGAATTGACAACGGTCAACTCCGAGTTACAAGCAAAGGTTGCTGATCTGTCCCACGCTAACAACGATATGAACAACTTACTGGCCGGTACGGGGATCGCCACTCTTTTTGTTGACCACGAGTTACGTATTATGCGTTTTACTCCAACAGCAACCAAAATCATCAACCTTATCAAGAGTGATATTGGGAGGTCTGTTGGGCATATAGTCAATAATCTCTGCGGATATACTAATCTCTTGGCCGATATTAAAGATGTGCTCGATACCCTGATTCCCAAGGAGAATGAAGTACAGACAACCGATGGTCAGTGGTATACGATGCGCATTTTGCCCTATCGTACCGTGAATAATATCATCGAAGGGGCTGTTCTCACATTTGTGGAGATCACCGAAGCCCATGAGCTTCGTGAGTCGTTGAGGATACATTCGGAAAGGATGCGAGTGGCACTCAGCTCTGCTCCTATTACAGTTTTTAATCAGGACATGGACCTTCGCTACACATGGATTCACAGCAACAACCCGGTCTTTGCTCCTCAAAAAGTGATTGGCAAAACTGATAGGGATCTTCTTCCGGAACAAGAAGCCGAAGAACTGATAGCCCTTAAGAAGCAGGTAATGGAAACCGGAAACCCGGAGCGTAAAACCTTCCTGAATACTATTGAGGGTAAAACATATGTATTTGACTTGTCAATTGAACCCTTGAGAGATGACTCCGGTGCTATAGTGGGCATAACTTGTGCCTCGATAGATATCACGGATCAACAGGTAAGCGAAAAAAAATAAAGAGGAGGCAAAGGGATGAGCAATAAGAAGCGAAATTCCCATCAGACATCGGCAAATGCAAAGGCGCTTCGGAGAAAGGCTGAAGAGAAAGCTAAAACCATGGAACCTCTCTCTTTATCAACACAAAATCCAGAAAAAATCAAACAGATGATTCACGAATTACAAGTGCATCAAATCGAACTGGAAATGCAGAATGAGGAGCTGCGAAGAGCCCAAAACCAAATTGAAATTGATCGTTTGCGTTATTTTGATTTATATGATCTAGCTCCGGTAGGGTATTGTACAATAAGTGAAAAAGGGATGGTCTCGGAGGTGAACTTAACGCTTGCGAAAATGCTTAGTGAGGATAGACATGTAATGATTAATCACCCTTTCTCAACGTATATCTTAAGGGAAGATCAGGATATTTATTATCTGTTTCTCAAACGACTCTTGAAAAATGGCAACCCGCAAATGTGTGAACTACGCATGCTTAAAAAAGATAAACAGACATTTTGGAGTTCTTTGCATTCGACTATGATGCAAGATGAAGATGGTATGAAGCGGTTAAGAACTACAATATCCGATATCACGCAACAAAAAAGTTTAGAAACAGAGCTAATTAAGCAAAAAGATGCACTTGAAAAGAACAGGAATATGCTTTATTCCATCATTAGTGCTTTACCCGGTATGCTGCTGGTTATTGATCGGAGTTATAATATCCTTTTGACAAACAACAATAAGCTTTGGAAAGGTAAAGCGAAACACGAAACAATCGACCAGTTAATCGGCAGAAAGTGTTTTATGATTTTTATGGATAGAGAGAGCTTGTGTCCTTGGTGTAAACTGGATAAAGTTATGGAAACCGGGCGGAGTTTCTCCCAGGTCACAACACCTGAAGATCCGTTAGAACAATATTCTGAACAAGCGTTGCAGGTATTAACGTCTCCCCTAAAAGACAAAGATGAAAATGTCATTGGTGTAGTAGAATACTGCTTAGATATAACAGAAATGAGGAATGCCAAGAACCAGGCTGAAGAGGCGAACCGAGCAAAAAGCGAATTTCTCGCCAACATGAATCACGAGTTGAGAACTCCCCTCAATGCCATTATCGGATTCAGTGATATTCTAAGAACCATGCCTTTGGATGAGGAACAAAGGGAATTTGTAGAAAATGTATACACATCTGGCAAGTATCTGGCGGATATCATCACCGATATCCTGGATTTTTCACGAATAGAAGCTGGAAAATTCGATTTAAATCCGGAAAAAACCGAATTGAAGCCGTTAATAGAAAACACAATACAGATGGTTCGTTCCAAAGCTGAAAATAAAGGATTGATATTAAGTCTTTCAGTAGAAGACCATGTTCCTCAAATGGTTGAAGTGGATGGGCCAAGACTGAGAGAGGTTTTATTGAATCTGATTTCCAATGCTGTTAAATTTACCGATGAGGGTTCCATTCAAGTCTCCGTGAGTCTTCAGGATAAACTGTCAGAAAATGCTTGCTTAAGGTTTGAGGTCACTGACACCGGTATGGGGATAAAAGAAGAAGAGCAGTCGAGAATATTCGAGACCTTCCAGCAAGCGGATATGTCCAACACCAAAAAAGCCGAGGGAACGGGTTTGGGTCTTGCAATCTCAAAAAAAATATTGGAACTGATGGGAGGCACACTGGAACTCAAGAGTATTTTCGGCAAAGGCAGTACATTTTACTTCGAATTGTTGTTGCCATATGAGCAAGAACAAGCTATCGATTCGGAAAAAAGGGCGTTAGAAAATAAAACAGAAGAGCCAGCAGCTTTCACCAAGAAAAAAATCCTCATTGCTGAGGACAATCTAAACAATATGCAATATTTACAAAAGGCTCTTTCTTTATTATCCAAGAACATCCAAGTGATCAAG
>Ga0272443_10005037_pt1 | contig 13911 bp, 10 predicted proteins | sample SSMAcet12_FD_193581 | JGI IMG/M metagenome (GOLD analysis project Ga0272443, IMG submission 193581) | Marine sediment archaeal communities from Little Sippewissett salt marsh, Falmouth, MA, United States - SSM-Acet-12 | ecosystem: Environmental > Aquatic > Marine > Wetlands > Sediment ...
GTACTTTACCGTTACGGTAACTTTCCATTTTACCCGGATCAACAAAATGCATGATCACAATATCACAGGCGCGATTTGCAGATTTTGCATGACGAACAATACCTTCCATCGCCTGTATTATCTCTTCCGGTGTTCTTCTATTGGTGTCGTCATTCACTGCAGCTTCTTCAAACAGTAAATCAACCTTACCATTTGCCAAAACATCTCTGCTAAACCGAAATGCTCCAGGTGTTGATCCCATGGAAGGAATTCCGGCATTAATGAAATCAAACTCTGTTTCCGGGAAACGTTGTTGCAGATAATTACACACCGAATCCCTCCAACCCGGGTTATGTGTTATGGAACCTCCCAGGAACACTACCCTTGCCTGCTTTTCCTTTTCAAATTTCAGAAAAGAGTTTTGCAAACTTCCCCTGTGAGTGTGGTATTGCTTGGCATCAAGTTTTTGGGCATAAATAATTCCTGCTGCGAGTAGTAAAAATATTGTTGTTGATAGTAGTTTTTTCATAATTATTCTTGTTTAATTGCCAAACTTCAAAAATAACCAATATCCAATATTCAATGTAAAATATCCAGATTTGAGAATTGGATCTTGGTTAATCCATATTTGATATTCCTCTTTAAGTTATTGTTTACAATGAAATTAACCTTGTTAGTCTTTCCATTCAACTTTCGTGTTAACATCTCTCCTGCCAGGTGAAGAATAATCCATTAGTATTTCCCCAATGTAAAAAAAGCCCAGACACTTTTGACCGGATTTTATTTCCAGGAGTTCATCGAATAATTCCAGAAAAGCAGGAGTCGCCCAGAAAGCACCTAAACCCAATTCTGTAGCAGTTAACCACATATTCTGTACTGCCATTGATGTAGCTGCTATCTCTTCCCATTCCGGTAATCGTTTTGCTGCATCCAGCTGAACGATAATTACAATTGCTACAGGCACACGCAAAAGTGTTGACTTAAATTTTTCTACTTTCTCTGGAGCTACATGATAACCCTCTTCCAGTTTTTCCATTAGTATTTCGTGCGCTTTTTCAGCTAGTTCCTGTTTTGCCTTACCGGCATAAACTTTAAATCGCCATGGTTCTGTTTTTTTATGGTTAGGCGCCCAATTGGCATTTTCCAGCAGTTGTTCTATTATTTGTTTTGGAATCTCTTTTTTTACCAAGAGCCTTGGTGGTGTTGCCCTACGGTTTTTAATGATTTCATTAATATTCATTTCATTATAATTAGAGGATCCGATTCTTGCTTGAAAACCTCAATATAAGACAAGATGAGAAGAATAAAAACTGTATTCAAAAAAAAGTAAGATTGTTTATAGTTAAATGCCATTTCAAACTATATTTGAACGAAGTTAGTAAACCGTAATTCAAAACTTATGCAAGCTAAATCTTTAAAACCGATAGTTATATCCACTCTTTTGTTATTCCTTGGAAATCTTTTATTTGCGCAAGAACAAACCAATGAACGAGCCAAATGGTTTACCGATTCGCGGTTTGGAATGTTTATCCACTGGGGTGTGTACAGTGGTGCTGAAGGAATCTGGAAAGGTGAAAAATTGCGTAACGACAATGATTATGCAGAATGGATTTTATATCGCAACCGAATTGACCGGGATGAATACGTAACACTACTCGACCGATTTGACTGGGACGAAATCGATCCCGAAGAATGGGTGCTGCTGGCCAAAAATTCAGGGATGAAATATGTTACCCTTACTGCAAAACATCACGATGGGTTTGGGTTATGGGATAGTAAAGTAAGCGATTACGATGTGGGAGATTTTACAAATCCTAAACGTGATATCGTAAAAGAATTAGCCGATGCCTGTAGTAAACATGGCTTAAAGCTGGGATTATACTATTCACACTGGGTGGACTGGGAACACCAATATGGCTGGGATCATACACGCGAAGTATATGGAATAACAGATGAAGAATATGATCAGTACTGGCAGGAAAAAGTGATACCTCAAATGCAGGAGCTACTTACTAACTATGGTGATATTGGCATGATTTGGTTTGATATGTGGATTCATCATTCCAGAACGGTGGTTTCCAAAGAACACCTATTGCAATTAAAAGGCTTAATTCGTGAGTTGCAGCCCAATTGTCTGGTTAATTCGCGTTTGGGACTTTCAATTGAAGAAGATCCTGACATTGACTACAAAACCTTAGGTGATAATCAGCTTGGCAGCAAAAAAGAAAACTTTCCGTGGCAATCACCGGCAACAGTAGCCCATTCGTGGGGATTCCATGCACTGGAAACCAAATGGAAATCAACCACTTCTTTATTAAAAGCACTAATTGGTAACGTAAGTTTAAATGGCAATTTTATGCTGAATATAGGCCCGCGAGCTAATGGAGATGTTCCTTATGAAATTTCGCAACGTATGCTGGAAATGGGAAAATGGCTAAATGTAAATGGTGAATCGATTTACGGCGCTCAGGCATTTGACCTGGATAAAGATCAGCACGACTGGGGAAAAATTACGTGTAAAAAAACTGCCAGTTCTTTCAAACTTTATCTTCATGTATTTAACTGGCCTATGAATAAAAAACTAAACTTAACCGGAATAACTGATTCTCCACGGAAGATTTATTTATTGGCTGACAAACAAAAGCCTCCACTTCAGTTTAATCATGAAGGACCATTTACGGAAATTAAACTTACTCCCAAAGAACCTGACAACTATGTTTCTGTGGTTGTTGTTGAATTTGATAAAAAACCAGCGATTGTAGATGGATTGGTTGCAAAAACTGTTGATGACGGATATTCTTTGATTCCACAAAAACAAAATCCGGTTGATGAATCATTAATTATAGAGAAGAAAGAACGGAGGGGAACAATACCGGCACATGTAATCGTTGACAAAAACAAAAATTTTAAATGGAAGATCTTTGTGGATAAGCCCGGAGAGAAATTTATAGATGTTTCATATAGCTTTCAACTTGATTCAGAAAAAAGTAAATTAACCGTTACGGGCGCTGGAAATATCATTTCACATGTCATAACGAATACCGGAAAAACAGTAGGTGAGCCCAAGCAGAATTGGGTAATAGACAACTACAAATCAAATCGTTTAGGTAAAATAAATTTCCCGGAAAAGGGATTTTACGACATAGAATTATCCATAGAACCTGCAAAAAAAGAACAGGTTAACTTTCAGTGGCTATGGATCAAATAATGTAGTGAGATATCTATTTGCTTATAAACCAACACAATAAAAGAATAAAATATGCAATACTATTTTAGTTGTTAACAATTGTTGATAACTCCGGTTGATTCTTCGTGAATATTAACAGCTATAAAAAGCTTGACAGATAAATTTGGTTGAACTATTTTTGATCTATCAGGTGAGCGATAAAAGGTTGCTTGGAAAGTGTAGAGACGATAAAAGTTTCTTAGTTGAAACCGGATTCATTTCTTCCCATCCCTCGGGATGGTGCACTGAAAGAGCCGAAGGTTGAACGAGGTAGTCTGGAATACCAAAGTTCAGACAATCAACTGAAAGAATTTCCAGAAGTTCATTCAAGATTGGGTCATCAGGCAGAAAGCAAAAGAAATCTCGGTTTCCGATGCCAATTGCACAACTCGAAAGAGGCAACTCCAACTTGTTGTTGGAATGCAAAATCCGCAAGGAAATTGCAAAGTACACTGAAAAGACACTTCGTCCAGGAAGGCAAACCGGAACGCAAAACGGACTACCCAAAAGTTTTGTTGTAACAAACAAAACCATAAGGTACAGGGCAAATCTTCTTCGCAAGAAGAAAAGAAGCCGGCCACAATAACAGTAGCCTGGCGCGAGAGTTAACTTCGGTTAACTTAAGTGGATGGGAGCTATTCGTAACAGAGTAGTTCCCATTTGTGTTTTATAGAGCTAAGTTTAGGACAAAGAGTTTCGCAAAAAAGTAAACGCAAACGCCTACTCGTATGGAACGGCCAACCAGAAGCCAGCTAATAGTTCTAAAACAACTCAGCAATCGCAAACCAGGTAGTTAAAAACGAGAATAGAACTACTGCTACCATCCCTAAATTCATTTTCCAGCTTGCAAGGTATTTATTCATTAAACCTTTCCTGTTTAATAATACAAAAATTGGAATGGCTACAGCAGGTAAAATGCATGCCTGGAAAGCCTGCGAAAAGATCATTAAAGCTGGAGGTCTTTGTTCCAGAAAAACAGAACCAAATGCAAAAATTAATCCTCCCAACATCAACCACCTGAACATTGGAGATTTAATATCTCGTGGTTTTCCCAGATAATCCGAAACCAGCCAGGGGGCGATTAATACAATTGGAAAGATGGTGGAAAGTCCGGCACCTGCAATACCCAAAATCAGGATCAGGGCAGCCGCCTTGCCACCTATTGGTTCAAATAAATAAATCATTTCAACTGTATTATCAAGTTTTAGCCCCATTACATGTAAAGTTCCTGCAGCCACAGCCATTATTATCCCACTCAGGAAAAGCATCATAGCAGCTGATACAAACGCATCCTTCTTCTCAGACTTTAAATTTACAATTGTCCATCCCTTTTCAGCAACAACAGTACTTCTTATAACAAAAACTGCAGCTGAACATGTAGTACCTGCCATAGCGGCAACCAATCCAAAAGCTCCTGGTTCATCGGGGATACGGGGTATCATACCTTTCAAAATAGTAGAATAGTCAGGTTTCAACATAAAAAACACAACAATAAAACAGAGGCCCATTAAAATCACAAAAATGGTAAGCACTTTTTCAAACTGTTTGTAGCGCCCAAACCATAGTAACAAATACATTAATGGTACAACAGATAATATTATCCAACCGGTATGTACGATTTTTCCTCCGGTTAACAGTTTAATACCTTCTTGTAACAATTCTGCCACAATACCCATTACACCAATCAGTGCAAGCAACTCTCCGATTATCAAAGCAATTAATATATATATGGCCAAAACCCAACCAAACTTAAATTCTGATTTAATATTATAGAGTGCTGTTTTTCCTGTGACCAGCGTAACCTGACCATATGCGACCATTAAGATAAATGTAAAAACACAGGATAGTACGAGCGCCCAGAACAATGACATCCCGTACTCAGCACCCGATTTTGCCATTGTGGTGACACTTCCTGTTCCAATATTGTAACCGATAAGAAAAAGGCCCGGACCAACAGCAGCAAGGGCAATTAAGACTCGTTTATGGATTGGTTTAGTCATACAATTGATTATTGGGTTTTTGATTTATTTGTGATTTGAAACTTGCTTTTTGGAATTTAACTTCTTTTATTTCTGGTATACCAGCTCTCCTTCTACAAAAGTCTTTCGTATATCAACTTTATAATCGTCCAGGGTAAATAAAATTACATCAGCCCGTTTACCAGTCTTCAGTTCTCCCCTATCCGTGAGTCCATATAACCTTGCAGGATTTGTGCTTGCCATCCTAACAGCATCAGCCAGTGAACACCCGGTGACTTCAATAATATGTCCTACTCCCTTCGTAATCGGAGAAGCGGATCCATACAATACGTTTTGCGCCGGATAACGTAACATTCCTTCTTTGGTCAGCTCAATAGTTTCACCGGTATCGGTTATATATTCACCAGGTTCAAGAGCGGCGTAACTTGTAACATCAGAGGTAATAATTGTTTTATCGGCTCCTTTTACTTTATAAAAAACCTGAATTTCTTCCGGCAATAAATGAAAGCCATCACAAATAATACTAATCATCAGATCATCGTTTGCCAGCTGCGGCCACAAAGGATTTCTGTGACGGTTAATCATATTTGCACAACCATTACCCAAATGTGTAGATATTTTTGCCCCGTTTTTAACTGCCAGATTTAATTCCTTAGTATTCGCGTTATGATGTCCAACCGCAACTGTAATACCTTTTTGCGTACATTTTGTTATAAATTCCTGCACTCCATCCATTTCAGGAGCTACAGTAACCTGCAAAATGTTCTCTCCCGATGCTTTGTACATTTCCATAAACTCATTCCAGTCGGGCAAACGCACATATCTTTTTGGATGTGCACCCCTGAATCCGTCTTCAGGATTTATATATGGCCCCTCGAGATGAAATCCCGGAATGGAGCCTTTTAGATTTTTGCCTTCAACTGCTTGTGCCAGAATTGAAAAATTCTTCACTAAAACATCCTGGCTATGTGTGGTTAGCGTTGGTAAGTACGTTGTTACTCCTTTTTTCCACAGTTCACTGGTTGCTTTTTCAATTCCTTCCTCTGTTAAGTCACTTTTCCCAAATGCAAAAGACACTCCGGCAAAACCATTTATCTGGTTATCAAAAAAACCGGGAGCTATAAACAATTTATTGGAATCAGATAATTTGTTTATTTCTTCAATATTAGAAATCTTTCCATCCTCAAACGTGACTTTAACAGGCTTTCCTGTTTCGTAATGTATTCCTTCCACCATTTGCTGCGCATTTATTGTAGTTAATCCAAAAAACAATACCACGGCACATAACGTAACTTTAATTATCTTTTTCATTAATCCAGTTTTTGATATTCAACATCTACCCATTTTTCATTTATGGCTGATTTCTCCAGCGCTTCTAACACCGACACACAATTTAAAATGCTTTGATGAGATCGCGGTTCTTTGCCGGTTCTGAACATTTCAACCATATCGGTATAATTTTTGCCAGGATCAGGTTCTTTAACACGAGGTTTTAACTCTATAAAACCTTCTTTCGATTCCACAAATGTTTCCCAACCATACGCCTTTTGCTTAAAAATTAACGTAGCAAACAAACCAGACGAAAATTTAAGACTTGCATTTCCGTAACTTCCATCCCTGCTAATCATTACACTTTCAACATCATCACCAAAAACATAAAGTAGCGGCTGGACAACATGAACCCCGTAAAAGAATACACCGCCATATTTTGAATCCAGATCAACAGTCCCGGTTCTTACAACTTGCTTTATATCCTTAAATGATTTTACCTGTTCAATCATATCAAAAGTTCCGGCACTTTGAGCAATAGAACTGAATGAAGTTACCGGAGTTCCCACTTTTCGGGCCAATTGCAAAAACTCTTTTCCTTCTGCCGCCCGATAACAAAACGGCTTATCCACAAACGTTGGTATTCCTTCCTTTACAAAAGGTGTAGCTGCTTTTAAATGATACTTTGCATGACGATGATCTACAATTAAAGCATCTATCTTTCCCATCATTTCCAAAGGGTCTTTTACCTGGTTAGGAATTTTTCCCTTTTCCATTGCTTTTTTTGCAAACTCATCAGTTTCTCCCCAAACATAATTTACCTCAATCCCCGGAAACTTCTTATCAATATTAAAGAGTTTTCCAAAACCAGCAGTATGTGAATTTTCAGCCCCGATTATTCCAATAATTATTTTCTGCTCCTTGGAAAATGAGTTAGCAAAAATGCCAGGAGCTAATGCAGAAGCAACAATTCCACTTCCGACCTTTTTTATAAACTTTCTTCTTGAATCCATATTTTTATACTTATATTTTCATTTCCCATCCTTTTTCATAATCTCTTGACCAGTATTTTTTTGCCTGTTTATCCTTAATAATATGTCCGTTTTCCGTATTTATTTCCAAAGAATGTCCAACTCTTTGTGCGATATTTCCAAGCTGAACCAAAAGCGTACTGATATGTCCGGACAGGATATCGGCTCTAAGTTCTTCTCCTTTTAAAATATTGTTGAACAGGTTTCGAATATGTAAGGCATCCAAATGGCTGGCCGGATTAGCCAAATCTCTGGAATCAATCTCTCTGGTATCTTTTACTTCTTTAACCAGCTTATTTTTCAGATCAAAGATTTTATATTCATTTCCTCCGGGAATCATCAATGTTCCATCTTCTCCATAAAACATTACACCCACAGAACTTCCTTCAACATGTTTACCGTTACAACTTCTACCTTCCCACGACATTGAAACACCTTCTTTATAATCCAGGTTGATTACCTGTGTATCCGGCGTTTCCCAGTCATCCTTATAACGATACCTACCTCCATTCGAACTCACTTTCATCGGAAAATCGACTTCAAAACCCCAGCGTAAAAGGTCGATCATATGTGTTCCGTTATTTAAAGCCTCGCCTGTTCCCCAATGCCAGAACCAATGCCAGTTATAATGAACAATGTTATCCCGGTAATCTTTTCGCGGTGCCGGCCCCTGCCATAAATCCCAGTTTAACCAGTCCGGTACTGCAATCTGTTTCCCAGTTCCGATTGGTGCACGATTATTGGAATACCATCCTTTTCCAAAATATGGACGCCCAATTGCACCTTTTTTTAGTTCCGATATTGCCTCCATAACATTTGGCCATGAACGCCGCTGATTCCCCATCTGAACTGATTTGTTATAATATTTCGCTGCTTCAACAAGTATTTCTCCTTCTGCAGGATTATGACTACACGGTTTTTCCAGATAAACATGTTTTCCTGCCTGCATGGCCATCAGTGCCGCAGGAGCATGCCAGTGATCCGGGGCTGCTACCACAAGCAAGTCAACATCGTTACTTTCCAATGACTTTCGGATGTCCTTAAACTCTGAAGGCATTGTCCCCTGAATTTCATGAACATTTGTGATGCACTTTGATGTGGCTCGTGAATCTACATCGCAAACATGTATAACATCGCATTCTTTTTGAAAAGCAAAATTCTTAGCCAGAGCATTTCCACGAGAGTTAACTCCCATTACCGATGCCTTTAACTTATCGTTTGCCCCAATAATCCGTTTATAACTTTCAGTTGTAAAACCAGGCAGAACACCACCAACAATCATGGTTGAAGATAACACAGCAGATTTTTTGATAAAATCGCGGCGGGAATTTGAATCGCTCATTTGGTCTTATTTTTATAGTTACGCGGATTAAGTTAGTTCTAAAAAATGATAATTCGAAACGAGCATAACAAAAATATTATCACAAAAGACTATTGCGAATATCATGCGAAACAGCATGATCTGAAGAGCAGGCTTCATCTTACACCTTGGTTGGTGAACAATTTTAAAAATATAAATCTGTTTATCATCCTAAAAATGAGCATGAACTGATAGATGAAGAACAAAACACGAGTCATTTTATGGAAATCTTCTGTTAATTATTGTTGGAATTAATATCCTGAATTTCTATATTCGCAAACCGAATCTTTAACTCAAGATTTCGAACTTGTTTGTATAATTTTTCTGTTTTTATTCAGAAATTTACTGATCATTAAAAATGATTCGTAAACAAATATGCAAAAACGACTATATGTCGTAGATATATTGACAGTGTCAATAACACCTGTTACAAAAACTTAGGCAAATTTTGAGACGTAAAACTTGTTAGAAAGTCGGATTACTCAAACAATTTGCACAAAACAGGTGGTACGTAAATTAAGTAGCTGTTTTATTTGATTGACATTAAACGTCACAACTAAACTTTACTCAAATGAAATACAGTTCAAATAGTATCCTGGCATTTACCCCGCAAGGTAAGGAAAGCGAAAATATTCTGAAGCAGGCTCTTTTTTTTCAAAAAGGTCTCGATAAGCGCATTTTTGTAATGGATTTCTACAAGTCGGCCTCGTTATTAACTAAATTTTTTCAGAGTGAAAAATTTATTAATGTTCAGGAAGAAGCTCTTGAAAAATTTCAATTATTTGTCACAAAAACTATTCAGAAAGAAATTCCAAAGGAGATTATTTTAAGAATTAAGCCCGGCCATGCTGTTCCAACTTTAATCAGGGAATCCAAATTTGGAGGGTACGATTTTATGATAGTTGATAAAAGTACTGGTAGTTATAAAGACGCACTGTCAAAGAGCGATATAAACCGTTTTATAAGCAAATCTCACTGCCCGGTACTTACAATAAATAAAGATTTTCCAACATCCAAAATAAAGAAGATTATCATACCTATCGATATATCTCTGGGAACCAAAAAAAAACTGGTTTGGGGAACTGTATTTGCGCAGAAATTCGGTGCTAAAATTCAAATCGTTTCTGCCTTAAATGTAAATATAAAAGAAAGAAACAGCCTTGCTTTAAAGAATGCCGAGAAAATAGAAAATATGCTCAAAGAAAGAGGAGTTGAATGTGGTGTAAAAATCCTGAAAACTCATCAACAATCAAAGCAAAAAGTACTTATGGACTATATCCATGAAGAAAATCCTGATTTGGTAATAATCCGCACCCATCAGGAATACCGTTTTTCTGGTAAAATGATCGGAAAGTTTGTTTCCGATATAATTCACGGAACAAAGATTCCAGTCTTTACAGTAGGCGGAATTACCGAATATCATCCTGAAGAAATTAATTAATATAACAACTATTTGACCATGACTGACAAGATTTCTGAAATAACTGAAAAAATTTATAACGAAGGTGTTATAAAGGCAAAAGACGATGCAGAACAGTTAATAGCTGAGGCTAAAAACAAAGCAAATCAAATTATTGAATCTGCTAAGAAAAAGGAATCTGAGATTATTGAAGAAGCAAATAAACAGGCTGAAGAGAATAAAAAAAACATAAACTCTGAAATACAACTTGCTGCCCTGCAGTTTACAAGTAATCTCAAACAGAAAATCACAAATCTTGTAATTACTGCTCAAATTGTAAATCCAATAAAGGAATCTTTTAATGATACTGAATTTGTCAAAAAAATAATTTTAACAACAATACAAAACTGGAATCCACAAGAATCGGAAGGGATGAATCTTAAAGTTTTACTTCCTGAAAAGGATGAAAAAGAGTTTTCCGATTTTTTAAATGCCAAAGCTATAGATGCACTTAATAAAGGGTTAAGCATTGAACTTGATGCAAAAGCCAAAAATGGATTTAAAATAGGTCCGAAAGATGGCAATTACATCATCAGTTTTACAGATAAAGATTTCGAAAATTATTTCAAAATCTACCTAAAAGAAAACACCAGTAAATTGTTGTTTGAATAAATGGGCTTGGTTTAATCCAACGTTTAACCAAATATTCTGTTGCCGTGACAATTCAAAAATTGTGTTGTGCGGAGGATAATTTATAAACTTGAGTATGTTAAAAAGGAATTATTATTGTTTGGTTGCAGGACTTCCTGATTTATTCTTTAACGAATACAAACAGGATTATAATAGTCTGAAGTTCAGAAATGAATTAAAATATCAACTGAACAATTCAGACTATCAACTGGTGGAATACCTTTTTCTGCAATTTGAAAACGACAACTTTTTAAATCTTCTTTACGACCGTAAGAAACAGTTTAATTGCCATGCTCTTCGGGCTAAAAGGGTGATGGAAAATGAAATTGCACAGCCGGTTGATATACCTTCTTACATGATTGAATTTCTGAAATGGAATAAGCAACAAGATCCTTCAGAATATAACCTAAAAGCTGAGAATAAGTTAAATACGCTTTATTATAAGTATGTGCTTGAGGTTAACAACGAATTCCTTAGAAACTGGTTTTTATTTGAACTAAATACAAAAAATCTACTTACGGCTTTTAACTGTAACCAATTCAATTATAAATCGGAAAACCAATTCATATTGGTTGACACAAATCCGGTTGTTAATTCACTTTTGATTAACAACCGTTTAAAACAGGAATTATTTGAAGAAGAAATTCCATATACCGATCAAATTTTCCGAATTACAGAATCAGATTTAAATCTAATTGAAAAGGAAAAAGCACTGGATAAAATCAGATGGACTTATTTAGACGATAACACCTTCTTCCACTTTTTTACTATAGAAAAGATTTTAAGTTATCAGATAAAACTTATCATAGCAGAGCGCTGGTTAAAACTTGATGCTGAAACAGGTAAGGTATTTCTCGAAAAACTAATTAATGAACTAAAAACAAGTTATGAATTCCCGGCAGAATTCAGCTTGATAAAATAAAAGATATAAAATGGGTACAACAGGAAAAGTTGCTGGTATTATTTCAAACCTTGTAATGGTTGAGGTTGATGGTCCGGTTTCACAAAATGAAATCTGTTATATTAATCTGGAGGGTGTGAAACTAATGGCCGAAGTTATTCGAATTGATTCAAAGCATGCTTATATCCAGGTGTTTGAGAGTACGCGTGGATTAAAAACCGGTATAAATGTTGAATTTACCGGCCACATGTTGGAAGCAACACTTGGGCCAGGAATACTCTCCAAAAATTTTGATGGACTTCAACACGATCTGGACAAAATGAAGGGTATATTTCTTCAAAAGGGAGATTACACCCACCCATTGGAAACAGAAAAATTATGGGAATTTAAACCAATTGCAAAAGCAGATGATGAAGTTGAAGCAGGATCATGGCTTGGAGAAGTAACTGAAAACTGGATTCCACATAAAATTATGGTTCCCTTCACTTTTTCGGGTAATTATAAGGTGAAAGAAATAAAACCTGAAGGAGAATACAAAATCTATGATACAATTGCCATATTGGAAGATGAAAACGGTACTGACTGTGAAGTGAACATGGTGCAAAAATGGCCGGTTAAAATTCCAATAAAAACGTATAAGGAAAAGCCAAGGCCATTCGACTTTCTGGAAACCGGCATCAGGGTAATCGATAGTTTAAACCCGATTGTTGAGGGCGGAACAGGTTTTATCCCAGGTCCTTTTGGAACGGGAAAAACAGTATTGCAACACGCACTTGCAAAGCAAGCAGAAGCTGACATGATTATTGTAGCAGCATGCGGAGAACGTGCCAATGAAGTTGTTGAGATATTTGCAGAATTTCCTGAATTGGATGATCCAAGAACAGGACGTAAATTAATGGAACGTACAACCATTATTGCAAACACATCTAACATGCCGGTTGCTGCACGTGAAGCTTCGGTTTATACGGCTATGACAATTGCTGAATATTATCGATCTATGGGTTTGAAGATTCTTTTGTTAGCAGATTCAACCTCGCGCTGGGCACAGGCGCTTCGGGAAATGTCGAATCGTATGGAAGAACTTCCGGGTCCTGATGCATTCCCGATGGACTTACCGGCAATTATTTCTAACTTTTATTCCCGCGCAGGATTTGTATACCTAAATGATGGAAAAACAGGATCTGTAACTTTTATAGGAACGGTATCTCCTGCAGGAGGTAATTTAAAAGAGCCTGTTTCGGAAGCCACAAAAAAAGCAGCGCGTTGCTTCTATGCTTTATCACAAAATCGTGCAGATAGTAAACGTTATCCCGCTATTGACGCGGTTGACAGTTATTCAAAATATCTGGAATATCCTGAGTTTATAAAATATGTATCCGAAACAGTAGCCTCTGATTGGGTGGATAATATTTTACAGGCAAAAAATATTCTGATTCGCGGCAGAGAAGCTTACGAACAAATTAATATTCTTGGCGATGATGGAGTTCCTATTGAATATCATGAAATATTCTGGAAATCTGAAATTATTGATTTTGTGATTTTGCAGCAAGATGCATTTGACAAAATTGATGCTTCAACTCCTATCGTGCGCCAGAGATATATGATGAATAAGGTTCTTGATGTATATAAAACACATTTCACTTTTGAAAGTTTTGAAGAGGTAAATCCTTATTTCAAAAAGATCATCAATGTTTTCAAACAAATGAACTATTCTGAATTTGAGTCGGATCAGTTCAAAAAGTTTGAGAGAGAACTGGATGCACTTATAAGTGAAAAAGCAAATGTAGAAGTTGAACAAATCTAAATAATAATAATAGAATGGAAACCATAGCTTTTCAGAAAATACATACAAAAATTGACCAGATAACAAAAGCAACCTGTTCATTACGTGCTACCGGAGTAGGAAATGAAGAGATGGCTATGGTTAACGACCGGTTAGCCCAGGTTGTTAAAATCGAGGGCGATCTTATTACCCTGCAGATTTTTTCAGGTACAGAAGGAATCCCAACAAATGCCGAAGTTGTCTTTCTTGGTCATGCGCCCCAACTTCCCGTCAGCAATGAACTAAGCGGAAGAT
>Ga0272443_10005038_pt1 | contig 13908 bp, 10 predicted proteins | sample SSMAcet12_FD_193581 | JGI IMG/M metagenome (GOLD analysis project Ga0272443, IMG submission 193581) | Marine sediment archaeal communities from Little Sippewissett salt marsh, Falmouth, MA, United States - SSM-Acet-12 | ecosystem: Environmental > Aquatic > Marine > Wetlands > Sediment ...
CCTGATCTTCTTTTCGAGATCGGAATGGGATTCCTTCAGATGAACTGCCATACGGTTGAAGGAACGCGCGAGATCGCCGGTTTCGTCATCATTGTTTAGTTCAATCCTGTGTGAAAGCTCGCCCTGCCCCAGACGCTGTGCGCCATCATTCAATACGCGGAGCGGATCGGTGGCGAATCTCTTAACTATGAAAACCGACAGTGCGAAAATGCAGATGAAGAAGATAAGTGCATACACACCGAAGTGTATTACCTTCGCGGTTGCGGCGGTTAGTGACGCACCTATGGGTACTCCTACAGATAGAATCGCTACATCGCCGGATGACCTGTTAAACCCGCTTGTTGATCCGTAACGCTCCACAAGGTCGGCGGGGGCAAGCGCCGGGTCGCTGTGACATCTCATGCAGGACTCGTTGAACCTGATCGGGACAGCGACGCTGATGTACTCCTGCCCGTTCCACTCAACTTCCCCGCTCCAGCGTGTAAGGTTTGGATCGTCAGTAAATTCGGTTATTACACCGATTTCGGTCTCATTCGCATAGTTTGTTGAATTTCGCGGATTGGTGGTCGCGAACTTGAAATAGTAATCGGGATTTGTCTCGTTAAACCTTTCGAAAATACTCCGCGCTACAAAAGTGGTGGACATGCCCTCGGGGATGAAATCATTATCGGGTACTATTTCATACATCATCGGGCGAAGTTCCTGTCTCACATAATTCTGGGCAGCTTCTATTTGAGTGACGATCAGGCCGCAGACCTCCTCCGCCTCGTCGCGAGCCTGTTCGCACATGCTCAGGTACATCCCGATGTGAGTTCCGACAATGAACAAAAGCGAGAACAGCCCGAGCCATACCACGACCTTCATGTGAAGCTGTCTTGGTTTTAATTTCCCTGTCAGTTTAGATTTCCCCTTCTCTTTTCCACCCATTGGGAATAACTCCAAATAAACTGATTTTTTACTTATTCCACCACGCACGGACTCCCGCGAGTGGTGACCGATTTGGAACATCTATAAAATAGTGTCGGAAATTTGACCACATGCATTATTAATATGTAATAAAAAAACCCGGGTTAATTAATCACCCGGGTTTCGTTTTATGCCAGTTGGTTTAAATGAACTTATCGTTTTTTAATCAAATTCAATTATTTCGTAATCTCCAGACGCTTCATCGAGCCTGATGTAACAATCCACTGGCACACCGGTAAATGTCATTGTTTCAAACGGGTATGCAGGCCACCTGACTGTCATGATATCGATAACCTCCGCGTCACCGAGTCCGAAGTGAGCTTCCGGCGGGTTCTGATGCCCCGAGTGCCCGGCGCATCCGAGAATCTCGCGCGTTTGAGTGATACCACCTGCAGATATTGATATCCTCGCGCCTATGCCCGGTCTGTTCGATCCGGTACCCGCTTCGTCGCCCGGTCTCATAGCTCCCTCGCAGATAACCCCCAGCCAGTGATTACCGTTATCAAGCTGATTCTGAAACATTGCTGCCTGACGTGTGCGGTCGCCAAGATGTTCCCTCGACAACCTCATGAAACTCTGCCCGACAAGAATGTCCTCGTCGCCGTCACGATCAAAATCCACTACCGATATTCCCCCGCATCCTTCCCAGTTGAATCCGGCGGATTCGGTGACTTCGGTGAAAGTGTGATCGGGATTCTGACGATAGAGCTTCAGGAACTGCCCGTCGGGATAATCTGACGATCCGATCAGGAGATCGATATAACCATCGTTGTTGTAATCAATCGCGGATGTGTGAAGGTCGCCCTCGTTCCACCTGTCCGACCCGTGCATACGCTCGATTCCCATCATCGATCGTGTAAAAGCAAAATTTTCGTCAATTCCGCCGTTTACCAGGAACGTAGACCGGTCGGATGATTCTCCGGCCCACCAGTGGCATATCTCCCCTGTGAAACAGTCGATATTGCCATCGTTGTTGAAATCGGCTGCGGTGCAGTCGAAAGTGTTGCCGTTCGAGCGGAACGGAAGTTCGGCTTCACGACTTACGATCTCGGGATATTCCCCGGTTCTGATATCATCACCATCGAAACGGGTTCGTTCGCCCACTTCGGTGAAACCAGCCGGACCTCCCGCCCACAGGAAATTCCACTGGCGACCGTAGACCATAACTAGGATGTCCTGCCACCCGTCGTTGTTCCAGTCGGTGTGCGTGACCCCGTATACCGGTTTCGATGAGTTGTGATATCCCGGTTCAAGGGTCGTGGTAAGTCCCCATTCACCTGTTGCATCACTGAAATTACCGTCTCCGTCGCCCATGTAACACCTGTCCTGGTAGCATTCGTACGACCAGCCGTACTCCCGGTACCAGTTTCCCTCGAAGAGATCGAGGTAACCATCGGCGTTGCAGTCGATGAATCCTGCCGCGCAGGTAGTCGCCGGATTCAGACCGACTCCCGAGCCTTCATGAATCGTGAACCGTCCGAGCCCGTTGTTGATAAATATCTCCGAACGCCAGCCATGATCGGGATTCTGATAAACGACCTCGCCGTTCTCATCGACCATCATCGCGCCCGTGTCCGGATCGCTCGCGGGTTTGAGGAAGTCGCAGTAGACGGCCGAATACGCGTCGGGATCGCCGTCGTTGTCGACATCACCGAAGATAAGCAGGTTCACCGGACGTTTTTCATCCGAGCCGTCTTCCCCGATGCGTGAGACCTCAAGAGCCGATGCACCGGTAATCTCGACAAACCTCCTCCCGCCGGGACTTTCGCTGTCGCGAACCGAGCGGAACACGCGGTACTTCCCGAGAACCGCATCGGGCCAGCCGTCGCTGTCGATGTCGGTCCAGACAACCCTCACGACCGGGATTTCACCTATACCGTTCTCCGGCGCGATATTCACGAAAAATGGTGATGAATCTGTTTCCGACGCTGTCGCAGATGGGACTGCCTGTAAAAGGCAGAGAATTATTAATATTGCGGGTATGAATGTCCTCATAGATTCCTCCGGGATGTTACGGAATCCGATTTTACGGTTTCGCGGGCTGTGAGTCGAGTATTGGCGGGGGAAATATGGTGATTATGTCGATAATTTATATTATGATGAACTCTGAACAGGCCGGGTAAATCACAAAATTAACAGGCTACGGGAGTGCGAGACGATGCAGGCAGATAATTCACGCGTTTATACGATAGTGTCGGCAGCCATGTTCGGTGTGGCGGTTCTTTGTTTCATGCTGCCCTGGTTTAACGATGGATACTCGGACAAGTACACCGGGTTTGCGTTCGCGTTCGGGATCGGTGATGAGTTCGACGGGATGTCGATGCCGATTATCACCATCGCGTTCCTTGCAGCGCTTGCGGGATGTGGGCTGAGTTTCATTCAATACAAGGTAATACCGGCAATAACCGCGTTAACAGGGGCGAACTGCCTCCTTATTTTCTACGGCTTCCTCTCGTTCGAATCGCGCGGATATGGCGACAGCACACCGATCGAGATGGGATTCTGGCTGACCCTGCTCCTTCTCGGGGCGGCATCCGTAATAAATTTCATCGAGATGCAGAAAGCCGGGATGCTTATGGTCCAGCCACCACCTCAGCCCGTATACTACCCGTACCCGCAGGCACCACCGCCGCAGGCTCCTCCCAGGGTGTACCCGGGAACGCAGCAGGCTCCGTACCCGCAGCCACAGCATCCTCAGCCACAGAATTACCCACGACCACAGCATCCCGAACCGTCTGAACCACCGCAGCAGTTTCATCAGGCACCTGAGCATGAGCGGCATGAATCCGGACGTCCGCCGGAATACATTCCCCCCGAACCGCAGGCGATGCCCGGTTCGATGGCAGGTTCGCATGTGCCCCATCACGCTCATGGCGAGGTTATCGAGGGAAAAACATGTCCGTACTGCCAGGGAACTTTCAAACCGGGAGTGCGGACCGTCACGTGCAGCCTTTGCGGGATGCCCCATCACGAGGAATGCTGGAGGGCGAATGGCGGATGCACCACGTACGGATGTAACGGTGTGGCGGTGCTTAACTGATTCATGGATTTTTCGTCGTGTTTGCAATACAATCGAGCCGCAGCGTCTTCTGAATGAAGGCTGTAAAGGCCGGAACCGTATATGAGAGTTTTTTCCATCGTATCCGCGATAATGTTTCTGCTGATAATCGTGTTTTTCTTCCTGCCGTACGCGATAGCGCCCGGGCTTGGCGTGAGCGTTCCCGGGCAGGAGCTCGGGGTTCCGGTGACCGGCGCGCAGTTCGCGTGGGGAACCGACAACACGTGGCCGCCGGTACTCCCGATGGCACGTGCGGCGTTTCTTATCGCGGTGCTGGGCGTGATTATGAGCTTCCCGCCGCGAAAGGCGGGTCACGTGGTCAGCGCGATAGTCGCCGTGTGCGGGATGGCCGCGACCTTCTGGATCAGGGTCAGCTTCGACGAGTGGCTCATGTCGAGCGCGAATTTCCTTCCGCTTAAATGGCTCCCGGCGTTTTATGTAACGCTCGGGTGGTTTTTCCTCGCGATGGTGATGAACCTGTTCGCGCTGCAGTGGATGGCGATGGTGAAGAAGGAGAGGGAGAAGGAGGACCGGGAGAAGTCGCCGGAGCAGAGACGGCGGGAATTTTACAGGGACCGGAAGATAAAGAAGATGCAGAATGGAAAAGGAAACGAGGAGGAGTAGGGGGGCACTCAGGCAAAAAAATCACATCCTGTATCTGCCGGGCCGGAATATGCCGGTATTTTTTTGTCATTTTCGGGATATATGATATAATCCTGTCTGATTTTACATGTACATGTTATTGTTTTTTCTTATTTAGCCGAACTAAATGGGGGCGTGCAGTAGTGGTGCGGTAATTCAGTAACCTTACAAATCTGTTTAAAGACCGGCAGGGGTCGAACATGGATTCAGGCAGTCCGAAAACCAATCCCGCGGGAATCGTGGGGAATATACGCAAGCTTTACGCGTACATAATCGTGGTGTGCGTGACACTGTTTATGGTGATATCGGATGTGGATTACAAAGAATACCTAAATATTAAGAATGACATCGAATTAATTTGGCATATCAAGGAAACCTGGGATCCTGAATGGCTGGACAGGGAATGTGGGGATATGCTTAGGGAGGAAGCATGCAAAGGCGTAATCGATGAGATATCCGATGAAGCATCTGAATGTAATCCATTTGAAAAATTTTACTGTATTTCATATGTAACGCAAGATAGTGTTGCCCAGAATGAATATGTAAGGTGCGATCACCCCTGGACATTAGTTTCAGTAAATAATAATTTCGACTATTGTGAATGTATCCCATATGCTGAAAATGAAAATTTGTCTGCATATCGGTGTCAGTTATCGATAGCGTGCATAGAAACACTCGCAGATTTCAGGACGCTATGGGATGAACTGGAAAATATAGAAATATTGCTGGGAACAATTGAGACATCAGGAGCTAACTGTAATCATGTTGATATTTTATTTGATTATGATGTTAGAAGCAATTGTTTAATTGCAGAATGTAAGGAAACGCCTCAGGACTATGTCGATATAGAATTTCTTCCAGCTTATAATTCACCGGTAATTGATCAGGGGGAAGGATATTCTCCGTATTTGACTCTTGGAGATATTATAAATAGCCAGGAAAAACAGCTACAGTATGCGTTTCATGATCCTGTATCATTAGAAAGACCATGTAATTTAATGTTCCCAAGGTATTTAATAGAAGTCAGTGGAGACCAAATAATCACTCAGCATAAAAATCTTCAGCTTAAAATAGTTCAGATTTATCTTGGTGAAGTATTCTGGGGCATTGAATGGGAGGAGGGGGAATATGAAAGGGTATTCGCCGGGTTGAATCGTAATTTGGCAAGTTGCGAAAATGAAGAACTGGATTATATAAGAGATAAATTGGAAAGTCTTTGTTCGTCCAAACTCAGCACGTTGGACTTTTTCGGAATCAGGATAGGGACATCATCAATTGCATTCACAGGAGTTATAGTACTGGTGCTATTGTCATTTTTACTGCTTGTAGAATTTGAACAACTGGCTAAATCACTTGATCTTAGAACCGATATAAGGAACATTGCATGGTTCCCGTTTTATTATCAGAAACTGACTTCAATATTGCATGGTGTGGCATTTTGCCTCCCACCCCTGGTAATTTTATTTATTATACTGGGGGTTAATAAAATATATTTCAATGTTAACAACATAATTGCAAACAGTCTAATGCTGATAATAGCTGCCTGGATTGCATACAGACAGATTATTCTGGATGGCATAATCAAAGCCAGGATTCAGCAGATCAGGGAGTGCCAGAAATATTACAACTCGCAATAGTCCTCCACTGGTATATTTAGGCTCAAGAATTGGAAGCATGCCTGAAGTATGCGATACGGCAGGCATGATGCCTGGGTTACGTGCGGTTGGTATTTTTTTTAATGGTCATGATGCCTGCGTTACGTGATCGATCAGGGGGGATTTTACCTCCTTGAAAAATCCCGTATTTTGGCACCTGACAGGGATTGACGGGGTGGGTGAAGTGTGGTATTTAACTAAGGTGAAATAATAATAAGGGAGAACTATCATGGCTGCTTCATTTATCAGATTCGTTATCTACCTCGTTGTCGTCGGCGTCGTGGGATTCACCGCGGTCGCGAGTGTCATAAACTGACAGACATTCACCAGGCATAATACCGTTAACATCTAATGCTGATGAGGTAACCTGACAGGGCTGGATCGGCAGTTACGCTGTCTCAACACTGGGTATACCGTTTTAAATAAAAGGGGCCGCATTCGCGGCCCCTGTTTCTGCATTACCAAAATACTGCTTACTGGTATGATTTCGGTCGTAACGACCGGTTTATTTCGCTGCGGCCTGGAGCCTCTCCATCTCGGCTTTTGACTCCTCGAGCGGAATGTGCTCGAACGTCGCCTGGAAGAATCTCAATGTCTCTGGCTCGAACGTGAATTTCAGGCCCTGGATCTCGTGGCGTCGCTCCCACAGCTCGATCGTGCCCTCCGCGGCGACGTCCATGTGGAGGTTCGTGTAAACGCGCCTCGGGATAGTGTACCTGACAAGTTCAAGCTTCGGGAACCTGTTCTGGCCGGTCACAGGGTCGCGTCCGGCCGAAACATTTCCACGCTCCATCGTCCTGACACCGCACGACATGTAAACTTCCGAGGCGAGTGTCTGGGCCGGGAAATGATCCTGCGGGAGGTGATCGAGGAACCGTTTCGCGTCGACGAAGATCGCGTGCGAACCGAACGGCACAACTACCGGGATTCCCGCATCGTACATCTTCTGCCCGAGGTAGTGAGTCTGCCTGATCCTTGTCGCGACATGCACATCGGTTGCGACCGCCTCACGCATTCCGATCGCAAGCGCTTCCATGTCTCGTCCGGACATCCCGCCATACGTGTGCAGGCCCTCGAACTCGACGACCATGCCCTTCGCCTTGACGAAGAAATCGTCGTCGTTCATCGCGAGGAATCCGCCGATATTAACCAGGTGGTCCTTCTTCGAACTCATCGTGCAGCCGTCGGAAAGATCGCCTATCTCCCTAACTATCTGTTTGATCGACCTGTCCGCGTAACCATCCTCGTGCTGCTGGATGAACCACGCGTTCTCGATCATGCGGGTGGCATCGAGCATGATCGCGATTTTGTGCTTATCGCAGAACGCCTTCAGTTCCTTAAGGTTGGCCATCGAGAACGGCTGGCCTCCGGCCATGTTGACGCAGCCCTCGAGGCTGATGTACGGGATCTTCTCTGCGCCGACCTCGTCGACGAGTTTCTGCATCTTCGCCATATCGACGTTGCCCTTCCACGGGAACGTCGACTGCGTGTCGTGCGCTTCATCGACGATGACGTCCACGAACGTACCGCCAGCCTTCTCCTGGTGGAGACGGGTGGTCGTGAAGTACATATTGCCGGGAATGTAGTCGCCGTCCGAGATGAGGATCTGGCTCATGATGTGTTCAGCGCCACGACCCTGGTGGGTCGGGACGATATGCTTAAAGCCATAGATCTCACGGACCGCGTCCTCGAGGTTGTAAAAGTTGCGGCTTCCGGCGTACGCTTCGTCTCCGAGCATAAGTCCGGACCACTGGCGGTCTGACATAGCGGATGTTCCGCTGTCCGTGAGAAAGTCGATGTAGACATCCTCGCTTTTCAGGAGGAAGGTATTGAAACCGGCTTCCTCGGCAGCCCTGCGACGTTCACTTTCGGAGATAAGTCGAATCGGCTCGACCATCTTGATCTTGAATGGTTCGGCGAGAGTTTTCGGCATAGTTGCCACCTGTTTTTTTAATGCCTGCTATCTATTTATGAAAAGGGTAGACAAAGCCTTTGTAATGGAAATGTCCGATCGTTGTGACAAGGCCTGCCCCGTATGATATCAGGCACAAATAGCGTGAGAGGCCTATCTTAATCTAAATGAATGTATAAGGGCAAGGAAAATCAGTGTGTTAACAGGTATTATTAGATTAGTGGGTGGGTATTACGGTATTCGCCCCTTTTAATACAGGGTGTTGAAGAGGTCAGGTTATTACTTGAACTAGTATATCTCCAGACGATCGGGCTCGATTCCCAGCGTGTCGTTTAAATATATTTCCATAAGCGGATCGAACCCGTACACGATCGAGTACTCGAGCGTCAGATCATAAGAATTTCCACTGAATCCGTCGATTTCCATAAGAAATTCGATACTCTCGCCGGGCATCAGGCGGTTATCGTCAAGCTCTCCGTCTTCGTTCAGGAATTTTCCAAGGTAGAAGGTCTGAGAGTCGATCCACCGGGACGTTTCCGAATCGTAAAGACCCATTTCAATCGTGAGCATCCTTCCGGGATCGCCGGTCGGGAACATGTGACCCGCGTTGCGATTGGTGATCCTGATACCGGTTGTGATCCTTCCACCACTTCCGGACACCGGGATAAACTCAACCGGATCGATGCCGTATCGCACCATTTCGGCTATGTCGTCCGGCCACTGATGAAGTGTACCTGTCTCTCCCCTCTCTCCGTGGCAATCTATACATCGCGTGTAATCGTCACCCTCGACGGAGTACTCCGTTTCACGCCATTCCGCGACCGGGTTACCCATGGGGCCGTGCAGCTCATATTCCTCTGCTATTTCGGGGGCGATAAGTTCGAGAAGAGCTTCGCCGGGGAAATGACATCCGGCGCACCATTCCGGGTCACGCGGGGAGTAAACGTCCGGTTGACGGTTTTCAATGTAAAAGCTGCCGGTGAGATACCTCTGGCTGTGACAGACAATGCAGTTAATTGCATCTCCGGAAATTGTGTCGAGGTCGATCGTCCCGTCGTCACGAAGGCCGACCATCGCGTCGTCATGCGGCGCGTGACACGCCCAGCACAGCCTCGGATCGGCCCCGATTTCGGGATTCTGAACGAGGTTCTGAATTGTCAGCGTGAACGGATCGCTTGTCATTGCCATTGCATGAGGGCTTTCGATCCAGTCGTCATGAATGTCCGGATGGCACATCCCGCAGGTTGCGGCGAAATCGTCGCTGACCATTGCATGGGGTCCCGGGACATCTTCCAACCACCTGAGGGGGGCGTCGCCTTCGGGCGTGGAAGTATCCTGATTCTTCTGTATTCCCTTCGATCCCGATGACTCCGCGGAATCATCCGGAGTTGCGATCTCCTCCGATTTTTCCTCCTTGGAGATATCACCATCCGATTCCTCATCACCCGTTTCGTCACCTGAAGCCTGGTCGTTGTTCTCATCGCCTGATGACTGCTCCTCGGCGGATTCGATGTCCTGCGATTCGAGCCAGGCGTCGTATTTCAGGCTGTGGCAGTTACGGCAGTTGTCGCGTGTGAATCCCTCGATTCCATCGTGCAGCGCTTCAACGTCCTCTATAGTTTTCCCCCTGATCTCCTCGGGGAATTCCACTTCGTCCTCGGATCGTGATATGGCTATCACGAGAAGTGCCATCGCGAACACAAGGACCAGAGGAATTAGGATTTTGGTAACAGGACGTTTCCGCTCATCAGCCATGTCTATTCTCCTGCTTGAATTTCTTAATTAGTTAGAAGAGGTTAATCCTACCAGAAAGTTGCAGCGGTCCTGTGATCATCATTACCAAGATGACGTGCGAGCGCAACCACATCCCTTTCCGATACGCCAAGCTGCAACATTTTATCGTAGATTGAATCGACAAGTTTCTCGACCTGACGCATCGCCGCCTGCTGGTCCCTCAGGTTTTTAATTTCGATCAGGACACGCGAAACGAGGTCGTCCGAGATTTTCACACCATCCGCTTCAAGCTCCGCCCTGTGCATGTTCAGGACGTGTGAGACTATCGCGGTACCGGAATGTTTTCCGAAGACGAATCGACGCTTTCCGCCGAAATCATCGGGATTGATAACCTGGTACATCCTCGGATCGATCACAATCCCGGCAGCGTGAATACCGGATTCATGCGCGTAGACGTTGGTCCCGACTATCGGTTCGTGCGGCTGCATCGGCATACCCGAAAGCCTGCTCGCGAGGCGTGTCACGTTATATATCTGGTCGTACCTGATACCGGGTATGGTGATTCCGTACAGGTTCTTAAGCGCAGCGAGAAGCGTGTGAAGCGGGGTGTTGCCGGCACGCTCACCAATTCCACCGAGTGTCACGGTGGGAATATTCGCGCCCACGCTCATAGCCGTGATGGTGTTGATAACCGCAAGTCCAAAGTCGTTATGGAAATGTACGACGAGATCATTATCCGGGAAGGCCTCAATGAGCCTTGTGATGTACGCGTGAACGGCCTCCGGCGTGAATACCCCGACCGTGTCGGGAAATGCCTGCCTCATGGCACCCGCCTGGTATGCGGCCCTGCCGAGTTCGATTATGTAATCGATATCGGCACGGCTGCCGTCCTCTGCGTTTCCGGCCTCGATGTATTTGAATCCTTTTTCCCTTGCGTACGCTATCGCGTTGGCAAACATTTCCATGTTTGCCTGTCGATACCATTCGATTGGAGTGTCAAGCCAGTCGCCGACATTCTTCCCGGCTCTTTTTAACAGGGTTTTCCCGAGTTTGTACTTGACGTGAAGGTCGCTTCCTGCGGTGAAGATGAAGAGTGTTATCTCCTCCGGGCTGACGTTGACATCCCGAAGCACTCTGAGAGTGGTGTCGATGTCATCCGGAAGGGCGCGACTCATTACAAGCAGTTCCAGGTCATCGCGGAGACGTCCTACGCGCTTGCCCTCGACCACGAGCTTCAGGGTTTCCCATTCGGTCGGACCGACAGCAGGGAATCCAAGGTCGATGATATGAACACCCAGCGCGCTCAGGTGACCTGCGATCTCGAATTTCTGTGACGGGGTGAAGACAACGCCTGGCGCCTGTTCACCATCGCGCAGCGTGGTGTCATAGATCCGGATTTTCTCAGGCGGGGGGAAGTCCAGGTCACCCGTCCAGTGGGTTGCCGGAATTGCGAGTTTTTCGTATGGCTCACGAAGCTGCATGACACATCCATGAATCGCAGATTTACCGCATTCAATTATATCAAACAGCGGGAAAATTCGTGTTTATAGCCGGGTCGTTCCCTATGGGAGCGTTCCGATAACAATAGTGCTGGTCTGCGCGAGGTTGTTCAGGATCTTCACCATCTCCTGCCTGATCACGTAGCGCTGCATCATGATGTGACTCTCGTTAAGCCTCAGGGGGCCGACAATCTGGAGTCCGCCATCATCGCCCAGGGACACTTCGTACTCAATCGGGCGGTAGTACAATTTCCCGGGATTGGCGATAACCCTGCCGTCGTGATCGAGCGGCACGTACCTCAGGACCGGCACTATCCTGCTGTCAGTGAGAGTGTAGAGCTTGAACTCATTCCTTGGATTCTCGAGCATGGCCTCGTAATTGACACCATCTGTATGCATTATCTTTTCTCCTTTTCAAATACAGGACGGCGTATTCTAGCAGGTTAAAATTAAAACGCAAGGATATACATCAGAAATTTTCATATTTTAACCGATAACCTGTTCGTCCATCCAGTCGATCATGTAACTGACGATCTCATCCGATGATGTCTCGTTGTGGAGTTCGTGATACATCCCCTCCCATTCTTTGTACGTACACATCGGCCCGGCCTTCGATGCGAAATCGCGCGATGCATCGACTGATGTTGTGCGGTCGCCGCCTCCATGCATCAGAAGCAGGGGAATTTCAAATGGCCTGACATTTTTCATCGCCCAGTTCCCGGCTTCGATTATGTCGAGGCCCATGCGCGCCGATATCCTGAAATGATACAGGGGATCATGTCTTACAATTTCAGCCACTGATGGATCATGCGAGAAATCGTCCGGGTTAATACCGCTGTGCATGGTCAGCCAGGGAGAAATTTTTACCAGAAGCCGTGCGAGTGAGATTTTGAATGATGGAACGGGTTTTGTCGTGCGCAGTCCGGGCGACAGTGATATGACCGCATGGGGTGACGGCCATGTTTTCTCGTTCCTTAGAATGTAATTCAGAACAAGCGCACCACCCATCGACTGTCCGAGCAGAATAACCGGAACACCGGCTTCGGCTGCTCCAGCGATTGTTCTTGCTACATGTTCGCAAAGGAGTTTGTAGGAGGCAACATGCCCCCTTCGCCCCGGTGTATGTCCATGTCCCGGAAGATCGCATCCGTATACCCCGTAGCCTGCATCTGCAAGCGATTCAGCAAGCCGGACATAGCGACCCGTATGCTCGCCAAGTCCATGTACGAGTGCGACGCAGGCTTTCATGCTGCCGGGGGGGCGTATATCAATTATGCCCTTTGTGATTTTCCGCATTGAGAATAGTTAACCTGAAGCAAAACATGATCCGGAAGAAACCGTACTGCCGGGAGTTAACCTGTCCCTGCCGCTACAACCTGCTATGGTCGACTTTAATATGCCGACCTGCAACAACAACTTTGGTGATTTTAATATTTTCGTGTTTGATTAAATAGTTAATTGCACTTTTAAAAAGGTTGTCGTTGTACGGGATGGGCTGAAGACCGAGAGTTGTACGCTTGTCACCCTCCACGAGTCGCCTTGACACGATCCACGCTTCATGTGAAACATTGTCCGGAATCTGGACAAGGACTTCCTCGATCCCCTGCGAGAAGGTTAAAAAATAGCCTTTCAGTTTTTCCGGTTTACTAAGCGTCTGCCCCTTACCCTCAACCTGGTCAAGAGCTTCTCCATGCTCGTATCTTTCCCTCGTGATTTCCATGCGCAGGTCCTCCGATTCTCCTCAAGGGCTGCATACCAACCCGGAAACAATAACATAAAACCATCATTTATAGATAATATTAACTGCTAAATATTGTCTTTACCGAAGAGTTTCTGTCTGGTATCGTTAGCAGATTCAGAAGCGGGGCGGACTGTATTTCGGCCACATTAATACAATCACGAGGAAGAGGTTACAGATGGAAACCCAGAATACTTATTCCCCCGGTGTCCAGAAATACATCGATGCGGCAAAAGCCGCGATGGAAGAGCGCGAGCGTTATATCAGGGAAGTTGTGCGCAAGTGGCGATTCGACACGATCGCGGTACATGGCGCGTACTCGGTTACGGAGGCGATTGAGAAAAACCAGGGAGCGACGAACGAACCGATATACATGTCATCGAGCCAGGCATGGCGTGACGCCGATGAAATGGAGGCCGCGCTTGCATACCTTATCCCTGGCTGGGCGTATTCGAGAATCGCGAATCCATCTACGAGTTACCTCGAAGATACACTCATGCTTCTGGAGACCTACGGGTCGGACGTCGAGGCACAATGCGTGTGTACATCGAGCGGGATGAGCGCGCTGTTCAGCGCAACGGAACCTCTTCTGGCGATGGAGCCACAGCAGACCGGGCCGTGGAATTTTGTATCGTCGAGACAGATCTACGGCGGGACGTACATGCTGTTCAATGTCAGGCACCCGCAGATGGGAGCCGAGGTCA
>Ga0272443_10005040_pt1 | contig 13905 bp, 11 predicted proteins | sample SSMAcet12_FD_193581 | JGI IMG/M metagenome (GOLD analysis project Ga0272443, IMG submission 193581) | Marine sediment archaeal communities from Little Sippewissett salt marsh, Falmouth, MA, United States - SSM-Acet-12 | ecosystem: Environmental > Aquatic > Marine > Wetlands > Sediment ...
ATATTTTTTCCAAAAACCGGTATTCTCATGCAGGGAGCCCAGGCAAAAGGCAAGTCCATAAACGCGACAGTAGGTATTGCTTTGGAGGAGGATGGATCGCCCCTGTGCCTTTCAATGATATCAGACATGCTGCGTCTTGAAAAATCCGAGGCATTCACTTATGCATCGAGCCCTGGAGTCCCTGAGCTGCGGGCAAAATGGAAGGAGATGATTCTGGCGAAAAATCCCGGTATAACCGGGAACATAAGCCTTCCTGTTGTTACAAACGCCCTGAGCCACGGATTGTTTGTCGCATCATATCTGTTTGTTGACAGCGAGGTGATTGCTGCGGAACCCTTCTGGGGCAACTACAATCTTATCTGCAGGAACGGATTCGGTGCGTCAATTCTGACCTTTCCCATCTTTAAAGACCGGGCATTTAATGTCCGTGAAATGGAAAGCCTGCTTAATGCCGGCGTAGACAAGAAAGTGCTGATCCTGAATTTTCCCAACAATCCAACCGGGTATACTCCGACAATCGGCGAAGTCGATACACTTATCAGGAGCATAGAGAAGGCTGCTGATTCGGGCAGGAAAATTGCTGTTATCTGTGACGACGCGTATTTCGGGCTGGTGTATGAAGAAGGGGTGTACCGGGAGTCGGTATTTTCCAGGCTTTCAGGCCTGCACAGGAATGTCCTGGCAGTCAAGGTGGACGGCGCCACAAAGGAGGATTACGCCTGGGGATTCAGGACGGGCTTTATTACGTATGGAATAAAAGACGGAAACCCGGCCCTGTACGGAGCGCTGGAAGCTAAAACAGCCGGAGCTGTCCGTGGTACAATCTCCAGCAGCAGCCATCCGTCACAGTCTCTTCTTTTGCATGCGTATAACAGCAGTCAGTATGCTGCCGAGAAAGCGGAGAAATACAATCTTCTCAAGGCACGGTATGACAAGATCAAGGAAGTGCTTGGAACTTACGGAACGGAATATTTTGAACCGCTCCCCTGCAATTCAGGCTATTTTCTCTGCCTGGAACTGAAAAATGCCGACGCGGAAAAAGTGCGGACAATCCTCCTGGAGAAATATGACACTGGCGTAATTGCCATAAACGGACTGATTCGTATTGCATTCAGTTCAACGCCGCTGGCCGACATTGAAACCCTGGTTGAAAATATTTACAGGGCCTGCAAAGAGGTCTGCTGATACTGTGCCGGCGGAAGCCCGGGGATCTTACCGGCATGTGTTATCAGGGGCCCTTTAGGGCCGGGGCTCCTGGTGCAGGGTCCTTTTGGCCCTTGCATTTTTAGTTGTAAAGTAGTATATTTAAGTTCATTTAAAAAAGGGGATATGTATTGGGCAAAGTAATTGCGGTTGCCAACCAGAAAGGCGGAGTTGGCAAAACAACAACAGCTATTAATCTTGCTGCTTCTATTGCTGTATCAGAACGGAAAACACTTCTTATTGATATTGATCCACAGGCTAATACGACCAGCGGTATGGGTATAGATCATACAGCCGTTAAAAAGAGTATTTATGAGCTGGTCATAGAAGAAGAAAACTGGAAGAACGCCCTCATACATACGGAAATTTCTTTCCTTGATATAATCCCGTCAAGCATACGCCTCGTAGGCGCAGAGATAGAGCTGGTAAATGAAATAGGCCGGGAGCAGGCGCTTAAACGGGCGCTCAAGGGGCTGCGTGACCAGTATGACTATATTTTTATTGACTGCCCTCCTTCTCTGGGGTTGCTGACCATCAATTCCTTTACCGCGGCTGACACTGTGCTGATTCCTATTCAGTGCGAGTATTTCGCCCTGGAAGGATTGAGCCAGCTTCTGCGCACAATCCGTCTGGTGCAGAAAAACCTCAACCCCCAGCTGGAGATAGAAGGCGTGCTTCTGACTATGTATGATCCCCGGCTCAATCTGGCGAATCAGGTGGCGGAAGACGTACGGAACTATTTTGAAGACAAGGTGTTTAAAACAGTAATAAAGCGGAATGTAAGGCTGAGTGAGTCGCCAAGTTTCGGCAAACCCGTAATTTTATATGATGCAGTATGCGCAGGAACAGAAAGTTATATGAAATTGGCCGAGGAGATATTGAGCCATGAAGAGTAAACGGCTGGGAAGAGGCCTGGATGCGTTAATACCCCAGACCAGTGATGAACAGAATTCGGCAGTAACTGAGAATATGTCCGACATTGCTGTTGCATCTATTACAGCCAATCCTTACCAGCCTCGCACCAAATTTGACAAAAAGGCCCTTGAAGACCTTAAAAATTCCATAAAAGAAAACGGTGTGATTCAGCCGGTAACTGTACGCCAGGTCGATGAAGGTTATGAACTGATAGCCGGCGAACGCCGGTTCCGTGCTGTACAGGAACTTGGGTTCAAGCGAATTCCTGCCTATGTTATTGATGTCACGTCTGAAGAGAAACTTCTTGAACTGGCTCTTATAGAAAATATCCAGCGGGAAGACCTTAACCCCATAGAGGTTGCAAAAGCATATAAACAGCTCCAGGATGAATACGGCCTTACCCAGGAACAGGTCGCAGTGAAAGTAGGAAAAGACCGAGCCACTGTTGCCAATTTTATCCGGCTGATTAAGCTGCCGAAGGATATACAGGAAAGCCTGAAAAGCAAAGAGATATCAATGGGGCACGCACGGGCCCTTATCAGCCTGAAAAAGCAGCGTGACCAGATGGTGTTGTGGAAGAAGATTGTGAAGCAGGGTTTGAGCGTGCGAAAGGTGGAAAAGGAAGTTCAGAAGCTGTCGGAAAACAAAGAGGAGCCCGCTCCTGTGTCTGTTGTCGATACAGCAGCGCCATATTTTGAGGCTCTGGAAGAGCGTCTGCGGGGGATTCTGGGAACACAGGTAAAGATCAGGGTGAAATCGCAGGGCGGAAAAATTGAAATAGAGTATTATACAAATGATGATCTTGACCGAATTATAGATACTATCAGCGGAGAGTAACAGCAGTCTATGAAGTATAGAAAACGGAAAAAATATTTTTCACTTATTTTTGTGCCGGACCAGGAGCAGGATCCCAAAAGTATTTCCCTGACCTATTTTAAGGGCAGAATTCTGGCGATTCTTTTGATCCTCCTGACATTACATGTTATAGGCGGCGGATATGCATATTATAAAACATTCTATTTGAGAAAGAGCGTTTCGCGCCTTGAATCAGAAAACAACAAACTGATACTCCAGAACAAGAAAATTGAACAGATTGCCCACGATTTCGAAGAGATCAGGCAGACTGACCAGAAGATCCGCAAGGCCTTTGGCACTACCCTCAATTTGTCGTCGGATGAATCAATAAATCTTCTAGAAGGAAAATCATACACCGAACCTGTCACCCGCACCCGAGACGCGGTGCCTCTTACAAATCTCGATAATGGTGACAAACCGGCCCTTATGCAGAACAATCTGTATTTTTTAACCCAGAAGGACGGAAGCTATTTTAATCCTGAATATTTGCCGACCCTTCTTCCGGTTGAAGGATTCTTAACGACTCATTTTCAGAAAGGCAGCTGGTATACAGGAAGAAGCCATCTGGGGATCGATATAGCAGCTAAAAAAGGAACGGTAATAAGGGCTGCCGGTTCGGGTACAGTGCTCATTTCAGACTGGACACCTGATTTCGGCAATGTGATGATAATATCCCATGGAAACGGGCTCTTTACATATTACGCCCATGCAATGCGGCTGCTTGTGCACCAGGGAATGCATGTTAACAAGGGAGACATGATAGCACTTCTTGGAAGTTCAGGAATAAGTTCAGCGCCTCATCTGCATTTTGAGATGTGGAAGGACGGAAAACCGCTGGATCCTGAACAGTATATTTACGCACTGCAGAAGAGAAACAGCGAACAGAGATAACCTACAAAGAGAGAGACGAATATGGCAAAGACAAATTCCGAGTTCGGCAAGGGAGGGGAGCTAAACACCATAGTCGGTAAAGGCACCCGAATCCAGGGAAATATGAATGTACAGAATTCTGTCCGTATTGACGGGCAGGTTAATGGTGATATAAAAACTACAGATACTATTATCGTTGGTAAAGAGGGAGGTGTACAGGGAAACGTCTCGGCAAAAAATGTACTCCTCGCCGGCAAAGTTACAGGTAATGTGCTGGCAAAGGAAAAAGTGTTCCTGCAGGCAACGTCGATGATTCAGGGAGATGTGACGGCTGCTCATCTTGTCGTGGATGAAGGTGCAGTGTTTGACGGGCAGTGCCGTATGTCGGATACAAACATAAAAACCAGCACAAAGAACGGTCAATAGGTACTTATTCCCCCCGCATCAGGAGAAAGTAACCGCATTTTACGATCCGGGCCAGCCAGTTGTGTGGCAGGTTTATACGATTATTGCTGATCCGGCACGTGCTCTTATCCGGTTTGGTCTGAACCAGGCTATAGCCGGAAACTATCGAAATCATTCTACAGTTGTATGGAAGAGGGACCGACAGGACTATCCAGGCAGGGTTGGTATATTTATTGCTCGGTTTTGTTTGCCTGAAGCCGTGCATCTGCCTGATTCAGTCAGGTACGCAGGCATTCAGTCTTATTGGAATGTGTGTAATGAATTTAAAAATAGATGATTCAGAGAAACCCTGATAATGAAAGGATATACTAGATGGAAGTAAAACTGGAAAACCTCATTGAAAAACTCAGGCAGGAGGGTGTTGAGGAAGCCCGGAAAGAGTCTGGAAGGATTCAGAAAGAAGCAAAGAAGAAAGCCGACAACATTGTCAAAGATGCTGAAAAAAAAGCTGAAGAGATTGTTGCCGCGGCAGAGAAGAAAGCGGAATCCTTTAAAAGCAACAGTGAAATAGTTGTTGCACAGGCTGTCCGGGACGGTGTCCTGCTGTTTAAAAACAAGATCAACAGCCTGTTTGACAGTGTGTTCAGCCAGTCTGTGTCTGATGCCATGGATGCGGTATTTCTGAAAGAAATGATACTTAAACTTGTTGAAGCCTGGGGGGCTGATAAGGAGTTTGACGTAGCTGTAGCAAAGAAAGATCAGAAAGAACTGGAAAAGGTGCTGTTCACCGGCCTGGGGAAAAAGCTGAAAGAGTCTGTAACCATTTCCCCCGATCCTGATATTGAAGCAGGATTCCGGATCAGCAAAAAAGGTGATGAACTCTACTATGATTTCTCCGATGAGAGTATAGGCGATGTTCTGCGCAAGTTTCTGACTCCGAAAATAAACGAGATCATGGAAGGCAAGAATGGATAAGTACTACTACCTTATCTCACAGCTGCCTGAATTACAGTTTGGCAAGAGTTCCTATATGACTTCCGAAAGGTTTCTGGAAGAGGCAGGGAAATGGCTGCCGCTGAGAGACAGAAAACGCCTTGAAAACATTGATTTCTCGGTATATGAACCTGAATCAGGAGACAGTGATACTGTCAGACTGTTCAAGGCCTTTGAGGAAAAGTTCCGAAAGGATCTTGCTTTGTGGCGTGAAGCCCGCAAAAAGTCCAGGGACTACAAGCCGGCAATGTTTCCGGTGTCAGCGGTGCGGGAAGGCAACCCCCTGGAAAAAGAGCAGAGCCTGCTGCGGCTCAGATGGCAGTTTATTTCGACTCTGGAACAGGGGCACCATTTTGATTTTGATTATATAGCACTCTATTATATGAAACTGCAAATACAGGACCGGTTGTCTCTTTTTGAGCCGGAAAAGGGACTGGAACGTTTTCAAACATTATGTAAGGTGTCGGTATGAATAAAGTAAACGGAAAGATAGTAGGAATAAACGGAAATATGCTCACCGTTGAAGTGAGCGGAAGTATTACACAAAACGAAGTCGCTTATGTCATTCATGGTGAAGAGCGGCTCAAGTCTGAAGTTATACGTATTCAGGGGAGCAAAGCGTTTTTGCAGGTTTTTGAACAGACCAAGGGGCTTCGCATTGGTGATGAGGTTGAATTTACCGGCCAGATGCTGTCTGTTCAGCTGGGCCCGGGCCTTATAGGGCAGATCTATGACGGGCTGCAGAATCCGCTGCCGGAGCTGGCAGAACAGTACGGATTTTTCCTCAAGAGGGGGACCGTGCTCGATGCCCTTGGAGCAGAAAAAAAATGGGAATTTACACCTTCAGTAAAAAAGGGTGATACTGTGCAGGCAGGTATGGAGATCGGTACAGTGCCCGAGACTCAGTTTACCCATACTATTATGGTGCCCTTTTATATGCAGGGCCGGTATACTGTTGATTCAGTAGTGAAAAAAGGTGAATATTCCATTGAAGATACGGTTGCTGTGATTAAGAGTGAACGGGGTGAAACCATTGATTTACGCCTGCAGTTTTCATGGCCTGTAAAGATGCCGGTAACCGCATACAAGCAGAAACTGCTTCCTGATGAGACCCTGGTCACAAAGACCCGTATTATTGACACGTACTTTCCTGTGGCCAAGGGCGGAACCTACTGCATTCCGGGGCCCTTCGGTGCCGGGAAGACTGTTCTGCAGCAGATAACAAGCCGGTATGCAGATGTGGATATTGTTATTGTGGCGGCATGCGGAGAGCGGGCCGGAGAAATTGTTGAAACCATGCGGGAATTCCCCGAGATCACCGATCCCCGTACAGGACGTTCACTGATGGAGCGGACAATAATTATCGCTAACACTTCTTCTATGCCAGTAGCTGCTCGTGAAGCTTCGGTATATACAGCGACAGCCATTGGAGAATATTACCGTCAGATGGGACTCAATGTACTGCTTCTGGCCGATTCAACATCACGGTGGGCTCAGGCCATGAGGGAGGTTTCAGGAAGATTGGAAGAGATCCCCGGTGAAGAGGCATTTCCGGCCTATCTTGAATCTCGTATTGCAGAGTTTTATGAACGGGCCGGCCTTGTTGAGCTTCTATCAGGGAAAAGAGGAAGCCTTACCATTGGCGGAACAGTAAGCCCTGCCGGCGGAAATTTTGATGAACCTGTAACACAGTCAACCCTCAAGGTTGTGGGCGCGTTTCACGGATTGTCACGTGACCGCTCAAACGCCCGGCGGTTTCCTGCGATTCATCCTCTGGACAGCTGGTCCAAGTACCGCAGTTTTATAAATGAAGATGTAGTAGCCAGAGGCAGGAACATTCTGCAAAAAGGATCTGAAATTCACCAGATGATGATGGTTGTTGGAGAAGAAGGAACCTCCATTGAAGATTTTGTCGTATATCTGAAATCAGAATTCCTCGATGACGTTTATCTGCAGCAAAACGCATTTGACAAGGTTGATGCGGCAGCCTCGCCAAAACGGCAGGAGTATTTTGCACAGAAGATAGATGAGATTTTAACCAGGGAATTTGTGTTTACAGATAAAGACAGTGCGAGAAATTTCTTTACTGATCTGAGACAGAAGTTCATTGACCTGAACTATATTGAAATGGGCAATGAAAATTTCCAGAAACAGGAACAGGCCATCACCGAGTTGTTGGAAGGAATTACCGATGAGAAAAGTGCATAATAGAATACTGAGTATTTCAGGAAATGTCATAACAGTCCGTGCCGAAGGGATCGCGTACGAAGAACTGGCTGAAGTGACCACCCAGTGGGGCAAGTCCCTTGCCCAGGTTATCAAGATAGAAGGTGATATTGTCTCCCTGCAGGTTTTTGCCGGAAGCCGGGGCGTGTCAACCAATGATGAAGTGCGTTTTCTGGGCCATCCCATGGAAGTGTCTTTTTCCGAGGATATGCTGGGAAGGATTTTTAACGGATCGGGCCAGCCCCGCGATGACGGCCCTGACATTACAGAACATCTGATCGAAATTGCCGGACCTTCGGTCAATCCGGCAAAACGTATCATACCCAACCGTATGATCAGAACCAATATTCCCATGATCGATGTGTTTAATTCTCTGGTCGCCTCGCAGAAGCTGCCTATTTTCTCAGTTTCCGGCGAACCGTACAATGAACTGCTGGCGCGCATCGCCCTTCAGGCGGAAGTAGATATGATCATTCTCGGCGGCATCAGCCTGAAATTCGACCAGTACATGTATTTCAGAAATGTGCTTGAAGAGGGCGGTGCTTTAAGCAAATCAATCTTTTTTATCAACACCGCGTCAGAGCCGGTGGTTGAAGGACTGATGGTGCCCGATCTCTCTCTGGCCGTTGCCGAGAAATTCGCATTGGCCGGTAAAAATGTACTTGTGCTGCTGACTGATATGACTAATTACAGTGATGCACTCAAGGAGATCGCCATTACCATGGAAATGGTGCCCTCGAACCGCGGGTATCCCGGGGATCTGTACAGCAGTCTGGCTGCACGGTATGAGAAGGCTGTTGATTTTGACGGGGCAGGCTCTATTACTATTCTGGCTGTCACAACCATGCCCGGAGACGATGTGACTCATCCGGTGCCAGACAATACCGGCTACATCACAGAAGGCCAGTTCTATCTGCGCAACGGAAGGATAGAACCTTTTGGATCTCTCAGCCGTCTTAAGCAGCAGGTAAACAAGGACAGTCGTGAGGATCACCGTGCCATAATGGACGGCATGATCCAGCTGTATGCCCAGTATTTGGAGACCGAAGAAAAACGGTCCATGGGATTCCGTATGAGTTCCTGGGATGACAAGCTGTTGAAATACGGCAAAATGTTTGAGGGCGGAATGATGGACCTGGCTGTAAATATTCCGCTGGAGGAGGCCCTTGACCGGGGGTGGGAGATTCTGGCGAGCTGTTTTACTCCTCAGGAGAGCGGTATGAGAACCGAGCTGGTAAAAAAGTTCTGGCCCAAAGATATACAGCCTGAACAGGAGCAGGAATCTGTTGAGGCGGAATCAGAAACAGTAGAGGAATAACAGCTGCTATGGCGAAGATACGGTTGACAAAAAACGAATTGCGGAAGCAAAAAGATGACCTGAAGCGGTTTACCCGTTTTCTTCCGACTCTTGAACTGAAGAAAAAGCAGCTGCTGCAGGAGGTCCGCAAGGCTCAAAAGGAGATTGAATCGCTCAAGCAGACCTACGAGAAGAACGAGCGGGAAATTTCAAAATGGGTTGGTGTGTTTGCTGATGATTTTTCAGTAGAGCCTCTTGTAAAAGCGGCTGATGTTGTGACGGGTTCGGGTAATATAGCAGGAATTGATATACCGGTGTTCAGAAGCATGGAGTTTGAAGATGTACCCTATGATTTTTTTGAAACACCTTTTTGGGTTGATGAAGGAATTGAGGCGGTTAAGAGCCAGAAAGAAATCCTGGCCCATATAACAGTTATCGAAAAACAGCTTGAAATCCTGCAGCAGGAGCTTCGAACAACAATTCAGCGGATCAAGCTGTTCGAAGAGGTCAAGATACCTGTCGCCCGGGAAAATATCAGAGTTATCCGCATTTTCCTTGCAGACCTGCAAACCGCGGAAGTAGTGAGAGGCAAGATTGCCAAGACAAAAATTGCAAAGAAAAAGAATGCAGAGAGCGTTGTATGATTGTTAAAATGAAAGAAGTGACGCTTGTTGTGAACGGCCGGAACAGGGATGATGCTCTCAGCGCATTGAGGAAACTTGGTGTGCTCCATGTCCGGAGTACCATGCAGGAGTCAACAGAAGATATAAGCACAATCGGATCGCTGCAGGGGACTGTAGATAAAGCACTGGCAGTGCTTGATCCATATACAGCAGGCAAAGTAAAGAAGGCAAAAGATATGCAGCCTGTTGTACAGGATATTATAACATATCAGTCTGAGCTGGCCACAATGAGGACCAGGCTGTCTGAACTTGAACAGACATGTCAGTGGTACAACTGGTTTGGCCGGGTGTCAGGAGAAAGTATTGATGTTCTGAAAAACCAGGGCGTGCATATCAGGTTTTATCAGACTGACAAGGCCGGACTAAAAACTGTCAGTCCTGACAGGCAGGTGTATGTTGCCGGTGAGCAGGGCGGTACAGTGTATTGCGCCCTTATCAGCGATTCTCCAGATGACGTGCTGGATTTTAAAGAGATGCCTATGCCTGATACTGAATACGGGCAGCTGAAAAAAGATATAACCCTGGCGCAGAAGGATATCGCGGCTCTTGAGAAGAAACTCCATGGTATGGCAGCATACAAAGAGGCTCTTGCAGCATACCGTAAACAGCTGGACAAGCGCCTTGAATACGCCCGTGTGCGCGCCGGCATGGGTAATGATGAAGATTTCGCCTATGTTTCGGGGTATTGTCCTGCTGACGCAACAGACAGTTTGAAACAATGTGCCGATAAAGAGAGCTGGGCTTATATAATTGCTGATCCCGATAACCTGCGTGATGTGCCGACCCTGCTGCGTAATCCCCGGTGGCTTCGGATTGTTCAGCCGCTGTTCGATTTTATGGGCACGCTGCCCGGGTATCACGAGCTGGATGTGAGTTTTGCTTTTTTGGCGTTTTTCAGCCTGTTTTACGCGATACTCATAGGTGATGCAGGATACGGGCTTGTATTTCTGGCAGGGACGCTGTTTCTGAGCAGAAAATTTAAGGATGCACCCCAGGAGCCCTTTTATTTAATGTATCTGCTGAGTGCGGCCACAATCCTGTGGGGCCTTTTATCGGGAACCTGGTTCGGCTCAGAGCAGCTTGCACAGCTGCCGGTGCTTCGTGACTGCGTACTGCCCCAGCTTGACAGCTTTTCTGACTCTTCACAGAATTTTGTTATGCAGCTTACCTTTACAATCGGTGCCATTCATCTAAGCATTGCAAGGCTCATGTCTGCGTTCAAGCGGATGAATTCACCGACGGCCATTGCGGAGCTTGGCTGGATAGCCATTATTTGGGGTATTTATTTTGTAGCCAATAATCTTATCCTGAGTGTGCCGTTGAACAGTGCTGTGATTCCTCTGGTTGCAGGCGGCGCAGCAGTTGTGGCCCTGTTTGCGAATTTTCAAAAAAACATTGTCAAAGGTTTTCTCTTGTCATTGGGCAACCTGCCCCTTGATATAATCAGCTCGTTCTCCGATGTCGTATCGTATATCAGGCTTTTTGCTGTGGGCTTTGCAACAGTAATCGTTGCATCAAGTTTTAATGATATGGCTGCAGGAGTGGGATTCAATTCGATATTGAGCGGTGTTATGGTATCAGTTATTCTGGTGTTCGGACATGGGCTCAATATCATTCTCGGCCTGATGGCCGTACTGGTCCATGGTGTCCGGCTGAACATGCTGGAGTTCTCAGGACATTGTAACCTGGAATGGTCAGGCAGAAACTATATGCCGTTTAAGGAATAATTCTGATGTTGTACGCTAAAAACAAAAATGAAAGGAAATGTTGATGAGCGGATTAGGTGACATGAATATTTCGCTGATCTTTGCAGCAATCGGATCAGCATTGGGTACAGGCGCTGCAGGTATGGCAGCCATAGGTGCGTGGAAAAAGGCTTTTTTACAGAACAAAGCAGCTCCGTTCATTCTGGTGGCTTTTGTCGGTGCGCCTCTTTCACAGACTATCTATGGTATGATACTGAGAAATGCCATTCAGGGAGCTCAGTGGGCTGACGGCACATACCATTGGCAGATTCTTATCGGTGCTCTGGCAGGAGTAGCCATGGGCCTGTCAGCGTATATGCAGGGAAAGGCGGGAGCCAAGGCTTCCGATGCCCTGGCCGAGACAGGAAAAGGATTCGGTAACTATATTATGGTCGTTGGTGTTATTGAAACCGTGGCCTTGTTTGTAATGGTTTTCGCTATGACTGCACTGCCTAAATAATAACTACAGCTACAAATGCAGACGTAATCCAGGACAGGCGTTGAACGCCCTGTCCTGGATTTTTGCGTAGTATGATACGCGCGGTATTATTTTTGCAAGTACTATAATCTCTTGGAAAACAGACGGTTTTTTAAGGGAAATTTACCACTGAACAGTGGCAGGTGGTATATTTTTGTACAAACAGGTTGCAGGGGCATGGATGGCACATGAGAAGTAATTGTTATAAAAACAGAAAGTTATGCCGATTTTTGACAGGGGCCGTTATCCTTTGGCTGAACCTGTTTCTGGTACGCCCCTGTATTGTGTCGGGCCAAAGCCTGCTTGCATCAGAAAATGGAAGCGCCAATTACTATTTACAACTTAAGACAAATGAATTTCAAAAAGCAATGCTCCCCCGTGAGCGATACCTTCTGGATATCGCCAAAAATACAGCAGAAGAGTTGAAAGAACGTGAACGCAGTGGGGATCTGGATGAACAGGTGCAGCTTAACGCTGTTGTGTCTCCCGAGAAAAAACTGCTTGAAGAGTACATCGCTGAACTGCAGCTTGTCAACGGACTGCTTGATGAAATAGCTGATTTGGAACGCGCTGCCCGTAAGAAGGTGAATCTGGAGGTCTTGGATGCACTTTCCAATTTGCGAAACAGGGTAAAGCAAATGGTGAACGGCAGTATGGCGGCTCTAAAGGAAAAGCCCGATACGGAAACATCTGTCGCAGAAAAAGATCAGAGCGGTGATGATACCCACGGCGCTGCAGAGGAAGAGCCAAGGGAGCTCTCACAGGCTGACATATTTGAAGAGTGGAAATACAACAGGATACTTGAATATAAAATGAAGATGTCCCGTTGGGAACTCCTCAGGACCAAGCTTATTGATACTGCTTCTTCCCAGGAGTACGACCGCATGTTCCGCCGTGAAATGAGGTCGGCTTTGGAGCATTATCAGAGCGGGGACCTTCAGACTGCCCGACTGGAATTTGAGAACATTTTGCGTACCTACACACGCATACGAGTACTGGACGATCTGCTGTACTTCAGCGGTGAAGCAGCATACGGACGGAACTATTTTGATGAGGCTATAGATAAATACCTGAAGGTCGCTCATGATTATCGTGACTCCGATTATGCCCCGCGTGCGCTTATAAAACTAATATTTATCTACTCGATATATGGAGATTTTTCCAGTATTGATAAATGCTACACCGATTTGACACCTCTTTTTGGAAAGATCGAAGATGAAGAAATAGGTGTTGTGTCCTATCTGGCGGGGTACTCTTATTTCAAAATAGGCATGTATGAAAAGGTGTTCGGTTTTCTGAAGCATATTCCGCTGGAATCTACGTACTACTATCCCTCATTATACCTGGCGGCAACCTGTTATGCCAATATTGGCTTGACAGACAAAGCAGTAGAAATTTTCAACATTCTTGTCAGCCAGGAAAATAAGGGCGGAGAAGACCCTGTACTGGAACAGATCAGGAACAATGCACTGTTAAAACTTGGACTTGTCTACTATGACCAGGGTAACCATGACCTGGCAGTGTCATACCTGGACCGGGTAGACAGTGACTATCAGCACTATGATTTGACAATCCTTGGAAAAGCATGGAGTGAATTCAGGTCGGGTAAGCCCGGCGAGGCTCTGAGGGATGTCGAAGAACTCCTTCAGAATACTATGGTGTCGAATTACGCGTACGAGGCAAGAGTGTTGGCCGCCAGCGTAAAAGATCTGCTGGGGTACCGAGAAGAGGCCATGCGGGAAATGAAGGATGCCTATACTATCGGGACGATGGCTGAGAAAGTTCTTAAATCAGAAGATTCAGAGCCTTCGGATAAAGAACTGATCATGTCCAGGCAGAGAGAACAGCAGCGGGCGCTTTTAGAAGAGGTTTCAAAGATACGGAATTTTCTGCAAACCTCCCTGTCCTGGCAGCAGCCAGGCAGCACAGACCAGAACCAGCCGAAGACCACAGCCAGTGAAACACAGGACCTTATGATAAAGATCGGGGAGCTGGACCGGCTCGAAGAGGTGGCCAGAAACAGCCAGGACAGTAAAATGCTGGCCGAGATTCGAAGCCTGAGAAGCGGGCTGATCACTGCTCTCCAGGAAAAGACTGACAGGTTTACCGATAAAAATGTACAGGGCGGTTCAATAATCAACCGCCTTGGTATAAATGAATATCTTCGGTACACGTTTCAATCACTCCTGACGGAAATGGTGAGGGAGAAAAAACGTACTGTGGGGAATATCAAGA
>Ga0272443_10005043_pt1 | contig 13901 bp, 9 predicted proteins | sample SSMAcet12_FD_193581 | JGI IMG/M metagenome (GOLD analysis project Ga0272443, IMG submission 193581) | Marine sediment archaeal communities from Little Sippewissett salt marsh, Falmouth, MA, United States - SSM-Acet-12 | ecosystem: Environmental > Aquatic > Marine > Wetlands > Sediment ...
GAATATGCGAATATCGAGGTCGGTCTTGTGGAATTACTTGAGATTTATCAAAGCCAAGCACTTGATCCGAACGTCAACCGGAAACGGTTAATGGACTACTGGAGGGCTTAACCGATCACCAATGCACGTATCTCACCTCATAGGGGTCTGGCACTCTAAGTTTATGAATTCTCCTGCTGGCGATACTGTTTCTCGCAAAGGAAATGTAAAAAATGGACGTGATAATCGAGACCAGAACTTGCACTTCGACGGCGATCGATGGCCACACGGGACCACGAGCATATCACAAAGGAAATAACAGATCCCGTGCCTCACTCGTTCCCTTCTTCCAGAAGATTTCTAGCCTCCATGAACCTCACCATGTTGTACAGCATGAAATTACAAGGAGAACCTATTTCAACTTCTTTTGCTAGTCTGACTATCGCGCCGCTCAGGGCTTCGATCTCGGTCTTTTTGTGAGCCCGAATGTCCTGCAAGGTCGAAGACTCGTGCCCGACGGTTGGGGGAAGGAGATTCTCGTAGAATGCCTCTATGTATTCGTCGGCGGTCTTCCAATGAGTTCTGTACCCCTGCAATTCCATCACCCGGAAGATCTCCTTTATTATCTCCTCCATTATCGCCCTGGTGTAAGGCCACTCTCCCAAAACACCATACCGAACGTTGAAGACCGCACCTAGCGGATTGAGAGCGCAGTTGTAGAGCATCTTTGCCCAAAGATCTTTTTCAACGTCATCAACCACTCTGCTTGGAATTCCACCCCCTGTGATCGATTTGCTGAGGGGCTCCATGAATGAAAGGTCGTTATCGAACAAGCTCCCGATGCGGATCGCGTCGGCGTGAACTGTGACCTCGACCACATTTCTCTGGGGCCTGCAAAACCCCGTGATCACCCTGGCGTTATAGACCCTATTTTTTGGGAAGAATTCGGCGAAGATTTCTGCATTTCCCCAGCCGTTTTGGAAGAGGACGATCTTGCCTTCATCGCTGAGGAATGAAGAATGAGCGTAGATATCCTTTGCAGCTTCGAAAGAATCGTGGGATTTGGTGCATACCAAGACGTAATCGTAGGTGTGATTGGGGTCAAGCAGCAGATCGTCTAGTGAGGAATAGCTGCCGAAATCTTCGGGCCCAGCTTGATAATCCCCGAATATCCCGGTTCTCACAAGCCCGCCCTCTCGGAGCGAAGAGACAGTGTTCTCTCTGGCGATCACGTCCAACTTCTCGCCAGATTGTAAAAGACAACTGGCAATTCCAAGCCCGACCGCTCCTGCGCCGTATACCAATGCCCTCATATTATACCACAAGAAAAGTAGTAGATATTCCTATTTCATATCTTCCCTCTCCAAATCTTTATCATTTCTCGGGCACATTTACCTCGCAGAAGTGGAGCGGCTGGAGTGGAGAAGGCTCCGGCCTTCAGGAAGGTCTCGTTAACTCTTGGAGTTACGGTGTTTAACGATACTTTTCGGGCAAATATCTAACTTGTAAGAGTTTGAGATTTGGCCTGGTCATATCGTTAAACACTAATCTCGCGAGAACCAATTAGTATCATCTAATTGGTTCTCGACTATGACAAGAGTTGCTACGAAAGTTGCTAGCAGGACGAGGACAAATTTGTCTGTGTCCAGAGAGCTCTCAGAAGGATCAGATGCTATCGTTGTAACCGTTTCTCCTTTTTGTCCTGTTCTTTTCTGTACAGCGCTTGCCCCTTCGTGTCTCTCCTTTTTTGAGATGGGAAACGTATATCTGCCTTCAGAGCGTAAGCGGCCGAGGTGTTCACATTGTCTCCCGATAACGTTCCTATTCTGGTAACTTGCGGGCTGCCCTACGCAAATGGGCCATGCCACATAGGCCATCTGCGAACCTACGTGCCCGCAGACGTCTACGTCAGAGGCTTAAAGAAGATGGGGCTGGACCCGATATTCATCTGTGGATCCGATTCACATGGAACCCCTATCGTCGTCAACGCAGAAGAACAGGGGATAACGCCCACAGAACTGGTGACCAGGTACCACGACCACTTCGACGAGGTCTTCAAGAACATGGAGATCGAGTTCAACTATTTTGGGAATACTGACGATCCCTCTAACCACAACAGAACCCGGTCAATCGTCAAAGCTCTGCTCGAAAAAGGCTACGTCTATCCTCAGGACATTCAGTTGGCTTACTGCCCCTCTTGCGATCGGTTTCTTCCTGATAGATATGTAGAAGGCATCTGCCCTTACTGCGGCGCGCCTGCCAGGGGCGACGAATGTGACCAGGGTTGCGGCCGTCACCTCGAACCGGGCGAGATCAAAGATCCGCTCTGCAAGGTTTGTGGCAGCGGCGCCGAGTACAGGACACAGAAGCACTACTTCTTCAAACTATCTTCCTTCAGTGACTTTTTGATAGAGTATCTGGAGACCCTGGGCGGAACTTCCAACGCCAGAAACTACGCAATAGAATGGGTGAAACAGGAGCTAAAAGACTGGTGCATCTCCCGCAATCTTGAATGGGGCGTCGAATTTCTGGGGCAGAAGGGGCTCGTAGCCTATGTCTGGGTAGACGCACCAATAGGCTACATCTCGTTCACAGAGGAATGGTCAAAACGTTCTGGCGGGGACTGGGAGAAATATTGGCGCCAGCCTTCGAGAATCGTTCACTTCATCGGAGGCGACATCGTTTACCACCACTGCATCTTCTGGCCTGCCATGCTCAAAGGGGCTGATTACACCCTTCCCAGCGCGGTTGTGGCGAGCGGGATGCTCAAAATCGACAGCAAGACATTTTCCAAGAGCAGAGGTTACGTGGTCTGGGTAATCGACGACTATCTGGACAAAGGCCTTCATCCAGACCTTCTCCGGTACTATCTTGCATCTTACACCTCCCACACGAAAGAGCTGAACTTCTCCTGGACCGTCTTTGGCGAGAAAGTGAACAACGAGCTGGTTGGAGCTCTTGGCAACTTCATCAACAGGTCCATCACCTTCACCAGCAAGAACTTCGACGGAACAGTTCCGGAAGGCGACCTAGACCCTGAAGTCATGGAGAAGATCGAAGCCACTATCGGAGATGTTAGCTCTGCTCTGGATGAGTACGAGTTCAAAAGGGCCGTAGACGGTGCCATGGCTCTGGCAGATTTCGGGAACATGTACTTCCAGTCCAAAGAACCATGGAAACTGGTAAAAGAGGACAAAGATGCCTGTGGAGCCGTCCTTAAAAACGGTCTTCAGATCGTAAAGAGCCTCGCTCTCTTCCTGGAGCCCGTAATGCCAGGTAAGATGCAAATGGCGTGGAGACAACTGGGCCTTGAAGGCAACGTGAACGAAGCCCTCTTCCAGGATGCCCTCGTGCCTCTGGAGTCGGGCCAGAACCTGGGAGTTCCAGAACACGTCTTCAACAAGATGGACAAATCCATGATCAAAGACTTGGATAATGTCTTCAAAGAGAGAATAAAACAGGCCGAATCAGGTGAGTCGAAGACCGCAGAGAAAGGGGAGAACGAGATGAGCGCCATACCCTTCGAAGACTTCATGAAGCTGGACATAAGAATCGGCGAGATCAAAGAGGCCGAGAACATCAAAGGATCGAAAAAGCTCTTACGGCTCATAGTCGATTTGGGCGAGGAAGAAAGACAGATAGTGGCGGGCATCGCTCAGGACTATTCCGTCGAGGAGCTGGTGGGAAAACAGATTGTGGTCCTGGCCAACCTGGAGCCTGCCAAACTGTTCGGAGTAGAGTCTCAGGGCATGCTCCTCGCGGCAGACTTCAACGACACTGCAGTCTTGCTCGCACCTGATAAGAACGTAGAGACCGGAACCAAAATTCGTTGAGAATATGAGGAGGTCCTGATTTTGCTGAAGATCGAAAACCTGTCCAAAGTCTACAGTTCTGGTGATTACCAGGTTGAAGCCCTGAAGAGCATAAGCTTCACCGCCAAGGAGGGTGAGATCCTGGGAATCATAGGAAGGAGCGGCAGCGGCAAGAGTACACTGATGAGAATTCTACGAGGCATCGAGACCTTTGACTCCGGTCAGATCGAGATAGACAGTCTCGAAATTGTTCCCGGGTCAAACCCAGATGTGCTGCGCCGCCAAAAGGAGATAACTGCAATCCACCTCCAGAGAGACTTCGGTCTCTGGACCGAGTCTGCACTAAACAATGTGGCCAAAAGGGTCAACTCTCGCCGCACCGGATACGAGGTGATACCCACAAAAGATGAGGCCACGTACGAAGAGGTAATAGACGAAGCCATGGAATACCTTCGGCTCGTAGGCCTCGAAAAGAAGGCCGAGCACCTTGCAACGATCCTGAGCGGCGGCGAAAAACAGAGGCTGCTCATCGCTCGACAGCTTGCGAAAAAACCAGAACTCCTCTTGCTCGATGAGCCTGCTACCATGGCCTGTCCCGCCACTAAACAAGAAGTATTGGACGCGGTCAAGAACGTCAACAAAGAGTTGGGAATTACTACGCTGGTCGTCTCTCATCTGCCCGAAGTCCACGATTACTTGGCAGAGAGACTGATCTGGCTGGACAAAGGCGAGATCAAGATGGAAGGAGATACTTCCCAGATATTGGGTCAGTTCCTTACAGGATTGGACGGGCCAGTCCTCCTCACACCAAGGCCCTCTGCCCCTCCCGCCATCAAAGTAGAAGGTCTCTACAAGAGAAACTACCTCGTAGGCCCTGGCGAGGTCCTGAACATCGAGGACTTGAACTTGGAGATCAACGAAGGTGAGATAACCTCTCTAATAGGATCGAGCGGCGCTGGCAAGACGACCCTCCTCAAGATCATGCAGGGCCTCGTCTCTCCAAACGAAGGCTCAGTGCTCTACAGGTTGGGCGACGAATGGGTGGACATGGTGGAGTTCTCGCGAAAGAGGATGGAAGTTAGGAGAAACATGGGGATTATGTACCAGGAGTTTGCCCTTTCCCCACGTGAGACCGTTCTGGAACAGATAGGTTATAAACTGGGGGTAAAAGGCCAAGCAGTCATCGAGCATGCAAGAGCGGTGGCCGAGTCGCTAGATATCAGCGACAAGATCCTCGATGTGCTCTACACGCTCACGGACATGCAAGAGGACGAGGCCAAGACAGTTTTGGATCAGCTCGGCCTCTCCAACCAGGTATTCGATGACCTTTTCCCAAGGTTCCCGGCAACAGAGGCTCGCAAATATGCAGAACCGATCTTTCAGGTTCTGGACCTCGATCTCTCGATCCTGGATAAGTATCCGCACCAGCTCAGCGGCGGCGAGAAGGTCAGAGTATCCATGGCTTTGCTCTTTGCCACCAACCCCAAGATACTCATCCTGGACGAGCCCTTTGGCGATATCGATCCAATAACCTTAAGAGACGTATCCAATGCCATAAAGCGGATCAACACGGAATACGGCACTACCATTTTCCTGGTGAGTCATCATGTGGACTTCGTGCAGGAGATATCTCACAGAGCAATCCTGATCGAGAATGGGGCGATCGCCATGGACGGCGATCCCAACGTTGTATGTGACGCTTTCGTTACCAAGTGCAACGCCCCTTATCTCACCCGTTACAAGAAGGAACCGGCATCGTCCACCAAAGCTTGAGGTAACCATTATGGACGGAGATATCGCGGAAATCTTTGACCAGCTTTCCGATAAGCTATCCGAAGAGGAGTTCGAGCAGAGGGTCGAAGAGAAGGTCAAACTGATGGGCGGTCTTTGTGATAAAAAGACTGCAGCCATGCTCGTGGCCCGGGAGTTCGGCGAGGTCGAGCTCAAGATAAACCAGATCAAGCCCGAGACGGGGAAGGTCATATTTGTGGGCAAGGTGGTCTCCATATCCGAAATCCACGAGTTTTCCAGAAGCGATGGATCCATAGGCAGAGTGGCCAACTTGACCCTGGGAGACGGGACCGGAACCGTTAAGGTAGTGCTCTGGGACGAAGGCACTGAAGCCATTTCCAGGGGAGACATAACAGCAGGCCAAGTCCTGAGGGTCAAGGGAATCACCCGAGAAGGTTACATGGGCACCGAGGTGAACTTGGGCCAGGGCGGCGGGATCGAAGAGGTTGATTCCGACATCCAGACCAAGAGCGAGCCTCATAAGATCTCCGAAATCAAGCCCGACATGGGTGACATCAACCTGATCGCCAAGGTTCTGGATCCTGGTGAAGTGCGAGAGTTCTTGCGAAAAGACGGCTCTGCAGGTCTAGTTCGTTCCGTAACCCTCGGAGACGAGACAGGCAAGATCCGCGTGACACTTTGGAACGAGAAGGCTGAGATAGATTTGGAGGGGGGCGAATCTTTGGAGCTGGTCAACGCCCTTTCGAGGGAACGCTACGGCCAAGTGGAGCTTCAGGTGGGGGGCTACTCCCTCCTTAAGAAGAGCGACGTTGCCGTAAAGTACGAAGAGACAATCACGTCCATCTCCGAGCTTCGGGCAGGTTCGATCTCTTCGGTATCTGGTTTTGTCTCGGGTCTCGGCGAGGTTCGGGAGTTCGAACGCGACAACGGCGCCGTTGGCAGAGTTGCCAACATCTACGTCTCGGACCGTTCTGGCAGGGTTCGAGCGGCTCTGTGGAACGATCATGTTGACATTATCGAGGGGTTAGATATCGGATCCAAGATCGATATGATCGACTGCCATGTGAAGAACGGATGGAACGACGAGATAGAGTTGAGTTGTGGGTGGAGCACCAAGGTTACTTTCGCTCCGCCCGAGTAACTGGGTTAAAGTTCGAATCTCTTTTGAGGTTTTGAGGATTGGTAAAATATGTCAGAGATTTTGTTGGAAGATCTCTCTGGGGTGGGCCCTGCCACCGCCGAGAAGCTGAGAGAGGCAGGGTTCTCTTCTGTTGAGTCCTTGGCAGTGGCATCGCCTGCCGAGCTTGCCGCCTGCGCAGATGTGGGCGAATCTACGGCGTCCAAGATAATTGCATCTGCAAGAGAAGCCGCCGACATTGGCGGCTTTGAGACCGGGGATCAGGTTCTGGAAAGAAGAAAATTGGTGGGCAAGGTATCCACGGGATGCACGAGTTTCGACGATCTCATGGGCGGCGGTATGGAGACTCAGTCCATCGTAGAGCTTTACGGAGAGTTTGGGTCTGGCAAGACTCAAGTGGCCCATCAGATGGCGATAAACGTCCAGCTACCCCTCGAAATGGGCGGTCTGAACGGGTCTGTGATCATAGTTGATACCGAAAACACCTTCAGGCCCGAGAGGATCACCCAGATGGTAGAAGGTCTTCCCAAATCAGAAGAGCACGAGTGGGATCCTAAGGAGTTCTTGGCGAACATACACGTGGCCAGGGCTTATAACTCGAACCATCAGATCCTTCTGGCAGAAAATGCTCTCGACCTCGCCGAAACACTTCGAAACACGGAAAAGCCCGCAAGGCTTATGATCGTGGACTCGTTGATCGCCCATTTCAGAGCCGAATACGTGGGTCGAGGAACTCTGGCAGACAGGCAGCAGAAGCTGAACAAACATATGCATGCGTTGCAGAGGTTTGCAGATCTGAACAACGCCCTGGTCCTCGTGACCAATCAGGTCATGTCCAAGCCCGACGCCTTCTTTGGCGATCCAACCAAACCTGTGGGCGGCCACGTGGTCGGCCATACGGCGACCTTCAGGATATATCTGAGGAAATCGAAGGGCGATAAGAGGATAGCAAGGCTTGTGGATTCGCCCAATCTTCCAGACGGTGAGGCGGTCTTTTCGGTAACTACAGAGGGGTTGCGCGATTGATCAAGGCGGTAGTGTTCGACATAGATGGAACCTTAACTGATATGGAAAGGAGGCTCGATCCTCTCGCGGTGGAAGCTTTAGCGTGGTTGGAAGTTCCGGCAATTTTGGCCACTGGGAACGTTCACTGTTTCACCAGGGCGACTGCAATTCTGCTTGGAGCATCCAAACTATTCATAGCTGAGAACGGCGGGGTCATCTCTTATCCCGGGGATGAGATCGAGATTTTGGCGGATCGACCTCTCTGTGAAAAGGCTTACGAGTGCCTGAGAAAAAGATTCCCCGTGGAAAGACATGACGGCAGGTACAGGATGACCGACATCGTCCTCAAACGAAATTTCGACGTGGAAAAGGCCCTTCGCCATCTCGAAGATCGCGGACTGAAAGTGGACCTTCTGGATAGCGAGTTTGCGGTCCACATAAAAGATCCGAAGGTGGACAAAGGAAAAGCTCTTTTGAAGGTGATGGATCATCTCGCCCTCGATCGAAGCGAGGTTGCGGCAGTGGGAGACAGCATAAGCGACCTTCCAATGTTCAAAGTGGCGGGTTTTTGTGCGGCCGTTGCAAACGGCTCGCCAAAGCTAAAAGAGGTTGCAGATTACGTGTCCAAGTCCAAGTACGGAAAAGGGGCCCATGAAATCGTGGACCACATGATCCAAGAAGGGATGTTCTAGCCTTAACGTCCCTGTTTTGGGTTGGTCATTTATTGTTTTCTCGTTAAGTCAATTTCAAAAATTCAGCATAGCTGTTTGACGTGCAAAAACCAACATGTAGCACTATTTTGAAACTCAATCGGATTTAAAGTCCACGAAATAGCAATCGTGAGAAGTTAACGACCTCGTTTTTGGTTGTGGAACCAAAACCTTTTCATAGAGTACGACGAGAATGTTGGAAGAGGGATGTTCGATGAGATCAGAGCCGTTCATCTTCCTAGCGCTGTTATTGCTGTCGCTATCTGTAACCATGCTATCCCAAGCACTGGATGAAGAGAACAGCACTGGCCAAAAGGCTGCCGAAAACCCTGGTGAAGCGCCTCCAGCTTGCGGCTGGTACAATATCGTCCCGTTATTTGGCGCCGTTTAGCGTAGGGCCCACAGAGAAATAACTTGTACATAAATGTGTACTGCCATTACACAAAACCGATATGATGCGAATTCAGTATAATAATCACGCGACACACATATAACTAGGTTATTTCCCGACGGGCCCTTAGCCGGTTATCCTGGTATCTGAGTGTGAATTGAGTCATTTTTGGGAGGCAGGAGAATTGAAGATGGGGTGTAATCGTCGCGTTGAGATTAGGTATTTGCTAGTGCTATTGCTGATGATCGTCAACGTGACCATACTTCAGGGAATTTGCCAAGACTATGATTTGGAAGATACAAACGATTTTTCACGTCAAACTGGAAATGATACACTTGAAGGGGATATTCTCAACCAAATCGGCATATTTTATTATTCTCAATGTCAGTACTATATAGCTCTTCTATATTTTGAAGAATCGCTGAATCTTAGTCGTGAAATAGATGATCGGGCTAGTGAAGGTGCCACCCTCAACAACATAGGATCGGTCTACCATAATTTGGGCCAATACGATGGCGCCCTGGAATATTACAAAGATGCATTAAATATCAGTCGTGGTATAGGTGATCGGTCTTTAGAGGGAGCTACCCTAAACAGCATAGGATCGGTCTACCATAATTTGGGTCAATACGACGATGCCCTGGAATATTACAAAGATGCATTAAATATCAGTCGTGAGATAGGTGACCGCGCAAGAGAGGTGATTATCCTCAACAACATAGGATCGATCTACGGTAACTTAGGTCGATACGAAGATACTCTAAAATGTTATGAGAAAGTTTTGCAGATCCAGCGTGAGACCGGTGATCGGGCTGGAGAGGGAGCTACCCTCAACAACATCGGAGTAGCATACTGGGGTGTGGGCCAGTACGACGATGCTCTAAAATATTGTGAAGATTCATTGAATATCAGTCGTGAGATCAGTGACAGAGCAGGAGAAAAGACAAACCTCAACAACATTGGATTGATCTACAAACGCTTGGGACAATACGGCGATGCTCTAAGATATTATGAAGATTCGTTAAATATCAGTCGTGAGATCAGTGACAGAGCAGGAGAGGAGGCCATCCTAAGCAACATTGGATTGGTCTACAATGGTTTGGGTCAATACGACGATGCTCTAAAATATTGTGAAGATGCATTAAATATCAGTCGTGATATAGGTGATAGTGCAGGAGAAGGGACCAACCTCAATAACATTGGAGTGGTCTACGATAGTTTGGGACAATACGACAAAGCTTTAAAATACTATGAAGATGCGTTGAATATTACTCGTGATATAGGTAACTGGGCAAGTGAAGAAGCCCTCCTCAGCAACATTGGATTGGTCTACAATAGTTTAGGTCAATATGACGACGCTCTAAAATATTGTGAAGATGCGCTATTGGTTAGTCGTAAAATCGGTAACCTAGCTGGAGAGGCGACAAACCTCAACAACATTGGATTAGTCTACCATAGCTTGGGACAATACGATTATGCCCTAAAATACCACAAAGATGCATTAAATATCACTCGTAATATCAATTACAGCGCAGGTTTGAAGGGGAGCCTCAACAATATTGGGGTATTGTATCGAATTTTAGGTCAATATGAGGTGGCTCTAAAATATTATGAAGAATCGTTAAATATCAGTCGTGATATCGGTGACCAGGCAGGAGAAGGAGTTACCCTCAACAACATAGGAACAGTCTATAATTACTTAGGCCAATACGATGATGCCTTAAAATATTACAAAGAGGCTTTACAGATCCGTCGTGAAACCGGTGGCCAAAAGGGAGTGGGAACCAGTCTCAACAACATCGGATCAGTCTACAACAATATAGGTCGATATGAAGAAGCCCTAGAATATTACGAAGATGCATTACTGATCCGGTGTGAGATCGGAGACCGAGCTGGAGAGGGAATCACCCTGATCAACATTGGACGAGCTTACGAAGACCTTGGAGAAGATGAAAAAGCTTTGTATAACTATATAGAGGCTTCAACCCGTTTTGAGAACGTACGGGGTGAGTTGAAAGTAGAAGAGCTCAAGACCTCTTACGCAGAGACCTATGCTGTTGTTTACAATCTGATCGTAACCAAGCTTATGACCCAAAACCGGACCGTTGAAGCTTTCAACTACAACGAGCGAGCCCGAGCCCGCACGTTTTTGGACCAGATTGGCAACGTTAGGATCGAGCCTCACCTTGACGAAAATCAGGATTTGTTCGAGCAGGAAGAGTCACTTCGACATCAGATCTCAGCCTTGGGGCGGTCGCTCAAAGATGAATACTCCAAACCCGAAGACCAGCGAAACGATCAGAAAATATCGAACTTGGAGACACGCATTGACCAGACCAGGTTAGAGTATTCCAAGATTCTCGCCCGAATGAAGCTCTACAATCCTGAATACGCCTCATTGGTGACGGTTGACCCCCTGGAGCTGGAGGATATTCAGGAGCTCATCCCCTCGAACACCACCCTATTGGAGTACTACTTAACCAAAGATCAGACCTACGTTTTCGTAGTTAACAGAACCGACTTCCATGTGGTGACTCTGGATAAAACCAAGCTTGAAATGGAGAGTTTGGTCGACGAACTGTTTTCGGATCTGAGCTCGATAAGCGAGTTTGACTCTTCGATCTATATAGCGTTGTATGACATATTGTTCGCCCCGGTTAAGCCTTATGTAGATACGGATTCCGTAATTATCGCACCTCATAACGTGTTGCACTACGTGCCCTATCAGGCCCTCTACAACGGAGATCGCTACTTAATCGAGGACTACGTTATAAGCTATGTTCCCAGTGGCAGCGTGCTGCGTTTCGTATTGGCGAAACATAAACAGAACCAATTGGTGGCATTGGTCTTCGGCAACCCTCATGTTCCCGACACGCCTCTGCTTTTGAATGCGGAGACAGAAGCGCTCCTTGTGGCAGACTTGCTTAACGTGTCATCTCACGTACGAGACGACGCCACAGAAACCCTGTTAATCTCCCAGGCTCCAGAGGCGGGATTGGTCCACCTGGCCTGCCACGGCAGGTTTAATCAAAAGGTACCCCTCTTCTCCAGATTGTTGCTCTCGGCCGACGATGAAAACGACGGTGCGCTCTACGTCTACGAGATTTACAACCTCAATCTGAGCAAGGCGAATCTTGTGACGTTATCCGCCTGTCAGACCAATCTGGGCGATCTGAGCGATGGTGACGAGCTTATCGGTCTGACCCGTGCTCTGATCTACGCGGGATCGCCAGCCGTCATCAGCAGCCTTTGGTCGGTCGATGACTCGTCAGCGTCCCGTCTGATGGTCAGATTCTACGAATATCAGATTGAAGGGGAGAACGAAGCTGAAGCATTGCGTTTGGCCCAATTGGAGCTGATATCCGACCAGAACTACCGTCATCCGCGATACTGGGCAGCATTTTGTCTCACTGGCATCCCATGAAATCAAAAAATTGACTGACTAATTTGCAGCCCTATCGCGCATCTTCATGACCTTTCAGATGACCAGAGCTCATATCTAGAAGGTACCAATCAGTCAGGAGATTTGCCTTTATTTTTTGGCACTCGGTCTCTGTTGAATAAACCCATCGGGATCGGCAGACATAAGCCGATCAGGCATCTGCTTAAACAAACATCTGTCGCCATCTTGATAAGAGTTATCCAACAAAGTAATATCGAACCTTAACTCGGCATGATTTGGGGGTTATGGTCGGCGCAATTCAACGGGCGTATACAGGAACCAACATCTCATGGTGACTTCAGGTTACCAATCACTCCGATTTGCCTCATTACATATCATCCCAATGTGGGGAATAGCTGCTGATGTGGTTAACACGCGATTACCGACAACTGGCGCCCGTAATACCTACCAAACTATCACGTTAATTCCCTAATTTCCGCCGAGTTAAGGATCGAAAAGATTTTAAGCATAGGGATTCATTTTTTATCATGAAATTAAACATCCCATATGTTCTAATCTTGTTTTTGTTGTCCGTCGCTGCTCAGTGCACAGACGACGGATCAGAAGACTACGATAAAGCCATAAGATACCTCCAAAGCGATGAGTGCGAGAAGGCTCTTGAATATGTGAATAGGTCCATAGAAAAGGATTCGACTAATGCAGCTTATTTAGAATTGAAAGGGGACATCTTTGAAAGAAAGGAGAAATACCACGAAGCGATTGATTTCTATAATAAGGTTTTGGACATTAACTGCGAGCTCGTTGACGTAAGGCATAAAAAATGCAAGATCCTCTACTGTACGAAGGACTACGACCAAACCATCGCCTGCTGCGAGGCCACTCTAGAAATTGTCCCCACACATAAAGAGTCAATTAATTTAGAAAATTTGGCAGAGATCAAAATAGCTGAAATGAGTGGTAAACCTATAAGGAAAGATGATGATCCGGACGAGATCAACGAGACCTATCAGGAGATCTTAGATTCTTACGACGAGATAATTGAGATCGACAATAACTATTCCAGTGCTTGGAACAACAAGGGGGTTCTCCTGGGAACGCTTCAGATGTACAACGATTCCGTAGCCTGTTTCGATGAGGCCATAAGGATCAACTCATCCAGCTCATCAGTCGCCGTGGCATGGAACAACAAAGGCAAATCAATGGACCTCTTGGGAAGGGACGAAGAGGCTCTGGAATGCTACAATAAATCCATCGAATTGGATCCTTATCTTGCGGAGGCTTTGCACAACAAATGCATGTTCCTTAAGAGGGTCAATCAACCGAAATCGGAGATCTATTTTGATAAGGCAAATAATATCGATTCAGAGATGAAATACCAAGGATTGTTGTATAAGGATACTGTATAAAACTATCAGCCTCCAAAAGAAAAATAGCCTTATCAACGAAGCGGTAGATTTGGCGATCGACCATAGCCCAATCCGCCTAAGGGCCTGCCGGGAAATAATCTAATTATATGTCTTTATCGTAATAATTATACTGAATTCGCGTCATATCGGTTTTTGTATAATGGCAGTACACGTTCATCCGGCATTTCGCATCAACGCTCCAATCCATAGTATTTTTCACAATCTTGCCCTAATAGCCGAATAATCTTAATAAGATTATCATTCAGATTCGCGATCTTCGTGTGCATTTCACCATTAATCCAGAT
>Ga0272443_10005044_pt1 | contig 13897 bp, 17 predicted proteins | sample SSMAcet12_FD_193581 | JGI IMG/M metagenome (GOLD analysis project Ga0272443, IMG submission 193581) | Marine sediment archaeal communities from Little Sippewissett salt marsh, Falmouth, MA, United States - SSM-Acet-12 | ecosystem: Environmental > Aquatic > Marine > Wetlands > Sediment ...
CGGAACTTCCGGGTAAATCAATAGGGCATTCGTAGTCTCACCTTCTTGCTGGTCTTCCTCCGTGGCAACCTCGGCGCGCTGCAGCTCTCTTCTGGGTTCAGGGATCACGCACGCTTCAGGGCATCTGTTACGTACTGCTCCACGGCCGTGCGGATGATCTCAGACTCCGAGACTCCCTCTCTCTCCGACAGCTCTTGCAGCTGGGCGAGCAACTTGGCAGGAGCCATGAAGTTCTTCATCACTAGAGGATTCTTTGGATCTCGCTTTCTCCGTGCCATGAGGTGTGACCGATCCAAGTATACAACTAGCTATATAATTAGTCAATAGTTTGACCACCTGCGGAACCTGACAGCATTGATCGGGAAGAGGCCCATCGCGTCCTCCTAACCTGCACCCACGAATCCGGTCGACACTCATGTCACGATCGCCAGGCATGTTGCCGTTGTCACGACACCGCAGAGACGCTGTAATGCCGATCTGCACAGCATATCTCGTTCGGCCAGCAGGTCGAATTGGGACATCGCTCGCCACATCGCGACGCACTGTGCGATTCCCACAGTCCCCCACGCTCCAAGCGCCTCGCCTGGTGTCGCCGCGTCGGCGTTCGAACTACCTGCCCTCCCGCTCGTCACGATCCATGATCTCCTTGATCTTGCGTTCTTCCCACTCGCTTCCCTTGCCCGGTCCGAACACTCGGATCGCATGCAGCAGAACGGCAGCTCCCCATCCCAATGCCGGCCAGTACACCCACCAACCGTCACCGGATGCGAAGTCCACGATGAACAGGACGACAATGACCACGACGTAGGTCCCCAGGCTCCGATAGAAGTACCGTAGTTCTCTCACGCGCTTCCTCGCCCGCTCGTACCGCTCCTCTTCGGTCATGCTTCCTCCCCCTATCCACTCACTCATTCGCCTGTTCTTCTCGGTCTCATCCCGAAGAAGAACCGGACGATATTGAATCGCCGAACCAGCATCTCGTAGAGCCCCAACGTCACCACAAACGATGTCACCGTCACCACAATCAGCTTCCACGCGAGATGTAGATCCCACTGGATCACGAACCAGCCGATCGAAAGGATCACTGTCTGATGGAAGAGGAAGAAGGGCAGCACAGCTTCGTTCGCGTACGACAGGAGCCTGCTCGGCCTGTTCCAGCGTTTCGCAGCGAGACTCATCAGGAACACGATCAGGCTCCATATCCCGATGCTCAACACAACCTCGTAGATCGCAAACGTCAACGAGAAGGGCTCACGGAACATCTGGTAGTCCTGCGTCATGATCAGGAAGCCCTGCACCGCGAAGCTCACGATTCCGAGAACGAGCGCGATCCAGCCGCTTCGCACGATCGCCTTCGTGAAGCGATCATCGGCCGCAAGCATATACCCAATCAGAAACAGCACGATGTAGAAGATGAAGTAGGCCCACGTGTGTTGCCCGAGGATGACACCCATCAGCGCAATCCGCGTGATGGCCAGAGGGATGATCAGGAGGAAGACTCCGCCCCGCACGCTGCACCATCCAGCCACCCGTCCGATAAGCCGCTGGCCGCCCTCGGTCCGCAACCACAGCAGGATCGGAAGAGCGACCACCGAGACCAGGAAGAGGAACTGAAGAAACCAGAGATGCCCAAGGAACAGGTTCGTCAAACCGGGCCAGCTCAGTGTGAACCGGAAGCTTCCGAGTGCCTTGCCAATAGCTTCCCAGAAGCCTCCTCGGAATCCATTCGTGTATGCGTCGAAGTAGACCTGCGGCAGAACGATCAGGAAGACCCCAATCGTGTAGAGCGGAAGAAGAAGCCGCCGCAAGCGCTCGACGAGGAATCGGCCGCCGCTTCGTTTCTTGAGGGCGAACCACGCGCCGAAACCGGACAAGACGAAGAACAGCGGCACAGCCCACATGTCGATCAGCCCCCGTAGAACGAGCACAAGCGTGCTCTGATCCACATTGCGGAGGTGCCAATCGGTTCCCTGATCAAACAGATGCCAGGCATGCAGCAGGAAGATCCCCAGCATGGCCAAGACCCTAAGCCAATCGATGTCGTACCGGCGCGTCCCCTCCTTCATCCTCTCACCCCCGCGCCAGGCTATCAGCTATCCGCAGGAAGAAGCAACAGACTTCATTGAGCTCGTCTCTTCACGACGCGACCGATTCGTGTGGGGGAACACGAATGCCCACGCGCGGCAGAGCACGCATCCTCCAGTACTGACGTCGATCCGCGCTGGCCGAAGTGCCTTCGGGCCTTTCTGACGCGACACCGACTGCTCCGTGGCATCCGTCTCCACGAGGTAGCCAGCGAACGCTTTCGGCATCTAGTCCCAGGCTCCGGAGAAGCAGTCCATTCCCTCTTCCCATCGGTGTTCCCTGCTCTCGGGCTCAAGAGTGCGGGCTCCACCGATCCCGGCTGTCTCTGACGAGAACGTCCGTTTCGGGTTCGAGTCCCCTACGGTTGTGTGACACGCATCACACGCACTACGACCCTTGAGCAGCACCTTCACACTGGGGACACGTTTGCCCGGGTCCGTCCCCGCCAGGATCATCGGCATCAGTGCCTCAGCAACCGCTCTCAACCGTTCACACGGAGATGAGATGAAGCTCGGCCGTTCCACCGCGCGGCCTCACAGTGTTCCGCCGCCTCGTCAGTTCACGCTGGTGTGCTATTTCGATGGTGCCGGATGTACTCCATGCAGAACTCGTCCAACCCGAGGAGCGCGTTCGCGGCGCAGATCGTCTCGGCGATTGCGGAGTCGGCGGGATCGAGGAGCCGGAATTCAGTCCGCCGTACCGAGGCACACAAGTGCGTGTCGCATTTGCTGCCCCGTCCCGCTGGATGCCCGCTTGTCAACGCGAGATTCTCAGACTACGTCCCTCCAGCACCCAGCGCACCTCATCCCGTGTCGCCCATGCCAGGTCTCCCGGATGCGTCTGCTGGAGAGCCGAGATGGCCGTTCCATAGCGCAAGCCAGCTTCGGCATCCTCAGTCATGTACCCGTAGAGGAAGCCGCCGGCAAATGCATCGCCGGATCCGACGCGGTCCACAACTTCGATGTCGTAGCGCGGTCCTTGGAATACACGATTGGCATCGGCGCAGTAGGCCACCGCGCTCCAGTTGTTGCGCCACACGGATGGTGTTTCTCTCTCTGTGATCGCCACGACGTCAAGGGAGAATTCGGCGGCGAGTGCTTCAGCAATCTCGCCGTGCGACCTTGCCTTTGCACCAAGCACCGTTTCGGCATCTTCTTCGGTGGTCACGAGGATGCTGGCCAAGCCGAGCGCCTTTCGCATAACACGACGGGCACGGTCCCGCGACCAAAGACGCGCTCGGTAATTCAGGTCGATCGACGTCTTCACCCCCACGTCGTTCGCCGCGCCAAGCGCCGCAAACGCCGTCTCCGCAGCGCTATCGGACAAAGCGAAGGTAATCCCGGAGGTGTGAAGCATCCCGGCCCCGGCCAGAACCTCGGTCCAGTCGACGTCTTCCGGGCGGATCCTAGACGCAGCAGAGTCTTTGCGATCGTAGATCACGCGGTTCGCGCGGGGAGCTGCTCCGAACTCTACGAAGTATGTACCCACTCGCCCCTCATCGGTCCACACGATCCTGGAAGTGTCTACGCCCTGCTCACGAGCCTTGTTGGCAATGAAGAAGCCGAGTGGATTGCGGGGTAGTCGAGTGACGAACATACTGTCCAGTCCCAGCCTGGCAGCAGCGACAGCCGCATTCATCTCCGATCCGCCAGCACTCATCCCCAGCCTGTCCGTCTGCTCGAGCCGCGCTTGTCCCGGCGGAGCCAGGCGGATCATCGTCTCGCCAAGCGTCACAAGCATTCCCGACATCATCCGCTCCTCTCCCGCGCTCGCTTGACAGCCAGAACCAGCCTCTCTGCGCGTTTCGTCACTGTCGCGTAATCCTCCTGCCGCAAGGCCGTTTCGGGCGTGAGCCATCCACCGACGCAGACAATCGATGCCCCTGCCTTGAGATACTCCCCGGCGTTGTCCGCAGTCACGCCCCCAGTCGGCGCGAGCGGAATCTCGGGTAAAGGCCCCTTCAGAGCGCGTATGTAGCTCGCTCCCAATGCTGCCGCGGGGAAGACCTTGATGATGTCTCCTCCCGCTTCCCAAGCCGCGATGACTTCCGTCGCCGTGAGTGCCCCAGGAATTGCGACGGCGTCACGCTCGGAAGCACAACGAACCACCTCCCTGTCTAGTGACGGGCTCACCAGGAACTTGGCGCCTGCATCAAGCATGCGTTGTGCGGACTCCCGTCCCAGAACGGTACCTGCCCCGATGAGGATGTCACCGAGCCGCGCCGAGATCCCCCGGATACCGTCTTCCACACCGGGGGTAGTAGCCGTGATCTCCACCACGTCCACCCCACCAGCCAGGAGAGCCTTCGCGATTGCGACCAGGTCGCAGCCTATCGATGCCCTGACGATCCCCACGGCGCGCGTCCGGAGGATCCTCGCCAGCGATTCCTGATGTTCGGGCATGCTGCTACCTCCCGTCCGGCGCCGCTCGCCGTGTGCCCTGCCTTTGCGAAATCAGTGCTCGCTACGCGTTCTCGCATGACGCCATTCCGGCACCGCGAAGCCGCACCTAGTCCGCCATTCCGAGGCGACGGCGGAGTCCGGACGTGTCGATCGCTGCGACCCCCTGCCCCCCCTGCGAAGCCAGGGCCCCTGCCACGCCGGCAGCCTCTCCAAGGGCCATGCACGTCGACATGATCCGCGTAGAACCGAGTGCTTCACGCGTAACCGATATGCATCGCCCGGTCACTAGGAGGTTCTCGGTCGTCTGTGGCAGGAGGCATCGATACGGGATCTCGTAGTAGCCCCTACCCTCAGCGATCTTCTGAAAGCTCCACCCTCCATCGGTCTTTCCGTCGTGGATGTCGATTCCGTATGCGCCTCTCGCGATGCCATCCTCGAAGCTTCTGCCCGTGAGGACATCGCTTGCCGTCAGGATGTACTCGCCTCGGATCCTCCTGCTCTCGCGAATCCCAACGTGAGTCGCGGTCTCGGACAGATACGAGTCCTGAAACCCATCGACGTGCCGTCGAAGAAACGCGCAGATTCGGTTCACAAGCTCTCGCCCGGCGATTTCGGATTCCGTAAGGGATACCGGGTCGGTGGAATCGACGTCCCGGACACGTGCGGCGTTGACGAACAGCTCGCCATCGCGAATCGAGGTCGCCCAGAATCGCAGCTCCGGCGAGAAAGGGAACCCCTCCTCCTCGAGCTCCCGTCTCCAGGCTTTGAAGTCGCCGGCGTAGTGAAGCCGTCCCGAACGTCCTGAGCCGAGCTTGGGACCGTAGACCGGCGCCAGCGGTGGGAAGCATCGCGAGACGCCCTCCTCATCGACCCCGGCGATTCGGAACATGAGAGTCCCAGGTTGCATTGCCCCGATGCCAGGTTCTCCCTTCTCGAATGCGACCCCCGCGTAGGAGGCAACGTCCGCATCTCCGGTGGCGTCAATCACGACTTTCGCCAGACAGAGCTGGATCCCGCCCTTGTTCGCGATGGCGACGCCCCTTAGCGTGCGGCGATTCATGATCACGCCGACAGCGAGAGAGCCGAGGAGGAGCCGAACCCCAGCGTCGCGGAGCATGTCCTGCGCGACCGACTTGAGGGCTTCCGGGTCGAAGGGGACGATCCTCGCCCCCCACCCTCCTTCCATCTCAAGGTGCCCCGCGGAACCACCTCTGGCGACGAGTTCATCCACGATCTCCTGCGCAATCCCCGCGACGACCTGCTCTCCAGTATCGGTGTGAAACGATCCGAACGGCAGAAAGCGCGCTGCCTCACCCCCCACGCTCGCATCCCGCTCAACCAGGAGGACATCAGCGCCACTCCGAGCGGAAGCAAGAGCAGCAGGAATCCCCGAGGGGCCACCCCCAACGACCAGAACATCGGCCTCGCCAGCGACTTCAAGCCTCATGTTCCCTCCTCCGGTGTCGCGGTCCTTGTTCGCTCCACTGCTTCGCAGAGAGTCTTCCCCCGATCTTCTCCGAGCATGCCATCCTAGCAGCCGGACTGCCCCGCAACTTCGAAGATGACCTCGACCTCTACACTGATATCCTTGGGGAGAACGTAGCTTCCCAGGGCCGCGCGCGCATGCTCTCCCCGCTGTCCGAACACGTGCTTGAGCAACTCGGATGCGCCGTCAACCACTTCCGGCTGATCGTGGAATCCGGGGGCGCTGCTCACGAATCCTCTGACCTGCACGACTCGCTGAACTGCATCGAGTGAACCAATCAGTGCCTTGACAACCGCCAGCGAGTTCAGAGCACACAGCTCCGCCGCCTCCCGCCCCTCGATGAGCGTACGATCCGCCCCCACCCTTCCCGACCAGACAACCTCACCATCTCTGATTGGGCCTTGTCCGGAGCAGAAGACAAGATTCCCGACTCGCACGGCCGGTGAGTACTGCCCTGCCGGTGTAGGGGCACAGGGCAGCGTCAACCCAAGCTCCTCGAGCCTCTCTTCGGCGCTCTTCATTCGGAACTCCTTCCGCACATCTATTGGGATTTGCCGCGCGCAACAACGGCCCATCGACCTCGCACTTCCTCCCCATCCACGACGCTCATGTGATCGTGGAGGTTCACCGCCGTGCACGCATGGTTCGGGACCAGTTCCAGCTTGCTGCCAAGCCTCACTTCCCTACTCTCGGCGGCAAGTGAGACGATCGCATGCTCCTCGTTCAGCTCCACGATCGTCGCTTCCGACATGGACTTCACGAGCCCGTACCCACCCGGCGGTCCTAGCCTGAATCCGCCTACGGCTCTGTCTGAGGAAAGCGACTTGCTGCCAGCATCCAAGACGACCCTACCATCTCTTGGCCCGCTGATTACGGTTGCCAGGACAGTGAGAGCACAGTCCTCGATCTCGGCGACACCCATCCGGATCTCATTGACATCGTTGAACACGTATGTTCCAGGGCGGATCTCGCTTGCTGCGGGACAACGTACGAGGTACTGAGCCGAGACGGTTGACCCTGCACTGACAACACTCACGTCGTACCCGCTCCCCGCAAGCGCTTCCGCCTGGCGAAGAAGGAGTTCGCCGACCTCCGCTGCGATCGATTCGACTTGCTCTCGCGACGTCGCCTTGTAGACATGCCCCTCATACGTCATCAGACCGGCCAGCCTGAGCCGCGGGGTCACCGAGATCCTGTCCGCCAACACGGCCGCCTCATCGCCCTCGACAGGTACGCCACAGCGGCCTCCCCCAGTGTTCAGATCAATGAGCACATCGAGTTCGGAGCCGTGGCATCGCGTCGCCTCGGCCAGCTGTGCTATCCCGAGAGAGCTGTCAACGGCGACTGTGATGCGGGCCTTCGCTGCAAGCCGAGCAACCCGATCCGCTTTCGTGGTGCCGATGATCTCGTTGGCCAGAAGAATGTCAGAGAATCCCTCTGAGAGCATGACCTCCGCTTCCGAAACCTTGGCCACTGTGATTCCGGAGGCTCCGTGTTTCATCTGCAACTCGGCAATCTCTCGAGTCTTGTGCGTCTTCACATGCGGCCTAAGTGCCTTCCCGGCTACTCTTGCCAATCGCCCCATCCTCTCAACGTTGCGCTCCAGAACAGCGTAGTCCACGAGAAGAGCGGGAGTGTCAAGGTCCCACTTGTGCATCTCATCCCTCCTGCCAGCCGGTGCCTGTCGGAATCCTGCCCATCGGTCCACCGAGCCGTCCGCGATACGTCCTTGCACTCCAGGGATGGGGACACTGCACCCTCGGCGGCGACAGGATGGCCGTGCTCACCACCTCGCTTCGGATGCCGTGTTCCTTCCGCATGAATACGGATTGCGCGGAGACCAGCCCTGAGAGCTTTCCAGCGCCGCGTATGGCCCTCATCATCCAAGGGAAGGCGGCGCCCCTCGCGCAATCGCTCTCCGAAACGTGGCGCCAACCAGCACCAGCACCGAAGATCCGCGAACCCGGAGTCCTTCCCGGATGACCCATTCCGCTCCGTATTCCGCGGCAGCTTCCCGTCGACACATCCGAAGCATTGGCCGTGTGCCCAGCACCGCCGGCCGAACCTACTGGCTGGGGTGCTCGCTGAGCAGAGTCACTGCCAGCTTGGCCGCGCCCGCGGCATCTGCGGCGTAGCCGTCCGCCCCTACCTGATCGGCGTAGGTCTGGGTGATCGGCGCTCCTCCGACCAGAACCAGAAGGCCCTCCCTCAGATTCTCCTGCTCAAGGGCATCCAGAACCTCGGGGATGCGGACCATCGTCGTTGTCAGAAGCGCAGATAGGGCCAGGATATCCGGCTTGTGGTTCCGAACCTCCTGACAGAACACGTCGGCATGAATCTCGACTCCCAGGTCAATGACCTTGAATCCCGCCCCTTCGAGCATGATGGCCACGAGGTTCTTCCCGATGTCGTGAAGATCGCCTTCGACGGTCCCGATGACTACAACTCCACGCGGCTCGACGCCCTCCTGTTGAAGCAGCGGGCCGAGAATCACCATGCCCGCTTTCATCGCTTCCGCAGAGATCAGCATCTCTGGGACATAGCGCCTACCGTCCTCATACTCCTGCCCCACAATGTCCATTGCGGAGATGAGGCCGTCCTGCAGGATTGCCGACGCTTCCGCACCCGCCTGGATCGCATCCGAGATGAGCCGAGCCGTCCTCTCATCATCTCCCTGCAGGACAGCCTCGCTGATCTCGCCGATTCTCCGTGCAAGTTCGCCACCATCCATGGCACCTCCAACTCCTGAGGGTTCCCCAGCGGCCAGAGCTCAGTGCATGCCCTCCGCCGTTTCCGTCCTCCGGCTCCCTATGTATCGACTCGCCCTCCCCTTCCGCGCAGTCTGGCTCCAGGTGCACGCTCCGGGGCATTCCCGCTCTTGCGTGCCCTCTCGGCAGCCAGCTACCGCTATGCTACGTTCTGCCCAATCGATCTCGCTTTCGCCGGAGCACAGCGTGTGGTGTGGTAAATGTACCGCGGACTGCTAGATCAATCAACACATCCTCCCGCCGCCAGTGCCTTGACATCCCTTCGCGTCATGCTTCGAGAGTCTTGGCACTGCTGGTTGACGGATATATCGATCCATGGTATAAATAACGATGTCAGGGCCGCAATCGCCATTTGGGAGGCTGTGTATGACTGGTTGGATGCTCTCGGATCTGAGCTGTACACGAAAACCCAGCGCTGGATTCGCTGTGCCTGCAGCCGGGCGGTCTCGCCTTCCACTAGGGATGCCAATGGGCTTCCTGCCTAGTCGCAAGCCGACCGCGCAGCTGCGCGGTCCACTCCCAAACGTTCGAATCGGCGGCCGGAATACCAACTCGCTACTGACTCCTAGCACGGGAGGTGGTCCCAGAGCACACCACGCCATTCACTCCATGTAGCTGCAGTGAAGCACCGCGAATGTGGAGAGACAAGGAGGTCTCACATGAGGAGAGGGATAGGGATTCTACTGCTGAGTTCGGTCTTGGCGCTCTTGCTCGCAGCTGCGTGCTGGGGGGAGGAGATTGTTCTCGATTTTCCTAGCTGGGCTGCCGGAGAACCACCATACAGCACGTACCTGGGCGAGCTGGCCGATGAGTTCAACGCGAGACACGAAGGTGTCGCCAGAGCCGACCTGTATTACGTGCCGTACGCAGGGTACTTGGACACGATGCTCTCGCGCTTCGCTGCGGGCGACCCTCCCGACATCTTTCACATCCCGGTCCGCGACGTCTACGCGTTCGTCGGCAATGAGTGGCTTGAAGATCTAACCGATGTGGTCGGCCGCGATGTGCTGGATGAATGGACTCCTGTTCAGCAGTGGTGCAATGTCGATGGCGAGAATATCTGCGTCATGGTCTTCGGCTTCGGCAGCATCATGGGAGTCAACCGTAAGCTGTTCGAGGATGCCGGGCTTGCCATCCCGACGAACATGCAGGAGCTTCTCTACGCGGCCACTCAGCTCTCCAAGGACTTGGACGGCGATGGAGTGACTGACCAGTGGGGGCTCGTCATGTCGACGATGGATCAGACCAACTACAACGACTACAACCTGACCATTCTCTGTCAGGGACTGACCGGCGAACGAGTCACAAATGACGACGGCTCGCTCAATGCTGATGCGTACCGAGTCACTCTGGCCTTTCAGAAGGCGCTGCTCGAAGCTGGTGCCACCCCTCCGGGCATGGACCTCTCGATTGCCAGAGAGCTGTGGATCCAAGGCAAAGCAGCGATGATCTTCGATGGTCCGTGGGTCAATGGGTTCATCGAGAACGCGGATGAGTCGGTCAAGCCGTACTTGGACCTTGACCTGGCGCCGTCCACGACCACGAAGGGCGTCGCTGGCGGAGTCAGCAATGCATTCGGAGTTCCGACAGTAATCAGCAGCGAGAAGAAGCAGCTGGTATTCGAGTTCATCCAGATGTTCGCCGAGCCGTACTACCAAGCTCAGTTCGCTCGCATCACGCGATCCCCGGCTGCACGTCAGGGTGTGCTGAGCGATGAGGAACTCGCCACCATCCCGTACATGTCGGCGGCAGTCACTGCAGCGGAGAACGCGGTGAACTGGGTCCCTCTCGCATTCAAGGCCAACCTGGCTGAGTACCGTCAGGTCGTGATCGGCCCCTCCCTGGCATACCTGTATCAGGGTATGTCGCTGGACGACGCAGTTGAGCAGGCCCAGGAAGGACTCCAGCAGCTCCTTGAGGACATCTAGGCAACGCTGTTGAGCGGGGTACCACGGGAGGGGGCAGGAAGGCCGGAAGGGAGTGTCCTTCAGCTGGCCGGGACTGCCCCCTCTCAACTAGATTCCTATCCATCCGACCGCCGCGAGGTTAGTATCCGAGACGGGGAGGAACGTCCAAGGATGCAGCACACTCAGAGGCTGACACGATCAGGGCAGAAGCGGCTCATGGCTCTCATGCTCATGCTTCCAACCGCAGCCATCACGCTGTTCATCGTCGGCTATCCCACATACGTCATCATTCAAGGAAGCCTTCATGATGCACGTATACTGCGGCTCTCCTACGATTCCCCACTGACGCTCGAGAACTACGTGAGGTTCTTTTCCAACTGGAGATTCCTGAAACCTCTGATTGCAACGCTGATCTACACCACCAATGTCACAGCCTTCACGTGCCTGATCGGCCTCGGCTCTGCACTGCTGCTCAATCGCTCATTCGTGGGGCGCGCCATCGCACGCGGATTGGCCCTCTTGCCCTGGCCGATCCCGATGAGCATCGTCGCGCTGATGACACTCCTTGTCACAGATCCCAGTGTCGGAATACTGAATCACGCCCTGACTCGGATGGGCCTATTCGCACGACCGGAGTCTTGGGTGAGTTCTCCATCGCTCGCAATGATCGCTGTCAGCCTCGCATCCATCTGGAAGGGTTACCCTTTCTTCACGATCATTCTCCTCGCGGGGCTCCAGGCCATCCCGATCCATCTCTATGAGGCCGCCCACATCGATGGTGCCGATGCCTGGCAGAGATTGCGGCATATCACTCTGCCGAGCCTTCGTCCTGTAATCAAGATCGGCATACTGTTGCAGATGCTGTGGTTGATCAAAGATTTCACTCTTCTTCTGATTGTCACGAATGGTGGGCCCGGCGGGACGACAGAGACGTTAGGACTCCATGTCTATCGCAATGCCTTTGAGTTCTTCAGGATGGACTATGCAGCGGCAGCAGGCGTGATGGTGCTTCTGCTGGCCCTCATCCTATCGATCCTTGTCTTGCGCAATACGGAGATCTGATGAGACGCAAAGCACATCCCATGAGCGTTCCGCACACCTCTCGCAGGATCTCGCGCATCCTGACCTACCTCGCGGTCATCTTCATGCTCGCATGCATGCTTTCGCCGCTCTTCTGGCTGCTTCGAGTGTCGCTTGACGAAAACCTCTTCGATCATCCGGCGGCCCTCTGGCCACCGGCGGATTCCATCGGTTTCTCCGCCTACAGAACGGTCTTCGGTGAGCCGTATGTGATCAACTGGTATCTGAACTCGATCTATGTCACTGGATTGACTCTCCTTGTGACGATTCCGATCTCTACCATGGCGGGGTATGCCCTGTCTCGTTATCGCAGGAAGGAGACGGTCGCGATCAGCGGCTTGATTCTGCTGGCGCGCATGCTGCCCATGAGCCTGCTTGTGATCCCTCTCTACGTTCTCTTCAGCAAGATCGGCATCTTGAACAATCCAATCTGCTTGGTCCTCGCGAACACCACGTTTGCGATACCGTTCTGCGTATGGCTCCTGAAGGGATTCTTCGACGCCTTGCCGACAGAACTCGAAGAGGCGGCCGAAGTCGATGGGTGTGGTCTCTGGGGAAGCTTCCTGCGAATAACCCTTCCTCTTGCGCTCCCCGGCATCGCAGCAGCAGCAACGTACCTCTCAGTCGTATCGTGGTCCGAGTACATCTTCGCCCGCACGTTCATGACGCATCCAAGGACGTGGACGCTCGCGGTCGGAGCCATCGCATTCCGGCAGCAGTACCTGGCAAACTGGAACACCATCGCAGCCGCAAGCCTCGTGTTCATGGTCCCACTCCTGATCCTCTTCGCCTTCCTGCAGAGGTATCTAGTGCAGGGCCTGTCCGCAGGTGCGGTCAAGGGCTAGTGAGAGCAGACTTGGCCAAGGGGGGCCTGATGATTGGCGAGCAGAGGACGTACGACGTGGTCGTGTGCGGAGGCGGGCTGGCAGGTGTTTGCGCAGCGATCGCTGCTGCACGAGCCGGTGCAAGGACGGCTCTCATCCAGAATCGGCCGGTGTTGGGCGGCAACTCGAGCAGCGAGGGGCGCGTCCCGGTCTGCGGCGCGCCCGCGTTCGGCCACAATCGAGCGGCTCGGGAAACTGGGATCATCGACGAGTTGCGAACCAGCTACTACGGGCGTTGCCCTCAGTCTGACAACCGGGCCATGTGGGATCTTGTCCTCAAGGAAGCATGCGACCGGGAGGCAAGCCTTGAGGTCTTCCTCAACACGTCTGCGCAAGCGGTCCGGATGGACGAAGCGAAGGAGGAGCCCCGCATCGCGTCCGTGATTGCCTACCAGTCAACCACGGAGTCGACGTTTCGCTTCGACTCAGAGATCTTCGTCGACGCCACGGGCGATGGTTTCATCGCCGCAGGCGCGGGCGCTGCGTTCCGAGTCGGACGCGAGGGCACCGGCGAATTCGGGGAAGCGCTCGCCCCCGCCATAGCCGATGCCAAGACGCTTGCGCCGTCGCTATACATGCTGGTGCGAAGGCGTGACTACGCGGTCCCGTTCTCTCCCCCAGCATGGGCTCGCAAGTACACGAGCTGTTCCGATCTTCCGCCGCGCCCTCACACGAAGGAGTTCATCGAACCCGCATGTGCCATGGCTTCTGATGGTTCGGAGTACATGCTGTTCTGGTGGCTAGAGGGCGGCGGGGAATGCGATGTCATCAGCGAGGATCGAGCGATCTACGACCGTCTGCTGGCTGAGTTGATGGGGGTTTGGGACCACCTGAAGAATCACTGCGATGCAGAGACAAGAGCTTTCGTGGCGAACTACGAGTTGGTGTGGTGGCCCCCGTTCCCGCTCCGCAGGGAGTCGCGGCGGGTCGAGGGGGATTTGGTTCTTACCGAGTGCGAAGTCGTGACCGCGGAGCGGTTCCCAGACCGCGTCGCGTACGGCGGGTGGCCTATCGACCACCACCCACCGGAGGGCTTGGAGAGCGATCTCCCACCCTGCGACCTGACGTTCCTGAATGAACTCTACAGCATACCACTCCGATCGTTGTACTCGCGAGATGTGTCGAACCTGCTGCTTGCGGGGCGTTGCATCAGCGTCAGTCACGTCGCCCTTGGGACGGTAAGAGTACAGCCGACGCTGGCTGTCGCCGGGCAAGCGGTTGGAGCTGCGGGGGCCATCTGTGTCAGGAACGGGTGCACCCCGCGAGAGCTATCCCGGAAACACGT
>Ga0272443_10005045_pt1 | contig 13894 bp, 13 predicted proteins | sample SSMAcet12_FD_193581 | JGI IMG/M metagenome (GOLD analysis project Ga0272443, IMG submission 193581) | Marine sediment archaeal communities from Little Sippewissett salt marsh, Falmouth, MA, United States - SSM-Acet-12 | ecosystem: Environmental > Aquatic > Marine > Wetlands > Sediment ...
GATCTGACTGGAAATCGAGGAGCTCCCGTAGACGTTGTATCTGGTCCTCGTCCTTGTCGTCGATGACGCGGCCTTCCTTGTAACGCCAGTGCGACGCGATGCCTTTCTCCGCCCATTCATGCATTCTCCGCGTCCGAATCTGCACCTCCAGACGCTCGCCGTAGGGACCTATCACCGTCGTATGAAGAGACTGATAGCTGTTTGCCTTGGGCATAGCGATATAGTCCTTAAACCGGCCCGGCACGGGTTTCCACAGCGAGTGAATGATGCTCAAAACCTCATAACATTCCTTCACATTGTTGCTGTCAAGGACGACGCGGAAGGCGATTAAGTCATAGACCTCATCAAAATTTATGCCCTGGTCCTGCATCTTCTTGAAGATACTGTACAGGTGCTTCGCCCTCCCTTCCACATCCGCTTCCAGGTGATATGACAAAATCTCATTTTTTATGGTATTTTTTACCTCGTCCGTGTAGCTTTCCCGTTCCTCCTTCTTCTGGACGACCTTTTCCACGAGGTCCCAGTATTCTTCGGGATAGACATATTTGAAAGACAAGTCTTCCAGTTCCGTCTTCATCCAGTTGATGCCGAGACGGTTTGCCAGCGGTGCATAGAGTTCCAGCGTCTCCGTTGCAATGAAACGCCTATTTTCTTCACCGTGATACTCGAGTGTCCTCATGTTGTGGATGCGGTCCGCCAGCCTGATAATGAGAATACGGATATCATCGGACATGGCGAGTATCATCTTTCGGAAGTTCTCCGCCTGCCGTTCCAGTTTGCTGCCGAAGGTAATCTTGCTCAGTTTTGTGAGACCGTCGACAAGGAAAACAACTTCTTTGCCGAAGGCCTCGTCTATCTGTTCAATCGTAGCAAGCGTGTCCTCCACCGTATCGTGGAGCAGACCCGTGATGAGTGTTGGCGCGTCGAGGCGCATATCGACGAGAATACCCGTCACTTCCAGCGGATGAATGAGATAAGGTTCTCCCGACAGACGCACCTGACCCTGATGAACGGATGCGGAAAAGATATAGGCCTTTTCAATCATCTCTAAATCATCAGCGGACAAATAGGCCTGCGCCCTGTCGAGTATGTCCGTAATACGAATCATGAACGTATTTTTTTTCGCCTTTCTCCTGTCATACCGCCGCGAGCCCTTGCTGAATCACATCCCGTATTGATGAAACGACATCTGCCAGTGGGACGTTTTCCGTCGTCTGCGTCTTTCTGTTTCTCATCTCCACCATACCCGCGGCAAGCGATTTCTTGCCGATGATGATTCGCAGCGGAATTCCGATCAAATCGGCATCCTTAAACTTCACGCCGGCACGCTCATCGCGATCGTCCATGAGGACGTCGACACCGGCGGCGGTCAATTTTTCGTATATATCTTCGGCCGCCTCCGCCAGCGACTCTTCGTTCATGTTCACCGGTGTTATGATCACCTGGAAAGGCGCCAGTGCCATGGGCCAAATGATGCCGTCATCGTCAAAGCTCTGTTCGATGCATGCGGCGACGGTCCGTCCCACGCCGATACCATAACAACCCATAATCATGAGCTTTTCCGTTCCGTTTTTATCGAGATACGTGGCATTCATCGCCTGACTGTATTTGGTGCCCAGCTTGAAGACGTGTCCCACCTCGATACCGCGGGCAAAGCTGATCGATCCGCCGCACCGGGGGCAGATATCACCTTCCGTAACAAATCTGACATCGGCAAACTCTGCAATGTTAAAATCACGGCCTTTGTTGCAATTCACCACATGGTAATTTTCCTGATTGGCACCGATTACACAGTTTTTCATATTCATGATCGAATAGTCGGCGATGATTCTCGCCGTGATGCCGCGCGGCCCCGCGAAACCTCTGGGAGAATTCGTTACGTCCTGGATAACCGCATCGGAAGCCAGTTCCAGTGTATCCGCCCCAAGATAATTTTTCAGTTTGATCTCATTGATGTCGTGATCGCCGCGCACCAGCACTGCTAACGGCATGTCATCGGCAACGAAGATGAGCGTCTTAACGATCCTGTCGGGCGTGACCTCGAGGAAATTGCTCACCTCTTCGATCGTCCGTACGTCCGGTGTGTAAACCTCCTTCGCATCTCGTTCTTCTTCCGACGTCTCCGCTTTAACCGGTTCCGGGATTTCCGCCTTTTCCAGGTTTGCGGCGTAGTCGCAGGCAGTGCAGTAGACCATGGCATCCTCTCCGCTCTCCGCCGTCACGAGGAATTCATGAGAATAACTGCCGCCAATATTACCACTGTCCGCCTCAACAGCCCTGAACGTGAGACCGCACCGGTTGAAGATGCGTTGATAGGCGGCAAACATTTTCCGGTAGCTCTCGTTCGCACCCTCTTCGTTGGCGTCAAAGCTGTAGGCGTCCTTCATCCCGAATTCGCGGGCCCGCATGACACCGAAACGGGGCCGTATCTCATCGCGAAATTTCGTCTGAATCTGGTAAAGGTTCCGGGGGAGCTGCCGGTATGTCTGGATTTCGTCTCTCACGAGACTGGTAATCACCTCTTCGTGTGTGGGACCTATACAGCACTCCCTGTTATGGCGATCCTTCAACCGGAGGAGTTCCTTTCCGTAATAGTACCACCGACCCGACTCCTGCCAGAGCTCCGCCGGTTGAACGGCGGGCATAAAGACTTCCTGTGCCCCTGCCGCGTTCATCTCCTCGCGGATAATCTGTTCCACCTTACGAATCACGCGATATCCCAGAGGCAAATAGGCATATATGCCACTGGTGAGCTTGCGTATCATGCCGCTACGAATCATGAGCTGATGGCTGACGATCTCCGCGTCCGCAGGCACTTCCCGTGTCGTGGGCAAAAACATGTTAGAATATCGCATTATACCTCCTGTTTCCTGTCTCACTCGATCCGCCGGTCCATCACCGTCCGGCGCCTCCATATTGTTTTAAAGTTATTTCTTTTATTCTGCCTCTCCGTCTTATTCGGCATCTCTCATACCGTTTATCTCCGCGATAAGCGCATCGACCAGTTCGTCTTCTTTCACTTTCCGCACGGGCTTTCCTCTTTTGAAGAGAAGGCCCACTTTTCGTCCCCCGGCGATTCCCACATCAGCCTCCGCTGCTTCTCCCGGGCCGTTGACCACACATCCCATAATGGCTATCTTCAGTGGTTCCCGCACACCGGCAAGCCTCTTTTCGACCTCTTCAACGATGGAGAAAAGATCGATCTCGCACCGACCGCAGGTGGGACAGGCGATGATGTCCGGCCCGACCCGTCGGATCCCCAAAGCCCGAAGTATGTCGAATGCAACCGGTATTTCACTGACGGGATCGCCCGACACGGAAACACGAATGGTATCACCGACACCCTCATAAAGAAGGATGCCCATGCCGATGGAAGACTTCACCGCCGCGTTCAGGAGGCTTCCCGCCTCCGTCACGCCCAAATGAAGGGGGTAATCAATGCGCGTTGATATGACCCGGTATGCCTCAATCATCGTGGGCACGTGCGACGACTTGAGGGATACTTTTATCTTTTCGAATCCGTGGTCCTCGAAGAAACGGATGTTCCGAAGAGCACTCTCCACAAGCGCCGCCGCCGTGGGATGACCGTACATTGCGAGAATATCCTTTTCCAGGGAACCCGCATTGATGCCAATCCGTATTGCGATGTCCCGCTCCTTCGCCTTCTCAATGATGCGAACGAGCCTTTCACGCGGAATATTGCCGGGATTTATCCTCAGGGCGTCGACGCCGTTTTCCACTGACTGTACGGCAAGTTCCGGATCGAAATGAATATCGGCGATGAGCGGTATCGATATGGATTCTTTGATTCGGGGCAGAACCGCCGCCGCTTCTCTGTCGGGAACGGCCACCCGGGCAATTTCACATCCGGCTTCTTCGAGTCGCCGAATTTGATTCACCGTTGCGGCGACATCACGTGTGTCCGTACACGTCATTGATTGAACGACAACCGGCGCGTCACCCCCGACTGCGACGGAACCAACATGAATGGCCCTGGTTTTATTCCGTGTAATTCCCGGTTCTTCCTCCACGTACTGTATGCTCCCGATTCGCTTTTTGTGTCCCTATAACACGAAGGCGGAAATGCAATCAACGATATATTTCCTCTTACCCTCGTTCGCCACGGTGATTCCCCTCGCTATACCCGTCAGTGCCATGGGTGGTGCGTTCATGTCCCTTGTCTACCGGCCGCCGGCACCTGCCACGGCGCGTATATGCCTTCCTCGACAGACCTCACCGCGTCCAGAATGGCCTTACCGTCATCGTCAGCAGGCGGCACCCGCACGCCCGTAAAACCCGGCACGAAAAGACCCGAATTGCAACGATCCAGCAACACCGCTACCGATTCGAAAAGTGGTCGTTTGGGAAATGTCCTTTCCGTCAAATAATGGACGAGCTTCAGTGTCCTGAAGGCGTCGAACCACCCATGAAAGTGTCTTTCGAGCAATAGTTTGTTACCCCCGCTGTTATTCTCCAGTCGTTTCCACAGTGAGATAAAATCGTTCTCTTCCAGAAAATCGGCAAGGTGCGGTTGAATCGACCGCGCCCGCGATAAAAGAATCGGGCCTCCGCCGCCGGCTTCCTCCGTCACGGTATCGAGCCACTCCTTGAGAACGGCGAAGACAGCGGGATCGTAAACGTAACGGTCCCGTCTCTCGCCGTCGTCGTATGTCTTCATGCGTCGTCCCGTTCCGAAGGGCACGCGTTCCGAGACGCGTGCCGAGGGATAGACTCGTGTCCGTGTGACGGTCTCGATGGGATCTCGCTTCCTCATCTTGTTCAGAAAATAGAAGTCCTCCCCTGCTTTTCTCCGGTTCATCCCGCCGACGGATAAATACTCCGTCGCCGGAAAGGTCATGGTCGACCCGATTGCATGATAGGCATAGGGTGAGCCCGCGTAGAAAAGACCCAACACATAGTATCTCAGGAATGTTTCGTACGAGACAATGGGCTCGTCTCCACCGTCGGGCTCCACTGCAACATGACTGAATGAGACCAGGGCCGCTGCAGGATTGCGGGCTTCATAGTGGCTTCTTACGGCAGAAACATAATTTTGCTCAACCAGTGTATCCGCATCGAGGGAAAAAAACAAAGCATCATCGAACGACGATCCCGCCACGACAGAAAGGGCATTGTCGAAACCGATTTTTCTTGCCAGTCCCACCCCGCCGCTCCTGGCGGGCAATTCATTGCCGGCGGTGGCGGCATCGACATACCCCAGGGTGAGACCACTCTCCATGATCAGCTTCCACACGCGGTGGTACCGTTTCGGCATGCTCGACGTCGCCGTGCGTCTCATTTTCGGTCCATCCACCACCGCTCTCATAAACGACAGCGTTTCGGCATTGTCCCGTTTCACCCACTCAGCACCCGTTTGTCCCTCCGTATTGTTGATGACGCATATCACCAGGGACTCCCGCGCATCCTTTCCGCCGATCCCGGCAAGCGATGATAGTGTCTGGAAAAGATAGTCCGACTCGGCAAGGACGGGAATAACGATCACGTTCCGGATGTTCTTCACTGGCCGGGCGATGAGAGGCCATCGTTCGGCCACGGAGTGACGGTCGCAATATTTCATCAGTGTCGTTTTTCCCATTTTTCACTCTGGAGAAACAATGTCCCGATTACAATAGCTTTTTCGTATCCGTGAGAATACCATGCTCGTCGACCAGCTCTCTCACGCGCTGATAATCACCCGCTTTTACCCAGTGAATGGTTACGCCCAGGCGCTCCATACGCCTGAACCACGTCATCTGACGTTTTGCATACTGATTTATGCGGGTATTGAGGACATTAACCATCTCATCGTACGGAAGAACGCCGCGGAGATACTGGCTGATATACCGGTATTCGAGACCGAATGAATCGAGAATCTCCCAGCTTATCCCCTGTGCGTGAAGACGCTTTACCTCTTCCACCATACCCTCTTCGATTCGGGCCAGCAGCCTTTTTCTGATACGCCGTCTTATGCTCCACCAGTCATCGTAAAGCCCGATGACAAAGGAACCCATCGCGGGCCGGACCGTTCTATCAGAGATGCCGTGATCCCGGGTATATTCGGCAATTTCGATGGCGCGTATCAGACGGTCTTTCTGTGTGAGATCCGTGGTATTATGGAGTGATGCAGCAACCGCTCTGAGACGATTTTCCAGGTCTTCCCGCCGCCATAATTTCAGTTCACGTCTCAGCCGTGTGTTTTCGGGTACTTCCAACATGCGGTAGCCACGGACAACGGCATCGATATAGAGTCCTGTTCCGCCCGCAAGGATCGGAACGTGGCCCCGTCCGGTAATGTCATCGAAACACTCGTCGAACCTTTTTTGAAATTCAAAGACACTGAAGTTCTCATCGGGTGACACGATGTCGATCAGATGAACGGCAATCTTTTTCCCCGCTACATGATAGTCCTGTAAATCCTTGCCCGTCCCGATGTCCATGCCGCAATAGACCTGGCGGGAATCGGCAGAAATAATCTCGCCGTCTATGTCATAGGCCAGCCGCGCGGCCATCCGTGTTTTCCCCGTGGCCGTCGGTCCCGTTATTATGATGCAGCAGGGATTATGTCCTTCCATGACCGCCTTTCGCCATTCTTCCTTCTGTTTCCGGCCGAACAGTGAGCGAGACACATCGCCCGGGTGAATCAAGAGACGCTGCGCCGTCCAACTCACAACCCATTGGTGTACTCATCGACCGATTCTCCACCCGGGTCAACATATCATTTGAAATATACCGTCGAAAGGTATATGACAGAACACATCCATAAATGGGAAGCCTCGTCACCGATACGACTGAATGAAATTATATCAAACCTCTCAGCATTATGACCTCGGAAACGATCCGATAGTTCCCCTTCTGATCAAGATGAGCATGCCTTCTATAGTGGCGATGCTCGTCATGTCGTTGTACAATATCATCGATACTTTCTGGATCGCTCAAATCAGTCCGGCGGCCATCGCGGGACTGACAATCTGCTTCCCCATTCAGATGATATTCGGCGCCATTGGTGTCGGCACGGGTATCGGTGCCGGCTCTTTCGCGTCGCGCATGTTCGGTGCCGGCGAAAACGAGATGGCCTCGCGCACGGCGGGACAAATCGCGCTTCTCTCCTTAGCTTTCGGTATCGTCATGATGATCGTGGGCACATTTCTGCCTGCGCCCATCCTGAAACTCTTCGGTGCCACACCGGATATTCTGCTCCTTGCCCGGCAGTACTTCTCCCTTATCGTTTTCGGAACCCCGGGCCTGTTCTTCATGATGATGTCGGGAAACCTCTTCCGCGCAGAGGGAAAACCCGCACTCGCCATGTATGTCATGATCACCTCGGCTGTAATCAACGCCATTCTCGACCCTCTTCTCATCTTCGGATTGGGTCCGTGCCCCGCACTGGGAATCCGGGGTGCCGCCGTTGCGACGGTGATCGCCCAGAATATCGCCCTTTTACTGTCCGGCTATTTCCTCATGGACAGTGATTCCCGCTATCAGGTGACGGCGCGTTCATTCTTTCCTGATGTGATCGTCCTCTCATCCATCTACCGCGTCGGCTTCCCGGCCATGATCACCAACGTCGCCATGAGTCTCGTTCTGACCATCTACAATCACACCCTCGGTTCCTACGGTCCCAACGCCATTGCCGCAATGGGTCTTTTATTTCGCATCAACGGCGTCTTCATGATGGTCCTGTTCGGTATGGGACATGGTGTGATGCCCATGGTGGGTTTCAATTTCGGCGCCTTGAATTACCGGCGCCTTGTCGACATCGTTAAAACCTCGGCCCGGTATGCCTCTGTCATCGGCGTCGCCAGTACTCTCGTCATTGAAATTTTTTCGCGGCCGCTCATCATGGCATTTACCCGCGATCCCGTACTTCTCGGCATATCCATCCCCGCGCTCAGGATCTACGTCTCGACACAGTTCCTCATCGGTCCCTTTATTATTTTTATCAACATGTTCAATGGCATCGGCAAGGGCACCACGTCGATGACCCTTCTTCTCATGAGGCAGATGATATTCGTCATCCCCCTTCTTTCACTGCTCCCACTGTATTTCGGTCTCATCGGCGTCTGGATGGCGCAACCAATATCCAACATCCTCTCGCTCTTTATCATCGCCTACTGGACCAGACGGGAGTTCCGCTGCCTCACGTCACTATAGCAAACATATTCCCTGTTACGAGCCGTCGGGCCCCCACGCTGTCCCGCTTATATTCCCTCGAACTCATGGATGAAAAGCCCGCTTCTGAGCTTCGGCTCAAACCAGGTGGACTTTGGAGGAAGTACGGCGCCTGCGTCTGAAACGGCCATTAATTGCACCGTCGTAACGGGATAGAGGCTGAAGGCAACGGCATACGCCCCTTTGTCAACGAGCCGCATTAATTCTTCCGTGCCTTTGATGCCGCCGACGAAGCCAATACGCTCATCGGTACGAAGATCTTCGATCCCCAGAACCGGGCTAAGCAGTCTCCGCTCCAGGATTTCCACATCAAGTAACGAGACCAGGCTGTCATTGTTAGCATCGACCAGGTCCTTTGCCTGAAGTCTATACCATGTACCGCCCATGTACATGCCGAATTCGCGGGCACTGCCGGGTGTCACCGGCTCCGGCGATTGTTGAACGGTAAATGTGTCCTCTACGTGCCGAATGAATTCCGACACGTTTAACCCCAACAAATCAGTCACGACACGATTGTACGCGAGTATGGTCAGCTGATCATGCGGGAAAAGGACGGTCATAATATAATTATACGCCTCATTTCCCGTTCCGCGGGGATTGTCTTCCCCCCTTTTCTTTGCAACCGCCGCCGCCGATGCCGTCCTATGGTGACCGTCCGCAATATACAGACTGTCGACGGCGTCGAATGCCATGCACAGAGCATTAATCGCGGCGTCATCGTCGATGATCCACACCGTATGCCTGATGCCGTCATCGGCGGTGAAATCGTATTCAGGGGATTGAGACACAATATCATCGACGAGCCTGTTGATGGATTCACGGGCACGATAGGTCAGGAACACGGGACCGGTCTGGGCGTTCACCGTGTCGAAATGCCGAATCCTGTCCGTTAATTTGTCGGATCGTGTCAACTCGTGTTTTTTTATCTTTCCCCGTTCATAATCGGCGGAGGGAACACAGGCGACTATGCCATCCTGCACATGGTCATTCATTGTCAGGCGGTAAAGATAGAAACATTTTTTCCGATCGCGCACAAGGATACCCTGTTCCTTAAACGCGGTATAGTTGTCTCGCGCCTTTCGATAGACGCGTTCATCGTGACAGTCCACATCAATCGGCAAATCGACTTCCGCTCTCACTATATGCAGAAAACTTGACGGATTTTCACGGACGAGAGTCCGAGCTTCCTGAAAATCGACAACATCATAGGGATATGATGCAACTCTATCAACAACGTTCTTTGTGGGGCGAACCGCTTCAAAGGGAACGATTATGGCCATGGTATCTCCTTTCAGTTATGCCGGGCTGTCGTATCAAAAAACGGTTCATCCTTCAATATCCTTTTCCGGTCCTGTCTTGCAATAGTTCATAATCAATAGTATGAACTTCTTGATAAACTGCGATTGATTCGCTCTGCAATCGGTGACCATCACGCACCACTGAGGAGGTGGTATCAATGTCATACACGCGCGTTTTCATTCACGGACTCGAAAGCAGCAGCCGTGGGACCAAAGGAACATATTTCACACAGCATATTCCCAATATGATCGTCGATGACTTTCCCGGCAGCTTCACCGAGCGCATGACAAAACTCTCTCGTCTGTTGATAAACAGCGACTCGTGTATTCTTGTCGGTTCCAGTTACGGCGGTCTCATGGCGAGCGTTTATACACTGGAACATCCCCGTGCGATCCATAAACTCATACTCCTCGCACCGGCACTCACACTGCCCGATCTCGATCCGTTCCCGGATCGGACAATAAATTGCCCTGTCACAATCTACCACGGCGATCATGACGAGGTGGTCCCTCCCGAAGCAGTTCGCTCCGTCGCAGAAAAACTCTTTACGAAACTCGACTATCACCGTGTTGATGACGATCATTCGCTGCATCGTACGTTCTCCCGTTTAGATTGGAACACCCTGCTCCTTGTTGACCAGTAAATCCTTGACATGACGGCGATAATCATCTAGCATACTGGTCACGCACGGGAGATTGTAAGAATATGTATTCTCGAAAAATAGTCGTTCACTATACGCCGGAAAATTCCGACAAACCGATCGTCTGCAGCCTTGCAAAGGATTACAACCTCACCTTCAATATTCTCAAGGCACAAATACTCCCGCGTCGCGAGGGTCTGCTTGTTCTTGATCTCGTCGGTTCCAAAAGGAATTTTGAAAAGGGGATCAACTATCTGAAGGATCAAGGTCTCAGAGTTGAACCGCTGTCCAAAAGCGTTACACAAAATACTGAACGGTGCGTTCACTGTGGCGCGTGCCTTGCTTTTTGTTCAACGAATGCCCTCTTACTCGACAGAGAAACGATGAAAATCGTTTTCGATCCCGAAAAATGCAGCGGTTGTGGAATCTGCGTCACCGCCTGTCCGGCACGGGCTATGGAAATTAATCTTTTGTAGTGTCATTTTGTGAGTTTTCCTCTTTCTCCGAGCTGACGAGTTCCTTGATGTACCGTGTCACGTCCCTTCCCTGTGACAGGACCCGTTTTATTGCATCCGCAATCTCGTCTCGTTTCTCGACAAGGTCCTTCCCCTGTCCCACCGCCTTTTCACCGGTTTCCGTCACCCGCTCCACTGTTTTTTTCACTGTGTCGGAGTAATCGTCCGGTGCAACATAGTATAAAAAGCCTGTCACGGCCAGCACAGCAATAAAAACAATCAGTATCCACTTGATAAATCTGAAGAGAAAAATGAAGAAAACCCCGATAATCACCACAACGATACCGATTGTGATCAATGGATTATTCAAAAGAAACTCAGCCACACTTTCCTCCCGAGTTATTAATCGTGGAACACATCCTGTACAAGTACTCAATGTCTTTATTCACAGGGTTATCGTTCCGGCTCTCACTCCATGCATGTCTTTCTCGCAGTAATTAGACGATGACGATATTATCATAACGGTGTGAAACACTCCATACCATTATCGAGGCGGTTCCTCCATGAGACGATGAAAAGATCGCTCTCCTCGTGCTGTGACGATCGCCGTCATGAAACTCCCACGTAAATGGGTATCATACCGTACCCACTGCATAACCCTATAAATACCCCTTGATTTTTCCCGTTAAAAACAAGTAGTGTGTATACATGATTCTCGTGTTTGGATTTTGTATTATGCATTCAGATTGTATTTCGGAGAATTGAATAGTGTTGTGAGAGGGGACCGTAGGGATGCGGTGCCCTCTTTGTGTGTGATACGGTGAATACGCACTTAATTTATTTTGGTACAACAGGCGACTGTACAGCGTATTCGGACCGCAGGCAGTATTAAAGGAGATGTGCAATGGCTGAAGGAGTTGTCAAGTGGTTTAACGAAAAGAAGGGGTTCGGTTTTATTCAAATTGAAGAAGGACGCGATGTCTTTGTCCACTACAGTTCAATTGAGATGGATGGTTTTAAGACACTCTATGAAGGACAGCGGGTAAGTTTCGACATACTTGAAGGCGACAGGGGTCCCGCCGCCTCGAACGTAAAACTCGCGTAATGAATTGCATTGTTCGTGTCAAACGTTCAAGGTAAACTCTGCATCAACGACACGCGTCAATCGAGTGACGCAAACACAATTCCGGGCGGGTTATTACATTCCCGCCCGGAATTGTTTCTTTCCATCAGTACCCGGCACATCATCCGATGATCCTTTATTTTCGGCAACCTTACCTGCCGACATCTTTTTCACCATCGTCATGCCCGGGTATGGGCATTCCCATCATCAAAAGCCCGCACAGACGAATATGACATCTTTTGTTTTCCGAAATCATTGTGATGTGATGTCCGCGTTATTCCCCGTCACGTGTCTCGACAAAGGTACGGATGACATCTTGTTGGCTCTTGGTTATCCCTTTAAATTTCACGCCGATACCCTCTTTGTCTCACTTGACGACATTGCCCGAAAGTTCGACGGATTCATTTGAACGGGGGGTGGAAAAGTAAAGAGATATGGTTTGGCCTTTTTGTATGGGCTGGTTCGTTTTAATGTATGCACCGCTCGTACCGTTATTATGAATGAATTCCTGGAGGGATTTTTCCTCCGTCTGACAATCGACAAAGACGACACAGGGCTTTCGCGTCGCAACACGCTCATCCAAATTAATCGTCGAAATCTGTTCCCCATTCGGCGACTGCGCTTCCATAACCATTTCTTCAAGATCATCCAGAAGAGTTACCTGCTTCGCTTCCGTCATTTCCAGGACGACCTTGGAGAGATACTGCGGCAATTCGTACTGAAAGAGTTGAGGCATCAGCAGAATCTGCTGTTACTCCGTGAGTTTTGTGAGAAGTTCATATATCCGGGAAACGATCGTCACTCTACTGCGCGGTTTGTCTGTCAGTGCCGTACTGCGACTCCTGTATCATTTGATGGTGAACATACTGCTCAAATGAATCACTGCACCGGTAGTAATATACTTTTTGAAAATAGGAAATTTAAGTAAAAATATCTATAAAATATATATGGTTACGCTGTCCATTAATATTATTACAACATTTTGGACAATCGTTACCATATCCTGCGGTATAACTCGTGGATTCCCCGTCGTCCCGCTACGAGAAGAGGAATATGACCGCCTGATGGCACATCAGCGTCCCGAGGATTGATGCGGATCAGCGTACCGCCGTATCGTCCTGCGGCATATTCGGACTGCCGTCTCACCGTCGGAACCGCCGTCCCCGCTCCGATTTCGACGACAACGAGACGTCGATGGTGCGTCTCAATGTTCTGAAGCCATGTCCGGTATCGCCTTTCCTGAGCCGTCCTTATCGATCCGATCCACGCTGTGTCACCGAACATGAGAATATTCGGTCTGGCCACGGCACCGCAATAGTCACATGTCGGCAGTTCGCTCGTTACTTCCAGAGTCTTCTCGTCGATCTCGAGGTCGATCTCCCGGGCACTCCAGATCCGTTCCGAGCAGGGTATCGAACATTGAAGGGCATTAATCGAGCCGTGGCATTCGTCAACGAGTTGAGAATCATAACCCGCCCGGCAAAAATGACCGTCCACATTCGAGGTGTAAACAAAATACCCGCCTTCCTTTGACTCGACGATATCTCTCAACTCATGGAACCCGTCATGGGGTTTCGTTGTGAGATAGAGGTGACGGCGGTGTCCGTAAAATCCCCATGCAATACGCGGTTCCGTCTCAAACCAGAGGGGATTCGCCATCTCCTCGAAGGTCTTCCCGAGTCGTGCTATCGGTGGATAGGCCTTCCAGAAACCGTGCCGCCCGCGAAAATCAGGAAGACCGGAGTCTACTCCCATACCCGCACCCGCCGTTATGAGAACGGCCTGTGCATCGCAGAGTATTCGGGCGGCACGGTCGAAGGCGGATTGAAGTGTGCCGACGGATGTTACTTCCCCGTCCACTTGGGTTTCCTTTTTTCGATGAACGCTGTGATGCCTTCCCGGGCGTCGTCCGTCGTGCACAGTCGCGTAAAGACTTCCTTACTGTGATCGAATCGCTGCCGGAAGGGCATGTCGATCATCTGGTAATAGAACGTCTTTCCCAGTTCGACGGCGATGGGACTTTTGTTGATAATCTTTTCCGCGAAGGCGAATGTTTCTTCTTCCAATGTTTCGGCGGGAACGACACGGTTCACCAGCCCTAAGTGAAGCGCCTGCTCGGCACTGATCATATCTCCACTGAGGAGCATCTCCAGGGCCTTTTTCTTGCTGAGGGAATAACTTAGGGGAATGATGGGACCTGTACAAAGC
>Ga0272443_10005046_pt1 | contig 13890 bp, 13 predicted proteins | sample SSMAcet12_FD_193581 | JGI IMG/M metagenome (GOLD analysis project Ga0272443, IMG submission 193581) | Marine sediment archaeal communities from Little Sippewissett salt marsh, Falmouth, MA, United States - SSM-Acet-12 | ecosystem: Environmental > Aquatic > Marine > Wetlands > Sediment ...
CGGAACGCGGTCTTCGCCGAGCGCGTCGAACCATTCGTCGAGTGCCGCGCCGACCGCGGGAATCTCGTCGTCGGATAGCCCGTGGAAGGCTGAGTGAGGCGTGGGAAGGCGCGGGTCCGATATGTAGACGAACGCACCGTCCGCCCCCGCGACATCCGCCGCGAGCGGCACGATACCGCTCGCGAATCCGCTCAGCCCGTCCGCGCCGACGGCCGCTTCGATCAAGCCGACGGCGCGCTCTGTCGCGTCTCCCTTCGTCATCCGTCCCCCTTCATCCGCGCCGCACCGAACTGCGCCCCGCGCGTCTAGGAGGACTCTAGTGCGCGAGCCTCGCCGGCGTCAACAGGCCGGCCCGTCCACGGGCGCGGAGGGATCTGCCGAGGGATCTACCGAGGGTTCAGCCGGCGGGCGGCGGATCGAGCGGCAGCGCCCGCGCGGTGTCCCGCGCCCAGCGATCGACGTCGAGGAGGCGGGCAAGTTCCGGTTCCCGATCGCCGGCCTCCCCCTGCTTCTCGGTCCGCCAGAGATCGAGGACCGTCCCCAGCCCGCTTGCGATCCCCGTGAAGCGGATCTCCCCGTCAAGGAACCGATACACGAGCACCTCGTCGGCCGCGTTCACGGCCGCAAGCGCAGTCCCGCCCTCCCGCGCCGCCGCGATCACCGCGGAGTACGCCGGAAACCGCGCCTCCTCGAACGGGAGAAACTGGAATCCGAGCGGTCGATCGAACCGCAGCCGCGGAAGCCCGGTGTCGATCCGGTGCGGATCGACGAGCAGATTCTGGATCGGGATCCGCATGTCTCGCGGTCCGAGCTCGGCCTTGATCGACCCTTCCTGGAACTCGACAAGCGAATGGACGTACGAGTCCGGCTGGATGACGACGTCGATACGATCGTAGGGCACGTCGTACAGATGGTACGCGACGACTACTTCGAACGCCTTGTTCACCATCGTGGCCGAGTCCACCGTGATCCGCCGCCCCATCGTCCACGTCGGATGCCGTAGCGCGTCCTCCGGCGTCACGTGCTCCAGATCGACCGGATCGGCTTTCAGGAACGGTCCGCCGGATGCCGTCAGGATCAGCCGCCGTACGTCGCTCGGGTCGTGGCCGTGCAGGCATTGGTGGAGCGCATGATGCTCGCTGTCGATCGACAGCAACGTCCCTCCGTGCTCGGCCAGCAGTTTTCGGATCAGATTCCCGGCGATAACGATGCTCTCCTTGTTCGCCAACGCGACCGTCTTGCCGAGCGATAGCGCCGCGAGCGTCGGCGGGAGACCCGCCGCGCCGTACAGCGCATTGACCACGATGTCGACGTCCTCACTCTCCGCGAGACGCAGGAGCCCGTCCGCCCCGACGAGGACCTCGACCCCCTTCGGCAATCGCCTTCGAAGTCTGCCGACCCCCTCTTCAGTGGAGATCGACACGGCGCGAGGCCGCATCCGCTGTGCCTGCTCGACAAGCAGGTCGACGTTCGATCCCGCCGCCAGTCCGACAACCTCGAACTCCCAGCCCGCCGCCGCCAGCCGTCCTACGACGTCGAGAGTCTGCGTTCCGATCGATCCGGTCGATCCGAGCAGTACGATCCGCCTCATCGAGTGGCTCATCCGGCCTCCTTCGGGCTACGGATCTTATCCCGTCGGTCGCCCACCTCAAACCCGCGGCCGTCCCGACATGACTGGTTGTGCGGATTCGGCGGGCCCGCTACGATCCCGATCGAAGGCGCCCGACGGGAGGAGATCGGATGTACGACATCACCGATTTCGACGAGCTGCAGCGAGGAATCGTTCGAACGATCCTCGTTCGGAGGATCACGCTCGGCATCTTTTCGCTGGTCGCATTGCTCGTCCTGTTCGCGAGCCGGATCAGCTACCTCAACCCGCTCTTCTACTCGCCGATCGTCTGGTTCCTGTTGACGTTTCCGTTCAAGTATCTGATCGATCGGCAGCCGACGATCCGGCGCCTTCACCGTGTACATACCGGCTTCTTCCTCGTCGAGGTCCTGCTCATCACGATCCTCGTTCACTTCATGGGCGGAAGCGAATGGATCGGCGTCACGTTCTACATGTTCACCGTCATCTACGCCAACATCTTCCTCACGCGGTTCCAGGGCGCCGTCGTCACCCTCGCGGTCGTCCTCGCGTACTCCGGGCTGGTGTTGCTTGAGTACGCCGGACGGATCCCGCACCGGTCCCTCTTCTTCCCCGGCGTCACGCCCCACCGAAGCCTCGCATACGCCTTGACAACGATTCTGGCTGGCTCCGTCGGCCTTTACGCGGTCGTCGCCCTCACCGTCCGCTCGTTCGCCGACGTGTTCGCGCACAAGAACCGCGTGCTGGCTCGACGCGAGCGGGATCTCTCCCGCCTGTCTCGGCGTCTGCTGACGGCCCAGGATGAGGAGCGCCGGCGGATCGCGCGAACCCTGCACGACGACCTGATCCAGACGCTTGCCGCGATCAAGCTGCGACTGACGCCTCAGAGGGAGCGGCTCGGCGACGAAGTCTACTCTCGGGTCTGCGAGATCGTCGATCGGTCGATCGAGCAGACCCGATCGCTCGCGTACTCCGTCCGACCGCCGCTTCTTGACGACCTCGGGCTCGTCCCGTCGCTCGAACGGCTCGCCGAGGCGGTCTCGGCGGACAGCGGGATCTCCGTCGAAGTCGACGCGCGTCTTCCCGTACGCCCGCACGTCGGCGTCGAGAGCCTACTATTCCATGTTGCGCAGGAGCTCATGCACAATGTCGTTCGCCACGCGAACGCCGATCGCGTACGCCTCGACCTGCGGACCGAAGGGGAGACGCTCCTCCTCGCAGTGTGCGACGACGGCATCGGCTGTCGGCCGCAACATGCCCACGGGCTCGGTCTCAGGGGCATCCGCGAGCGTGTCGAGATCAGCGGGGGAACCGTCTCAATCCAAGACGCGCCAGGCGGCGGTACAATCGTGTCCGTGGAGGTCCCGTTCCATGCCGACTCGGGTCGCGATCGTCGATGACCACACACTGATCCGCGATGCGTTGTCCGATCTGCTCTCGGCCGACGCGAGCATCGATGTCGTCGCTGCCGTCGGAGACGGCGCTGCCGCACTGCAATCCGTGGAGACCACCCGGCCCGATGTCCTCCTTCTCGACATCTCGCTTCCGGACGGAAACGGGCTCGACCTGATCGAACGCATCCACAAGGCGAGCCGGGAGACGCACGTCCTCGTCCTCTCCATGCACTCGGAGCCGGAGTACGCCGCAGCCGCCCGGGAGCGAGGCGCGCGCGGGCTGATCGCCAAGTCAGCCCCGCTGGAGGAGCTCGTGCGGGCCATCCGGATCGTCGCCGACGGCGATCCGATCCCGATCGACGAGGAGCTGACCGTTCGCGAGCGCGAGATCCTCGACCGAATCGCACGCGGCGCCGCGAACGATGAGATCGCTGCAGCGCTCGGTCTTCGGCCCAAGACAGTCGAGGCGTACGGCCGCCGGCTGATGACCAAGCTGGGCGTGCGCACCCGCGCCGGCCTCGTCGGCTGCGCGGCGGCCCGACGTTCGGCCGAATCCGATTAGCACGATTCCCCATTCCCCTCACTCCGCTCGCCCCGTAGAATGGGACCCGATGTCTATCCGGGTGGTGTTGGCGGACGATCACGAGTTGGTGCGCACGTGCATCCGCGCGGTGCTCGCGTCGCGTGGGATCGACGTGGTCGCGGAGAGCGAGGACGGCCGGGCGCTTCTCCGAGACGTCCGCGAGCATCGGCCGGAGGTCGCGCTTGTCGACGTGTCGATGCCGCTTCTCGACGGAATCGAAGCGACTCGCCGGATCGCCCGCCTTCCGTCAGAGACGCGGGTCGTGATCCTGACGATGCACGCCAGCGAGCACCTCGCCCGACGAGCTCGCAGCGCCGGGGCGTGGGGCTACGTCGTGAAAGACGAGGCATCCGATCACCTCGTCGAGGTCATCGAGCGGGTCGCCCGAGGCGAGCGATGCCTGCCAAGCGACGATCCGGACGTCGACGATGTCCTGACGGCGCGGGAACGCGAAGTCCTCCAGCTCATTGCCGAGGGGAAGCGGAATCGCGACATCGCGGAGATCATGACCCGGAGCATTCACACCGTCCGCAACCACCGCGCGCGGCTGATGAGGAAGCTCAACGTCGGACGTGCGTCCGATCTCGTCCGGGTCGCCCGCGAGCGGGGTCTCCTCCGGTGGCCGGTTTGAAGAAAGGACGGCACGTGGCACAGGGAATCCTCGAGACGTATCGCGAACGAATCGAGTATGGGCTCGCGCGTGCCCTGCGCGGCGACGCCCCGCTGCGCTCGCTCCTTCGGTACCACGTCGGACTGGAGAACGACGGGGGCACGCCCGCCCGTGCGACCGGCAAGCTCCTGCGACCGAGCCTTGTCCTGTTCGTCGCAGAGCAGCTCGGCGCGGATCCCGAGCGCGCGCTTCCAAGCGCCGTCGCGCTCGAGCTGATCCATGGATTCTCCCTGATCCACGACGACATCCAGGACCGTGACCGAGTCCGACGCGGCCGTCCCGCAGTCTGGACAATCTGCGGGCCGGACCAAGCAATCAACGCCGGAGACCTGATGCACGCACTGGCAGTCTCGACCGCGCTGGACTCGTCACCCGACGCCGCGAACTGCCTCATCCGCGCGACCCAGGAGATGATCGAGGGGCAATCGCACGACCTCGAGTTCGAGCGGCGCGAGGTCACCGGTGACGAATACCTGGAGATGATCGATCGGAAGACCGGCGCGCTCCTTCGATGTGCGTTCGAACTCGGCGGGATCGCCGCCGGCATCAATGGGAACGTCCGCTCGGCGCTGATCGGATTGGGGCAGGCCGTCGGGCGCGCCTTCCAGATCCGCGACGACTTCCTCGGGGTCTGGGGCTCGGATGACGTACTCGGCAAGGCGACCGGTTCGGATCTCCGACGAAGGAAGAAATCGCTCCCCGTGGTGCTGCTATTCGAGCGGGCCGAATCGGACGAGGTTGCCGTATTGCAGCGGTTGTACGGGCAGGACGCGAACCCCGAGAATGGAATCGCCGCCAGCGATGTCGAATGGATCGTCGCCCGTCTCGACGCTCATGACGTCCGCGAGGCGTGTGAGGAGATGATCCGCAACCATCTGAGCCAAGCGCACGGCCGGCTCCGAGAGCTTCCGTTCGCCGCCGGTGCCCGCGCTCGAATGGAGGAGCTGATCGAGTTCCTCGCCAGGAGGGAAACATGAGCCGACCGCTGAAGCTCGACCTGTCCGTTGCCCGGCACCTGCTCGGCCGCACCGCACGCCGCGCGGGCCGATTCCCGTTCGTCACCATGCTCGAGCCGCTCGAGGCGTGCAACCTCTCCTGCACGGGATGCGGCCGCGTCCGCGAGTACCGCGACGTGATGGATCGGCGGCTGACGGTCGACGAGTGCCTCGCCGCCGTTCGGGCTTCGGACGCTCCAATCGTTTCGATCTCCGGCGGCGAGCCGCTTCTCCATGCCCAGATCGGCGAGATCGTCCGCGCGATCATCGAGGATCGCCGGTTCATCTACCTGTGCACGAACGGCCTGCTCCTGCGGGAGAAACTCGATCTGTTCGACCCGTCAGAGCGCCTGGCGTTCGTCGTCCATCTCGACGGGACCGAGCCGGCCCACGATCGGATCACCGAGCGTCCGGGCACGTACGCGACCGCCGTCGCCGCGATACGCGAAGCCGTCGCCCGCGGGCACCGCGTCTGCACCAACACGACCCTGTTCCAGGGGTCGAACGTCGAGGACCTCCACGCCCTCTTCGCAACGCTGGTCGGGCTTGGCGTCGAGGGGCTGATGGTGTCGCCCGGTTACTCGTACGAGGACGCGCCTGACCAGACGCTGTTCCTCAGGCGTCAAGAGTCGATCGCCGTCTTCCGCAAGGTGCTCGATCCGTCGAAAGGCTTCCCGTTCTACAACAACCCGCTGTACCTCGACTTCCTGCGCGGCCAGCGGGAGTACGAGTGCGCCGCTTGGACGACCGTGACGCACACGGTCCTCGGCTGGCGACTCCCCTGTTACGCGATCGCCGACCGGCACGTCCGCGACGTATCCGAGCTGCTCGCGAACGACGTGTGGGAGCGATACGGACCCGGTCGGGATCCGCGATGCGCCAACTGCATGATGCACTCGTCGTTCGAGGGCGCGAGCATCCTCGACGCGCTTCGCAGGCCGACGGCGCTCGCACGCCTCGCCCGAGGGGCGTGGGGACGGTGATCCTCGTTACGGCCTGTTTCCCGATCGAGTCGAGATGGATCGCGCGGCGCCCGGGTGTCCGCGTCGTTCGGACCGCGATGGGCGAGCGCTCCGCCGCCGCGCTCGACGCCCTTGGCCACCGCACGTCCGACGCGACGCTTCTGCTCGCCACGGGCTTCGCCGGAGCGGTCGATCCGCGAATCCGCCGAGGCGAGCTGTTCCTCGCGCGCGCCATCCGCCACGGCGGCGAGGACATCGAGATCGATCAAGGCCTGTTCGACCGCGCGTGCGCCGCGCTGACCGACGGCCGGGCCGGGCTTCACGTCGGCCTCTGCGCGTCCATTGACGACGTCGCGGATCCGCCCCGCAAGCGCGCCCTAGCGGCCGACAAGGTCGTGGCGGTCGACATGGAGAGCGGCCCGCTCGCCCGGTGGGCGGCCGGCCGCGGAACGCCGTTCCTTGCACTGCGCGTCGTCCTTGATCCCGCCGAGGCGGAACTGCCCTTCCTCGCCGATCGCCTGGCCTGGCTGTCGGCCCTCCGGCATCCCGTCGGCGCCGCGCGCATGGTGTTCGATGCGGTCCACGCCGCCCGCGTGCTCGGACCGGCCGTCGATGCCGTAGTCGACGCGTTCTTCGGAGGATCCGATGCGTAGCCCGACCGCGGCAGAGCCGGTCCTCACGACGGCGGACATCGACCGAGCCATCGACGCAGCGACCGCCCGACTCCTTTCGCTCCCGTCCGGTGATGGGTACTGGTGGGCGGAACTCGAGTCGAACGTGACGATCACCGCCGAGCACATCTTCCTGCGCCACGTCTTGGGGATCCCCGACGAACGCGAAGCAGCGAAGGCCGCCGCGTATATCCTTTCGAAACAGCGTCCTGACGGGACATGGGGCAATTGGCACGACGGCCCGCCTGAACTGTCCACGACGGTCGAGGCGTATCTTGCCCTGAAGATGGCCGGCATCCCCGCTGCCGTGCCCGAGATGGCGAAGGCGCGAGCGTTCATCCTGTCGAGCGGCGGCGTCGAGACGGTCCGGGTGTTCACCAAGATCTGGCTCGCGATAATGGGTGAGTGGGACTGGCGCGGCGTGCCCATCCTACCGGTCGAATTCGTCCTGCTCCGCGCGTGGTTCCCGATCAGCATCTACTCGTTCGGGTGCTGGGCTCGTCAGACGATCGTCCCGCTGGCGATCGTCATGTCCGAGCAGCCGATCGTCCCGCTGCGGCCCGAGTACCGGATCGACGAGCTGTTCGTAGGCGGTCGCGAGCGGACCGACCTGCGCGTGCCGGGCCGCGCGCGCTCCGTGCGCAGCCGGTTGCTCCGGCTCGCCGATCGGATCCTTCGGCTGTACGCCCGTTTGCCCGTCAAGCCCGGCCGGCAACGCGCCATCCGTGTCGCCGAGCGCTGGATCCTCGATCGCCAGGAGGCCGACGGATCGTGGGGCGGGATCCAGCCACCGTGGGTCTACTCGCTGATGGCCCTCAAGCTCCGCGGGCATTCCCTCGATGAGGACGGCCCGCTGGCGAGGGGATTTGCCGGGTTCTACGGCCCGCGGGGGTTCGCGATCGAGGACGCGGAGACGTTCCACCTCCAGTCGTGCCTGTCTCCGGTCTGGGACACCGCCCTGGCGGCGCTCGCGCTGCAGGACGCCGGGCTCCCGCCGGACCATCCGGCCCTCGTTCGGGCCGCCGACTGGCTCTTGAACGAACAGGTCCTCTGCGGCGGGGATTGGCAGGTTCGATGCCGCGCGCGCCCAGGCGGTTGGGCGTTCGAATTCGCCAACGACATCTATCCCGACACCGACGACACCGCCGTCGTTGTAATGGCGCTGCTCGAGGCGGCCGTCGACAGCGAGAAGCGACGTCGCGCGGTCGGGCGGGCCGAGGACTGGCTGGTCGGCATGCAGAGTCGAAACGGCGGATGGGGCGCGTTCGATCGAAACAACACGCAGACCTGGACCCGTGACATCCCGTTCGCCGACTTCGGCGAGATGATCGATCCTCCGTCGGCGGACGTGACGGGGCACGTCATCGAGTGTCTCGGGCGCCTCGGGCGCCGCGTCGGCGACCGCGCCGTCGACCGAGCGATCGCCTACCTGAAGCGGGAGCAAGCCCCCGACGGGGCGTGGCGCGGCCGCTGGGGCGTCAACCTAACCTACGGCACTGGCAGCGTTCTCCCCGGCCTCGAGGCAGTCGGGCAGGACATGGGTGCCGCGTACGTCCAACGCGCCGTCTTGTGGCTGACCGAGCACCAAAACGAGGATGGCGGCTGGGGCGAGCGGATCGAAGGATACGACGATCCGGCCTGGCGGGGACGAGGTCCGTCGACCGCATCACAGACGGCGTGGGCGCTTCTCGGTCTCCTCGCCGCCGGCAAGCTCGACCATCCGGCGACCCGCAGCGGGATCGGCTACCTCGTTCGCAACCAAGCCGGCTCCGGCGGATGGGACGAGCCTCACTTCACGGGAACCGGTTTCCCGACGGATTTCATGATCCGCTACCACTTGTACCCGGACGTGTTCCCGACCATGGCGCTCGGTCGGTATCGCCGCGCGCGGGAGAGGGCGGAATGAGCATCCTAAAGGCGAAGGTTCTCGGCTTCTGCGGCGGGGTGCGCCGCGCCGTGCAGATGATCGAAACGGAGCTCACCGAGCGAGGGCCGCTCCACACGCTCGGTGCAATTGTCCACAACGCCCACGTCGTAGAAGCCCTGGCTGCCAAGGGCGCCCGGATGGCGACCGACCTCGACGAGGTGCCCGAGCGCGGGACGGTCGCCATCACCGCTCACGGCGCCGGTGAAGACGTCTACGCCGAGATCGAACGACGCGCCCTTCGGCTCGTCGACACCACGTGTCCGATCGTCCGTCGGGCACAGGAGACGGCGGCGAAGCTCGTCGAAGAGGGGTTCACCGTCGTCCTCTACGGAGAAGCCGAGCACCCCGAGGTCCGCGGGATCCTGTCGTGGACGCGCGGACGGGGCATGGCGACACAGTCGCCGGAGGTGGAGATCCCGATCGGCGAGCACGGCATCGCGCTGATCGCGCAAACGACGAAGAATCCGACGCGATTCGCCGAGTTCGCTCAGACCATCGTACGTCGGCTCACCGGAGCGGCACCCGAGATTCGGATCATCGACACCACGTGCCCGGAGACCGGTCGACGCTACCAGGCGGCGAAAGAACTCGCCGACTCGGTCGAGGCACTGATCGTCGTCGGGAGCCGCACGTCGGCCAACACGCGGAAGCTGGCGGAGACCTGTCGCGAGACGGGTCTCACCACACATCACATTGAGTCGGCCGGCGAGATCGACGAGGCCTGGCTCGAACGGACCACCCGATTCGGCGTCACAGCGGGCGCTTCAACGCCCGACGACGTCATCCACGCCGTCGTTCGGCGCCTTCGGGGCGCCGACACGTGCGAAGGCGAAGCGGAAGACCCGGGCGAAACCGGAGGTAGGGGAGGACCATGCGAACCACGATGCAGGAGCAAGTAGGGATGAAGCTCCATCGGTGCGTAATCGAGCGGATCGCCTCCGATGCGCCGGAGTTCATCGACATCACGGACGAGGTCATCGGTGCCGTGGAGGCAGCGGGGGTCCGGGAGGGGGCAGCGACAGTCTTCTCCCGCCACACGACCGCAGCAGTCAAGATCAACGAACACGAGCCTCTCCTCCTGGAAGACATGGCTCGTTTTCTCGAGCGGATCGTGCCGCGGGCGGCCGACTACCGGCACAACGACTTCACGATCCGGACCGCGAACATGACCGAGGACGAATGCCCGAACGGCCATGCGCACTGCCAGCACCTCCTCCTGTCCGCGAGCGAGACGATCCCGATCTCCGACGGGGCGCTGACCCTCGGCCGCTGGCAGCGGGTCTTTCTCATCGAGCTCGATCGACCCCGCCGTCGCGAGGTCGTCATCCAGGTCCACGGATGGTAGCGGCGCACGTCCGTGCGCTGATCGAACTCCCGTCGTCGGCCGCTTCGCCCGACGAGGCGAGCCGGTTCTGCCTGTCGCTGGCGCGCTCGCACTACGAGAACTTCACCGTCCTGTCGCGACTCGCTCCCCGCGAGATGCGTCGGCACCTGGCCGCTCTCTACGCCTACTGCCGGACGGTCGACGACCTCGGCGATGAGGCACCCGGAGATCGGCTCGCCCTTCTAGATCGGTTCGAGGCCGAACTGGACGCCTCGTTCGCGTCGCGGGCGCGGCATCCCGTTCTCGTCGCACTACAGGACACGATCGCCCGGTTCGACCTCCCCAGGGACCCGTTCGCCCACCTAATCGAGGCAAACCGGATCGATCAACGGCGGCGGTCCTACCCGACGTTTGACGATCTCCGTCACTACTGCGAGTACTCGGCGAACCCCGTCGGGCGGCTCGTCCTCATGCTCCACGGACATCGAGACGACGAGCGATTCGCCCTCTCTGACGCAACCTGCACTGCGCTCCAGCTGGCCAATCTCTGGCAGGACGTTCGGCGCGACGCCTCGGTCGATCGGGTCTACCTCCCGGAGGACGAGATGGCCGAGTACGGCGTCCGCCGGGCGGACCTCGCTGCGGACCGCGCGTCGGCGAACCTGAAGGATCTCATGCGGTTCCAAGTCGACCGGGCGCGATCGTACGTCCGTGCCGGCCTGCCACTCCTCGACCTCGTTCGCGGCCGCCTGCGCGTTGATCTCGCCCTCTTCTCCCTCGGCGGCCTGGCGATCCTCCGGAAGATCGAGCGGCTCGGCTATGACATCCTGTCTCGCCGCCCATCGCTCTCCGGCGCCGAGAAGATCGGCCTGGCGCTGTCCGCCGTGCTCTCCGACCAATGGCGAAGGACCTAGCACGCGCCTACCGCGCGTGCGCCCGGGCGACCCGTCGGAGAGCGCGGAACTTCTACTTCGCCTTCCTCAGCCTTCGCGGCGCCCAGCGCCACGCCGTCTACGCGCTGTACGCGTTCTGTAACGAGGCCGATTGCGTCGCGGACGACGGCGCGACGGCCGGCAAACCGGCCGCCGCAGGAGAAAGCAGCGTCGCTACTCTCTCGATGGGCGGGCTGCAGGAAGTTCGATCTGGAGCGAGCAACGAGGGTTCGGATGACCTGGCGGCGCGGCGCGACAAGTTACAGACGATGCGCGAGCGGCTGGCACACGCGGCGCGCGGCACGCCGGAGACGGAACGGGACCTAGCGCTGGCCGACGCGATCGCTCGGTTCGGCGTCCGCGAGGCGGACCTCCGCGACGTCATCGCCGGTGTCGAAATGGACCTGGCGCCGATGCACGTCGAGACGCTCGATGACCTTCGCACGTATTGCTACCGGGTCGCCTCCGCCGTCGGCCTCGCCACGCTCCCTATCCTCACCGGCGGTGCGCGACCGACCGATGCGGCGCGCGAGGCGGCGATCGACCTCGGCCTCGGGATGCAATACGTCAACGTCCTGCGCGACGTCGACGAGGACCTCGATCTCGGCCGGATCTACCTGCCTAGCGCGGAGCTGGCCGCCCACGGTGTCGATCCCTCGCAGCTTGCGGCCCGCCGGATGACCGACCGGCTGCGCGCAGCCCTCGCCTCGCACGCCGAGCGCGCGAGGCTCCATCTCGATCGCGGCCGCCTCCTCCTCGCGCACCTTCCGGAGCGGAGCCGCGCCTGCCCGTGGCTCCTGTCCGAGATCTACGCACGGATCCTCAGGCGGATCGTCGACGGTGACTATCCCGTCTTCGAGCATCGCGTCGCGCTTTCCGCGACTGAGAAGCTGTGGCTTCTTGCTTCGTCCCCGTGGAGGCGCACGTGAGGAACGACGTCATCATCATCGGAGGTGGATTCGCGGGGGTTGCGGCCGCCTGCCGTCTCGCCGGCGACGGACTCCGCCCTCTTCTGCTCGAACGCGCTCCGTGCCTCGGCGGCCGCGCCGCATCGGTCGTCCCGAAGGAGCCAAGCGAGGTGATCGATATCGGGCAGCACGTCCTGATGCGCTGCTGCAGCGCCAGCACTGGGTTTCTCGCGCGAATCGGCGCATCGGACGCGATCCGATTCCAGCCGTCCCTCTCGATCCCGATCGTCTCGCGGACCGAGCGCGCCGCGCTACGGTCAGCCCCGCTGCCGGGGCCGCTGCACCTCGCCCCGACCCTCCTTCGGTACCGGTTTCTCCCGCTTCGGGATCGGATCCGCGCGATGCAGGCCGGCGTCGCAATCGCCCTCGGCGGAGCACGGTCCGACGTCCCGTTCGCCCGGTGGCTAGAAGGCCGTGGCCAATCGGACCGCGCGATCGCGGCGCTGTGGGATCCGATCTGCGTCGCCGCCCTGAATGCGCACGCCACCGACGTCGGTGCGCGGGCTGCGCACCAGCTGGTCCGCGACGCCTTCCTCCGCCCCGGCGGCGCCGACATCGGCCTGTTCACCGCCCCGCTCTGCGAGGTCTTCGCTGCCGCCCGCCGGTACCTCGAGACCCGCGGCGGGAGCGTCCGCGTCCGGGCCGGTGCGACGCGGCTACTCGTTGAGGACCGCGGTGTCAGCGGGGTTCAACTTCAGACCGGTGAGCTGCTCCGCGCCGATTCGATCGTCTGCGCCGTCCCGCCGTGGGAACTCGCCCGACTCGCGGAGGACACGCCGGCCCTGCGACCGCTGATCGATGCCGCGAGTCGCCTTCACTGGGCACCGATTGTGAACCTTCACGCGTGGTTCGACCGCCCGGTTCTGGACGGCGAGTTCGCCGTCGCCGTGGACTCTCCGGTCCAGGCAGCCTTCGACATCACGCAGAGCCACGGCGGCGCGAGCGGACGCGGCGTGACCCACATCGTCGTGTCTCAGAGCGCCGCGGACGACTGGATCGACCGCCCGTTCGACGAGGTATCGCGGTCGCTCGTCGACGCGCTCGCCGACCTATTCCCGAGGGTCCGTCAGGCCGCCTGCCTGCGGACACTCGTCGTTCGACACCGCCGCGCAACGTTCGTCCCGAAAGCGGGGACCGACCGCCTCCGCCCGTCCGCCGTTACGCCGATCGACGGCCTCTTCCTCGCAGGGGATTGGACGTTGACCGGTTGGCCGTCGACGATCGAGGGGGCGATCCGATCCGGAATCGCTGCTGCGGCTCATGCCGGGATCGTCTTCGGCTGAGCCTTACCGCCGGCCACCGCTCCTCGCCGCAGTCGTGCCCACGAGCCGCGCTCGCCGCTCGAGGCGGATCATCAGCAGAAGCAACGCCCCCGAGCAGACGATCGCTCGAACCGAGTAGACGGTTGCCAACGCACCGCGGCTCGACAGAAGCGCGAACGCCGGCGCGAGCAGCAATCCGATCCACATCGCAAACGACTCCGTGTTCCGGCTCGACGACCACATCCGCCTGACGACGGGAACGTAGCCGATCACGAGGATCGCCTGGATCGAGGCATGGGCGACGACATGCTGCCGCGTAACCGCCCAGATCGCGACGATGACCACGACGGCCATGAGGCAGCCAAGGTCGAACCGGGAGAACCGAGCGCTTCGGTCACCGAACAGCGCAATCCAGACCGCCACGCCCGCCACCAGCGCGATGTCGGCGGTGTTGAGGATGTTGTCGAGGACGCCGTAGTCGCCCTCCCCGAGGTAGGTCAACAAGCTCCCCACGGCGGCGATCGTGAAGAACACCCACATCGCGAGCGCCGGGCGGATGCGGTCTTTTCGAATCAGCCACGCGTAGCGGACTCCGATCAGCAGATTCGTCGTGA
>Ga0272443_10005048_pt1 | contig 13886 bp, 18 predicted proteins | sample SSMAcet12_FD_193581 | JGI IMG/M metagenome (GOLD analysis project Ga0272443, IMG submission 193581) | Marine sediment archaeal communities from Little Sippewissett salt marsh, Falmouth, MA, United States - SSM-Acet-12 | ecosystem: Environmental > Aquatic > Marine > Wetlands > Sediment ...
AACCAAGCCTAATGACCCGAACACGTACAAGCTACGGACATTGAACGATGGTACACAGCACTTAATCGTCAAGAACTACTTCACCACAGAAGAACTAGTAGAACTATTCAGTGCACATAGTAAGGGGATAACAAAAGAAAACGTGTTTATGGGCAAATGCTTCTGGTGGATAAGCTACATCTATCAGCCCTAATCGATGGGGCTGAACTCTGCTTTGGGTGCTCCGCATACTGGGCACTCCCAGTCATCAGGTAAATCCTCGAAGGGTGTTCCGGGTTCAATTCCTGCTTCTGGGTCTCCTTCCGCTGGATCGTAGACATATCCACATATTCCACATTCATAACTCTTGGACATGGATTTCTCTGAGGCACCCGGTTATTTAAAATCAGTCACTCTATCGTGAAATACAGTCTCTTGGTAAACTGTCTAGTTCCAAGATGTCCGATTTGATAATGTTTCTCAAGATAATAATCACCGGGGGAAATATCCGTGTATATTTCTTGGGTTCGCGTAGTGAACGGTATGCACATTCTTAACTCAGCGGTCCATGCCCACTCAAATTTCAATAAAGTCTCAGTCCCATTCTCATTGATTCTGTAAATGTAGTATGGTGATCCATATCCGATGCTTTTAGAGCCTAGATTTCTAATGTAGAGCGTCATGGATTCGTCTCCTTTGACTGTTGTTTTGTCTAGCCACATTCGTACATTATTCTCTGGACCATACTTGAGCCACGTATTACCACCAACAATGCTCATACCAAATATCACGAGAATAACTGTCCCTATAAACCGGGTTTTGTTCCATTTCCTAGACATTCTATCACTTAGTGGTCCTTATAATTTAGATATAAACCTAAACAATAGAACAGGCTGATAGGTTTCGTCAAGGTTTCTTGATGAAAGACCTCAAAATCAATATAAAACCACTCTGTTTCGGTTATTGATACTACCAACGATAATGTTTCTGAAAACGATAAGACTATAATCCCCGGAATAACAGTGGTTCTGATGCTAGCTGAACGAGAAGCTGCCAAGTACCCGTTCCTCAAGGTAGGTTTGAACCTGCTTGAGGCACTGGACCTACAGCTTGACGACCTCGCAGGACCCGCCTATACAAAAGTAGTTGACCGAGCCAAAGAAAGGGTAATCCAAGCCATCACCCAAGGCGAGGTAACAGTAGAGCTAGCAGACCCTCAAACCGAGCTACTAAGCTATCCAATAGCCGTAATGTTCGTCAGCCTCGTGGGCGACCAGTTCCTCAACAGACGGTACGCGCTGAGTGAAGCAGTCCGAGCTTACAACCTACTGCAACAAGAATACGAGGACAAGCTCATCCAGATCGCCCGAGAAGAGTTCCAGTGGGATATACGCAAAGACCCAGAGAGCCTCGACGGCGTAATGCACAACCTCAAGATAGCCTTCAATAACTACCTCAGAGTAGCGGCAGGGTTCCATGAGGCAAAATGGAAGCTGGTAAACCGCAAGATGGAGAACGGCTGGGTCTCACTAACAGGAGTTGAGGCCGCCCGTTTGCTTCAGGTGGAGGTCGAGAAATGGGTAAACGAGCGAGTAGCAACACCCAGCAATTTCCCGTTACCGAGACCCCTTGAGGTTAGACTGGACGAAATAAGGAAAGTATTCGCAGAAAACAGGTCAAAACTAAGCGGAAGCAGTCTACCCGACGAGGTAATCAACGAAGCATTCCCACCATGCATCAACTATTGTCTTGAAGGTTTACTGGCTGGAAGAAGAGCTAGCCATATGGAGCGGTTTGCATTGACGAGTTTCCTCGTTAATATCGGTATGCCTATAGATCAGATGGTGAGCTTCTACACTGATGTAACCGACTTTGATGAGTCATTGACACGGTATCAGATTGAGCATATCGCTGGATTGAAGGGAAACAGAACCAAGTACACTCCACCCACATGCAGCACTCTACGAACCCACGGAGTATGCAGAAACCCTGATAGTATATGCAAGAAAATTTCTCATCCCCTCAGCTACTACAGGCGTAAGGTCTGGGGCATACAGAAACGAGCTGAGGAAAAAGCCGCTAGAGAAGCCCAAGAAGCTGAATCAATAAATAAGACCACAGAAGAATAACCTGAAATGGACACCATATCCGAGGAACGCCAACAAAAACTCAAAGCAATAGGGCTACACTACTGCCTCTGGTACAAGAACATAGTAAGATACAACAAACCTGCCTGCAGCAAATGCGTCCACTCCACATACCCCAAGCGGTAACCAGATTAATACCACCAACACATTATTGAGATAACATGGAAAAGCCGTGGGGGAGCCCAGACTTCGTAGCGGAACAATTCAACCAGTGGTACCGCCGAAACAGCTCCACGATACCAGCCCCAATAGGAATAGAGCAACGAGAGTTCGCCTTCATCACATTCCACGGCAAAGGCATGCACAGACACATCGCACTCCCCACTATTGAGGAGATGCAGCGATACCTACGAAACACAGGACCCATGCACAGCTACCATAGCAGCAGCTACTACACCAACCCCACGGCTGATATGAGCCAGAAAGGCTGGCTTGGGGCAGACTTGGTTTTCGATATTGACGCAGACCACTTTGACCTACCATGCCAGAAGGAGCATGACAGGTGGTGGTGCCGAAACTGTGATGAACAAGGCACAGGTCATCCTCCTGAGATATGTAAATGTGGAAAAGCCCAGTTTGAGACCGAGACTTGGCTCTGTGAACGATGTCTACAGGCCGCAAAATACGAGACCCAAAAGCTAATGGACATACTGATCACGGATTTCGGTGTCGAGACTGAGCATCTAATCACCAACTTCAGCGGCAATAGAGGCTACCATGTGCACGTCCACAGCGACACATTCAAGCCACTGGACCAGAACTCACGCCGCGAAATAGTAGACTACATCATGGCAATCGGACTCGAAGCAGAATACCAAGGCTTCAGCAGACGCAACAGAGGCGCAAAATCAACCTTCGCAGAGGGAGGCTGGAGAGGTAGAACGGGACGTGCTATCTATGATTATCTGAGCACGGTCTCTGAGGCTGAGGTAAAGGCGTTGAAGCTGGGGCGAAATGCCACCAAGAACATCGTGGAAAACCGGGACGAGATACTGGACACCCTTGTAACAAAGCACCCCAGCAACGTCATCCCGTTAATCGACCCAAAAAGCCTAGACAAGATACTTGGAGAAGCCCTCAAACTACAAGCGGCAGAGATAGACACCGTAGTAACCACAGACATCCACAGACTCATCAGGATGCCCAACACCCTCCACGGCAAGACAGGTTGGCAAGTCCAGACGATCCCATATGGTCAGCTACCTAGTTATGATCCCTTGATGAAGGCGGTTATCATTAGGGGTGACCCTGTCCATCTTGAGTTCAGTCACGCGCCGAAAATCAAAATACTAGACACAGTATATGGTCCATATGAAGAGGAGGAAGCCACGCTACCCCTTGAGGCAGCATTGTTCTTCCTATGCAAGAAAGGAGCCAGAGTAAAACAATGAGAACAAGATATACCCGACTCCATGAGGCATGGGACAAGGAGACCAAGAACGAGGTACTCCAGAACATACCAGACAACTTCCTCCACGAGATGAAAGAATACGTTCAGCAACTCAACAAGACCACAGCATCAACTGATACATTATCAGGAAGCCTCACCACCACCGAACGAAGATACGCCAACCAGATGCTAAAGGAGCTCAACGAGATACGCCTCAACAAGATAATCAAGAGCGAGGTAAACGGGCTCCCACTTGACGCCCAAGCCATGACCCCCGAGGAACAAAAACTCCACAGCAACCTAAGACAACTCCTTACCGGGTACCGACAAGGCGCAGAACTACCTACACCTAAACCCCAGCCGGAGCCTAAACCGCGCCCAAAACCGGAGCGGAAAGCACCCACGCCTCCGCCTAAAATAGAGGAAAAAGACACTGAACTTGTCCTAGTTAGGTTCTTACAGCCATTACCAGCCATCATGGGCGTTGACATGAAGGCTTATGGGCCATTCCAGCCTGAGGAACTGGCCAATATTCCTCGTCAGAACGCTGAGAACCTGATAAATCGTGGCGTTGCGAAAGCGGTTCAAGCCAACTAGGCTACCATACTCTTTATACCCAGCCGCAGTGTAGTCTGTCTGCTCTCTTTAAGAGTTAAACCTAATAAGGAGAGACATGTGTAAGCTGGTAGAATAACAATGAAAGTACCCAAGTCCATGAGGACTTACTGCCCCAAGTGCAAGACGCATACGGAGTTCACGGTCAGCATCTACAAGGCCGGGAAACGCAAGGGCGCCAAGAAGGGAGAACGAAGGCAAGCCTCACGTAAGAAAGGCTATGGTGGCCAAAAGTTCCCTGAGCAGCACAATCAGGCGAAGGTCTCAAAGAAACAAACACTAGTTCTCAGATGCAAGGAATGTAACTATGGCATGATGCGCAAGGGAATGCGCGTAAAGAAGCTGGAGGTAGTATAAGATGGCTGAATGGGAACACCTTATACCAAGACCAACAAGCAGATTCTTACGGGTACGCTGCATAAGCTGCGAATCAGAGCAGATAGTATTCAGTCACTGCAGCACACACGTACAATGCCAGACCTGTGGCGAGACACTAGCAGAGCCCACAGGCGGAAAAGCAAACATAAAAGGCGCAGTAATCGCCGTTTTAGGGTGATATAATTTGAGTTTAGGACTACCAGAGTGGCCAGAAGTCGGATACGTTGTCATAGCTACTGTGAAGCGCGTTGAATCCTACGGAGCATACGTGGGGCTTGACGAGTTTGGAGCCAAAGAAGGTTTGCTCCACATCAGCGAGATCAGCAGCCGATGGGTCAGAAACATCAGAAACCACGTCAGACCAGGTCAAAAAGTAGTCCTACAGGTACTCAGAACCGACCCTGGTAAAGGACAAGTAGACCTTAGTTTAAGAAGAGTCAGCAAAGACGAGAAACGCAAGAAACTTGAGGAATGGAAAAAAGGCAGAAAAGCCGAGACCTTACTCACTCAAGTAGCCCATGATCTAGGAAAAGACTTGGATGAACTCTATAACACTGAGTTAGTCAAGATTTACGACAAGTATGATACCCTCTACGAGGGTCTTGTGGCTGCCTCTAAGAAGGGAAGCGAAGCTTTAACCGAGGTTGGGATAAACGCGGAGCTCGCGGAAAAACTAAGTGAGACCGCTAAAGAAAAGATAGTCATCAAGGGTGTAACCATACAGGGAATCATCGAGATGACCAGCCTCAACAGCGAAGGCGTTGAGGATATAAAAATGGCATTCATAGACGCCGCAGGTGTCGCCGAGGAGCATGATGCAAGCATCAACATCCAGACCATGGGGGCGCCGAAATACAGGATCGAATTAACCGCCGATGACTACAAGAAAGCCGAGTTAGCCTTGGACAAGACTGTAACCAGTATTCAGGACAACTGGGAGAACATCGAGGGAACATTCACCTACACGAGGGACTAATCTTGGTCCAGCTTCTCAGAAAATGTAGAAACTGTGACCATTATACGATGAAAGATACCTGCCCAAAATGTGGTGGGGAAGCAGTTTCTCCTCATCCAGCGAAGTTTAGTATGGATGATAAGTATCGTAAATACAAGATTTTGATGAGACGACTCGCTGAAAAAAACGAGTAAATACATCTATTTTTGTTTAAATGTGGAAAGCCTTTTTACGCCATCATTACAATGATAGCACTCGATAACAAATGGTAAAGAGCTATGTCAGGATCTACGGTCCTCCACTTCTAAAAGCAATAAAGACACTCGAAGGTATAGCCGTAGAGATGTCCAACAAGACTGAAGTCAAGTTCAGCCACAAATGTGTGCCATACCCAACAAGGCTACAGAGCGATAAAAACGACTGGAACGCCTACCTACAGAACATGCAGAAGACCTACAAGGACTGTTATGAGCCTGAGAAGATTCTCAGCGATGCATCCATGACTTTGGGTGATTATGACTTTGTCTTTGAGTGGACAAGCAAGCCATCAATGGCGAAGATCGAGGACTTGATCAAAAAGATAGACGCAGCGTTGAAGGACGTTGGCGTAATGTATACTCTAACCACAGAGTAAACACATTATATTTCTTTTTTAGAATACTTTTAAAGAATCAATTAATTTTCTAAACTATAACCGTAATTATTATTTTATTTAGATAATATAAGAAAAAAAAAAAATAAAAAAAGGGGATTATCGTTCTTCTGAGGCTCTCTTTTCAGCCTGCATCCGCAGAGTAGACTCCTCGGCTAGTTTGAGGGCCTTTCTCTCCTGTACCTCTTCGTAAACGATAAAGGCTGGCATGATGACCCAGAGGGCAATCATGACGTAGAACAAAATGGTATCAGTATCCATTCTACTCTTCCTCCTCCTTCTTGGCTCTTTGACCACCTAGTACGTTGAAGATGCCCTTTATTCCAGAGCTGAATCCTCTCTTTACCTGTGTGGTACCTCTCCAGTCTACCTCGACCTCTTCCTGTACCATCATCGTGTAGTTGACTCCAGGGATGTATAGTAGCTTCTCGGGGATCAGTCCGTTTGGACGGAACATGATGACCGCGATAAGCAGTAAACCCAGAAGAACTGCCTCGAAGTAGGCAACTGGGAAGAAGAAGACTGACTGCAGGAACCATTTGTTTACAATGATTACACGGCGCATAGCGGTGATTAGTGCGCATCCGAGGAATGTTCCGGCGTTGTTACCGGGGCCTCCGAGGATGAGCATTAGCCAGGGCCAGTATGTCCAGAAGGCACGTTGGTAGTTCGCCTCGACGACGAAGCTGAAGTAGAAGGCTAGGAGTGTGCCGCTGAGTGCTGTGACTCCGCTGGCGAACATTAGGATGTTTCTCCTGATTCCGACTACGTTCTTTCCAACGCTTCCGACTGTGACTTCGTTCTCACGGATAGCCCTCATCAACCTACCATATGGGCTGTTCAGCATCGTTCTAAAGATGAAGAAGCTGACAAGTCCAATAAGCAGAGTGATGACTGCTGTGAGAACCGTTCTGTCCCCGGGGTACCATTCGAAAATGTTCGGGATGAACATTCCTAGGGTACCTCCGCTGATTGCGGGGATGTTCCTACCGAAGATTTGTGCAGCGTCCGCCATTGTGATCAATACGATCATCAGGTAGGTTGCCCTTAGCCTGATAGCGGGTAAGCTAATGACCCAGCCGATAACTGCACCCAAGATGAGTGCAACAGCTAGGCTAAAGAGGAGCATAGACCATCCGAACATCGAATGTGTAGCAATGTAGTCGTTTGTGAGGTCAACGTTTGCTGGGTTATTATAGACCCAGTCAAAGTCTTTTGCCCACGGTTGTAGCTCAACTCCACCAGCCTCAACCATCGTGAAGATCAGTCTGGTTGTTAGGGCGCTTACTGTGAAGCCCCCTACGATAACTTGTACCGCGCAGCCCATGTTAGGGATGCCCGCGTTACCGTACTGGAAGTTTAGAGCCATTGCTACAATGACGAATAGTCCGAAATACATGGCGATGTCGACGATAAGTCTCTGTGTTCCAGTGACCGCAGCGACGTTGCTTGTAAGCAGTCCTAATGCGATATCTTGTAGCATCTTACTCTTCCTCCTTTAGCAAGCCAACAGCTTTTCTGAAGTTTTCTCCAGTCTGTGTAGCCGCAAATCTTGTCCACGCTCCCTGTAGTCCCTCAGGCTCAACCAATAGGATTGAGACCAAGAAGATCATTGGGATGAGTGGTCTATACTCACCGACCCATACGCCGATAAGCGCCTGTCCCCATGTTGTCAGCATAATTTCTGACATTCCTACTATAGCTCCGCCGATAACGCTTCCGTAGATGCTGTTGAAGCCTCCTAGCAGACTACCGGCCATGATGCTTGTGATGATCGTGGCGCCGGACTGTGGAGTGCTCTGGAACCATAGGGGGATCATTGCGCCTGCGAGGCAGGCGAGTCCTCCGGTTAGGAACCAGCTGAACAATTGTATCTGGTTTGTGTTAATACCTAGAACTGATGCAAGCTCAGGGTCTTCTGCAGTCGCCCTCATGGCGACGCCGATCCTGGTTCTAGTAAGCATATAGTGTAGCGCGAGTACTGAGCCAATGGTCAGTGTCAGTGATACAACGAAGATTCCTGGGAAGCCAGCGATTTCAAAGTCGCTTTCTTTCAACAGGAAAGCCATCGCGTATGTACTGAATCTCTCCCTTAGATAGTAGGCGTAGATCTGAATAAACGCCGTAAGGAAGATCTGGATAGCTAGTGTACTGATTGTCAGTACGATAGCTCCACCACCCATTTGTGTTAGTACGTTAATGACCAGCTTGTAGATTGCTACGCTGACCAAGCCTCCGATTATGAAGGCTACTGGGAACCCATAGTAGGGTGATAGACCCCAGATTTTCGCGAATGTATAGCTTACATAGATACCAACGCCTGCATATGTTCCGTGTGCGAAGTTAGGTACCTTCGCTGTCAGATACGTTAGTGTAAAGCCGATACTTAGCAGTGTTAGCTCTGATGCGAATACTAACGCTGCTGTCCAAATTGCAGGGATTAACATAGCGTAAACCCGCTACGGTTGTACCTACTTGAGCTAATAATACTTTGCATATTCATTCGAGTCCCCTTTAGAAAAACAGCTTTTTTTAGCGTCTTTTTGGAGGATTTAATCAATTTTGTAGCTCAAACAACCGCTAATCTTTCACCTTTTAGTTAACGCAAATAACTATCGGTAAAAACCTTATATAATGTAAGGAGAGTAATTTCTCTCTGCGACAAACCATAAGGTGAAGCAAGACTTGGAAATGAAAGGTAACACACTAGCAATTGTGCTTCTAGTCGTCGGACTTGTAGTCGGCGCTGGGGCAGGATATTTCATGGCCCCTAAAGAGACTGTAGTTGAAGATGGTGGTGACGGCGGAGTAGTCGAATACGTTGCTCCTCTAGCCGGAAAGAACATCCAGCTCGGCTATATCTCATCAACGACTGTAGGTCTAGAAACAGCAGTACCCCTAGTTGAGGATATCATGGCAGAAGACTATAACGTCTACCTAGATAAACTCGGAATGGATACGACTGTTGAGTTCCTGATTGACGATGCTACTGGTCAGGCCGCGGTCCACTTGGAGAAAGTTCAGGGCTATAAGTCCATGGACGTTAACGTCTTCATTGGTGGCGGATGGTCAAGCCAGGCGCAAGCCGCACTCAGTTACTGTAACGACAACAACATGTTAATGTGGAGCTCCTCATCAACCAGCCCACTTCTCGCAATCGCGGACGACAACCTATACAGGATGTGTCCAACAGACTTGATTCAGGCACCAGCCATCGCAGAGATGCTTTGGAGTGCAGGAATTGAGGCGGTCATTCTAATCCAGCGTGGTGACGCTTGGGCAGACGGTATTTACAACTACCTAGAGCCCGCGTATACCGCAAAGGGTGGAGTGATCCTCGAGAAGATTAGGTATGCTGGTGAAGCAACAGAGTTCGCTAACTATCTGCAGACAGCAGAAGACATAGCACAGGATGCTGTTGCTGAATATGGCGCAGAACACGTAGGTGTTGAAATTATCTCTTTCGCAGAGTTCGTAGTCATGATGTCACAGGCACAGGACTTCCCAACAGTTTATGATCTGACTTGGTTCGGATCAGACGGAACAACCCTGTCCCAGCAGGCATGTGACGACGCCCCTGAGGCAGTAACTCACTTGAAAGTACACAGCACATACGCGGCGCCAGCAGAATCTGAGAAATTCAACGACCTGTATGATAGATACTATGCACTAGTTGCACAGCCATTCGGCTACTACAGTGCATGTAGCTACGACATAGGTTGGGTGCTCATGGAGAGCATGATGAACGCTCAGAGTCTGGATGCAACCGTACTTATCCCAGTTCAGGCTGACACCGCTTTCAACAACTTTGGAGCAAGCGGCTGGAATAGACTGAATGATGACGGAGACAGATACGGAAGCAACTACCAGATATGGAGCTACAAGTATGATGGCGATGTAGTCATCCCATACGTAACAGGATTATTCGACGGTATCACCGGACAAGTAACCTGGTACGTTGATCCACATACTGCACAATAAGCACAATAATCTTATCCTTTTTTCTTATTTTTTTTATTCTAAACCAAAATAGAGCAAGATTTGATTATATCTAAAAACTATGTTTTTTTAGCGGTTATTTCCGTGAAATAAACCCGGATACTTCTTCTTTCACATCTGGCTAAATCAGGGTTTCTCAGCAAAATTATATAAACACTCTATGTGTGCTATATGGTTAGTTGATGCCGACATGTCGGAAGTACTTAAGATTGATAATGTTCACAAATATTTCGGCAAGTTCGCAGCCAACAACGGCGTTAGCTTCAGTTTAAAGGAAGGCGGCATCTATCTGCTCGTTGGGCCAAACGGCTGCGGAAAGTCAACACTAGTTAACTGTATCTCAGGGATTTTTGTCCCGGAAGTTGGAAACATCTATTATCGTGACGCAGACATCACGAGTGAAGACATGTACAAGATCGCGCGGAGGGGACTTGTACGGACCTTCCAGATTGCATCTCCCTTCCTGAGTCTCACGACTCTTGAGAACATGCTAGTTGCCTTGCCGGATAACGCAGGCGAGAACATCGCACTGTCACTATTCAAGCCAACTTGGATCGATAGCGAGATCAGCGCAGTAAGACGTGCGACTGAGCTCCTGAAGGTTCTTGGGCTAAGACACGTATGGAATAAGCCAGCCAACACCCTTAGCGGTGGAGAACTAAAGCTTCTCGAGATTGGACGCGCACTGATGTCAGGTGCCGAGACAATCCTACTCGACGAGCCTGTAGGCAGCATTGACCCTGTACTCTGTCACCAGATCTTCAGTCACGTATTGAGGCTCAGGGACGAGCTAGGAATCACATTCCTGGTTATTGAGCACAGGCTTGAGGTAGCTGCACAGTATGCAGACCACGTTTTCGCTATGGACAGAGGAATGCTTGTAACCGAGGGCACCGCAGAGGAAGTCTTCGAGGACGAGCGAGTAATAAAGGCATACCTAGGTGAGTAAGATGGGAAGCAAATACATACTTGAAACAAAAGGCCTTAACGTAGGCTATGGACCAATCCACGTCATTTATGACCTTGACTTCAAGGTCCCAGACGGGGAGGTAACCATCATCGTAGGCCCCAACGGAGTCGGAAAAACCACTCTACTGAAAGCCATCATGGGTTTGGCCACTGTCTATAGTGGTGAGGTTCATTTTGAGGGCCAGAATATCTCAAAGCTCCCACCATATGAGCGAACCAAGCTAGGTATAGGATACATGCCTCAGACTGGTAACATTTTCAGCAACCTAAGCGTTGATGAAAACCTGAAAATGGCAGCATATACCATGGACGACCAAGACCTAATCCAAGACAAACTGGAATTCGTATTCAACCTATTCCCAAGACTCAAGGACTATCTGCCACGTGCAGCTGGAACCCTGAGCGGCGGTGAGCGCCAGATGCTCGCTGAGGGAATGGTCTTGATGAGAGACCCAAAGATCATGATGGTCGACGAGCCAACAGCGGGCCTGATGCCCAAGCTGGTTAACGACGTCATGAGGCAGCTCAAGGAGATGGCTGATGAAACTGGTCTACCAATTGTATTGGTTGAGCAGCGTGCACGCCGTGCATTGGCTGTAGGTGACTACTCGTACATGATGCGTGGTGGTAGATTCACATTCGAGGGCAGTGCCCCTGATCTGTTGAACCATCCGTTGCTGAACGAGATGTACCTCGGAGCCGTAGAGGTCCACGACCTCGAAAAGGTAAAGGAGTAAACCCTCCAACCCCAATTTTGTTTATTTCACTTGCTAGATGATACTGTTATTTCAGCATAGATTTATCTGAGTTTTAAACAGATTTGAGTCCATGAGATGTGTCTATGTCGTCTCTCATGCCCAGTCAGTGCATCACATCGAGAAACGTGTAGGTGGATGGTACGATACAGAGTTAACCGAGCTTGGGCGATCACAAGCCGCGAAGACTGGAGCTTTTCTTGCTTCAGAGATAGATGGTAACGTAGTGGTTTATTCATCGGACCTGAAACGCGCTGCCGAGACGGCGGAAATTATCGCTGATCACCTCAATACATGGGTTCAGTTGGATGATAGGCTGAGGGAGATGAGTTATGGTGTGGCGGAGGGTAAGCCAAGTAGTTGGGGTGATGAGCATATTATACCTCAGCCTGTTGATGGTGACAGGATGGGTCACAGGGTCTTTGATGGTGCTGAGAGTAAGCTTGAGCTAGCTGAGAGGGTGACTGCTGCTTTATCTGATATTTTGACTGAGACTGTGGAGAATATTGTTATTGTGACTCATGGGTTTGCCTCAACGTTTCTTGTTATGGCTTGGATGATGATACCGGTTGAGTTTCTTGGGCATGTAAATCTTCCATCTAAACCCGGCTGTGTGACTAAATTGGTTGAAGATGATTATTTTGGCAACCATGGTGTAGTCTATCTCTGTAAAACTAATCACCTTACCGAGGTAATTGGGAAGTAATAATACGGGCTACTTGTTTTGATATGAGAATGTCGCTTGAAGCCATCCACGAGGAGATACTCCAGTTCCTCTACAAGAACCTACCAGAAGACTACAATGATTCAGGTGAGGTCTCACGAAAAATATTATTCAAGTCCATTAACTACAAGCCACGGCAGATAGAAAAAGCCTGTAAAGAACTTGAATCAAAGGGATTTGTTGAGTTCTTTACTAGTGTGTATCATAGCGAGTGGGCGTCTATTGCCATAACTGATGAAGGACTGGATTACCTAGAAGCATAGATGGTGTGAGTATGGCCTTTGGTATCTTAATGGACTGGAGATATCTCCCGATCTAGCTCATTTGTTACAGTTTTGGGTATTGGAAACGCTTAATCCCTTTCATTACTCGAATAACATAAGATGAGTAGTAACAAGATGACCCCAGAGGACTTGGAAAGTTTATTCACAGATTCATATACGACAATATTCTGCAGTCACAATAGTGATGGAACTATTCACGCAGCTCCAATCTGGTATAACTACAAGAATGGTGTGTTTTATTTTGTATCCATAAAAAAATCCAAGCGTGGGCACAATGTAAAACGCAATAATAATGTATCTCTCAGCTTTCTGATGCAGGGCACAAAGGCAGTTGATGGTGATATACCGTCTAAGTGTGCGTTAGTGTATGGTTTGGCGGAAACTGGGTTTGAGCCAGATATGGGGTATGATGAGTTTCTTAGATGGGTTTGGGGTAAGTATTCATCTGCGGGTTCAAACACTGACCAGAAGTATGATCATGATCTTTTTGAGACCCTCAAAGTTGTGCCCACAAAAATAGTCCACTTCTACCCTTAGAACCAAACTATATTCGATGGTTTTATTCTCTTGTTTTTCGTTTGGTTACTGGGATGACTTTCTCGATTATGGTTTCTGATCCAAACCAAAACAAAATAGGATACGCTGTAGCATCAAAAGCATTCTATGTAGGAATAATAGGATTCAGCCAACCCGGACTAGGCGCAGTTCTATGCCAAGGACAAACAAATTTCAAAAACGGACCAACCGCCCTTAAACTACTTGAACAGGGAAAAACACCACAACAAACAATAGACGAACTCAAAACCAATGACCCTCAAATACAAAATCAACAACTAGGACTAGTTGATTACTTGGGCAATGCTTGTGCATTTACTGGAGACGAGTGCAGTGAATGGGCTGGACACCTATCAAAGAAGGGTATTACCTGTCAGGGAAACATCTTAACAGGACCCGGTGTCATTGACTCCATGTTTGAAGTTTATAGGTCAACTGAGGGGATGATGGTTGAACGTCTTTTGGCTGCTTTGAAGGCTGGTGA
>Ga0272443_10005049_pt1 | contig 13885 bp, 9 predicted proteins | sample SSMAcet12_FD_193581 | JGI IMG/M metagenome (GOLD analysis project Ga0272443, IMG submission 193581) | Marine sediment archaeal communities from Little Sippewissett salt marsh, Falmouth, MA, United States - SSM-Acet-12 | ecosystem: Environmental > Aquatic > Marine > Wetlands > Sediment ...
CCGTTTGACAATAATGGCCAGGATCAGCCCGAAGGCGGAAAGAGCGGCCAGGGAATAATAAACCGTCTTGTAGCCGCCCGCGAGGGCTTCCGGTGTCCCCACGGCCTTTGCGGCGGTGATGATCCTGGCGAAGACCTGGGTGAACACCAGGGCGCTGATGCCCCATGCGGAGAACAGGATGCCGTAATTGGCGCCCACGTTCTTCGAACCATAATAGTCCGCACAGAAGGACGGCATCATTGCCAGATAACCGCCGTAGGCAAAGCCCACGACACACAGACCGATGAGCACCTGCCAGAAGTATTGGGCGCTCCTGAGGAAGAACAGGCAGGCTATAACATACACACCGAGCTGTGTTGTCCCCGGTGTCAGAGACCGTATCGTTCGTGTTGTTCTTTTTCCCTTAGTATGATAATAGCGAACCTCTGACTATAAAACCCTGTTTGGCAGTATAATACAGACGTACAGACGGGATCGTTCCTGTTCCTTGAAAGCAAGGGAGGTAACGCGGTTTTGATCACAGTTTTGTCGGACTACTATCCACTGCTGATCCCTCTGGCCCCGCTTGTCGCTGCGGCCCACACTGCGCTTTCAGGCCGGGATATGAGCGACGGTCGCTACACGATGGGCTGGTGGGCGCTTGTTGCCGGCTTCTTGGCTTCCCTCCCGGTTCTTTGGCAAGTGGCCCAGAGCGCAGATCCAATTCGCATTGCCTTGTTTGCGTGGCCCTGGAAGTTCTTGCCGGCGGTGGGACTCTCCATCGACCGGTTGGCTGCCATCATGATGGTGGTCATCTCTGGGATCGGGACACTGCTCTATCGCTATTCTACCCGGTACCTGCAGCAGGACGCCGGGCAGCCCCTGTATCAGACTATGTTGGCGCTCGCCATTTCGTCGCTGCTCTTCATGGTCTCGAGCGCCGATCTCGTGACTCTTTTTATCTCGTGGCAGCTGCTGAGCTGGCTTCTGTCCTTGCTTTCGCACAACTATTCACATGTTCCAACAGCACAGGCCTCCTTTAGAACCTTCATCATTCTGCGGGCCGGGGACATTGCGTTCCTCGCCGGAATCGTGCTGGCCTATCACCTGTATGGAACCGTCCAATTCGCACCGCTGTTCGAACGGGCAGTGGCAGACCAAACACAATTGGCATTGCCTGGCGGCCTGATGATGAGCGGCGCGACCGCGGTCGCTCTGCTTATCTTCATCGGAGCGATGAGTAAATCGGCCCAGTTTCCGCTACATATGTGGTTACCAGATTCACTCTACGCGCCCACTCCTGTCCATGCGCTGCTGCATGCAGGCATCATCAATGCAGGCGGTTTTCTACTCAATCGGCTGGCTCCGCTGTATGCCCTCAGCTCCACGACGCTTCACATAGCATTCGCCGTCGGCCTGGTCACGGCGATCGTCGGCACAAGTATGATGTTGTTGCAGAACGACATCAAGAAGACCCTGGGCTACTCCACCATCGGACAGATGGGCTATATGATCATGGAGTGCGGGCTCGGGGCCTTCTCGCTGGCGGTCTTTCACCTCGTCGCCCACGGGCTTTTCAAGGCCTCGATCTTCCTCAACTGTGGCGACGAGATTCATCAGAGTCGCCACGATCCCCAACATCCACCGCATGCTTCGACGGCGGAGACAGCCATGGACTCGTCCGGATGGCTGACCGCTCTGATCGTGTCCCTGGTCCTGCCATTGGTGATCGTCCTCACAGCACACCGTTTCCTCGAAATCGAGATCCTGGGCTCTCAGGGACTGTTCATCTTCCTGCTCTTCAGTTGGGTCACCGCGTCAACCGCAACGCTGTCGATCTTCCACTCCAACATCGAGGCATCCGAGGCGGTACACGGCTACATGCTGGTGGCGGTCGGGTTGGTGTCGGTGGTGTACTTGTTTGCCGCCGAAAGATTCACCCGCTTCCTCTTTCCGGATCATGGGGTCGTTGCGGCATACTTTCAGGCCGGGGCCCTGCCACAGGGAGTGTTTTTGGGAGTCACGGCCTTGTTCGTTCTGGGCATCACCGGTGGTTGGTTCTTCGTGTACGGTCAGCGCGCCCGTCAAGGCGCGCAACGTTCTGGACCGTTACTGACCCATTTGTATTTGTTCTTCGCAAACCGCCTCTATCTCGACGCGCTTGCCCTGAGACTCTTTAGCGCTCTCGGGCGCGCCGGACGAGCCCTCGATCGGTCCCTGGTTCCCTTCCTGGTCCTGGCGGTGATCGCCCTGGTCATCGGCGGCCAGAGCATGTCACGGGAGCTCTCGGGAGACTCCCTGGGCGCCGTGGCGGGCGTCCTCGTCGCGGGGCTGCTCTTGCCGCTGTTCCCGTTCCATGTCGTCTATGTGACGGCACTGACGCGCGCGCCTAGAGGCCTGACGGTCGCGCTGTCGATCTTGCTGCCGACCCTCGGAGTTGGTGGGGCGGCCGTGCTAATCCCGAAGTTGCCGCCGCCGGCACTTTCGGCGGTAAGCGTCCTGGCGGCGCTCGGCGCTCTGTGGGGATCCATCAAAGCGCTCGCGCAGGTTCGGGTCTCTCGGTTGCTGGCCCATGCCGGACTCGCTCTGTACTCCGTGCTCTGGTGGCATCTCGCCCAGGTCGGCAGGCTCACTCCCCATTCGATGTTGTACGCCTTGGCGGTGACGCTTGCGCTCGGCGGGCTGACGCTTGGGTGGGATCGCGTTCGTGTCCGCTACGGCGATCTGGACTTGAACCAGATCGGTGGACTGTTCCGGCCCATGCCGCGCTTCGCCCTGTGCATGGGGCTGTTGGTCATGGCGGCGGTGGGATTGCCACCGTTTGCCCTGTTCTTCGGCTATCTGGCTATGTTGTTCAGCCCGTCGACGACGATGTCGGCAGGCCTGGTTGCCGTCATCGCGGCCTGGTTCGCCGCGTCCTGGTACATGTTCGGACTAATGAGGCGGCTCCTGTTCGGCCCACACCGGAAGGACCTGCGCTACGAAGATATTGGCCCTGCCGAGATCGGCGCATTCGTGGTGGTGATCGCCCTGTTGATCCTCCTCGGCTCAGTTCCGGAGGAGTGGATGGAGGCAGGGGTCACCATGCTCGCTCGGATCCAGGGAGGGGTGTCATGAAGGCCGAACGATTCAAGGAACTCCACGAGCTGGTCGAGCGCTCCAGCTTGGTTATCGCCCACTATTGGCCGATGACGGGCTTTGTCCACCACAACCCCCTACATGATCTGGTGACATTTCGTTTCCAGGAGGCAGTTCGCATTGCCCAGCGCTTCACCGGAGGCCGAGGCTATTTGCCGAACGAACAGTATCGCCAGTTCGTGAAGTCCGGCAGGATCTCGTCGCAGCACCTGGATGCGGCCGTTCGAGCCTTCGCACGAAACGACGAGCTGGAGGTTGCGGGACGAAAAATCAGCCACTTCGAGGTTCTGCGGGCTCACTTGCTCGAAGGCATCACGGCGCCTTCGGACGAGACGGTCGAAGCGTTGGTCGATCGTGCACCGAACCGCACCGAGATCCGTGCGGTGGCTGGACGTGTCAACCCAAAAGTCGAGGAGCCAGACGATACCCGTGCAATCGGCAAGGATATGACCCTGGTGAGTTGGTGCGACAGCGCGTTGCACAGACAGGTGGAGTGGACGCTGAATCGGGAGGTCATCAAGTGGTGTGAAGCCTTCCTGGACGAGGGTCACGCTGTGTGGCCGATGCCCGGAAGGGAGCAAGGCTTCTACGCCGCCTGGAGGTCGCTGGCGGCCAGGGAATGGTCACCCTGCGGAATCGCCGACAGCGGCAGGAAGATCGCCGCTTTGCCCGAAGCGCCGGAGGAGGCTGTTCTAATCCACCTCGACGCCCTCGGCATTCCGTCCGGGCTCAGGGGTGATTATCTCTCTCTTGAGCTGGCCTCTCTGTGCGGCTGGGCGAGCTTCATCAGATGGCGCGCCGAACAGACATCTTTACAGAGCACTTATGAGTGGCAGACGCACTACCCGGTAGACCTGGTTCAGTACCTCGCGGTCCGTCTGTTCTACGAGCGCGAACTCGTGGAGCAGACCTGTCGGGCGGAGCTCGGCATCGAAGGAAAGCTCGACGCGATCGTCTCGCACGTGCGTGACTGCCGGAAAGGGGCCGACTCTGGTGGGCTCGAGACCGCGCGTCTCGCATCAGCCTGGCGGCTCTCGGTGCTCGCCACCGCCCTTGGACTTTCGCCGCCGACGCTCGAGCAGACCGCGCCCGCGCACCTCGACCTGCTCCTGGATTGGCTGGACGATTTCCCGGAGTCCGAGCACGGACCCGTGTGGCTTGAGGCCTTGGAGGCCGGATACCAGGAAGACCTGATTCAGAAGCTTCGATCGGCGGTTTCCAGGCCCGAGGCTGGTGTCGGCGAATCGACGCGTCCCATCGCTCAGGCCGTGTTCTGCATCGACGTTCGTTCAGAACCGTTCCGGCGAAACCTGGAAGGGGTCGGGAACTACGAAACCCTCGGCTACGGGGGATTCCTGGACATCCCCCTCCGCGCGCGAGCGCTGGGCCACCACCATCTGACCAATCAAAACCCGGCGATCGTTGAACCCAAGTACACCGTCCACGAGGTGGTCCAAGAGTCCCTGAAGGCTAGGGAACTCAGATTCAGGTCAGGCAAGGGGTTCCTCTACGGGATCAAAAAGATGGTCAAGGACATGAAGGGCCACGTGCTCACGCCCTACGTCAAGGTGGAAGCGCTCGGTTGGCTCTTCGGTGTACCCCTCATCGGGCGGACGATATTTCCCCTGGCCTACCGCAAGTTGCGCAAACGTGTTCACGACATCATCGCGCCGCCGGTTGAAACGGAGATGACCGTGGACCGGAACGACGCGGGCCTTGGTTTGACCGCCGAGGAGCAGGCCACCCAGGTCGAATCAGTGCTTCGGGCGATGGGGCTGACCAGGAACTTCGCCCGGCTCGTCGTCATGGTTGGCCACGTGAGCAGCTCGGACAACAACCCCTACGAGTCGGCGCTCGACTGCGGCGCGTGCTGGGGCAACTCCAGCATGCCCAACGTGCGCCTGTTCACGGCCATGGCCAACAAGCCTCACGTCCGCGAGTACCTGGCGCAGTGCGGCATCATGGTTCCCGAGGACACGCATTTCAACTCCGCCGAGCACAATACGGTGACGGACGCGGTAGAGCTGTGCGACCTCGAAGATCTACCGGAGACGCATCGCAAAGACGTCGAAGTGTTGAAAGAAGGCCTGCGACAAGCGGCCGTCAGGAACAGCCGCGAGCGGTGTCTTCGACTGCCCGGCGTCCCTCATGATCCGTCACCGGCAATGGTGGACAGGGAAGTCGGACGGCGGGCAGGGGACTGGAGCGAAACCCGGCCAGAGTGGGGCCTCTCGCAGAACGCCGCGTACATCATCGGGAGCCGGACGCTGACCCGGGATTTCAATCTCGAGGGCAGGGCGTTTCTCAATTCCCACGATTACCGGGTCGACCCGGCGGGCGCACTGCTCGAAAGGATCATGAACGGTCCGCTGGCCGTCGCCCAATGGATCAACGGCGAGCACTACTTCTCGGCAGCAGATCCGGAAATCTACGGCAGCGGGAGCAAAATATACCACAACGTCGTCGGGCGCATCGCCGTAATGTCTGGTCCCCAGAGCGATCTGCGGACCGGCCTTGCCTGGCAGTCGGTCATGAGCGGAGAGCTGGCGTATCACGAACCCATGCGGTTATTCGTCGCGGTCGAAGCGCCGCGGGCTCGAATCCTCGAGATCGTCGAGCGCTCACCGCTTCTTACGCAGCTGTGCGACAACGAGTGGATGCACCTGGTAGCAATCGATCCCGAGAGCGATGAGCCCCTCTATCGGTACCGACCCAGGCAAGGATGGGCCAGCATTCCCGCGTGATGTCTCAGATCAAACGAATGCTTGACTATCCGGTTTTTGGTGTCAGAGACTGCATGATAGGCAAGGGGAAAGATTAAAAGCAGTGTCCCACCGACAGAATGTTCTGATCCGAATTGGAATCATTTGGGGTCAGGGGAAGAGTGGTGCCTTGCTGGCATTGATATTGGGATGCTGATGATAAATAACGTAGATTAGCTTCGATCTCATCTGACATTTGACTATGTAAAAAGGATTGTCACGGCTGTCCTTTCTGAGGAGTCGGCAAACTCTTTCGGAAAGGAGAAGAGCGATGACTGTCCAGGAGAAGCTTATCAGGAACAAACCGGGTTTACTGGAACTGGCGTCTTACCTGGGGAACGTGTCCGAGGCTTGCTGTGTCATGGGGTACAGCCGGGACACGTTTTATCGTGTTCAGAGGGCCTATGACGATGGTGACCAGTGCGAACCCCGCGGCCAAATGGAGCCTTGGGGTCTGCAATTTTGCCACCCATGTGGAAAAGGGTGCCCCCGTGGTGGCCCAGGCGAAAGTCAACCCCTTGAAAGCCTCCAAGAGGGCTGCATCGGGAAGAAAATAACAGGTTTTCCAAAGACCGAAAAAAAGGCGGCCCGGAAAGGGCCGCCTTTTTTGTTTCCTTGTTTTTCAAACTGACTCAGTCGCTCTTAACCTCGTGCATCGGTCGTTTGACGATAATGGCCAGGATCAGCCCGACGACGGAAAGAGCGGCCAGGGAATAATAGACCGTCTTGTAGCCGCCCGCGAGGGCTTCCGGCGTCCCCACGGCCTTTGCGGCGGTGATGATCTTGGCGAAGACCTGGGTGAACACCAGGGCGCTGATGCCCCATGCGGAGAACAGGATGCCGTAATTGGCGCCCACGTTCTTCGAACCATAATAGTCCGCACAGAAGGACGGCATCATTGCCAGATAGCCGCCGTAGGCGAAACCGATCAGGCACAGCCCGAGAAGGATCGGGGTGTAGGCCTGATTCAGGACTCCGTAGGAGATGACGAAAACACAGGTGATGATGTAGACGGAGTACATCAGGACCGTCGTCACGTTCCTGCCGAGTTTGTCGGAAAGGCTGCCCCAGAAAAGCCTTCCAAGACCGTTGAATGCCGCCATGATGCCCAGCGTCCATCCGCCTGTGAGCCAGAAGGCTCCGGAGGCCTTGGCATTGGCGATGGCCTGACCGACGATCGGTTTGCCCTGTCCGATGGCCACCTGACCGGTTGCGGAGCCGAAGAAGTAGATGATCCAGAGAGCCCAGAACTGCCAGGTCTTGAGCATTTCCAGGGGAGAGAAGTCTTCCTTGGTAGGTGCGCCTGCCGTGGCGGGAGGGGCCCACCCTTCGGGCCGCCAGCCGGCCGGTGGTACGCGATAGACCTGGGCGGCGCCAATGACACAAATGTAGAAAATGACGGCCATGGTGATAAATGTGGTTTTCAGGTTGCCGGCAAGGGCGCTGTTAAAGGCGGCCCCCGTAAGGCCCTGAGCCTCCAGTCTCTCGAAGCCGATGAGCGTTTCAAGGAGGGGAGCGAAGATGAGGGAACCGGCGCCGAAGCCCATGACGGCAAGGCCGACGATCATCCCGCGTTTATCCGGGAACCACTTCACGCAGGTCGCGATGGGTGTCACATAAGCAAAACCCACGCCCAGGCCCCCAAGGATGCCGTATGCGAAGATGAGGCCGGGGGAGCTGGATACGGAGAACGCCGCGATGAGACAACCAGTGCCAAGAAGAATGCCGCCGACGCTGCCGACCAGTCTCGGACCTTTCTTGTCCTGCCAGAATCCGGCGAAGATCATGGCCACGGTAAAGAAAAAGAGGGAATACTTATAGGGTTGAACGGTGACCGCAGGAGTCCATTCGTTCAGTGTTGCAAGGGGACCCCTGAACACGGCCCACGAGTACAGCACGCCGAGACAGAGCTGCATCACCAGCGCCGCCCCGACGAACCGCCATCGATTTCCAAGATTCTGTTCCATTGATTCCTCCAGACTGCTTTGGGAGGGGCAAGATCCCTCCGGATTCTCGATCAGTGAGCTTTAGAGAATTGCTTCAGGATGCACGGGAAGATATGTTCCGGTGCCGCCTTTTGAAGTGGTTTCCCAGGTCCCGCCCGGAATTGACCCCGTTTTGCTTGGGTGCCCCCTCGGAGGGAAAGGCCGGTTGGGCCTTGGGTAAATGATTCCACCTCCTTTCGCGATGGATTTTGTCTCCTGTAGGGATCCGGCATGAGAAAAGCTGCCGGAGACTGTCCAATATTTAAAATATAAAACGATGTTTATGAATAAATAACGTTTTCAAAAAACGGTATGATGAAACTGTAAACCATTGTTTTTTAACGAAAACCGATAATTTATAAAGAGGAGTTCCCCATCCTGTTGTTGTGTATAGTAAAACGATGTTTTTATTTTGTCAAGAAAAAAATTAAACGGTGTTAGTGGAATGAAAACAGGTAAGGGGTAAAGAGTGATCGAGTTTGGGAGGGGGGCTTGTCGTGATGATTAAAAATGATTGAGTTACGGAGTTTCCGAAGAAGGGTGGCAGAAACGGTGATAATTCCAGGAAGCTTTTCCCTTACCCTCTTCTCCCACACCCTCACACTGCCCTTAATCCAGCCTTTCCAATCCCCACTTCTTCGCAAGGGCGAGGGTCGAAAGGAAATCGTCCTGGCGCAAGGGGGAGCCGATGAGAGGTTTTCCCGTGGCCCGGAAACAGGGGCGGTACTGGGCCATGACGTTCAGGTAGGTATCCCTGGAGACCTCTTCAGCCAGAAAGCGGAACGCCTCATCCGAGCCGGCAAGGTTGTGGGGAAGAACGAGATGACGCACCAGGAGGCCTCGGACCGCCAACCCCCTTTCGTTCAGGACGAGATCGCCCACCTGGCGATGCATCTCCAGGATGGCCTCCTTGACCACTTCCGGGTAGTCTGGTGCGTCGGCTAGGGTGGCGGCCGTTTTTCTTTCCGTGAATTTCAGATCCGGCATGTAGATGTCGAAGATCCCCTCCAGGGCCTGGAGGGTTTCTACTGCGTCGTATCCCCCCGTGTTGTAAACGAGGGGCAGGGTGAGGCCCTCTTCCATGGCCAGGGAAACCGCTTCCACGATGGCATGAATCTGGTGGGTGGGGGTAACGAAGTTGATGTTGTGGCATCCCAGCCTCTGGAGGTCGAGAAGGGACTGGGCCAGTTCGGCCGTGGTGATAATCCGGCCCCTGCCAAGGTGGCTGATGTCGCTGTTCTGGCAGAAGATGCACTTTAAGTTGCAGTTGGTGATAAAGATGGTGCCTGAACCTCCCCTGCCCACGAGAGGCGCTTCCTCGCCGAAGTGGGGCCCGACGGAGCTGACCACGGGTAAAAACCCTGTCTTGCAGTATCCGCTTTCCCCTTTTTCCCGGAGCGAGGCGCATTCCCTGGGGCAAAGGCGGCAAGGGGAAGACCGTTGCCGCAGAAGTCCGGCCCTCTTTCTGACCTTTCCGGGACCCGTTTTCAGGTAGGCAGGGATGAACTTCTCAGCCAAAGCCTTCCTCCCTTTTCCCGAGGTGTCCTTTCCGAATATTTTTTTGGAAACCTTTCCCTTGATTATAGTCTTTCCGGTCGGCCGGTGTGCCGGTTTCCGGTTGGATGCGAGTTTGTCTGTAAACCCGTGGCCGATAATTGTATACTTTCCATGTGAAAATCGGGCTTGCCGGATATTCCGGATCCGGGGTGACCACTTTCCTGGCTCTTCTTTCCGAAGACAGGGAGATCCTTAAAGGGCATGGTGGCCCCGAGATCCGCTCGGTGACGGTGGATGATTCAAAGGTCGACCGTCTTGTGGATTTCTTCCATCCGAAAAAGATAACCCACCTCAAGGTGGAGGTGATGGAGCTGGGGGACCTGAGACCCGAGGAGGGTGGAGGGCTCAGGAAAGAGACCCTGGCCCGCACGGCCGGCCTGGAGGCCTTGATCCTTGTCCTGAGGGGTTTCGCGGCCCCGATGTCCCAACAGTGCCGACCGTCGACAGAGCTTTCCGAGGAGATGGAAAAACTGGCCCAGGAGTTTACCATCGCCGACCTCATCCCCGTTGAAAACCGCCTGGAAAGGCTCGGCAAGGAGGGGAATATCTCCGGGAAGGAAGCCCGGTTGCTGATCCGCATCAAGGAGGGTCTGGAGGAAGGACGCCCGGTCCGATTGATGGGGCTCGAGGAAGAAGACCTGAAGGCTCTTTCCGGCTACCGTTTTCTCACCCTTTCCCCCCTGATGGTGGTGGTGAACGTCGGGAGCGGATGCTCCGGCCGGATCGCCTACCCGGAAATGGCCCAGAGGTGCGCCAGGGAAGGGATCTCCTATCTGGAAACCCCCGTTCTCTCGGAACTCGAGACCCTGGAGATTCCCGAGGAGGAAAGAGGGCTTTTCCTGGAGGATCTCGGCATCCAGGAGCCCGCAAGGAAGCGGATTGTCCGCGAGGTCTTCTCCCTCCTGAGCCTCGCGACCTTTTATACCGTTGGCGAAAAGGAGGTCCGCGCCTGGGCCATCCCCGACGGGACGCCGGCGGTAAAGGCCGCGGGAAAGATCCATTCGGACATTGAGAGAGGTTTTATCCGGGCCGAGGTCATTTCCGTCGAGGAGTGCCTTGAGCTCGGAGGTTTGACAAAGGCCAAAGAAGCCGGGAAACTCCGCATAGAGGGCAAGGATTATATCGTCAGGGATGGGGAGATCTTTCACGTAAGGTTCAACATTTGAGAAAAGAGGGAGGGGAAACCGGAGTCCGGGATCAGGGAACCCGCGCCCCGTTTCCCAGGAAAATCGAGAGGAAAGGAAAGGAACGGAATTGGAAGAGAACATGAACATCAACGGTCCGAACAACGAGGGAAAGATATTAAAGCTCGGGATCCCCAAGGGGAGCCTGGAAGACGCGACCATCGAGCTGTTTCAGAAAGCCGGCTGGAGGATCAACCGGGGCTCCAGGAACTATTTCCCCTCCGTGGACGACGACGAGATGGGTTGTTCCCTGGTCCGGGCCCAGGAGATGTCCCGTTTCGTGGAGGAAGGGATCCTGGATGCGGGGATCACCGGGCGGGACTGGATCCTCGAGAACGACTCCGACGTGGAATGGGTGGAGGAACTCACCTATTCGAAAACAAGCAACCGTCCGGCAAGATGGGTTCTCATTGTTCCCAGAAACAGCCCCTTTAATTCCATAGAAGACCTTGCGGGAAAGCGGATCTCCACCGAACTGGTCCAGTTCACCAAAAGATATTTTCAGGAGAAAGGGATCGACGTGCGCGTGGATTATTCCTGGGGAACAACGGAGGCCAAGGTCGTGGAGGGGATAGCGGACGGGGCCGTGGAAGTGACCGAAACAGGGAGCACCATCAAGGCGCATGGTCTCAAGATCATCCACGAGCTGATGCAATCAAGGCCTTATCTTATCGCCAACCGGGATTCCTGGCGGGACCCGGTCAAGCAGCGGAAGATCAAGATCATTTCGATGCTCCTGAAAGGGGCTGAAAAGGCGATGGGCATGGTCGGGCTCAAGCTCAACGTCCACAAGAACCGTCTCGACGATGTGGTGTCCATCCTCCCCAGCCTCAATGCTCCTACCGTGGCGAGCCTGCACCAGAGCGACTGGTACTCGGTAGAGTCGGTGGTTGACGAGGAAGTGGTGCGAAGCCTCATCCCCAAACTCCTTGAATACGGAGCCGAAGGAATCATCGAATACCCCCTGAACAAGGTACTGTGAGGACATGGGCGACTTTTGGCAGCACGGCCCCGTTATCACCATCCACCGGCTGCCCGGGGCGGGAAAGGTCCCCCTCGCAGATCGGGTCCGGGAGTGGGCCAGGGAAAAGCCCCTTGCCCTGCTCATCCCGGCCCTGGCCGCCGAAATGGATGGGCCTGCCTTCCATCTCATCCTGGAGGAATTAAAGTCCGTCGATTATGTGGCTGAGGTGATCCTCGTCCTGGGCAGGGCCACCCGGGAGGATTTCGGTCGAGCCAAAAACGCACTCGCCAAGCTCCCCGTCCGGTCAACGGTGGTATGGCCGGAAAGCGACCATCTTCTGCCGGTATTCGAGTCGGCGAAGGACCGGGTGGACATCGGGCCGCCCGGGAAAGGCCGGGATGTCTGGATCGCCCTGGGGTACCTTCTGGGGGAGGGTGGATTTCACGCTGTTGGGCTTCACGATGCGGACATCGTCACCTACACCCCCGAGATCCCCCTCCGTCTTTTTTCCCCCTTGATCCACCCCGACCTGAACCTTTCCTTCTGCAAGGGGTATTATGCCCGGGTATCCGACTCCGGGCTGGCAGGGCGCGTGACAAGACTGCTGGTTGCCCCGCTCCTCTTTCTGCTGGCAAGGGAAGGGTCCTCCCCCGCCCTTCGGACGATGGCGGCAATGAGGTATGTCCTTTCAGGGGAATTTTCCCTGACTTCCGAGCTCGGGAAAAGGATCCCCATCCCCCGCGATTGGGGTCTGGAAGTGGGGATCCTCTCGGCTGTCGCCGCGATCCTGCCGCCGGAGAGGATCTGCCAGGCTGACCTTTGCGACAACTATGAACACAAGCATCAGGATCTTTCCCCCAAGGACAAGTTCAGGGGGCTCAATCGCATGGCGACGGAAGTCTCTGCAAATATCCTCCGGGAGGCGGGAATCTCCGGCACGGTGGCGGACCTGCCCGAAAGGTACCGGGAAAAAGCCCTCCTGATGATCCCCGCTTTTCGGGCCGACGCCCTGGCCAACGGCCTGCCTTACGATGAGGAAAAGGAAAAAGCGACGGTAAAAACCTTTTCCCGAGCCCTTGAAGAAGCCATGGGTCTTTTGGAAAAAGGCGGCATCATCGCCCCCTTGCCGCCCTGGAACGAAACGGAAAAGCTCATCCCTGGCCTGACAGACGCCATCGTCGAGGCCGTGAAAAGAGACAACAAGGCCGGGTGACCGGGTGACGGCGTGACCGCGAAAAAAGACGGGAAAAGCCGGTAAAAAGGAAAAATGGGTTTAACATCCAAACTTATATAGACCGTTCGTTGGGGGAGACCAGGCATGAAAAAATGGAAAACAGGCCTTCCGGTAATGGCACTGATTTTAATCGGGATTCTGGTCGGGTTTTTCATCGGGATGCGTTTCACGGGCCGCTCAACGCCTGACGATATCTCCTTTTCCGGGGATATGCACCTTCCCAAAGCGGATGGGAAGATCTTTTTGGCCGCCGTAAAAACGGTGACTGATTACCAGTCGAATCTGCCCTGGGTCGAGAAATGCACCGTCAAGGCTGAACCCGAGGTCGGCGAAGTGGAAACGGACTGGTATCCGGTGAACGAGGGCGATGTCTCTGAAAAGGTCCAGGTGCTGGTCTGGGCGGATCATTTCAGGGTCGACGTCTGGCACAGGGTCCGCCGTGGCGGGGTGAAGACGCCTTTCAAATCAGAGATATCCAGGGTCGTCGAGCGTCGTCTGCAGGAGAACCTGGAAGAGGCTCTCAAGCCGGGACCGGTAAGGTAAGGGAAACTCTGGCCTGAGGTTTCAGATGCCAAAAAAAAGGCCGCCCGGAGGGCGGCCCTTCGTTAATATACTGAATCGGCGGTCATGCGCGGTTTAGCAGGCGCCGAAGTTCCTTCTTCCTGTTTCTCAGTTCCTTGACCTTTTTAAAGTCCTGTGCGGCGATGGCGGCCTGGATCTGGGATTTTAAGCCTCTCTTTTCCTGTTTAAGGGTGGGAATGTCGTATTTTTGCTGGATCCGGGACGGTTTGGTCCTGGGGGCCGGGCCCGGTTTGGGAGGTTCCGGGGAAGGCTTGGCCTTCTTTTCGGGGGCGGCTTCTCTTCGGGCCCTTCCTCGGGTGCGGGGGGTTCTTCAACCGGGGTTTCCTGCGCGGGGCCGGCTTCCTTCTCAGGGGCTTCCTGGGCCGGGCCTGCTTCTTCCTTCTGGGCTTCTGGTGCCGGGCCTGCTTCTTCCTTCTGGGCTTCTGGTGCCGGGCCTGCTTCTTCCTTCTGGGCTTCTGGTGCCGGGCCTGCTTCTTCCTTCTGGGCTTCTGGTGCCGGGC